>Ga0180437_10002231_pt1 | contig 31405 bp, 32 predicted proteins | sample SS_ome_4_FD_132410 | JGI IMG/M metagenome (GOLD analysis project Ga0180437, IMG submission 132410) | Hypersaline lake sediment archaeal communities from the Salton Sea, California, USA - SS_3_D_1 metaG | ecosystem: Environmental > Aquatic > Non-marine Saline and Alkaline > Hypersaline >... | reverse complement strand
TGGTTCAGCAAAAAATGGTCGCCGCGGACGTGGTCATGCTGGCCTACGCCGAGTCGGAGGGCCTGCCTTACGTCGAGCTGGAAGACGTGGGCGTCGACGAGGAACTGGTCCCCCAGATTCCGCCCACCATGGCCCGGCAACACTCCTGCGTGCCGGTGATGATCGACGGCGGCCGGCTGCTGATGGCCTCGCCCAATCCGCTGGTGCCCGACGTGGAAGAGGAGCTGCGCTTGCGGTTCGAGATGCCCGTGCGAACCGTCTTGTGCACGCCGGCCAGCATCAACGTGGTGATCGCCAAGCACTACCCGCGCGACGCGGTCGCCGCCCCGGTCGCCGCGAAGAAACCGGCCGCCAAACCCAAGAAGGAGAAACCCGCCCCTGAGCGGGAATCGAAAGCGCTCTCGGACGAGGAAAAGAACAAGCGTCGGATGATGAGTGGCATCATCGCGTTCAACGCGACCGTGATCGTGTGCATCATCGCTTGCGTTTTCCTCCGCGGCGGCATGGCCTTCCTGGGGTTCACCGATTTTCTGATCGCGCTGGTCCTGGGCGTGACCGCGGCCGCGGCGGCGTTTGCCGTCGTCACCTGGTTGGACAAGTGATCTACGGCCCTTGCACCTCCTCATCCAGCCAGGCCAGATAGGCCGGGCTGCCGGCCAGGATCGGCAGGGCGAGGATTTCGGGTACGTCGTACGGGTGGATCTGCCGGATGGCCTCTTCGATTTGGCCGTACAGCTCCCGGCGGCTCTTGGCCCAGCACTGCCATTCCCGGGCCGTCTCGATCTGCCCCTGCCAGCGATACGTGCTGCTGACCGGGCCGACGATCTGCACGCAGGCCGCCAGCCGCGCTTCGACCAGCCGCCTGGCGATCGCCTCGGCGTCCTCCTGGCGTTCGGTGGTGGTGACCACCTGGATGTAGTCGGTCATCTTCGGGTCCTGCGATGTATGAGGAGATGTCCCTCCCGACGAGCGACGCAGTTTTCCGTACGACCGCTTGCCCGGCCGCGTGCCCGTCGGATAGGCTCTTATCATGACAGTTTTTCCCTTCCTGACAAGACACTCAAAATGCCCACGCTCAAAATCACCCGCATCGAACCTTTCATCCTCCACGCACCGGTCACCGGCAGCCGGATTGCCGACAGCACGCACCAGGTGACCCACTGGGGCGCCGTCGGCGCGATCGTCCATACCGACGCCGACGTCCGCGGCTACGGCTACACCGGCACCCAGGCCCATCTGCCGACCGACCGGCTGATCCGCGACTGCCTCGGCGAGAGTTTCGGCCCGCTGCTGGTGGGCGAGGATCCGCTTGAGGTTCGGGCGCTTTGGCAGAAGCTCTACGATCATCCGGCCATTCGCTGGGTGGGCCGGGCCGGCATCACGCAGATGGCGCTGGCGGCGCTGGACGTGGCCCTTTGGGACATCAAGGCCAAGGCCGCCGACGTGCCGCTCTGGAAGCTGCTCGGCGGCAGCGGCGACGCCCGGCCGATCGCCTACAACACCGACGGCGGTTGGCTCAACTGGTCGATCCAGCAACTGGTCGACGACGCCCGGGCGACCGTCCAGGCCGGGTTCCGCGGCCTCAAGCTCAAGGTGGGCAGCCCCGATCCCAACGACGATCTCGAGCGGATCGCCGCGGTGCGCGAGGCGATCGGGCCGCGGGTGGCGCTGATGGTCGACGGCAACGGCCGCTGGGACCTGCCCACCGCCATCCACTTCGGCCGGCATTTCCAGTGCTATGAAGTCTACTGGTTCGAGGAGCCCCTCTGGTGCGACGACGTGAGCGGACACGCGTCGCTGGCCCGGTCGATCGACACGCCGATCGCGTTGGGCGAGCAGCTTTATTCGGTCGACGCGTTTTGCCGGTTCATCGAGGCGGGGGCGGTCCATTTCGTGCAGCCCGACGCCACCCGGCTCGGCGGAATCACGCCCTGGTGGCAGGTGGCCGAGTTGGCCTGGGGCCATCGGCTGCCCGTGGCCGCCCACGTGGGCGATATGATGCAAATTCATCAGCACGTAGCGATTGCCCATCCGGGCAACCAGTGGCTGGAGCACATTCCCTGGCTGCGGGAGTGTTTCCAGGAGCCGGCGACCGTCGGGCAGGGCGAGTTCCAGATTCCTCAGGCGCCCGGGGCAAGCACCACCCTGCGCGGCGACGCGCTGGAACGCTTCGGCGTTCGCTAGGCCTGGCGGCCGCCTTCGGCTCCTTTCGCCCCGGCGGGGATTCGGCTAGAATGGGCGGCCTGATGCCCCGGACCCGCAACCGGACGCGACAGCCGGCCGCAGCCGAAGGAGGGTTCAGTGGTCAGGGTTCAGGACTCCGGGGTAACGGTTAGCCCGGATATCTTATGAGTGAGGGTCGTTGGCGGCTTGCCACTGTTTCGCAGAAGCAGTGTCTCTGTCGAGACTTGCGGCTGGCACTGCTTCTGGGAAGCAGTGGCACACCCTGGTGAGAAATTGGGCTTGGAGGCAAAGTGCTGAACCCTGAACCCTGACCACTGAACCCCCACTGTCCACTGAACCCCCACCCCTTCCCGCAAAAACACGCGCACCCGGCGCACAAGACCCATACCGCCACCATCCAACGGACCGCTCGCCATGCCCCCCCGCTCGATGCCGATCGTCCCGCTTTCGGAAATGGCTCCCGACCAGGAGGCCGACCTGTTCGTGCTGATGACCTCCAAGGAGGAGCTGACCACCAAGAACGGCAAGCCGTATTTCAAGGTCGGCTTTCGCGACGGCGGCCGCGAGGTGAGCTTCCCCATCTGGGACAATTCGCCCTGGGCCGTCGATTGCCGCGACCAATGGACGCCGGGGGTCTTCTACAAGCTGCGGGCCCTGTATCGCGAGACGAACTTCGGGCCGCAGCTTGAGATCCGCAAGATCCGCGAGGTCACCGACGCCGACGCGGCCGACGGCTTCGATCCGGCCATGTGCCTGCCCCAATCGCGATTCGACCCGCAGGGGATGCTCAACGAGCTGTTGGCGATCGTCGGGCAGATCGACCACGCCCCGCTGCGAACGCTGGTCGAGTCGATCGTGCAGTCGAACCGCGAACTGCTGCTGTCGGTTCCGGCGGCCCGGCATAACCACCACGCCTATACCGGCGGCCTGCTGGAGCACACCTTGAGCGTGACCCGGACCTGCGCCTACCTGGCCGACAAGTACGCCGAGTACTATCCCGACATGCAGCCGCCGCTGGATCGCGGGCTGGTGGCGGCGGGGGCCATTCTGCACGACGTCGGCAAGATCCGCGAATTGCAGCAGCAGCCGGAAGGCACCTCCTACACGGCCGAGGGCTCGCTGATCGGCCACATGCTGCAGGGCCGCGACATGCTTCGCGAGGCGGCCGCGGAGGTGGAGATCGACCCCGAGACGCTGTTGCGTCTGGAGCACCTGATCATCGCCCACCAGCGTCTGCCCGAGTGGGGCTCGCCCAAGCCGCCGATGACGCCCGAGGCGTTGATCGTCCACTACGCCGACGACCTGGACGCCAAGTTCCACATGATGCAGAAGATCCTCGAGGAGGACAAGAACCCGGGCCCGGTGACGTCGAAGAAGAACATTTTGATGCAGCAGGTGTTTCGGGGGCTGGAGACCGAGTAGGGCCCATGTTCCCGCGTGAGTATGGCTGACTTGATGGCGTGGTGGAAGAAGCCGCACCCCCACAGAACTCCCAGCCGAGTCCAACCATATGACGCCACAGGCTAATCAACCTCCGGGGCGCCTCGTTCGATGGCTCGCAACGATTGGATTTGCTTATGTTCGCGTTGTGTGGCTTTGCACAGGATCTGGAAGTCCTTGTCGATATGCACCAGACAGCAGGAGCGTGGTTGCTCCAGGGCAATCACAGCGTCCCCGATGGTCGAGCATTCTTTGCACGTTATCCACTTGTTTTGCGCCTTAAGACCAGCAAGTTTCTCACCAGCTTTCGTCTTCTGAATCCCTTCCGCCTGAAGAATACGAGAGGCTTTACCAGATCTGTTTAAGCCCAGAAACGTGTTCACTTGGCAATCAGTGACAACGCCCACGGCCTGAAGAAACTCACGGAGATCGTCAAAAAGGTGATTGAAGTCGACTTTCAGTTCCTTTCCACCGATTTGACATTTGCTGGAGTTTGACGCAATACGCAGGAACTCTCGGTCAAACTTCTTCAGTTGTCCTATGGCCAGTCGGGCAAATTCTTTGGCCAAGTCTCTACCGCTGTTAACGTTTCCTTTTTCCCGAAGGAACTCGGCAAGGAGATAGTTCTGCGTCTTCACGCCGCGAATGCCGAATTCCTGATTCAAATAGTGCATTGCGGATGGGAGGTCCTGAAAATGGTCGATTTGGAACGCCATCTTAATGCAGTCGCGAATCCAGCGGCGCATAAACTCCATGCGAATGTAAATCGAAGTGTAGAGCTTGCCATCGGCGACAGCGTCTCTGAAATGAACGCTGTGTCCTGGAGTTGAGCCGCCGAGAGCTACTGGAACGGCCGAAGTCTCAACGAGGTATTTCTTCTTCGCCATTGTGCCATGCGAAACCGACCGTTGGATTCAGATCGAGATCCAAGAGGGTGTCCATCGCTGAGTCCACATCACCGGCTGTCACGTCATCCTGATCTGCCGTGGCAAGATGCTTCAAGATGTCAGCAACCGCCTGGCGAACCTGATGCTCTTGATACCGTTTCCAGCCATCGTTTAGAAACGTATCTCGCAGCTGTCGAAGGATTTCGCAGCTATTGCCTTCATGCTCAGGATCTGCGAATTCCTCTGCATCTGACAGCTTTCTGATCAACTGACGCAGCTTTTCCAACGGCTCGTGCGTCCAAGCCACAAAGTCATCATCTCCGGCGCGCTGGTCCAAGCCGACAATCAACCGCGCTATCTTGTCTGCCTCTCGGCGGCGGATCGTGGCCAGGTATGCTGGAGAACGCAGAGCCCTTGCAGCAGTGGCCACAACGTGAGACTTCACATGTAATGCAGCCGGCGGAGACGTCTGGTCAACTGGAATGACTAGTTCTTGTGTTTGATCTTCAAAGCTTGTGCCGAGTTCATGATAAAACTGGTACTCAACAACAGGGAGGCTTTTAGCTTCGCGCAGTGTCGTCGCGCCTGCTGTCATCTCCGTCGTTACCAAGCCTGCTTTGGCCATCTTGCTTCACTATTTCGCGGGTTGAGTCTTCAAACGACGCACGCATGCACCTGCAATTTCGTCACATTTGTTCAACGAATTCTCGATAAAACGACCCAGCGCGTCTGCCGAAACGTCACGTTGAAACAAATCAATATCAAGGTAGAAACAGTCGCCCTTTGCTATACCATCGTGAAATCCCTTCACGATTGTATCGAGAAACTTGTGGCTACGAAAGTGCTCCAGATTGGGCACGTGCATGAATTGCTCTGTGATCTGCTGGCTGTTCATCGCGGAGAACACGATCGAATACTGAAGGTCGTCACTCTTTCCTTGTATTTGCACAAGAGGATCATCGACCTCCCCACACACGTCCTGCAATTCCTCAGCGGGAACAAGAAAACTACCGAACATGAGTTGACTCAATTCTGCATGTGACATACTCAGAGGCAAAAACGCCTGGACCTTGAAACCGATTCTATTGAGTTTCTTGGCGCCAATGGCTTCCAGGGCGCTCTTCATCACGGTGCTGTGTCTTTTTAGGTTCTTCTGCCAAGCGGACAGTCCGAGCGTTTGCCACGCGATACGTTGAAAACCCAAGATCATGAGAATCCGGTCTTCCGGCCACGCAAAATTGTAGGCTACCGGAGGGGTAACTGAAATCCTCGTGGGCTTATGCTCGGCATAGATTTCCTCCGCTATACTTCCCAGTTTTACACCAAAGTGCGGCTCAAAATCCACCGCAAAGAAAGTGCAAACTCGATCTGCGTGCTCGCTCAACATGATCAAATCCGGATTCGGCACAACAGCCACTCAACCAGCCGATACTAAACGTTATCGTCGGGCTGTCGACCTTCCTTCTCTACTGGGTGCGTCGTCCTAAAAAGCCCGCGCAGACGACCTTCTCAACGCACTCCCACAACTTTGTCGTCTCCACCTTGACAACAACGGAGCGCATCAAGCGCCTTTCGCCAACATATTGCACTCAGCATTCAATTATGCCGAACGCTCGCCCGGCTGGCAAGTCTCCCATGCCCCCCTTTGCGCGGGGGTCGTGCTCGCGCCTCTCCTCAAGACACTGCATAGTCTTGGGACGAGCGACTAGTATATCCTTCTGCTGGAAGCCTCACAATGCTTGCCTGCAGTCGATTCAACTTCTCGTCCAGCCGCTCGTAACCCCGGTCGAGATGGCGGATCCGCCGCACGATCGTCTCGCCTTCCGCAGCCAGGCCGGCCAAGACCAACGCGGCGCTGGCCCGCAGGTCGGACGCGGTGACCCGGGCGCCGGTCAGTTGTCCAACGCCGGTGATGATCGCCGTGGCGTTGCGGCGCTCGATGCGGCCGCCCAGGCGGTTCAGCTCGGCGATGTGCAGGAACCGATCGGCGAACACCGCGTCGTGCACCGTGCTGCGGCCCGCGGCCAGGCAGAGCAGGGCCGTCCATTGGGCCTGCACGTCGGTCGGAATGCCGGGGTACGGCTCCGCGGTCACGTCCAACGGACGCGGCGGACCGCTCGCGGTGAGCGTCACGCGACCGTCGCCGACGTCAATCCGGCACCCGGCCGATCGAAGCTTATCGAGCACGGCCGTCAGGTGCTCGGGCACCACGCCGGTCACGGTGGCCGAGCCGCCCGTGATGGCCGCCGCCAGCAGCAACGTGGCCGCTTCGATGCGGTCGGCCGTCACGCGATAGGCGCCGCCGCCCAGTTCGCGCACCCCTGCGACTTGCAGGGTGGAAGTTCCCAGCCCGCTGATTCGGGCGCCGAGCGTGTTGAGAAAACGGCCCAGATCGACGATCTCCGGCTCCATGGCCGCCCCGGTGATGGTGGTGGCGCCTTCGGCCAGCACGGCGGCGCTTAAGACGTTGGCCGTGCCGGTCACGGTCGGGCCGCGCGGTCCGCTCAGATGGATCATGGTACCCACCAGCCGCCGCGCCCGGGCGATCACGTAGCCCCGCTCCAACCGCAATCTGGCCCCAAGTGCAGCCAGGCCCTTCAGATGCAAATCGACCGGGCGATCGCCGATTTTACACCCGCCGGGCAGCGAGACCACCGCCTTGCCGCGCCGGGCCAGCAGCGGCCCCAGAACGCAGAAGCTTGCCCGCATCCGCCGCACCAGATCGTAGCGGGCGCGGATCGGCGCCGCATCGACCGTCTCCAGCGAAAGCTCATCATCGGCCGTCCGGCCCACGTCCATGCCCAACTCCCGCAGCACCAGCGAAAGCGTTTCCACGTCGGCCAGCCGCGGCACGCGCTGCAATCGCACCGGTCCGTCGGCCAACAGCGACGCGGCCATGATCGGCAGCGCGGCGTTCTTCGAGCCGCTGGCCGCGACCGTGCCGTGCAGGGGCTTGCCGCCGAGGATTCGGAAGTGGGACACGGGAGGATGAGGGGGTGACTGGGTGAGGGGGTGAGGGGGTGAAGTTGACTTAGTTTGTGGGGTTATTTGCGTTTGGCTTGGATGACTCGGGGGAGTCGGGCGAGGTCTTTGATGGTGGGGCCCGGTTCGAGGCGGTCGTCGGATTCGAGCAGGGATTGGGCCGCGTCGTGAATGGTTGGGCTGATTTCCATCAGCAGATGCCCACCGGGGTTGAGCCGCTCGGCCGCCTGGGGTATCAACGCCTCGATCACTTCCGTGCCCCGATCGCCGGCCACCAACGCCGTCTGCGGCTCGAAGTTCTTCACGTCCGGCGCCAGGGTCTCCAACTCGGCGGTGCTCACGTAGGGCGGGTTGCTCACCACGAAATCGAACCGCCGTTCGGCGTCGACCGCCGCGAACAGGTCGCTCTGGATCCACTCGATCTGCTCGGAAACGCCGTGGTCGTCGGCATTGGCCCGGGCGATGTCCAGCGCCGCGGGGCTCAAGTCGATGGCCGTCACGCGGCTCTCCGGCAAGTGTTTGGCCGCGCAAACCGCAATGATCCCGCTGCCGGTGCCCACGTCGGCGATCGTGATCGGCCCGGTCGTTTTCCAGCCTCTGGCCAGGTCCAACAGGGCCACGACCAGCAATTCGGTTTCCGGCCGGGGAATCAGCACCTCGGGCCCCACGCGGAAGTCGAGCGAATAGAACTCGCGGCGGCCGACCAGGTAGGCCACCGGCGTCCCTTCGGCGCGCCGCCGGACGAACTCGCGAAACGCGGCCCGGGGGCGCTGGCCCGGCACCTCCTCGAACCTCACGTACAGTTCGATCCGCTGGCACCCCAAGGCCTCGGCCAGGAGGATCTCGGCGTCCAGCCGGGGGCTTTCCGATCCGTGGCTCTTGAGGTAGTCGGCCGTCCACTGCAGCAATCGGCCGACGGTCCACTGTTCGGGCTGCGACATGAGACTGGTGATTTCAGGTGGCGGAATTCTGGGCTCGCGCCAGAATGACTCCCGGTGTGCCAAGGGGGACAGTCCCATTCTCGTTTCACGAAAATCGGGACAGTCCCCCCAAATGGTTCTTCTGCAAGCCCGTGGATCTCCGATTGTACCCGGAGCGGCCGGGCAATCGAAGGTCAGTCCCCCTTCTGAAAACGTGTTCCAAAACTCACGCCGCACAAGGGGCGACCTGTACGACGGGCCTCCGAGCCCGTCGGTCTTCGGCCGTTTTCCGGCGCCTCGACGGCTTCGGAGAGCCGTCGTACCTAGGAAACCGCGATCAATCGAGATTCCCGAACGCGGCCCGACGCTCCTGCCGCTCGTATTCCATCAGGGCTTCGACCACCGGCTGAAGATTGCCCGCCATGATGCTGTCGAGCTTGTAGAGGGTCAGGTTGATGCGGTGGTCGGTGAGCCGGTTTTGCGGGAAGTTGTAGGTGCGAATCCGCTGGCTGCGGTCGCCCGAGCCGATCTTGCTCTTGCGCTCGTTGGAGCGTTTCTCGTGCTCTTCCTGCTGCCGGGCTTCGTAGAGCCGCGTCTTCAGCACCCGCAGCGCCTTGGCCCGGTTCTTGTGCTGGCTCTTCTCGTCCTGGATGCTCACCACGATGCCCGTCTCGTGATGCGTCAGCCGGATGGCCGAGGCCGTCTTGTTGACGTGCTGGCCGCCGGGTCCGCTGGCGTGGAAGATGTCCTCGCGGTAGTCGTCCGGCTTGATCTGGATTTCGATGTCCTCCGGCTCGGCCATCACGGCCACGGTGGCGGCCGAGGTGTGGATGCGTCCCTGGGCCTCGGTTTCCGGGACGCGCTGCACGCGGTGTCCGCCGCTCTCGTACTGCAGGTGCCGGTAGACGCCCTCGCCTTCCAGCCCCAGCGAGATTTCCTTGAACCCGCCCAACTCGGTCGGATGCGCGCCTAAGACTTCGATCTTCCAGCGGTGGTCTTCGGCGTAGCGTTTGTACATTTCGTACAGATCGCGGGCGAACAGGGCCGCCTCGTCGCCGCCGGTGCCGGCGCGGATCTCCAGAATGCAGCGGCTGCGGTTGGCGTCCTCGCCGCCGATGGTCATGTCCAGCAGGTCGTTCCAGTAGACTTCGCGTTCCGATTTCAACTCGGGCAGCTCGGCCTCGGCCAGCTCGCGCATCTCGGGATCGGAGCCGGAGGCCATCTCCAGGGCCTCGGCGATCTGCGTGTTAAGTTCCTTGAAGCGGCGATACTTGGTGGCCAGCTTGGCCAGCGAGCCGTGCTCGCGCGCCACGGCGGCCATGCGTGCCGGGTTGCTGAGCACTTCCTGGTCGACGAGCTGGCCTTCCAGCTCGGCGAAACGGTCGAGTTTTTCTTCCAACAGATCGCGCATGGCAGTTCGTGTTACGGCGCAGGTATGGTTGACCCGACTGTGATTGCCCACGGAAGACCGACCGGCCGCGCAACGACAAGGGCGCGGCATGACGGGCGCGCCGGCGGGGGTTCTCGCCCACACTCAAGCATAGAACCCAGCGGAGGCGGCCGGCGGGCAAGAGCGGGCGGCTACTCGTCTTCGGCCTCGGCGGCCGGGGCCGGCTTCTTTTTTCTCGGTTTCAGACTGGCGTACCCGGTGGCGGCGAACTTCTTCTGGAACTTCTCGATCCGCCCCGCCGTGTCGACGTACTTCAGCTTGCCCGTGTAGAAAGGATGGCAAGCGTTGCAGATGTCGACCTTCAGCTCGGCCTTGGTGCTGCGGGTGGTGAAGGTGTTTCCGCAACCGCAGGTCACGGTGGTTTCAACGTAGTCGGGATGGATTTTTTGTTTCATGACCCGGTTCCTTGCCTCGAAAACCCGTGACGGGGGCGAGCGTGTTTCCTCTGAGTAACCATCGGTGCCAGGCGCCGGGGGGCTGGGCGAATCTCCCCGAACCGGACGCCCAAGCCCACCGATGCAATACCGGCAACCCGGAAAACTCACTATTCTACCGCCGGCGGTGCCCGGCAGCAAGCCCTCGCCCGGTAGTCGGCAGAATCTCCCCGCCGACGTGCCGGGAACTTCGTGCTTGGCCGGCAGGCTAACCTCGTGGTTGGCGTGCAAGGTGACCCAGTATTCAGCCTGCAACTCCAGCCCGAAGGGCTGAAATTCACCAGCCCGGGGCAACGCCCCGGGGAAACGACGCGTCAAGACCCGGAAGCCCCGAAGGGGCGTCACAACTTGTTGTGCCACAAAGGGTTATCACGACCCTCGGGCAGCGCCGCGAACGATATCGTAGCCGAATTCGCCGGAATTGGGCCCTCTGGCCACGCCGCCAAAGTCTGGCGACTTCGGCTACGGCTGCTGCGCGGCGGCCCGCCCCTGGACCCGGGTGCCACCTATTTCGGCGATTTGCTTGACCAATTGTATGAAATGTGATACCGAACGGGTGGGGCATTTTGGGTGACTGTTGAAAGTACTGCTTCCGGTGGAGCGTCTTTAACGTAGGCCGCCACGGCCCGGCCGCGAGTCTCCGCCGGCCGACTTCCGCCGTGTCACGTTCGTTCGCCGATGTCTTTCTTCGAAACTCAGAGAGGAGGTGTGCAATGAGGCGACTGATTCTGTGTGTCGCGATGCTGGTCGTTCTGGCCGCCCCGGGGCAGTTGCCGGCCGCCAGTTTTCAAGGCCTGGGCTTCCTGCCCGGGGGAAACAGCAGCCAGGCTTTTGGCGTTTCGGGCGACGGCCTGGTCATCGTAGGAGACGCGACAACTCAAGGGTTTCGCTGGACTGCCCAGACCGAGATGGTTGAACTCGTCGGTGGCGGGATCAGCGATGTCTCGTACGACGGTTCCGTCATCGTCGGGGGAGGGGGACGTTGGACCGCCGATACCGGATGGGTCGACCTGGGCTACCTGTTCGTTCCAGACGACGAAGTGTACCCGGAGGCCGTCTCGCCCGATGGATCCGTCGTGGTGGGAAAATGCGAGGACCAAGCCTTTCGCTGGACCGCCCAGACGGGCATGGTCGACCTGGGCCCGGCGTCCACCCCGGGCGAAACCGGGGCGGCCCGGGGCGTCTCGGCCGACGGCTCGGTGATTGTGGGAGATCCCGGGCTCTGGACGGCCGACACCGGTTGGACCGACATCGGCGGATGGTGCGCGGACGTGACTCCCGACGGCTCGGTGGCGGTCGGGCTGCACGGCCGCTGGACGGCCCAGACCGGATGGGTCAGCCTGGGCCTCCTGCCCGGTCACAACTGGACCTACCCCTCGGCCGTCTCCGCCGACGGGCAAGTGGTCGTGGGCTTCAGCATGTCGGACACGGGACAGGAAGCGTTTCTGTGGACGGCCGACATGGGAATACGAAACCTGGAAGACGTATTGACCAACGATTTTGGCCTGGACCTGGGCTACTGGGACTTCGAGGAAGCCACAGACGTCTCCGCCGACGGCACGGTGATTGTCGGGTTCGGCAACAGCAATGGAACGCAAGCCTTTAGGGCGGTAATCCCCGAACCGTCCAGCTTCGCGATGTTGGGCGCGGGCGTGGTTGCTCTGCTGCTGGTCATCCGGCGAAAACGTTGCTCGAGTTGACCGGAGCCGTAGGGTGCGTGCTTGCACGCACGCGAGGACCAATCCGGTAGCACGGTCAGCGGGGGGAGGTTCGCGACCAAACGCGTGCGTGCAAGCACGCACCCTACGGGTTCGGGGTGCAGCGACTCGTCGTCACGGCGATCCCCCGCTCGATTGCTCCGACGATCCGATCCAACTGCTCGAGCGTGATCGACAGCGGCGGCATGATCACCAGCACGTTGCCCAAGGGACGAAGCAAGACGCCTTCGGTCCGGGCGTGGTCGCAGACGCGGATGCCGCGCTTCTCGGCCCACGGGTAAGGCTCCTTGGTGGCCGGGTCGCGGACCAGCTCGATGCCGGCGATCAGGCCGCATTGGCGGACGTGGCCGACGTGCGGAAGCCGGGCCAGCCGGTCCAGGTGCTCGGCCAGCCGGGCGATTTTCGCCGGCAGCTTCTCCAGGGTCTGCTCTTGTTGGAACACCTCCAGCGTGGCCAGGGCCGCCGCCGCGCCCAGCGGGTTGCCGCCGTAGGTGTGGCCGTGGAAAAACGACTTGCTCTGGCAGTACTCGCCCAGGAAGGCCTGCCAGATGGCGTCGGTGGTCAGCGTGGCGGCCATGGGCAAATAGCCGCCGGTCAGCCCCTTGGCCAGGCAAAGCAGGTCGGGCGCGACCTGCTCATGCTCGCAGGCGAACATCTTGCCGGTCCGCCCGAAACCGACGGCCACCTCGTCGGCGATCAGCAGCACGTCGTACCGGCGCGTCAATTGCCGCACGCCGCGCAGGTAGCCCGGCGGATGGACGATCATGCCGGCGGCCGCCTGTACCAACGGCTCGATCACCAGCGCAGCGATCCGCCGATGGTGTTCGGCCAGCACCTGCCGCAGCAGGCCCAAGTGATGATCCAGCACGTTTTCCGGCGCGATTCCTTCGGGCGTTCGATACGGGTCGGGGGCCGGCACGCGGAGCGTTTCAAACAGCAGCGGGCGGAACATGGCGTGGAACCGCTCCACCCCGCCGACGCTCACGCTACCCAGCGTATCGCCGTGGTAGGCCTCGCCCAGGGCCACGTAGCAGGTTTTCTCGGGCCGGGGGTCGTCACGTTGCTGCCAGTACTGGAACGCCATCTTGACGGCCACTTCGACGGCCGTGGCCCCGTCGTCGGAGAAGAAGACGTGCCCAAGCCCCGGTGGGGCCAGATCGATCAGCCGCCGGGCCAGCCGAATGGTGGTCGGGTTGGAGGCACCCAAGGAGGTGACGTGGGCCACGCGATCGAGTTGCTCGCGAACGGCCGCGTCGATGTGCGGGTGGCGATGGCCGTGGACGTTGCACCAGAGGCTGCTCACCGCGTCGAGGTACTCGTTGCCGTCGAGATCCGTCAGCACGCAACCGTCGGCCCGGTCGAGGATCAGCGGCTCGTACTCGGCCATTTGCGTGAAGGGGTGCCAGACGAGCGTGCGATCCCACGATTCGAGTTGTTCGCGTGTCGGTTCGTTCATGGGTGGGTAGTTCAGGTCGCCGTGCCGGCGACCGCTAAACGTCCGATCACGCCGCGACCGTTGGTCGCGTCCGTCTCGGCGATCGGCAACTTCCCCAACGCTTTCGTCATTCACACCCCTCGTGTTCCGCCCGAGCCCGTTGCTTGAGTTCTTCGACGGCTAATCGCCGCTGTTCTATCAAGGCGGCTTTCCGGGCAGCCCTGTGGCGGCTCTTTTTCAAGGAGGCCACGGCCCTCCATGTGCCCACGAGCACGGCCACCAGCGCCGAGCCGACCCCATAAAAGGGCATCACGGACCGCGTGGCGTCTCTCAGCCCGACCATTTCCCGCAGAACCTCCTCAAAGTTCGACCGCGTCACGAACACCCCGATGATCACCGCCAGCAGCAACACTTCGGCGCCCGTGATCAGGAAGGCGAGAACTGCTACGACATAGGGCCCGAGCCCGACAGGTACGCGATCGTCGCGTGGCGTCGTTTCGATCGGCGACTGGTAGGGGTTTTCGGTCACGTGAGCGGTCTCGCTGCCGGGTCACGGACTTCAGAGCCGCTGCCGGGGATTGGCCATGTCCGTACGATGGCTCTCATCCACAAGCTTCACTCCCCCCACGGACCACAGTCCGTGGGCGTTCGACCGGAACGCGAGCGCTCTCCCCACCACCCACTATCCACCACCCACTATCCACCACCCACTATCCACCACCCACTATCCACTATCCACTACCCACTATCCACTACCCACTATCCACTACCGACCACCTACTCCCACGCCATGACCACCGGCGTGCCGACCTGAATGCCGAGTCGCGCGGCGGCGCTGTCGTTGACCACGGCCAGCTCCATGCGGCCGTGCGACCCGATCAGGGCCACCAGGGTTCCGCTGAGTTGCTCCGCATAGGCACGGTAAATACCCCATGTCTCGTAGATGCCGCAGACCACACACACGCGTTCGTCCGTGGGACGGTTGCCGATCATGTCCGCCGTGATGTTGGTGATCAGGTTGCCGAACGAGTCGATCTCGATCACGGTGCCGTCGATTCGTCTGGGCTCCTGACGGACGTCGGGCCACTCGATGTGGGCCAGCTCCTCGTGCGGCGGCCCCAACTGATCCGGATCGAGCCCCAGGCTGAGTCGGGCGGCCACCGGGGCCATGATGTCGCGGCCGTGGAACGTGACCGAGACCTCCTCCAGCCAGTACTGGCGGTTCTCCAGGCGAACCAGCTTGGAGGGGCGCGTCTGCGCCGCCACTCGGCTCAACAGTCCGTTGTCCGGGGCGATGTAATGCTGTGGCCCGATCCGCGCGTAGACGATCGCCCGAGCAGTCCCCACGCCCGGATCGACCACCGCCACGTGGATCGTGTCTTGCGGGAACCGCGGGGCGACGTCGTGCAGCACCAGCGCGCCGTGTCGAATGTCCTGGGCCGGGACTTCGTGCGTCAGATCGACCAGCGTGACGTCCGGGTTGATCGAGAGAATCACCCCTTTCATCGCAGCCGCGTAGGGGCTGCCGCTGCCGAAATCGGTGGTAAGGGTAATGATGCTCACGATGGCCGACCGCCTACTTGAAGTCTACCAGACTTACCCTGCAACGGCCAGCCCGATCGCCCTCCCACCAAGGGAGCGACCTCCCCGCAAAGTCCGCAATCCCGTTCACATCGTCTCGATCATCTCGAGGCAGATCTCCCGCACGCGGCCGGGATTGACGTTGGGATTCTTCTGCTTGGCCTGGCCGATCAAGGCCCCGGCGGCTTTGACTTTGCCCTCTTTGACCTGGGCGACGATCTTGGGGTTGGCCTCGAGCAATTCCCGGCAGAGATCCTCCAGCGCCGACTCGTCGACCTGTTCGATGCCCAGGCTCTTCATCGCCTCCTCGGCCGACGCGCCGCAGCCGAGCATTTCGGCGAGCACCTCGCGGCCGCGGCTGGTGGTGATCTTCCCGGCCTGCACCATGGCCAGCAACTCGGCCAGTGCTCCGGCGGAAACCGGAAACGCCGCGATCTCGATCTGCCGCTCGTTGAGCGTTCGCAACACGTCCTGCTGGACCCAGTTGCTGGCCAGCTTGCCGTCACCGCAGCCGTCGGCCAGCTCGATGTAGTAGTCGACCAGCGGCCGACCCTGGTTGACCAGCACGTCGCTGTCGTAGGGCGTGATCTCGTAGGTCTCCTCCAGGCGCGTTCGCAGCGCGGCGGGCAACTCGCCCAGCGATTGCCGCACGCGCTGCACGTCGTCTTCGGTGGTGGTGACCGGAATCAGGTCGGGATCGGGGAAATAGCGGTAGTCGCTCGATTCTTCCTTGGTGCGCTGCTCGCGGGTGATCTGGGCGGCCTCGTCCCAGCCGCGGGTCGTCTTGTGTCCGCCGGGGCCCCCCATTTTCCGCCCGGTCTCTTGCCAGACGTCCCACTGCCGTTCGGCTTCGTAGGCCAGCGCCCGCTCGACCGCCCGGAAGCTGTTCATGTTCTTCACTTCGACGATGGGCGTGGCCACTTTGCCCTCGGGCGTGTCGACGTGGAGATTGATGTTGGCGTCCACGCGCAGGCTGCCCTCCTGCATGTTGCAGTCGGAGACGCCCAGGTAGTTCAACAGCAGCTTCAACTCGGTCAGGTAGGCCTTGGCCTCGGCGGGCGAGCGCATGTCGGGCTCGGAGACGATCTCCAACAGCGGCGTGCCGGTGCGGTTCAGATCGATGCGGCTGTCGGCCTTGCCGGCCTCTTCGTCGTGCATGCTCTTGCCGGCGTCTTCCTCGGGTGCGCCCGGATGATGCCGATCCGCTTCGGCTGGAACGCGCCCTTGGGGTCGCTGATCGGCAGGTATCCGTTTTGGCTCAACGGCAGATCGAACTGGCTGATCTGGTATCCCTTGGGCAAATCGGGATAGTAGTACTGTTTGCGGTCCCACTTGGTGAACCGGGGGATTTCGCAATTCAGCGCCACGGCCGTCTTCAACGACAGCTCGAACGCCTGGCGGTTCATCACCGGCAGCACGCCGGGCATGCCGATGCAGACCGGACAGGTCTGGGTATTGGGCGGAGCCCCGAACTCGGTGCTGCAGCCGCAGAACAGTTTACTGCGGGTGTCCAATTGGACGTGGACTTCCAGGCCGATGATGATTTCGTAGGGTTGGCTCACGAGCGACCTCGTCAGAACATATCGATCATCTGTTTGCCGCCGTGGTCGGGGTTGCCGAGCAGCTTCTGGCCTACCGGGTCAACCACGAAATCCAGGGCTTCCAAGGGAATCTGGCCGATCAGCACGGGGCAGTCTTCGGGCAATCCGGCCACTTCCACCACGCAATCCCGCCCCTGAACCGTCAACCGAACGGCGTCATAGATCGCGAACTCCGCGGTTCCCGAGGCAGTCCGCGCTGTCCTCGTGCGTTGCTGCTTCAGCCCTAGCTGCTCGATCAACTTGCCCGGCATCGAGAGCATGGTGGCGCCCGTGTCCACCAAGGCATCGGTCACCTCAACCGCGCGGATCTGGTCTTCGGCAATCGCCCCCTTCTTCACATCATAGACGTCTGCGAGGTTCTCCATTCGGGCCGAGACAACGACTTCGCCCGTGGTTTCGATCTCCATGTTGCGCCTCCCTCACTTTGCCCGAAGCGATGCTTCAGTGCTCCTCACCCGGTGAGATCGCCTGCACGGAATTCCATAGCTCCTGGTACTTCGCTCGCACGAACGGCTGCAACTGCGCGGCCATATCGGCCGGCAGGTGCAGCAGCCGAATCAATTCTTGCACGTCGGCCAGGTCCTTGAGCCGGCCGGGGTTGGTCATCCCGGAGGCCAGCTTCAACTCGATCAGCGCGATCAGATTCAACCACCGAACGCCGTCCTTCTCAATGCCCACTTGGGCGGGATCGGGAAACGCGACCGGCTTCGGCTTTCCGTCGCCGGGGAAATCGCCGGTGAGCAGGAACTCGATCCGCACGCCGGATTCCGCGTCGCGGAGGTTCTTGCTGCCCTCGAACAGCGGAACGTATCCCAAACCTTCCAGTTGGCGTCGAGCTTGCGCGAGCCCCTCGGGAGTGATCAGGATGTCTACATCTTCCGTGAAACGGCGAAACCCGTGGAAAAAAAGCGACATTCCTCCGGCGACTGCGTAAGGAACGTTCAACTCCGCAAGCCGCTCCGTGATCTTCTGCAGCGTGCGATGAACTGCGCTCTTCTCTTCGAAGTGCATACTGCCCTCCTGCAATGCCCACTGCGGCCGGCGCTCCAGAAGCTGTTCGTACGCGATGGTCATACCGGTTATTTCGTGCTTTCTTTCCAGGAACTGCCAGACTACGCCTCGAGAAATTCGTCGACGTCAATTTGTGCTTCTCGCAACACGGCACGCAACGTTCCTTCGGCCATGTCGCGGGCGTGATGAGGCAGGGTCACCTTGCGGCCGGTGGACTCATGTCGCCAGACTTCATGACTTCCCGGACCGGGCCGATCATACTTCCAGCCGAACGATCGCAATCGCCGAGCGACTTCCCGATACTTGAAACCGGCAAGTCGACCCATCACCGCATTCCTATGGGGATCACCAGATCAACGGAGTCGCCGCTGGCATACTGCGAAAGCGCCGCCGGGAGAGGATCGCCGTGATCCAGGCACGATTCGGCAATCTTCCGCGCCAAGCCTTGAGCGATCTCCACCGCTTCGACCATGCTCCGCCCCTCAGCGACCAGACCCGGGACGTCGGGACTTGTCGCCACGTAGCCTCCCTCTTCCAGCGGTTCCACGTGCAACCGGATCGTTGCTTCAGCCATCGTCCTGCCTCCCGTTTCTGGGCGCCCCATTAATTATAATTCGGGGGCTTGCCGATGCCAATCGGTCGCTTGCTGGAACATGCAGGCCCCGCGCAGCAAACGCTCCTCCTCGAAAGGCGGCGCTTGCAGATGCAGACCGATCGGCAGACCCTCGCTGCTGAAGCCGCAGGGGATCGACATGCCGGCGATGCCCGCCAGGTTCGTGCTCGCCGTGTAGAGGTCGAACAGGTACATCGACAACGGGTCGTCGACCTTCTCGCCGATCTTGTAGGCGGGCGTGGGGGCGACCGGGCCGGCGATCAGATCCACCTCGCCGAACGCCCGATCGACATCCTGGCGGATCAGCCGGCGGACCTTAAGCGCCTTCTTGTAGTAAGCGTCGTAGTAGCCGGCGCTCAGCGCGTAGGTGCCCAGCATGATGCGGCGCTTCACCTCCGCCCCGAAGCCTTCCGTCCGGCTGCGGCGGTACATGCGGATCAACGGGTTGTCCAGATCGTCCAGGGCCGCCCGGTCGCCGGCCGCTTCGAGTTGCTTCCGCTGGGCTTGCAGCTCGGCCGTCATCTGCTGCTCGTCGGTGCGATAGCCGTAATGGGCGCTGTCGTATCGGGCCAGGTTACTGGAGGCTTCGCAGGGGGCGATGATGTAATAGGTAGCCACCGCGTACTTGCTGTGCGGCAACGTGATTTGCTTGACCGTCGCGCCGAGCGACTCGTAGACCTTGATCGCCTCGCGAACCGCCGCCTCGACCTCCGCGTCGAGCCCCTCGCCGAAATGCTCCGCGACCAGGCCGATCCGCAGACCGTCGAGCGGTTGCCGGACCGTTTCGGAGTAGCTGGGCACCGGTCGGTCGATCGACGTGGAGTCCAACGGGTCGTGCCCGGCGAGGACCTCCAGCAGCAGCGCCGTGTCTTCGGCCGTTTGGGCCAGGGGGCCGATCTGGTCCAGGCTGCTGGCGAACGCCACCAGCCCGTAGCGGCTTACCCGGCCGTACGTCGGCTTCAGACCCGTGACGCCGCAAAGCGCCGCCGGCTGCCGGATCGATCCGCCGGTGTCGCTGCCGACCGAAAGCGGCGCCATCCGCGCGGCCACGCAGGCGGCGGCCCCGCCGCTGGAGCCGCCGGGGATCCGCGTGAGGTCCCACGGGTTGTGGACCGGGCCGAAGGCCGAGTTCTCGTTCGACCCGCCCATGGCGAACTCGTCCATGTTGGTCTTGCCGATCAGCACGGCGTCGGCCGCTTTGAGCCGGGCGATGACGGTGGCGTCGTATGGGGGGCGGAAGTCATGCAGCATCCGCGACGCACAGGTCGTGGGCTGACCCTCCGTGCAGAGCAGGTCCTTCACGGCCACGGGCAACCCGGCCAAACGCCCCAGCGGCTTGCCCGACGCGCGGCGCTGGTCGATTTCTTCCGCTCGGGCAAGCGCCGCGTCGGTCTCGACGCGCAGAAAGGCCTTGACCTTATCGTCGTGGCGGGAAATCTGATCGAGGCACGCGCGGGTGGTCTCCACCGCGGTGAGATCACCCGCGGTCAATCCGGCCAACAGCTCGGCGGCGGTTTGATCGGTCAGCGACATCGTTCATTCCAACTCGCCCAACACGGCCGGGACCAGGTAGCATTCGTCGTCGCGATGGGGGGAATTGGCCAGCGCCTGATCGCGGGGAAGGCTCGGCCGGACCTCGTCGTCGCGGAACACGTCGGAGACGTCCAAGGCATGGGCCATCGGTTCGACCTGCTCGGTGTCGACTTCGGAGAGCAGGTCCATGTAGCCGAGGATCTGGCCCATCTCGTCGGTCAGCTTGTCCAGCGCGTCCACCGAGAGGAGCAACCGGCCCAGCAGGGACACCTTTTCGACCTCTTGGCGTGAGATGGACATCGGCAGCAGCGGGGGTTGGGCCGTGGGCGCCGGATGGACCAGAGCAGAGCCCTGCTCAGGCGGCGGCGGGGCTATTTCTTCTTCTCGGCCGACTTGGGAAGCTTGAACGGCACGCTGTGGACCTTCTTGGTGACCGCTCCGCTGCGAATGCACTGGGTGCAGACCTTCATCGACTTGTGGGTCCCGTTGGCCGTTGTGACCCGGACTTTCTGCAAGTTCGGCTTGAACTGCCGCCGGCTGATACCGGTGATCTTGGTACCGACCCCGCCCAGGTACTTCGCCTTACCCCGATGGGACACGGTATTGCCCATGCTCGGTTTCTTGCCACATACTTCACATGCTTGACCCATCGCTACTTCCCTCAGTCCTCAATGCGAACTCGCCAGCCAACGAAGAAACTTACAGTATACACGGCCGCCCGATCGAGGCAAGGGGGCTCCGGGGGCGAATTGCCGAAGCCGCCGGGCCTCCCCCAAGTCTAACATACAAACCCCGCCGGAGAAGTAAATCCTTGACTTGAGGGCCCCAGATGCGAAACTAGCAACGGAACTTCAGTCGTTGCGGATCTTGTAGCCGAAGTCGCCCAGACTTTGGCTCGAATCGGCGGAGTCGCCAAACTCTGGCGAGTTCGGCTACTTGTCGACGCTCGGATTTGGGACGACTGAACCTCGAAGATGGCCCCCTCCGCTTATCTGCTGCGAGTTGCCGCATGTCGATCCTGGTTGTATGCCCCGGCTGCCACAAGCGTTTCAAGGTCAGCGACAAGTTTGCCGGCAAGTCGGGGGCCTGCCCGGAGTGCAAGGCCACCATCCACGTGCCCACCAAGGAGGAGGAGGTCAAGGTCCACGCGCCCACCGAGTTTGCCGAGGGAGGCCGCGGTCGAGGCGGCGAGCTGCTGACCAAGCCGATCGCCCGGACCCCCTTGAAGCTTCACCCGGTCGCGATCGCGGCCGGTGTAGGCGGGGCATTGACCGTGCTGCTGGTCACCTGGGTGGCCGGTGGGCCGATCCGCGACAGTCTGCCGATTCGCATCGTGGGTCTGCTGCTGGTGTCGCCGCCGTTGGTGATCGCCGGCTATGGCTTTCTGCGCAACGACGAATTGGAGCCCTATCGGGGCATGTCCTTATACGTCCGTGCAGCCATATGTGCGGCGGCCTATGTGGTGTTGTGGGGAGTCTTTGCCTACCTGACCGGCACCGACGGTCTGATTACCGGCGAACTATGGCAGTGGATGTTCGTCCTGCCCGCGTTCCTGGCCACCGGCGGCCTGATTGCCCTGGCCTGCCTGGACCTCGACTTCGGCAGCGGGTTCTTTCACTACGCCTTCTACGTGCTGATGACCATGGTGCTGCGTTGGGCCGCCGGAATGGACTGGGTGTGGAACCTCAACAACGCCGTGACCTGATGACTGCGATCCGCGACATCCCGGAAGTCGCTGCCCTGGACGCTCGGCGGGGTTTGGTGCGGATTCCGCCCGAAATCGACGTGCCGCTGACCGATCGCGTCCGCCAGGTGATCGACACGGCCGAGTTTCGCCGCCTGGCCGGGATCAGCCAGCTGGGACTGGTCTCGCTGGTCTATCCGGCGGCCATCCACACCCGCTTCGAACACAGCCTGGGCGTCTATCGGCTGGCCCTGTTGTACCTGAGACAACTGGCCGGCGACGAGCGGTTCGCCGACGCCGTTCGCCCGGAAGACGCTGAGCTGTTCATCCTCGCCGCGCTGCTGCACGACCTGGGCCACTGGCCGTTCTGCCATCCGATCGAGGACCTGCGGCTGCCCAGCGTGCCCAGCCACGAATTGTTCGCCAACAGCTTCCTGCTCGAAGGCGAACTGGCCGACGTGCTGCGCGACGACTGGTCGGTCAATCCCCGGGACGTGGTCGCCCTGCTAAGCGAGAAGCCCCGCAACCCGACCGCGCAGATCCTCACCAGCATGCTTTCCGGGCCGATCGACATCGACAAGATGGACTACCTGTTTCGCGACAGCCTGCACGCGGGCGTCCCTTACGGCCGGCACTTCGACCAGCAGCGGTTGCTGGGCAGCCTGTGCCTGAACCGTTCGGGCGACGGGCTGGCGATCACCGACAAGGGAAAGACGGCCGCCGAATTGATGGTCTTCGCCCGCTACGTGATGTTCAGCGAAGTCTACTGGCACCACGGCGTGCGGGCGGCCACCGCGATGCTGCAGCGGGCGTTTTTCCTCTTGCACGGCGGGCTCGATCTGGACGTCCTGTTCCGCACCGGCGAGCAGGCGATGATCGCCGAGTTGCAGCAGGCCGCCGCCGACGGACCGGCGGGGGAATTGCTCGGCGGCGTGTTCGGCCCCTCGCGGCGGCTCTACAAGCGGCTGGCCCAATACAGCTTTCTCGAGCAGCGTCAGTTGTACCACCGCCTGGCCCGGCGGCCCTATCCCTGGCTGGCGGCCTGTGCGGAGAGTTTCGCGGCGGTCGCCAGCACGGCGTTGGGGCGGGTGATCGCTCCGCACGAAATCCTCTTCGACGCCCCGCCGGTCACCCGCGAGGTCGAGTTCGACGTCGAAGTCCACTTTCCCAAGGAGGACTGCTACCGCCCCCTGGGTGAAGTCTCGCCGGTGGTGTGGACGTTGGCCAAGGAGCAGTTCGACGACTACGTGAAGCGCGTGCGGATCTTCGCCCATCCCCGCGTGGTGGACGACCTGCGGCGGCTGGAGGACCTCCCACGGCTCGTCGGCGAAGCGATCGACCGGACTTGATTCATGCCCGCCGAAAAATCCAACGCGATTGTGCTCCGCACCGTGGAGTTCAGCGAAACCAGCCTGGTGGTCACGCTGTTTACGCGGGAGTTCGGCAAGATAGGGGCCCTGGCCAAGGGGGGAAGACGACTGAAAGGCCCCTTCGAGTCTGCTCTTGACGTGCTGGCCCTCTGTCGAATAGTCTTCCTCCACAAATCGTCCGACGCGCTGGACCTGTTGACGGAAGCGAAGCTGCTGAGGCGGTTTCGGCCGGCGGGGCGAGACCTGCTGGGACTCTACGCCGGCTATTACGTCGCCGAGCTGTTGGGCGAGTTGACCGACGAGTGCGATCCTCATCCCGAGCTTTTCGACCTGGCCGACGAAACCCTCGAAGCGCTGGCCGCCGGGGAAGCAGTTCCCAGGCGGGTCGTGCGATTCGAACTCGGCGCGTTGCGACTGCTGGGACACCTGCCGTCGCTCGGGCAATGTGTCGAATGCGCGGCGCCGGTGGCGGCCACCGGCCGGATTGCCTTTGGAGGAATCGACGGCGGCGTGCTTTGCAGCCGTTGCCGGAAGGGAAAGAAACAAGTCGTCTCGGTGACCGCCGGGACGCTGCGAACCATGACCCAACTGGCCGATCCCGAGAACCGAACCTGGCAGCGGATCGAAATCGACGCCCGCACGCTCGGGGAGACCCGCGGCGTGCTGAACCATTACATCACCCACCTGCTGGGCCGAAAACCTCGCCTGCACCCCTACCTGGGACTGCTTTCCAACTGACACTTCCGCCCCAAAACCGCCAAGGACAAGGACGTCCGGTATGTCCACTGAGGGATTGCGACTGCTGATTCTCTTCGCCGGGATCTTGGGGGCCGGAGGCTGTGCGGGCGTGCCGCCGGCGCCGCACGCTGCGGCTCGTCCGCCGGAAGCGGACTCGACATCCGGCGATCCCTACGACGGCGATGACAGCGACGGCTGGCTCTTCAATCGGCTGACCGGCCAAACGGCCTCCGACGAGCGACCGGATGCGGCGTCGGGCGTGGTGCCGGCGTCGGTCACCGAGCCGGTTGCCCCCTCGGTGCCCACACCGCCGGTGACGGTGCCCGTGGCCGGACCGTCCGACGAGAACTCGGGCTTCCAGTGGTCCGATCTGGCCCCGGAAAACGTCTACAAAGACCTCAAGGAAGCGGCCGGTTACGGACCCAGCGAAGAGATCTCCCGGGCGCTGCTCGAAGAAGGCAAGCGGCTGCAGCAGCAGAAGCAATACGCCGCCGCGGCCGGCCGGTTCCAGTCGGCGGCCAAACGCTGGCCCGACTCGATCCTGGAAGAAGACGCCCTGTTCCTGCTGGGCGAGAGTTACTTCTTCGACGATCGATATCCCAAGGCCCAGGACGCCTACGAGAACCTCTTGAAGAAGTACAGCAATTCGCGGTACCTGGACACCGTGGGCAAGCGTCTGTTCGCGATCGGGCAGTATTGGGAGAAGCTGCACAAGGCCGATCCGCACTGGCCCATGACGCCCAACGTGACCAACAAGGAGCGGCCCACTTTCGACACCTTCGGCAACGCCCTGAAGGCCTACGAGACGATCCGGCTCAACGACCCCACCGGTCCGCTGGCCGACGACAGCATCATGGCCACGGCCAACGCCTACTTCAACAAGGGGCGGTTCGAGGATGCCGCGTTCCACTACGACATCCTCCGCAAGGAATATCCCAAGAGCGAGCACCAGGCCAAGGCCCATCTGCTGGGAATGCAGGCCAAGCTGCAAGTGTACCAGGGCGCCCGCTACGACCGCACGCCGCTGAACGAGGCGGACGAGATCGCCGACCAGGCCCTCTCGCAGTTTTCCAGCGAGTTGGGCACCGAACGACAGCGGCTGGCGGCCACCCGCGATCGGATCGCCGAACAGCAGGCCGAGCGGGACTGGACCATGGCCCAGTATTACGAGAACCGCAAGGCGTTCGGGGCGGCCCGGTACTACTATCAGGGCCTGATCAAAGACTATCCGTTGACCCAGTATGCCCGGCAGGCCCAAGCGCGGCTCGAACAGATCCGCGACAAGCCGGACAATCCACCGAACCGTTTCCAATGGCTGACCGACATCTTTCCGGCGGAAGGGGAAGGCGAGTGATGTCGAGAACGGCCCGTCTTCCCGTGGCAATGCTGCTTGCGCTGTTAAGCGGCTGCGTCGGCTACCAGATCGGCAATCAGTCGCTCTACCCGCGGCACATCGAGACGGTCTACGTCCCGATGTTCGAGTCGGCCAGCTTCCGCCGCAACCAGGGCGAGCGGCTCACCGAGGCGGTGTGCAAGGAGATTGAGCTGAAGACCGACTACAAAGTGGTCCACACGCCCGACGCCGACAGCGTCCTCTCCGGGCGGATCGTCGGCGACACGAAGCACGTGGTGGTGGGAAGCCGCAGCGGCGAGTCGCGGGAATCGGAGGTCGGCCTGCAGGTCGACGTGAGCTGGGTGGATCGCCGCGGAAACGCGTTGCGCGACCCGGCCCAAATTGCCGTGCCGCCCGAGGTGGTCGGCATCAGCAGCAGTGCCTCGCTCGTGCCCGAGGCGGGCCACTCGATCGCCACCGCCCAGCAGCAGGCCATCCACCGGCTGGCCGAGCAGATCGTGGCGTTGATGGAAGCCCCGTGGTAAACGAGACGCTTCGCGTTCGTTCCTGCTGCCTTCCGGTGTGCGAAGGGGGACAGTCCCATTTTCGCTCCGCGAAAATCGGGACAGTCCCCAAGTTTAGCGGCCGACGGCACGTCGGCCGGGAAGAACACGCTCGTCGCCGTGCCGGCGACGGCTAAACGATGCGTCAATGGCTTTCTGAGGGTCAATAAACGACGGACATGACGAAACGAACGCTCATTCGCTCATATCGGCGTAGGAGGCCGGCAGCAGATCGTCGGGACGGATGGCGAACTGTGCGATGAGGCGGTCCAGTTGCTCGTGGCCCGTTGCGTCGTCGACCTCATCGCCCAACACGGCCTCGAACTCCAGGAAGTGGCCCAACCCGGTCACGTCGTCCAGGTGGATCCGGACGTTGTGATAGAGCAGGATTTCCCGCCGCTTCTCGACCACGCAGCGAATTCCCAGCGCCGCGCTGAGGGCCGCCTTGAGCGTCTCGGGATTGGCCACCGGCACCAGTTGGTAGTCGCTGGCCTTGGGGCCGTGCTGGTCGGGCCGCGTATAACTGACCAACTGGGCCGTCAAGGAGTCGATCTGCCGCAGCTTCAACCGCCCGTGCCGGCAGTGGAAGTACGTATCGACCTGGTGTTGCGTTCCCAGCCGCTCGGTGGCGATCGCCCGCGCAGCCTTTCGGGCGGCGTCCGGATCGGTGAGCCGAGCTTTCAGTTCGATGTTTCGCAAGGGGCAGACCGTTTGTGCGAAGCCGCCAGCGGCTAGCGAAACCGCCGGCCGTCCAGCGCGGCAATGTGTTGGGCCATCACGTGGGGGGCGCGTTGTTCGGGCATATAGCCGCGGGTGCCGTTCACCCCGACGCGCTGGCCCACGTAGTGCCGCAGATTCACGCCCGGCGCGGGGCTCACGTAGCAGCTGACCCCGCCCGTGCGATCGACCAGCGCGTAGCGCGGGGCGCCAAGCTTCTGGGAAACCACCCGAGTCAGCTCCCCGACGCCGTCGTAGCGGTCGTCCGGGACCGGTTCCGGCTGCTCGTCCAGCTCCCGGCGATTCAAGGAACTCAACCGGCGGCTGGAACGCTCCGACTGCTTCCGCGCCAGATTGACCTTGTCGTAACGCCGCCGCAGATCCTCGAAGCGGTCGATCTTGCTGAGAATCGCTCGGGCGAGGCCCCGCTCCACGGCCGTTTCCGCCTGGTCCAGCAGTTCCTCGACCCGGGGACGCATCTCGGTGAAACTCCAGACGGTCGGCTCCTCGACGACCATCACCGACAGTTCCACGTCGATCCGCTCCAACTCGGCCCGATACTGCTCCGGCGAGATCTCCCGGGCAACCTGCTGGCCGAAGTTCAATTCCACCGTGTCGGCCGGGGGACGGACCGTGACCGACGGCGACTCGTCGGTCGGCACGTCCTGGGCCGGCGGATGGTCGGGCGGCGTGGTGGTCTCCGCGGGGGTCGTCGCGGGCGGGTCCATGACGATTTCCACCGCGCTGGTCTTCCGCACGCCGTCATGCTTGTAGTCGGCATCGACGTATTTGCCGAATACCCAGCGGAATTCGCCCGAGGGCGGGGCAATCTTGTACCACATCGTCTCGCCCGAATCGGCTTCACTTCGCTTCCGGTCGAGCACTTCGACCACTTCCGCCTTGTGGAGCCGGACCTGGATCACGTCGCGGATGTCGCTGAAGGCGCTTCCCACCCGGGCGGCCACCCGGTCGTCGGTGACCACGGCCAGGTTGTCCACGCCGGGCCGGAGAAACCGGGCCGAGACCCAGGTGAAGCTGCCTTGCGGCGGCCGAATGGCGTACCATCCGCCGGGGTCGTGCCGATAGACCTCGACCTCCTGGCCCGCCTCGAGCTTGTCGGTCGGATAGTAGGTTTGGCCCGGTCCGCTGCGGACGTAGACGTCGTCGGTGGTGATCCGGGCTTTGTAGGGAAAGGTCCTTTCCCCGCGGGCGATATCTGCAGTCACTGCAATCAACGCACAACAGGGAACCAGAGCCGCAAGCAACAAGCGCATGGGTATATCTCCCGGCCGAAACGGGTGACGTGGAACTCGTCAAAAGCGCAAAGAAAGGTAGACCGCGGCCTTGTAGCGAAAAACCGGGGGAGATTCAAGGGCAATTCTGCGATCGTTTCGTAGCCGAATTCGCCAGAATTTAGCCATAACGCGGCGGGTGGCCGCAGCCAAAGGAGGGTTCAGGGTTCAGCGGTCAGGGTTCAGGACTTCGGGGTGACGATTGGAGGCGAAGTGCTGAGCCCTGAACCCTGACGACTGAACGCTAAACCTCTCTGGCAAAAGGATCTGCAAACATGCGCGCACCGTGCGCAGAAGTCATAATCAAAGACTCTCTTGGCTGCGCTGCCAAAGTCTGGCGACTTCGGCTACTGGAATCTTCGGCCTCGTTGCCGGTCACCCGGGGCCGTGCGGCTGCAAGGAACGGTAGAAGCTGCCGCCGTGGCGGGCCAGATCTTGCAGCATGGGCGTGGGCTGGCACCGCGGGCCGAGCGGCTCCAAGGGCCGCAGGATCTCGACGATCTGGGCCGCCCCGACCGTGTCGGCCCACCAGAGCAACCCGCCGCGAGCCGCCGGAAAACCAAGTCCGAACAGCACTGCCAGATCGATGTCCCGGGGATCGCGGACCTTGCCTTCCGCCAGGATCCGCGTGGCCTCCAGGACCATCGGCAGCACGAGCCGGGCGGTGATCGAGCGGGCCGTATGGTCTTGCGGCGGCCGGGCCCACTGCGCGATGATCTGGTCCAACTCCTCACTGGGTCGTGCGGGGCCCGGCACTGCGGGGTCGCCGTACGAGAAGAACCCGGCCCCCGACTTGCGTCCCAGGCGTTTTCGCTTGACCAGGGCGATCAGCAGCGGCGAGGCGGCGATGCGCTCGGGAAAGGCGTCGCGGAGCACCAGGCCCGATTGCAGCACCGTGTCCAATCCGATCTCGTCGGCCAGCCGGAACGGTCCCTTGGCCATGCCGAAATCGGTCGCCGCCCGCTCGATGGCCTCCGGCTCGGCGCCCTCCAAGAGCAACTCCAACGCCTCGCCCAGGTAGGGCAACAGCAGGCGGTTGACCAGAAACCCCGGCCCGTCGTCCACCACGATCGGCATCTTGTCGATCGCCTTGGCGTGGGCGACCGCCGCGGCGATGGTGCGATCACCGGTCTGCGGGCCGCGGACGATTTCGACCAGCGGCCGCTGCCGCACGGGGTGAAAGAAGTGCATCCCGCAAAATCGGCCCGCGTCCGTTAGCCCGGCCGCCAATCGCCCGATCGGGATGGTCGACGTGTTCGATGCCAGCACGGCCCCCTCGGCCAGCACCGGCTGCAGCCGCGCGTAGAGCTGCTGCTTGGCGGGCGGGGCCTCGACGATCGATTCGACGATCAGGTCGCACTGCCGCAAGTGGCCCGGGTCGACCGTCGGCCGTACCATGCGGCCCACGAGATCCCGCGCTTCGCCCAGCGGCACCTCGTCGGTCAGCTCGGCGGCGATCCGGCCCGGGGCCTCGCCCAGGGCGGTCTGGTCGGCGTCGGTGAGCACGACCGGCACGTTACGTCGCACGTGGACCGCGGCGATGGCCGTCCCCATCATACCGGCCCCCACGATCCCCACCGACCGGATCGGCGGCGGATCGGCCCAGCGGCTCTGAAGCCCGGTGTCTCGCCGGTTCCGCTGGATCAGCGATTGGACGTGGCGCCGGGCGCGGCGTTGTACGGTTTCAGAGGGATTCTCGTCGACGGGGGGCAAGTTCTCGGATCTCCCTTGACTCCGGGTCAGCCAATTGGTGGTCTCCCGGTAATCATCGGCACATACGTGGCCGTTTCGACGGAAAAAGCGTCTTCTGCCGGTTGGCGGCCGCCCGTAGCCGAAGTCGCCAGACTTTGGCCGAAGCGGCGAAAACGCCAAACTCTGGCGAGTTCGGCTACTTCAACACAGGGCCGCCGTACCGGCGGCCGCTAAGCGACCAGCGGGACGCGTACCACGCTTTCCAGCGATCGATCTGCTGCGACGTGCTGGTCGGCCCATCGTCTCCGACCGCGTCGTCGCCGACGACCTTGGGCAAACTTTCCAGGGCCGCCCGGGCGACCGCCGCGCGGCCGTCCAACATGCGAATCAGTGTGGGCACGAACGTCGCGTCGCCCGTCTCGCCCATGGCCAGGGCCACCTGGCGGCCGACCGTGGGATCGCCGCTGTAGGCCAGCCGCTCCAACTCGATCCGGCCGGCCGAATCGCCCAGCCGCACCAGGGCCAGGGCCGTTTCCAGCCGCAGCTGCTCGTTGGTCTCCTGCAGCAGACGCCGCAATGGTTCCGTATCGTCCAGCCGACCCGCCGCACCCAGTGCTCGAACCGCCGCACAACGGACCGAATGGTTCGGATCCTCCAGCGCGGGCACCAGCACGCCAGCATAGCGGGAATCCGCACAGGCGGCCAGGTTTTCGCATGCCCGCCGGCGCACCTCGGGCGAGGGATGCCCGATCGCCGCACAGGCCAGCCGTGCCGCCGGCTCCCGGGCGTCGCCCGAGGTGGCCGTCAGCACGCTCCGCCACACCAGTTGATCGGACTCGGCGGCGACCACCCGGCCCAGCCGCTCCAGCACCAAGCGCCCCAACGGCCGCTGGGCGGCCAACTCGGCCAATTGATCGGCCGCCTCGCGCCGCTGCCTCGGGTCGGCCGAACCGAGCCGCCGAAGCGCGATGAACGCCGGGTCGTATCGCAGCAGCACCTCTTCGTAGACGAACTCGGGCAACAGCTGCTGGCGGTCGAAGACGAGTTGCTCCAGGGCCTCGACCAGCCCGGGGCCATAGTCGGTCAGTGCCGCTACGTCGCGTTGCCTAAGCAGCAGCTCGACCCGGGCCAGTTGCTCCGGTGCGACGGCCGGGTCGGTCGGCCCGCCGCTGCCGGCGCGTGCCAGGGCCGCCCGGTCGATGGAGCCGAACTGCTGGCGGAAGCGTCGCTGCAGGCTATCCAGTACGTTCGCCCGACGGTCGGCCGGCGCCGTGCAGAAGAACTCGGCCGCCGGGGGCCATCGGGCGGCCAGCTGCTCGGCGGCCGCCTGGCGCGACGCCAGACTGCGGCTGGTCATCGTCGCCAGCAGAACCGGCCCCGCCTGGGGAAGCGGCCAATCGGCCACCGCCCCAACGACCGCCTGCTGCACTTCCGCGCTGGGGTCATCCAGGAGGCGGTTTGCGACGGCAATTCCTTCGCGGTCGGGATATGCAGCCAAGGCCCGGGCCACTTCCAGCCGCACCCGCCACGACTCGTCGTCGGCCGCGTCGAGCACGGCTTGCTCGGCGCCGCATCGGGCCAGGGCGGAAACGGCGGCGGCGCGGATCCGATCGACCCGATCGTCCATCAGCCTCTCCAGCGTCGCCCGGGCCTTCTCGTCCCCCAATTCACCCAGGGCGGCAATCGCCGCGGCCCGAATCTCGAAATCGAGGTCGTGCAACGCGTCGGCCAGATACGCGTGGGCTTCAACGTGCCGTTGCCTCGCCATGGCTGCCAGCGCCGCGGCGCGGATCCGCGGATCGGCGTCTTCCAGGAGCCTTGCGATCGGGACGGGCAGATTGCCGCTGCGGCTTCGGGCCCACGCCCGAATCGCCTCCAGGCGGACTTCCCGGGCCGGATTGCCGAGCGCATCGGCCAGACGCGGATCGTCGGCCGGATCGACGTGTTGGGCCAACGCGCGAATCAACTCGGCGTGCAACCGGGCGTTGTAGCCCGAGGACGTGTCGAGTGCCTGACGCTCGTACCGATCCAGGACGTCGCCCAGAAGCCGCGCCGCGGTCGGTCCCGGCAACGCGGCCAAGGCCTCGACGGCCGCGTATCGCAGCGGCAGGTCGAGGTCGCGGTTGCCGGCGGCGGAGGCCAATTGCCGGGCCCCGGCGTCGTCGCCGAGCCGCGACAGGGCAATCGCGGCATGGGTGGCCAGGATCGGGTCCCGGTCGGCCAGGTA
>Ga0180437_10002227_pt1 | contig 31450 bp, 36 predicted proteins | sample SS_ome_4_FD_132410 | JGI IMG/M metagenome (GOLD analysis project Ga0180437, IMG submission 132410) | Hypersaline lake sediment archaeal communities from the Salton Sea, California, USA - SS_3_D_1 metaG | ecosystem: Environmental > Aquatic > Non-marine Saline and Alkaline > Hypersaline >... | reverse complement strand
GTATTATGTCCCCCTCTAATCAATGACGGATATTCAGCATTAGAGAATACATGATAACCGCTTCTTGTACAGGTCTTGGACAATAGCATGCCGGCGGTCATAATTCCATAGCCTGCTTCGCCCCCAATCTTCCAAACTATGCTATCCTTGTTCATTGTATTAGAGTCTAGTTTTTATATGAGCTTTTTTCCGTTCTCGTCTAATATATGGATAACATTAACAGGGCAGCCTTTTGCTGCTTTCATATTACAGTCTAGTTCTTCCTTGCTTATAGAGGTCTTTTTGCACTTGCTCTTGCCGTCATCTGCCATTTCCCAGTTCTCTGAGCAGGCATGCGTGCAAGCTGCACAACCTATGCATCCAGGTCTATCGTGCTCTATCTTATATTTTGCCATATATATATTCCCCCATACACTTTTTAATTACCTATTGTTTAACCTCAATTAATATATAAATCTAGAGGTTTCTAAACAAAAAAGTTTATATAATATAAACTACGACGTTATGATATTACTAAAATACAACAAGAACTAATCACTTGTTGGTGATTAAGAGGTGTTAGGGGTCAAATGTTTCACGAATTACTGGAAAAAGAGGTAAGAGAGTTTCTTAAACAATGTACTGGATGCGGCAAATGCATGGAAAAATGTCCAATTCCTGAATCAGACAATATGCTCATAAGAAGCCTGAACTATGCTGCCCAAAAAAAGAGCATGCCTACTCCCAACACTATAAATTTTGCAGAGAAGTGCATGCAGTGCGGAGGATGCAACACAGTATGCCCTGCCAACTGCCACAGGGAAAAGATAATGCTATGGCTGAAGGCAAGGATCAGCAGGAACCTGCCAAAGGGCTATAAGAAAGTACTGAAGTATAAAGGGAACAAGCTTTCTTTTTTCGAAAGAATCGGAAAATATCTTGAATTAAGGAAAAAGAATCACATACTTGACAATCTGAGAAAACATGTTGACAAGAAAAATCTTAAAGAAGCAAACCTGCTTTTCTATTTCGGCGATTCTGTATATTCTCCATCAAAAGCTGCACATAAATTGTTGGCGATTGCAGATTATCTTAAGACAGATTATGAAGTTCTTGCAGGCTACAGTTATTGCAACGGAATCCAGCATTATTATTCTGGCCTGCTGAAAAAAGCAGAACAGATGCACTATGCATTGTACGATGCCATCATGAAGATAAACCCTACAATCATTGTCACATTGACTGGGGAAGACTATGAGGCAATGAAGAATCTTCAAAGGCATTGGCACCAGAAGTTCATCCTGAAAACTGCGACAGAATGGCTGATGGATAATATTGACAAGCTAAAAATGAAATCCGGCAAGCAAAAGATAACTTTCCATGACTCGTGCATATTGAGCAGGAAAGAGAACAAGAAGAATGTTCCTAGGGAACTGCTGAACAAATTAGGAACTGTTACAGACCTGCCGCAAGACCAAGGCCTGTGCTTGTGCTGCGGTTTCTTCAGGGCAGAGCACAGTCCAGAAGAGATGAAAGAGATACAGACGAAAAAACTCGATCAAGTTAAAACAAAGACATTGAGCGTGGAATGCATAAACTGCTGGAATAATCTGGCACCGATAGCAGAACAGAAAGGTCTTAAGATCACTGATGTGATAAGTCTTGTTTATGAAAGCATAGAAAAAGAGATTGAAGAAGAGATTAAAAATGAAGTAATAGACGAAGGTGAGACAGAAGAATGAGCCACTACGTGATTATCGGAAGCGGGAACGCAGGCGTGACTGCTGCAGAGACAATCAGAGAACATGACAAGAAAAGCAAAATTACATTGATCAATGGAGAAAGCAAACGCTTCTATTTCAGGAGCAGTCTTCTCAACTATGTCAAAGGAGAAGTCAAGGAAGAAGAATTGCTGGCAAGGCCAAAAAAATTCTATCAATTGAAGAACATCGATCTTTTGGATAATATAAGGGCGCAGAAAATCGTGCCAGAGACAAAGCAAGTCATCATTGACAAGGACAATATAATAAAATATGATAAACTATTGATCGCGACAGGAGCTGTTCCTGTTTTTCCTGACATCAAGGGAACTGAACTGAGGGGTGTCAAGACATGTAGAAGTTTTGCAGATGTACAGGAAATAATAGGATTGGCGAAACACAGCAGGAATGTCGTGATTGTCGGAGGAGGTATACTTGGGATAGAACTTGCGTATTCATTATCTAAACTTAACAACAGAGTGACGCTTCTTGAGAGCGAGACCAGATTGGGTGGCAAATTGTTGGATCCTTGCACTGCAATAAGAGTGCTCGAAGAATTGGGAAAGAAGCATATTGCCGTGCGCCTGAAAGAGGGTGCAAAGGAATTGAGAGGAAAAGAGGATCATGTGAGCGAAGTCAGGACGTCGAAAGGAAAGATATTGAAGACAAATCTTGTGATATTCTGCACAGGAATAAGACCTAATGTGCGTTTCCTGCACGGAAGCGGACTGGAGATCGACAAGGGAATATTAGTGGACAACACATTGAGGACGAATGATGTGAATATTTTTGCAGCAGGAGATGTCGCGCAAGTAAACGTGGCTGAGAAAGGAGAGCACGTACTGAGACAGAACTGGTACGAGAGCGCAAAGATGGGAGAAGTGGCTGCATTGAACATGATAGGAGAGAGCGCAACCTATTATCCTGCAGTAAGATATCATTGCACTAATATATTAGACATACCTTATGCCTGTATCGGTGAGCTGTCGCCGAAATCAAAACTAAGGAAAGAGTATGAAGTCATACATTCAAACTGCAAGAAGACAGACGATCACAAACTTTTCATCCTGAAAAAGAACAGGATAATCGGAGCGAGCTTCTTCGGGGAACGGAACAGTGCGTTGGCTGTGAAAGAATTGGCAGAGAAAAATGTAGATGTTGGTGGTGCGAAAAGATCATTCCTTGAGCACAACTTTGATTTTGAGAATTTATTGCCTAGAATCAGTGAAGAGAAAGAAGACTAATCAAAACCCATTCTTCTGCCTTGTTTTATTGCGATAACTTTATTCTGCCGTACCCAGTACTTGAATGTGCTGTCTGCGAGTTCTGTGTAATAATACATGAACGTGCCGTTGGCATTGGAATAAATAGGTTCAAGGTCAGGAAAGTTCTCTTTCATATAACCTCCTGACAAAGGATCATCCAAAAGATCGTACATCTTTTCAAGTCTTGCAGTCATTATGCTCGATACATGATCCCTTTTTTCTTCCTCGACTGTTTCTTTTTCCTGCACAACAGAATTATTATTGTTCCTGGCTTCTTTCTTCATGTCCATATAACTCTTCACCACATCCTTGACTATCTTGTCCCCGAACTCCCCTTCCTTATTGCTCTGGCAGGCAGTAAGAGTGAATAATGTAAATAAAAGAATGAATAATAATGCAATCGTTGGTTTTTTTCTGTCAGCCTGCATTTTGACTTCCTAAAATCTTAATTTTTTGCTTGACGACTTTCTTGACTTCTGCCATACCACTGCCTAGAATCTTTCTGTAATCAATATTCTCTGGGTTTTGCTTCAGATGCTTTCTCATGCCCAAATCAAACGCGATCCTCAAGTCAGTGTCTGTATTGACCTTGCATATTCCGTTCCTTATCGCTTTTCTTATCTGATCGTTAGGCACTCCTTTCGCACCCTTAATCTTTGCGCCGTACCTGTTCGCTTCTTTCACAAGCGCAGGAGGAACAGAAGATGCGCCATGCAGAACTAATGGAATGGTCACCAGATCGCGAATTTCTTTAAGTCTTTTTATGTCTAATTTGGGGGTGCCTTTGAACTTGTAAGCTCCATGACTCGTTCCTATGCTCACAGCAAGAGAATCACACTTTGTCTGCTTGACAAAGAAACGCGCTTTTTCTGGATCTGTGAAAATCTCTTTTCCTTTTACCCAGCCTTCCTTGCCTTTCAACTGTCCTAATTCTGCTTCCACAGGGATCTTTTTTCTGTGAGCAAGAGTTGCTGCAAGCTTTGTCAATCTTAAATTCTTTACATAAGAATATTGAGAAGCATCAATCATCACGCTTGTCCAGCCGTGCTTGATGCATTTTGTTATGAGTTCAAGATCAGGGCTGTGGTCAAGATGCAGTGCAACAGGAACTTTTGCCTGCTTGGCATACGTTCTTACAATGTTCGATAAATGAGATATGCCTGCATAACTTATCGCACCCTTGCTCGTTGCGATTATGACAGGAGAATTCAATTCTTCTGCTGCCTCTATTATCGCTTTTGTGATCTCAAGATTAGCAGTATTGAAATGCCCTACTGCATAACTGTTCCTCTGCGCTTTCCTCAATAAAGATTTTGTGTTTACTAATGCCATGTTCCCCTCTTTTTATATTTCTGGCTCTAGTTCTACTTTGGTACGGTTTATCTTAATATATTTCTTTCCCTTTTTTATCATTATAGGTATCAGGATGGAAAGTATCAATAGGATTGTTGATAATAAAACCTTCCCTTTGAATATGTCTGAAAATGCCCTTACCTGGCTGATTTGGCTTATGAAAAAAGTCAATACGAATGTTCCTGGAATGATGCCTATTGCAGTGCCGAGAAAAAAGTCCTTGAACTTCAATCTTGTCAAGCCTGCGCAATAGTTCAAGCCAATGATCGGGAAATTGAAAAGTCTCAAATAGAATATTGTTGCAAAACCATGCTTGTCCAATAATTTGTCATACTTATGCAGCCACTTCTCGATCAACGGACTGGCGAAATCCCTGCCAAGATGCCTGCCAATGAAAAACGAAATGGTCGATCCTATCACTAATCCTGCCATGTTGTAGAGTGTTCCATAAAAAGTGCCGAACAAATAACCTCCAAGGCCTGTGAATATCGGGCTTGGGATGAACAGGCAGATTCCCATCACATACAAACCGATGAATGCCAACGGAGCCAGCGCACCATAGTTTGCGACAAAAGTATTGATGCCTTCGCGTGTCAGGAAGTGTTTTGCAAATCCACTGGCGAATGCAAAGTAAAAGCAGAACCCGATAAATACAAGAAATATCACTAACTTCACAATCGAAGCTCGAGTGAACATCCCTTTTTTCTTTCCCATATAGAAACACCAATAATTTATCATATATAAATCTAACTTCTGTCAACAAAGTTCGTGTATCCGTATACAATTGCCTCTTTGTTCTTGTCTGCGAACTTTTCAGGAAGAACTTCTAAAAGATCTATGCCTTCTATATCCAATTCGAGCATCTTTAACAACTTTCCAAGCGCAATCATGTTCATCATTATCTTTTTTCCAAACTTTGCTTCTGCAAGCTCTTCGAATGGAAAATTTTCCCCGCCACAGGCCTTGCATTCTGCGCATTCAGGACCGTCTATGCACATCCTCTTATCACAGACAACTTTCTCTGCAACAAAGTGATCCCCTTCCTTGTGCAGTTTCAAGAAGACATCAGGATCCTCGAACAAAGGATTGTCAATCGGTTCTTTAGAATATGTCAAGAAAGCAGTAATCTTTCCTCCTCTTATAGCTGCATCATATTGTATGTCAGTGCTAACATTATAGCCCAGCTTGGCAAGGATTTTTCCAAGAACTATTGCCATCATCTTGATTCCCTGTCCACCAGCACCGCTGATTATGATCTTTTTCATTTTAATTTTTATTTTCTTATTTACTCTTTCTTGATAATACCTATCTCGTCATCTTCCAGACGGTCTTTATTGTTCGCAATCTTTAGTTTTTTGTATTCCATAAGCATCTCATACGCATTCTTGTAACCCTGCCGTTTTCCGTAAGTCTCTACACAGTTGCTTATGACTTCGATGAATGAAAAGCCTTTGAACTGTATTGCTTCCTTGATGCACTTCCTTAGATGGTCGATGTGGAAGACTGTTGTCCTCGCGTAAAAGAATCTCTTGTTTGCAGAGACAATGCCCTGTATGTTGAACGGATGGTAACTGCTTCCTTCTGGAGAAGTCAATGTGACTGTGCCTTCTTTTGCAGTAGGCGCAAGCTGTCCGCCCGTCAGGCCGTACGTCTGGTTGTTGATGCAGATGACTGTGATGTCTGTGTCTCTTCTCGGGCTGTGTATCAGATGATTGCCTCCTATTCCTACAATGTCTCCGTCACCGCTGAAAACTATCACATTCAATTTTGGGTTTGCTCGCTTGAGACCTTCTGCGACAGGTATTGCTCTTCCATGACAGCCGTGGATAGTGTCCATGTTGAAATAACCCGCAGCCCTGCCGCTGCAGCCGATACCGCTGACTATGCTGATCTGGCTATTTTTCAGTTTCAATTCTTCAAACGCTCTTGCAAGTTCCTTTGTCGTCAAACCGATGCCGCATCCCGGACACCAGATAGTAGGGAACATCTCTTGCTTGAAGTATTTTTCAGTCATTTTTCAATACCTAATGATTTTAATTTTTCTTTTATCTCTGACAACAAGATAGTGCCTCCATGAATATAGATGCCTTTAACTTCTTTTTTCAATAATGCGTCTATTTCATGCTTGTACTGTCCTTCATTCTGCTCGATAACAATGATGTTCTTGTATTTGCCTGCAATGTCTTTCAATTCCTGAAGAATAGGGAACATCCTTATCGGCCGGAAGATCGCAAACTTTTCTTTTAACGGACTTATGACCCTGCTTGTGATTCCGTATGCAATCAATAGTGTGTCAGAATCCTTTTTTCCAAAGTATTCATAGAAATTATAATTATTTGCAGCCTCTAACTGCTTCTTTTTGTAGTTTTTCATCCATTTCCTGTAATTTTCTGTATCTTTTGTCTTTGGAATGTCTCCTTCGTGCGCAAGACCTGTGAAATGTCTTGTTCCTGTGCCAAAAGGTTTCAAGGTTCTTGGCTGAATTTTTATTTTCTTATCAATCTCATCTGTATCTATTGTTTCGTAAATGTGAGAGATAGAAGTGTCAGTCATCAGTATGACCGGCGATCGCGATTGTTCTGCTGCATTGAAAGCTTCTATTGTGTATATGTAACATTCTTCTACGCTGTTTGGATAAAGCACTATCGGAAAGATGTCTCCGTGGCTGCCGTAAGCAGACTGTAGAATATCGCCCTGCGCACCTAATGTCGGCATTCCAGTGCTCGGACCTACTCTTTGGCAGTTCACCACGACTGCAGGAACTTCCATCATGTGCGCAAGTCCTATGCCTTCCTGTTTCAATGAGAAACCAGGACCAGATGTCGCAGTCATTGACTTTGCACCGCCAAGGCTTGAGCCTATTATCATGTTCATTGAAGCGAGCTCATCTTCTGCATGCACGAATGTTGTGTCTTTTCTTTTTGCAAGAAAATGCATGATCTCTGATGCAGGCGTTATTGGATAGCCTGCAAAGAATTTCATACCTGCCTTTAACGCGCCAAGACATATGGCTTCGTTCCCCTGCAGTAATTGTTTTACCATTTTATTCTTTCTTTTTCTTAAGTTTCAGGCCCATCTCTGGACAGTATTTTTCACATATTCCACAGTCAATACAACCTTCTCCCTGTACCAGTTCCTTGCCCTCAAACTTCAGACATTTTTTAGGACACATCTGAATACACAGATTGCAGAACTTGCATAATTTCTCATCCCATTCGAGATTGCCTACTTTTTTCATATCATATATTTTTCTACTTCCATTTATAAAGGTTATTGATTATCATACATGAACATTTATAAAGGAAAAAGTTCACTCTGAAAATACATGCAAAAAGAGGAAAGCCTGAAGATAGAGGATTCATTGATGTTTCTGAAGAACATATTTGTGCAGCTCACTATGTTATTTTTGCCCATCTATTTTCTGGAGCTCGGCTTCAATGGCTGGCAGACCGGTGTGTTATTGTCATTGTTCACGATCAGCGCGCTCATAATATCTTTTCCAGTCGGTGTCGCCAGCGACAGACTAGGAAGCAAGCATCTTATAATGATAGGTTTGCTTTTATTGGCAGTGTTCAGTTTTGGTGTGGGTTTATTGCAGAACTTCTGGCTGTTCGTCATATTATTCTTGATAGGTGGATTCGGAAACACCATTGTACAGATCTCTGTGGTAAGTGTGACTTACAAGATCATAAGAAATCATCACAGAGGAAAGAGGTTCGGCATCTTCAATGCGCTCTCGCATTTCGGAAGCGCTGTCGGTATCTTTATAGGAGGTTTTTTATTGATGAAGAGCGGTTTCTCTCCTGTCTTGAAATTTGCAGGAGGAATGTTCATTGTGCTGATTGTATTTGCATTCTTCATTCCAAAGACAAGAAAAAGTTCATTCAATCTTAAATTCTACGAGCTTGATTTCTTGAAAAAACCAGTGATAATCTTTGTCATAATCATGTTCCTTTATTCTCTTCATTGGGGCGCAGAAAAGACGAGTTTCGCATTGTTCTTGCAAACGGTTATAGGCTTGAGCAAAATACAGATAGGAATCTATATCTCTGCAGCCATCCTGTTCCTTGTGATTTTTTCTTATTTCTTTGGAAAGAAATTGGACGGAAGATGGAGCGATATAAAATTGCTTTATATTGGACTTATATTGAGCGGTCTAGGACACATACTTATGACATATCCCAATCTTTATTCCAGCTTTATCTTCAGGGTTCTGCACGAGATCGGAGATGCAGGTGTTTTATTGATAAGCTATGTGGGAGCAAGCAAGATGTTCTCTTTGAAACGGATCGGCGGTGACGGAGGAGCTTTGAGGGCCATAATGATCCTGGGAAGTTTTGCAGGCGCTTTGATATATGGACCTGTAGGTTATAGGTTCGGCTATAACTGGCCTATTCTTGTCAGTGGGATCATAATACTATTCACTTGCCTTCTTGCTATGCTGTTCAGAAAAAGATTAAAAGTATAGAAAAAAAATTAACCAAACATCAGTTCTACCATGCTCTTGTCTCTCCTGTCATATCTGTAGTAGTGATAGTCATAATAGCCGTATGGAGAATCGTAGTAGTACGGTCTTTTGCCCCAGTAATCTCCATGATAATTTTCATGGTACCTGTGCCAGGCATAATCATAAGCAGCCCTTTCCCTAGGGTAGCCGTATCTCCAACCTTCATGGCCATAACCATCATTCTCATAAGATGCACTGGCAAAACTAATTGCGACTAAAAGCATGCTGAATGTCAATGCTAACAAGAACAATAATCTCATCACCTTTTTCATATTTTCACCCCCTTAATTGTGCTCATAGAAATTGGATTCATTTATATAAACTTAATCAATCACTTGTTGGGGGTTAACGTTGCTCTAGAATCTTTCTTCCCAAATCAGGAGCTTCTGACAAATAGTGTGCCAGATTATTTGTGTGCCTTCTATGCTCTGCTTCTTTTCCGAGAATAACATTCATGTCTTCGCAGTGCGTGTCTCCGTCAGGCTCAAACAATTGTCTTTCTCCATTCCATTTCCAACCGATTCGAACAGGTTCTGTTCCATTCAAGGTCGCTGAGAACACACTAGGATTCTGCATCCTCCATTGTTCATCTATTGCCTCCCTATCGAAGTCGTGGAAACCAAATAAATCTATCATCTTGCTGATGTCTCCTGTTGAATGAGGATGTCCCTCTGGAATATTTGCCCAGACCGCGCCGATAATGTAAGCGAATTTCGACAAGTCAAACTTTTTGTTATGGTATATTGTCTTTTCAAAATATCTATACGCTCCGTGCACAGCTGCGACATAGTCATCATTTTCAGGAAACCATCTAACTCTAACATCTTCAGCAGTGTGATGAACATAGACTCTAGCAGGAGGTGTATAATCCCGTTCTCTGAAATGTAGTACGTCTTTAAATGGCATTTTATCTCGATTATTGCAGTGAATATTTAAAGGTTATCTGCGCGTTTATAAACAAGATGACAATGTTTATTAATTCGTCCTGAAAACAGAGTCTTATTGGGGGGGTATTTATGGCAGTTGAAAATAACGAGAATGCAGTCGCAGAAGCAGTACATACTGCGAGGACAGAAAAAGAAATGTTTTATGATTCATTGGTTGCTGCGAAAGACGCAGTCATGTCATTAGGAGCGTTTGCAGATGACTTTCGCGAACGCGATAAATTCTGGAAATGGGTCAGGAAAAGGAAGAAAGGTGTTGACTGTTTTAAATCATGGAGTATGAAACTTTATAGAATTAATGAAACATTGCAGAAAAAATTAGAGGGGATTCCTGGCGCAGGAGTTTTCGATAGAAAATCCACAGAATTAAGAGAAGATCTTGGCGAGTTAAGAGATGACAGTCTACGAATAGGATTCTATGTCAAAGTAGGCTCATTCTATGCAAGAATCGGAATGGCTAGGGCTTGTACTGGGGACCGTGAATTTCGCATAAATGATATGCGAAAAGAATACGAAGATTTTTCAGAGATTGTAGCTCAAAGATATGACTGGAAAAGAACTACTCGAGAAGCCAGAGAAGAATTAGCACAAAAACTAGACAGACTCTCTAAAATTTCTGTTCCTGTCGTGACATCGCACGAACCTAAGAAATGGGAGTATAGAAATCCATATGTCAATTACGGGCCAGAACCAAAACGCGAAGGTTTCGAGCTTCCTACTTGGTGCAAAGACGAACAAAGAAGACTTACTATAGGAGATTTCCTGCATTTTGATGATAACGGTGTTGTAAATGTGCCGAGAGATAGTATTGTCAGCGCAGCTGTTATGCACATTGTAGAGGATGAAATAGATTTCAAACTTGATGAAGATTTTTTCCAGCGCTTTGGCGTGGAAGAAACAATGGAAAGAGAAGATTCTGACAGCATCAGGCAGGTATGCAGAAATACATTACTCGATAGAATGAAACTTGCATTGTATGGCGCTAATGATCCTATCTTTTTCATAGACGATGATTTCTATTTCCGTGCAGAAAGAGTCGGATTGGAAGGGATGAAGGATTATTTCTACATAGACAGGCACGGCAAAGTGAGCGGAGATCCGAAGATGCTGTCAATGGAGATAACAGTGCAACAGGAAAAGAATTATCCGTTACATGCTTTTCCTCACTGGCAATATAGAGAAGTTGTAAAGAAAATACTGGACGAGGAATTCTTCTAAAAGAAAAAGAAAAAAAGAAATTATTCGCCGTGGTGTATGAGCCCGTCAAGGCTGAACACGTGGCTGCCGCACAGTCCTGTTGCGATCGCTCCGCCCAACAGACCTATGTTCATAGCTACGATCGAAAAACCGTTTGTGACTCCTGCGCTTACTGTCACTGTGAATCCCAGTATCAGGATCGCTGCGATTATTCCTACAAACCTTGAGAACAATCCCAGTATCAGCAGTAAGCCAACTGCAAGTTCTATTATTCCCAACGGCATCGGAAACATGACTTTAAGATACGGGAAGTTGGACAAGAATTCTGGCAGGAAACTAGGCACTGCTCCAAAAAATACCTTGTTGATGCCTGTCCATAAGAATACGAATCCAAGGCCTAATCTTAGAAATACCATTGCATAATCATACATTTCATCCATCAATATCGCCTCCTTTTTTTGATAATAAAATAATAAATAGAAAATAGGTATATAAGCCTTTCTTAAAAAAAGCATATAGTGTGCTTCGCTTGGTGCTATGCACTAACCTTATAATCCAAGTGCTTCTTTTATCTTTTCTTTGTTAAAGCCTACGATGATCTCTCCATCAATATCAATGACAGGTACTCCCATCTGTCCGCTCTTCTCTACCATTTCCTTTGCCTTTGCCTGATCCTTTGATACATCAATGTCCTCGAACTCAACATTGTTCTCCTTCAGGAATTCCTTTGCATGGACGCAAAACGGACAAGTAGGTGTGCTGTAGACAATAACTTTCTTTTTCTCAGCCATTTTAGACCTGATATCAATATCTTATATATAAATATATTGAGTATTTAAATCTTGAATTTAAATAGTAAAAGAAAAACTTTTATATATTTGAATGCAACCGAAATCAGTAGACGATGGGAAAGAGGGTTGTTATTGCTCCTGTTGGCGATGATCTTGATTCCTTATACATCGGTCTTAAAGAGCATCCCGCAGATAAAGTAGTTTTGATTACACCTAAAGAATACTATAGCAAGGCGAATAAAACAAAACAGGAATTAGAGCGTTTCAAGATTGACGTCCAATTATTAGATGCTGGTTCTTCTGTCTGGGAAGATACTTTCCATGAGATTTCTAATGTGAGAAAAAAACATCCAGATGCTGAAATTACGATTAATGTGTCAACAGGAACAACCGAGGGCCGCTGCGCAGCCACATGCGCAGCGTTTGTCCACGGTGTCAAGGCAATTACCATAGAACAGGACAAGGCAAAACTTCTGCCAGTGCTGAAATTTTCTTATTTCAAACTATTGGCAGACAAGAAGATGGAAATCCTTAGACTGCTGTCTGAAAACAACAATACTCTTGAAGCACTGAGCACAAAGACAGGCATGAGCTTGCCTTTGATCTCATACCACATAAATGGAAATATCAAGTCAATAGGATTGAAAGGACTTGGTCTTGTAGAGACAAAAGAGAAAAGAGGAAGGATCGATGTGCGTTTGAGCGCCTTGGGAGAACTGCTGGTGAAGAGCTTTCTGCAGTAAAGACTTAAATACTATTATTGCATTCTAATATCTACGAGGTGATACTTATGGTCCAATTGCGAGGAACAATAACCAGTGTCCGTAGAAGTACTGCAAGAAAGACACATACAGGCACACTTTCCAGACCAGTCATTGGAGGAAAATCAATTCCTTTTGTTGCGCCGATGAAAATGGATCTGCAAAAGGGAGACAAGGTGATATATGAAGTGCCTGTTGAGATGGTAAAGCAGATAAGGACAACAAAGACTCTTCCAAGATACTGGGGAAACAGGAAAGTAAAAGTATTAAGAAAACTTAGAGGTTAATTTTATTTTTTTACATATATATGTCTGCTGGGAAATAGATGTTTCTGAAGATCAAGTATAGCACATAGAGTCCTATCAGTATCACAGCATATCTCTTCTTCAATTTTCCTTTCCATAAGAACAGCAAGATCAATAGAGCTGTCGCAATCTTGAAAGGAAGGTCATAAGTGAAGATTACTTTAGGTACTGTGTAAGTGGAGATGATCGCGCCAATTCCAATGCCGAGCATAGGATTTGTGATGTTGCTTCCTATCAATATACCTGCTGAAATTCTCGCTCTCTTTTTTCTTATTGCGAGCAAAGAAGTCATCAGTTCTGGAAAGGCTGTTGCTATGCCCAGCAAAATGACACCGAAAAAAGAGGCACTGATCGGAAGAGCTTTAACAAGAATCGTCGAGTTCTTGATCAAAAAATCTGCAGCAATGCCCATTGCAACAAAACTTACCAATACATATACTATGTAGATGGCAATGCGATCTTTCTTATTATTGTTCAATTCTATTGGCTTCTCCCTCAGCATGCCTTTTTTCCTGAGAACATATAGATAGATAAAATAAGCAGCTACCAAAATCACTCCTTCTATCCTAGAGAACATGCCGTTGAATGAAAATATCAACACAATCAATGCAGCCCCTATCAGACCTCCCACATCCTTGAACAGATGTTTTCGTGCAATCACAACAATACCAAGCAATGCGATCAATCCAATCAAGAAATTTTGCTGGAAAATATCAGAACCAATATTGGTGCCTATGACAAGGCCTGAAACAGGATTCAATAACGCAGGGTTCTTCAAAATTTCAATACTGCCCACGATGTGCGTTATTATTTCAGGTATGCTCGTGCCTATTGCCAGCACTGTCATTCCTATCAATTCATCTGAAAGCCTGAAATGCCGCGCAATCCTGATCGAATATTTCACAGCAAACTCTGCAGAAATCAGCACTATTATCGCAGTCAATGCAACTATGAAGATGGGCAATATCAATGCCATATAAAAGATAAACAAATCAACCTATAAAAATGTTATTTATTATTGAATAGAAACAAAAGCCATTTAAAAGCGAAAAATAAATAAAGCAAGGAAGCAATTTCATTTAAAAAAGGGGTTTTAAATGACTGAGAAAAAGACAGGCTCCAGAAGCTTTGGTATGTTCAGGGGAGTTTTCATTCCTACTTTCTTGACTATTATAGGAGTCATCATGTACCTTCGTCTCGGAAGAATTGTGGGCGAAGCAGGCATTTTCGGCGCAGTTGCTATTATCTTGCTTGCAGTTTCTGTGACTATTTCAACAGGGCTGTCTTTGAGCTCTATAACAACAAACATAAGGATAGGGGCTGGCGGGGCATTCTCTATCATATCAAAGACTTTGGGTCTTGAAGTTGGGGGAAGCGTAGGAATACCTCTTTATCTCGCCCAGACATTCTCTGTCGTGCTTTACATCTTTGGTTTCACAGAAGCATGGCTTTTCATCTTTCCATACCATCCAAGGATCATAGTTCTGCTGTCAACAATATTGGTAATGTTCATTCTTACATTCATCAGTGTAAAATATGCAATCAGAGCGCAAGTAATTGTCTTCCTGATAGTGCTTGCATCTCTTATCTCGATATTTTTAGGAGGAGGTTGGTGGCATCATATCGCAACAGTGCCTGCTATAGGCGAATTTCCAAAGGTGACCTTCTGGTTATTGTTTGCATTGTTCTTTCCCGCAGTGACAGGACTGATGTCAGGAGTTGGTTTGTCAGGCGAATTAACAGATCCAAAAAAACAAATCCCAAGAGGCGTTATGCTTGCATTGGGCGCAACAACTATCATCTATCTTGCAATGGCATTCTGGTTCGGTTATTCTGCTCCTTCTTCTGAACTGATCGCAGACAATCTAATCATTGTCAAACTCGCTGCTTTCGCACCTCTGGTTCTCGTAGGAATACTTGCCGCAACATTCTCTAGCGCCTTGACAACATTGGTCGCTGCTCCAAGACTGCTCAATGCTCTTTCTGAAAACTATATTTTCATATTTAATCCGTTTTTCGCCAAAAAAAGCAAGAGCGGAGAACCTAGAAACGCAACCCTCTTCACTGTAGGCATAATAGCTGCGACGCTGGCAGTAGGAAGTCTCGATGCTGTGGCTCCTGTGCTGACGATGTTCTTCTTGATATCTTATGCAATGATAAATCTTGTAGTTTTTGTAGAGCAATACTTAGGGCTTGTAAGCTACAGGCCGTTATTTAAAATACCTAAAGCAGTGCCTCTTTACGGATTCATTGTGTCTATTGCAATCATGTTTTTCATAAATGCAATAGCAGGGATTTTTGCGCTTTTCTTCTTGTTCGTAATGTATCTTTTCCTTGTAAAGCGAAAACTTCCTGTAAAAGAAGGATTTGTCAGGTCTGGTCTGTTTTTTGCATTGTCTGAATGGGCTGCAAAAAAAGTAGTTACCTTGGCAGAGTCTCCGAAACACATATGGAAACCTAATGTCCTGCTTCCTGTCCAAGCCTCAAGGAGCCTGCAAGGAAACTATCCGCTCATAAAGTCCATAGTGTTTCCTCACGGCATCCTCTCGGTTCTGGGCATGGATGTCAGAAAAGGTCAGGTTCCAAAAGAAGAAGCACTGACAAAGAAACAGAAAGAAGAAGAAAGAGCAGCCCTGCCTTCGCTCGTCAAGAAATTAGGACAAGAAGGGATTTTCACTTCGTACGCCTATATTGAAATTAGCAATTATATAGATGGAGTCTGCATCTCATTGCAAGCGATGGAAGGACAATTCTTCCACCCAAATATCTTATTCATTCCTTCTGCACCTCATAGTTTTTCTGCTTCTGAATTGAATAAATTGACCGAGACTATAAAAGATGCGAATGCAGGTCTCATCATGTTCGATAAAGATGAGGACATTGGATTGGGGGCAGAAGAAGACATAAGTGTATGGATACCGCCAAGCGTGCTCGAGAAAGACTTCTATGAAGAGAGGAGGTTCGATCTTGCATTGCTCATTGCATTACGAATGGTAAACAACTGGGACGGTAAATTGACACTTAGGATGTGCATAGAAAAACAGGATAAAGAAGCTGCCCACGAATATCTAAGACGGCTTGTTTATGACGCTCGTCTTCCTGCAACAACCCAGATTATCATCTCTGCGCACGAATTCCCGACAGAGCTACGGAAAGCAATGGCAGACATCCATATACTTTCAGTGCCTGACGCTGCGAAATTAAAAAAGCTTTCAACAATCACTAAAAACATAAGGGGCTCTTTCTTGTTCACTGTAGACTCTACTCTTGAAGACATCCTGGCATGAACCGCAATATTTATAAGCCAATTTGTATTTGAAATATGAAAAGAGGTATATTATGGGGATAATCGGTTTCGGGCAAAATGTCTTAAGCAGCGAGTACGGCAAATATGCGCTGGCTCTGTTGGTCATTGTTATTACAATCTGTGTAGAAAGAATCTTTAGATTCATCCTTCACAGATACATCGAAAGATCGACCATTTTGCTCAAGGCAGACAAAACGCAGTTCGTATTGATGAAGCATGTTCTTTCTGCAGCAATATATCTCATAGGAATTGCTATTGCAGTATTGATGATACCAAAGCTCAAGACACTTTCTGTCTCAATGTTTGCAGGTGCAGGCGTCCTGGCAATTGTTATAGGTTTCGCATCCCAGAAAACAGTATCCAACCTAATCAGCGGCGTGTTCATTGCAATGTTCAAACCTTTCAGGGTCGGCGACATGATCAAATTCAATGAAACAATAGGTATTGTTGAAGACATAACCCTAAGACATACTGTAATCAAGAATTTTGAGAATAAAAGGGTTGTTGTGCCCAATTCAATCATAAGCGATACTGCCATTGAAAATTATAATATAGAAGATGAAAGAATCTGCAGATATATCGAAATAGGCATAAGCTATGATTCTGACATAAACAAAGCGATAAAGATCATGCAAGAAGAAGCAATGAAACATCCTGAATTCATGGATATACGCTCTGCACAAGAAAAAGAAGAGAACAAGCCCGCGGTTCCTGTAAGAGTAATAGGATTCGGAGATTCTTCTGTCAACCTTAAGGCATGGGTTTGGGCAAAAGATCCAGGAGCTGCTTTCAGAATAGGATGCGACCTGAACAAGAGCATAAAGGAAAGGTTTGACAAGGAAGGAATAGAGATACCGTTCCCATACAGGACAATCGTCTACAAGAAAAACCTGCCTAAACCAAAAAAGATGAGGAAGACTGTGAAGAAGACCAAGAAAGCAACAAAGAAAAGAACGCCTAGAAAGAAAAGAAGATAATTCAGTAAAGATTATATAGTATAATTGTTTCTTGCTTTATATTATAATAAATGAGGTGATTATATGGCAGCACAACAAAAAGGAATCATTGAAAACGTTCAGCACGACAAGAAGAGGAAGATGCTGAGAGGCACTCTTACAAGACCAGGAAGAGGAGGCAATGTTCCATTCTTAGCACCATACAGCATGAGGCTTGTGCCAGGAGACGAAGTTCTTTACGAACAAGCTCCAAAAACAAAGGCAACTACAAGAACAATGCCTAGAAGCTGGGGCAGCAAAAGAGTGACTGTTGTGAAAGTTACTAGAAGAAGTAAGACTCCAATGTATTGATTTATTCTTTTTTTATAATATATTTTATATATAACTAGAATTCTAACTCGAGTATGAAGATAATTTCATGGAATATCAACGGAATAGTAGCAGCTGCAAGGAAGGGGCTTCTTGAGTTTGTGAAAAAGGAAGACGCAGACGTCTATTGCTTCCAGGAAATAAAGAGCAGTCCTGCAAAGGTCGAGGAATTAAAAGAACTTGATTACCAGATCTTTTACCTGCCCGCAGAAAGAAAAGGCTATAGCGGGCTGATGGTTCTTACAAAATTGCATCCTCTTTCAATAAGAGAAGGTGTTGGCGAGGAAGAGTTTGACAAGGAAGCAAGAATCCTTACACTAGAGTTTGAAAAATTCTTTTTAGTGAATGGTTATTTCCCGCACTCAAGGCGGGATCTTGAAAGACTTGATTTTAAATTAAATTTCAATCAGACTTTCATGGACTTCTGTGAAGAGTTGAGGAAACAAAAGCCGGTCGTGGTAGGTGCAGACTTCAATGTGGCGCACAAAGAGATAGATCTTCGAAATCCAAAACAGAACGAGACGAATGCAGGGTTCACTGCACAGGAAAGGCAATGGTTCGAATTGTTCTTGGCACAAGGTTATGTTGATACCTTCAGGGAATTTGTTCAAGAAGGCGGGCATTATACCTGGTGGTCTTATATGTACAATGCACGGCAGAAAAATATCGGCTGGCGTATTGATTATTTTATAGTGAGCAATGAACTGAAAACAAACCTGAAGAACAGCGAGATACTTAGAGATGTACTTGGTTCTGACCACTGTCCTATTCGATTAGAGCTTGATTTGTAAGTAACCTTTTTAAATTCACTCTTATTCTAGCCTTGTATGAACGGCATTTTACTCGCATTTTTAGTCACGCTCATTGGTTGTATTAATCTCGATTTCTATAAGTTCGGCAGGGGGGAGTTCGGAAGCTGGCTGAAAGCACAGATAAATAATCTAAAATGGGGCGTCCCTGTTGCAGCTATCCTTGCTTATGTCTACATGCCTCCTTTGTTATTTCCTGATATTATCATACCAGTAGGAATCTTATTGGCAATCAATTGTGCAGTAACTATTGTCAGACCGATGAAACTGCAGATAGTGCAGGTTGTCGGTGAAAGAAAAAAACCAGACTTGACAAGATATAAAGTGCCTATCGCAATTATCATCCTGCTTATCGTGCTTATGGTGAGTGCGCCGATCGTGCCTTTGTTCCAGACAAAAACATTGCATGAACTTCCTAATGTAATCGAAAGCAATGAAAAAATTAATTCAATTGATATCTCCCATATTAGACAAGTTCCTATAGAATTCGCATACTGGAAAGCAGATAAGGTCATCGGAGATCTCGGCTACAAGGTCCAGGTAGGACAGATAAACATACAATTGATCAATGATCACCTTTATTGGGTGTCTCCTTTAGAGCTCGGCAATTTCTGGAAATGGCTGAAGTTCAAGACATCTCCTGGTTTTGTGATGGTTGATGCAGAGGATCCAGAAGCGAAGGTTGAACGGGTCGACAATCTTGAATTGAAATACATGAAGAGCGCGTTCTTCCAGAAGAATGTTTACAGGCACGCATATCAAAAATATCCTTTTTACAGATTATCAGAAATAACTTTTGAACTTGATGACGATAGAAATCCTAGATGGGTCATCAGTGCTTCAAAACCTACAGTATGGTTCACAGGAGAACAGGTGTTGGGGGTCATTATCGTAGATCCAGTCACAGGAGAGATGGAATTCCATCAAAAGATTCCTAAGTGGGTGGACAGGGTAATACCAGAAGTATTGGCAGAGGAATACAACTATTGGTACGGCGCTTATTCGAACGGGTTCTGGAACACTAAATTTTCGCAGAAAGACATGCACGTGCCTACCACGTCAAACGGCGTGACAGATGTATTCGCAGTTCGAGGACCAGAAGGAATGTACTGGTTCACAGGACATACCTCTCCTAGTCTGGCTGACAAGTCATTGATGGGCTATTCAATGATGAATACACAGACCGGAGAGTTTGTTTACTATAGCAATGTGAGCGGTTATTACAATGAGGATGCAGCTGTGAGCAATGCAAACAGCAAAGTGAGCAATTTCCAAGGCTACTGGGGTGCGCAGCCTATATTCTATAACCTGTTCGGCGAACTGACATGGGTGGTTCCTATCCTGAGCTCTAATAGTAAGTTACAGAGAGTTGCTTTGGTGCATGCTGAGACAGGATATGTTGTTGTCGAAGAGAAATTAACAGACAGTCTTGCAGAGTATAAAGAATGGTTGAAAGAGAAAGGTCTTGAAATAGAGACTGAAGCAGGAACAGGTGAGGATGCTGGCTATAAGACAGTCGAAGGAATGGTCAGCAGGATCAATGACGATTTAATCGTGTTACAGAATGAAAACAATCACATCTTCAAGATCAATATGGAGAACAATGAAGCAAAGATAACAAAAGAAGGAGACAGTGTAAGGATCAAATACATTGAAACAGAAAATACATTAGTGGATGTGAAAGAATTCGATAATCTAAATTTTAATTTTGAATAATTATTTCAGAAAATACTTCTTTTTTGTCAATTCATCTCTAGCTTGAATCTGAAAATCAATTCTGTCAACCACTTTTGGGTTAGCTTTTTTCAAATCTATCAACACAGGCTCATCCATCTTTACCTCTGGCTTTTTTATCAGCTTCTTATGTGAATCTGATTTCAGGTTGAAATTCTCAGTTTCCATGCTTGTTATGAACTGGCTATTGTTTATAAGCTTTACTGTCCACAATATTTATATACAGTCGCTTCTCTGAAAATAATATGAAATACTATCCCAATCCTAAATATCAGAAAAAGACTAAATTGAAAGTCAATCCTATTGAAGTAAAGCATCTGTTCTATGCATGGGCTGCAATAACCTTTGCTTTCGCAAACGTGCTTGTCAAGGGAGAAACACAAAGCAGTCTGTTAGGAATCGGCAGTTATGGCGGGATGTTATTTCTTGAGTATATTGTGATAAGCGGGATTGCAGTAGGGCTTGGTTTCTTGATACATGAACTGGCGCACCGTTTTGTCGCACGAAAGTATGGCTTGATGGCAGAGTTCAGGGCAAGCATGCCTATGCTGTTGTTTGCGGTCTTACTTAGTTTTACTGGCTTTGTGTTTGCTGCGCCTGGCGCAGTCCTGATAATGGGAAGGACAACAAAAAGGCAGAACGGAATAATAAGTTTGAGCGGGCCATTGAGCAATCTGATAATGGCGATCATATTCTTCATAATAGCAGTAGTTGTTCTAGGCGCAGCAGGCGTAACATCTACATTTGTCGCTAAACTATTGATGTACGGTTTCATGATCAATACCTGGCTGGCATTGTTCAATCTCATTCCAATCTCATTATTGGACGGAAGAAAGATCTTTAATTGGAACAAACTTGTGTGGGGATTGACAGCGGGTTTCGCAGTAATCTTATTCTTCTTACAGATGGGGATGATCAGGCTTGGCTAAACTAGTATATAACAAGAAAACAATTCTTCCTGACATGAAATTGGCAGAAAATGTCATTGAAAAAGCGATAGGCCTGATGTTTGCTCCTGAAAGCAAGATTAAAAGAGGAATGTGCTTTGTCAACAAGAAAGAAGTAAGAACTGGAATAACAACAGTATTCTGCACACTGCCTCTGGAAATTATTTTCGTGAACAATAATAATGTCGTGGTTGACAAGGCACGATTACAACCATGGATTCTAAATTATAAACCTAAAAAACCATACAAATACGCAGTAGAAAGTGTAGAAAATACATTCAAACAACTTTCCGTCGGGGCCAAGGTCCAGATTCAATGATTCTCTTGATCTCTTTTATTTCTGCTTCCAATCCAAAACATCCTCTGTTGACGACATAGGCCCCCATCTCTTCACATCTGCTCCTCATCACAGGGTATGTGCCTGTATAGACAATAATTTTCATTACCGGATTGCTTTCCAATATTTCCTTTAGACAGTTTATGCTCGGCTCATAGATCTTTTCTGTGAGATCTCCTTCTGCTTCTTTGAAAGCTTTTTTTATCTTCTCTTTGTCTTCATCGCTTTTCCAGGCAAGCAGTTTCGCAAGCTTCTGTCTTCTTTTTTCTACAAACGCCTGTTCATCTTCGCGCGGAGGAAAATTGGTTATCATGAAATTGTACATATCTAACGGATCTGATTTTGTAACCCTCAATGTCGCAAACCAGAAATTGTTCATATATCTCATCTCGTAAGTCTTTTCCAATTCTGCTATTATCTTTCTGTTTTCCAGATATCTCTGCATTGCATGGCCTTCTTCAGAGCATTCTAATTCACCATTAGGCAACCTTCCAAAACAAGGATCTCCTGCACTGGGATCGCAGACTTGCGGATGTACAAATAAGCCATATATCATCTGTTATCACCTGAATGATATTTTCCATCTTCATCGACCCAGCCCCAGCCTGCACCTCCGTAATAATATTCATTCTTGTCTTTGTAAGAGAATATTTTTCCTAGCAATGAAAGCGCACCATCGAATATAATAACCGGTGACAAGGGCAATAAGAAAGCTGCTTTTCCAGGATTCTCGTGTATCCATATCCTCAAGTCAGAATAACCAAGTCGCTTTCCTGCCAGCCTTCTTTCTTCACCAGTCACATCCTTGCTTCTATAAATCTGTTTAAGTTCAACTTTTGATAAAGTGTCTAAATCAAGTTCTTTTGCCAAGGTTTTAGCGCGAGAATATCCAAATAATTCTGCTATGAATTCACGATCACTCCTGCTTGTCTTCTCGTCGTCGTATATTTTTCCAAGAATTTCCTTGACATCTTCTGGGCTTTTGATATCGCTAGATCTCCAAGAATCTGATATGATGCATTCCAATCTCTTTACTTCTCCGAAAGCAGTAGATATAAGATCTTCACCGACCAATTTCTTCTCCCATATCAAATGACGGAGCCTGCCATAATTTGAGTGCCATAGTGCAGCATTTGATAAACCCAGATTCTTTCCTGCCTTGATCCTTGCTTTGACATCTGTACAATGCACATATACATCTGCTCTTTCTTCCCAAGAAAGAGGATAACCTTCTTCCATCATCATGTATTTCAATGTGCTGATTTTTGTATCCAACCCCAGAGACCTGCCTACTATGGAACGAGTCATCCCGTTTCTTGCGTTCTTGTAAGCGCATAGAATCTCATCACCCGCCACCTGTCTTGCATGATGGTCAGGAATCATGGAACGTGGGGTAGGCGGGTCTCCAAAAACATGGAACTTAAAGCTTACAACCGGATCCATCTTCAATGCATATAAGTGCTTATTCTTCAGTCTTAGCAATTCTTTTTCCAAGGCTTCTCTATTCTCTTTCGAATCATCTCCATCATATTTCCTCACAAGCGCCATCAGTGTCATTTTCATAATAATATATAGAAAAAGAAATATTTAATATCTGCTTTATATAAAATATACTAATATATATTTTTAATTAAATATATTTTTTTAGAAACCTTTAAATAACATTACTGCCTTAAGCAAGATATGAGAAGGAGAATAGTAAAACAGGGACATAATACATTAACTATGTCTCTCCCGAGAAAATGGTGCGACAGGAACAAGCTTGAGGAAGGGGAAGAAATAGACGTCATTGAAAAGGGAGAGCATCTTCTTCTGTCCAAAGGCATCTCAAAAGGGACGGGCAAGGTTACAGTCGACATAAGCGGGCTTGACAGGTCCACCATAATGATGCTGATACTGAGCCTGTATCAATACGGTTATGACACCATTGCGATAACTACCAAGAATACTAAAGCAAAATACCATCTGCAGAACAAGGAAGTTAGTGTAGCTGCAACAATCAACGATACAATCAGCAGACTGATCGGCGCAGAGATAATAAACTCTTCAAAGAACAGCTTCACCATCGAAGTAGTGACAGAGGATTCCAGAGAAAAATTCGACACAATACTAAGACGGATATTCAGGCTATTGATAGAGATGTTCGATGCATTCATAGAAGGGATAAGAAAAAGAGATAAAGAACAGGTAGAGTCTGTTGCCTTTTTCCAGCAGATAAACATAAGAAAATTCACTAATTATGCATTGAGGCTATTGAACAAGTTCGGTCATAAGGATGCTGAAAAAACAACTTTCTATTTCGCGATTGTCAAGTACCTGAACAAGATAAGCGAGATGATAAAGAATTTCGCAGGCTTCACTGTTGTTGAAGGTACAATGAATCTCAGCCCTAAATTCTGCGATCTTCTGGAAGAGATAAACAAGTCTGTAAAATTATATTATGATTCTTTCTATAAATACGATGTTAAACAGATAAGCCAACTGCACACAAACAGGGATGTATTCAAGAGAAGAATATACAAGACTTACAAGAAATTAAGCAAGGATGATCTGTTCATATTAGGAAATATGATGCAGATCTTCGGAATTCTTCTGGATCTAAGCGAGCTGCGTATGGCGATCGGGCATTAATTCGATAAATTTTTAAGTGTTTCTGTCTTTAATTTTATGTATGGGGTTCAAGGACAATCCAGCAGTCTATTTGACTGCTAAGATGTGGGAATATTCTAAAGGAAACAGGCACAATGTAGTATTATTTTCAATATTATTCACGTTTGCGAACGCTGTAAATTTCATCGAGCCTTTGCTTGTTGCACAGATCCTGAACATCATACAGGAACAGGGCATACATAGTGGAAATCTTATTACGATTTTATTCTACATATCTGTATTCGTGATAATCACTGTTGCATTTTGGGCCTTCCACGGGCCAGGAAGAATTATTGAGAGAAACAATTCCTTTCTTGTGCGGGCCAATTACAAGCAATTCCTGATAGACGGGACAATGAACCTTTCTCCAGAATGGCATACTGATCATCATTCAGGAGACACAATAGACAAAATCAACAGAGGCGCAAAAGCATTGTATAATTATTCTGGCAGATTTTATGAAATCATTGAAACAGTATTGAGATTCACAGGCTCGTTCATTGCACTCGCTTATTTCAATTTTCATTCCATCTATATTGTGATTTTCATGGTCGCTATTACTGTCTTAATCATTATCAAATTTGACAAGAAACTGGTCAAACAATACAAAGAGCTCAATTGGTATGAAAATAGGATCAGTGCGAAAATCTTTGACGTTATCAGCAACATAACTACAGTCATCATTCTGAGGCTGGAAAGATTGGTCTCGAATGCAATTTTCAGGAAAATCATGGCGCCATTCAAATTGTATAAGAGAAATATCAGATTGAGTGAATTAAAATGGTTCCTTGTATCTGTCTGTAGTGTGATGATGGTATTCATCATACTTGTTACATACATCCTATTTAATTACAAGGCAGGCAATGTGATTTTGGCAGGCACTGTCTATGCGCTCTACGGTTATGGACATAGGATTAGCAGTCTATTCTTCAGGTTCGCTTATAGATATGGAGACATTGTAAGGGAAAGGGCAGCTGTCATGAATGCAGAAGAGATCTCTAAGGAATTCAGTAAGAAAAAGAAGGTCAAGCAAATAAAACTAGGCAAGAGATGGAAGGAATTGAGGATCAATAATCTTAATTTCTCATACCATACAGAAGAAGGAGCTAATCTGCATCTTGATGATGTGTCTATAAGGATAAAAAGAAATCAGAGAATTGCATTGATAGGTGCAAGCGGTAGCGGGAAAACCACCTTGTTGAAAGTCATCAGGGATTTATATCATCCAAAACACGTTAAATTATATCTGGACAACAAGCTGCTGAAGAATGGATTTGAATCAATTAGTTCCCACATCGCACTTATTCCGCAGGATCCTGAGATATTTACAACAACCATAAAAGAGAATATTACAGTAGGCGTTGCGAGGACACTGAAAGAAATCAAGAAGTATACTGACATGGCACAGTTCACGCAAGTGGTCAAAAGACTGCCAAAAAAATTGAATTCTTCGATCGTTGAAAAAGGAGTCAATCTTAGCGGTGGGGAGAAGCAAAGATTAGCATTGGCAAGGGGCCTGATGGCATGCGAAGATAAGGCATTGATATTATTTGACGAACCTACGAGCAGTGTCGATTTCAAGAACGAGCTGATAATATTCAAGAATATCTTCAAGAGATACAAGAACAAAACAATAGTGTCTTCTATCCACAGGTTACATTTACTGCCATTATTTGATCAGATCTATTTCTTCAAAAAAGGAAAGATCATTGCATCTGGAAATTTCAAGCAACTTTTAAGAAGATCGCCGGAATTCAAAAAGGAATGGGACAAGTACAATAAAGCCAGAAAAAGAAAAGAACGAAAATCAAAATAATCCTTTGACAATGCCTGCTGCGATTGCTGTAACCAACAGGCCTGCGATAGTAACTCCTACCATTATGGAAATATAAGCGTGCTTTCTGTTCACATTGAATATCCACGCTGCCAAACAGCCAGTGTAAGCTCCGCTCCCTGGAATAGGGATTGCTACGAACAATATCAGACCAGGAGCTCCGTATTTTTCTACCCATTTTTCTCCTTTCTTTCTCACTTTAGTAACATAACGTTCAAACAATCGTTCGTATCTCTTGAATCTAATGAAGTAATTATGGAATTTGTCAAAAAAGAAGAATGCGATAGGTATCACAAGCATGTTCGCGATAGTACAGAGCCAGAAAGCATCCCACAGTCTATGGCCTGATGCAAGCGCAATAGGAATGCCTGCTCTAAGTTCACCTAATGGAGTGAGACTTGCCAGTGCAGAATACACAGACGGATCTAAATTCTTCAGAAATTCTACAACCGATTCAAAGACCATTTTTACCTAATACTTATCTTCTGGACCCTGTCCTGAACATATTCTGTCTGTATTAGGTTCTTTATAAAGTCTACTGCCCTCTGATACTTTCTTTTCTTTACTGCGCAGAGATGGTCTTCTTCCAAGAAAATGTTTTTCCTGTCATATTTTTCAATGAAAGCATTGATATTCTCTTTAGGTGCCCAGACTCTCGGGCCTATCACTTTTGCATACAATGGCAGTCTCTGCGGATGCGTCTGATACCATAGTATGGATTCTTCCAAATCATAGCCTGCCTTGAAGACATCGAAATCGTTCTGTAACAATTGCGATCTTATGAACTTGAATATTTTCAAGAACTTGCTTCCTACTACGTCCTGCTTTCCTTCTGGCATCTTAACTTTCAAGACAGTCAATACTGTGTTAAGTTTCCTGCTCTCTTTCACAACATCGCGCAAAGAAAACTTCTTTTTTGTGAACCATTCCTTTGAAGGATCTTCCAAAAATTGTCTTGCAGCAAAGATGAACTTGCAGAATGTCTCCATGGTGACACTGGCTGCTGCATTCCTATCTTTCTGTGTCGGATCTATGACAATTATCGGGCTCTGCAGTTTTGCAATGTTCAGTTTCTTCATAATAGTCTTCTGGCTCTTGTAGTGTTTTCCTACATCAATTATAGTGCGAGGCTTCCACCTACTCACAGCCTCTATCATCTTCATGAAAGTGCCGTACTGTACTATCAGGATTTCCAGGATATAGCCTGAGAAGCCATTGATATAGGACTCTGCACCATACACGCTTTGAGCCTTACAGAATAATTTAGCTAACTTGACCTGGTCAGGATTCTTCAATTTCTTCTTGACCCAATCAACGTGCAAACTACTGACATCTGTGACATTCTCTGCTTCACTCGCCCTCAGAATCTTCAGTACAGGAACTATCTCGTATTCTATTCCTTTGTGATATATCTTGAAATAATCCCTGCTTCCATGCACACGCTCTATTTTTTTGAATGCGCCTTTCAAAATTATCTCTAACAGATCAGAATCAGGATTCTTATGAAATCTAACAAAGATGTCCATGTCATAGTTTTTCAGATAAGTTCCTTTTGCAGCACTGCCGCCGAGAACTACATCTGCCTTGATCTCATGTTTCTTCAATTCTTCCTTGATGAGGTCAATGACTGTCTTGTAATCTGCCAGTTTCACATTGTTCTCATCTATCAACTGCTGCAAAAATCTCATATAAGAGAATGAACCAAGAGCCTTTATAAACTTTTCTAAACACAAAATATTTAAACCAAGCAAATCTTCTATATATAAAAAGAGGTTGATAAATGGCAGATCCAGTGATGTACGGACTTACGTTCATAGCAGTCGCATTGTTGATAGGACTTCTTTCATCGATTGCAGCCAGAAAGCTGAAGATTCCTGATGTTCTTTTACTTGTTGCAGTAGGGATTGGATTTGGGGTTTATCTCGGCATTGAAAAACTAGAGCTCGCGCTTCCGATAACCCTGATAAGCGGACTCGGTTTGTTTACCTTGGTACTTCTTGTTTTTGAAAGCACTGCACAGATCAGGTTCAAGGAACTGGATTGGGTGAGTTATTCTGCACTCAAGATAACATTCATAACTGTGGTCTTTAATTTTGTCATACTATCGTTCGCAGCGCTTGTAATCATTTTCGGTTTCAAGTTGGAATACTTGTTTCTTTCTGTATTATTTGGCGCATTGATGTGCGGAACAGCGCCTGACGTAATACTATCATTATTAGGCGATGCTAAGCATAAGATATTAAGATTGTTGTCAATAGAAAGCATCATCAACACACCCTTGACTGTTCTGCTTCCTTTGATTATTGTGGATCTGCAAGCAGGACCTACTTTTGCAGTCTTCACTGGCTTCACAGGAGGTCTGATGTTAAAACTGACAGCAGGGCTGGGATCCGGTCTCTTGATCGGCTTGATAGTGTTCAAGATTATGAGGAAACAATACAGTGAGACTTACAGTCCGATCGCAGTGATCGCAGCTGCATTATTGAGTTTTGTATTAGCAGAAAATATAGGAGGGAACGGAATCATTGCAGTAACCACACTAGGATTATTCTTTGGAAATTTAGAGATAAAACAGAAAGTCAGTTTACTTCAGTTTGAATCTGTACTTTCGACATTGCTTAAAGTTTTAATTTTTGTATTGATAGGCGTCATCATCAAATTTCCAACCACGCCTGTATTTTTCATCAAATCCATCACGCTTTTCATAATCTATTTGGCAGTAAGATATCTGGCGATAAAAGTTGCTGCGAAAAGAGAGCCTGTCCTTACAAGACTGTTCATGACCTTGACTGCGAGCAAAGGACTGGCAGTCGTTGTCGTCACATTCATCCTGGCGAGCACGATCAGCGGGTTTGAGCCTATCCTGCATTACATACTGGCTTTCGTGCTGTATTCCTTGATAGTGTCATCATTCGCAGTGTGGTTCAGCGGATATTTCGGGATTGATATAAAACACAGAAAAAAACATACAAAGAAAGAACCTATGGCTGTTTAATCTTTCTTTCCATTACGCATTGCTTTTGTAGCAAAATAATTTATGCCGTGGATGTCGTGTCTTTTGAAATGGGTCTCCTGATCTATTCTTCTTCTAAGAACATTTTCCCTAGAAACTCCTCTCTCATAACCTATAGTATCAAAAATCCATTCTATGATTGTCTTCTTGTCCACACCAGGATTCTCTCTTACCAATTTTTCAGCCAATTGGATTGTTCTTCCGACAGTCTTCAGGTCTGTCTCAACAGCTTCCATGCCAAAAACACCATGGTGTGATGTGACGATTTTTTCTGGTGCCAATTCAAGTATCTTCTTTAATGAATTGAAATAATCATCTCCTCTGGTATAGAACGGCATGAAAGTATTTTTTCCGTTTTCATAAGGAATTCCGTGCGGCTGCACAGTATCTCCTGTAAGCAGGACATTGTCATCTGCGACTAAAAGACTTATGTCTTCTCCATTGACAGTGTGTCCTGGAGTTGTTATAACTTTTAATTTGACTCCATCAAGAACCAAGTCAGTGTCTGCAGGATATGGGTGTGTTATTCTAAAGCCTGCAAATCTGCCTCCTTTAGGAATCCTATTTTTTGAATGAGCGTGAGTACAAATCCTGCTGTTCATCTTTCCGTAAATAAATGCGTCAAGCGTATGATCCCCGTGCGCGTGGCTGAAGAATATGTGTTTGACAGGCTTAACTTTTTCTGCAGAAAGTTTAACAACCTGCTGTACTGTGGTACCTTCAAGATCCCTTTTATTTTGCTTTCTCATATATCCGTCCATTCCACAGTCAAATAGAATCAGTGAACTGTCTCCTTCTACTACCACTGGCAGTGCAGAAGCGTAACAATCATCATTCAGGTGTTCAGCCAGATATACTCTATCAGATACTTTTTTCATTGTAAATATGCTTATTTTGGGCCCTTTATAAAGCTTACGGCTTGTTGTCCCTTTTAAGGGACGATTTATAAAGGATGTATTATGAGTTTAAATAAGACTTAAAATCAAGGTAAAATTTATTAATTGGTTCTTCCATGATATCTTATAATGCCTGATAGGAAATTGTTTTATGCAAAGGGGGTTATGCGGACACTAGTCCATATAGATAGAGTTAAGAAGCATAAGAAAGAGTTCTTTGAATACTTCTGTCCTTTCTGCGGAGAAAAGGTCTTCCCGAAAATGGGAGACAAAAAAGTATGGCATTTTGCGCACGCGAGCGGAAGCGCATGCAGCAAGAGCGAAAGGGAAGAATTGAATAATATGAAGCTGATGGAGTTCGCAAAATCAGATAAAGTAAAGATGCTGGATGTCAGCGATATTGAGATAGGAGATGACTGCAAGGAATATCAGTGCGAGATGTGCGGAAAAGTAGGCAATAAAAGATATGCTAACAGGTTCAAGGGAAATAAGTATATCTGCAACCAATGCTACAAGTCATTGGATCCTGAAGAAATCAACCGATTATAGTGCTTGTTGTTCTCTTTAAAGCCTTTTTCTAATTTAAGAAGTTTCTTATCCAACTCCCTAGCAGACATTCTTGCGCCAATCGCTCGGAAAGCAAGCATCGCTCCTAAAAGCATCATGCAATATGAAAAGATGCCTGTCAATGGAGAAGCCAATATCTGGCCTGCTCTTTCTGCAAAATCTGCTGAAAATTCTTGGAGATTATAAAAATCCACTTTCTGAAGAGCGTCATTATGTATAACATTAGTAGCTAATGAAAGAACAGATGCAGCTGTAGAATACAAAGCAGCATTCCAGGCAGAATAATTATCAGCATCTCTTGCCTTCAGCAGACTAGTCAAAGAATTCTCTTGCACAGTCTCTGTCTTATCACTCAGTTCTTTTCTTGGATCCTCGCTTCCATCAACTATAGGATACTGAAATCTGTGAGATTCATCGCTCGGAACAATTTCGTATGGTTTATCTGCCATACAATATCATATAAGAAAGAGATTTAAAAAGCTTACTCGAAAAAGTGGTTCAATTTTGCATTGGCCTCTTCTGTCTCTTTTGCCTCTTCTCTTTTTTCTGTCTGCATTTCTCGCTGTTCTATCTTTTTCTCAATATCAGGCTCTTCTTTTTTCAAGGGAGCATGTATTCTTTCTGCGATCTCGTCCTCCATCTCGAGCTGGTTCATTATCACTTTGCTTCTTTCTATCACTGATACAGGAAGGCCTGCTAATTTTCCGACTTGTATGCCATAGCTCTTGTTCGTGCCTCCTTCCAGAATCTTTCGCAAGAATATGATGTCGTCTGATTTTTCCTTGACAGCGATGTTAAAATTCTTCACAGCCTTGAATCGTTCTGCCAGTTTGTTCAGCTGATGATAGTGCGTGGCAAACAATGTCTTAGCACCTATATTCTGATAGATGTGTTCTGCTACTGCCCAGGCAATGCTGATGCCGTCAAATGTACTCGTACCGCGACCTATCTCGTCCAAAATCACAAGAGATTTTTCAGTCGCATTGTTAAGTATATTAGCTGTCTCTGTCATCTCTACCATGAATGTTGACTGTCCCATTGTCAAATCATCATAAGCACCTACTCTGGTAAAGATACGATCGACAACACCGATAGTTGCTTTTTTCGCAGGAACAAAACTGCCGATCTGTGCGAGCAATTGTATCAATGCTACTTGTCTCATAAAACTGG
>Ga0180437_10002226_pt1 | contig 31458 bp, 34 predicted proteins | sample SS_ome_4_FD_132410 | JGI IMG/M metagenome (GOLD analysis project Ga0180437, IMG submission 132410) | Hypersaline lake sediment archaeal communities from the Salton Sea, California, USA - SS_3_D_1 metaG | ecosystem: Environmental > Aquatic > Non-marine Saline and Alkaline > Hypersaline >... | reverse complement strand
GGGTATAATAAACAATAAATAAGGGAGGGGGCTGAGATATTTATGGGCGTTAAGAAGAAGAGGATGGAGAGTATAGTTAGAGTATACTATTCAAACCCAAAAGTGCAAAAAGCTATAATGGACTTCTCTGCGGGAAGAGAGGTTGTGCCAAGTTATATGATGGAACATTTTGGAAAGAGGCCTGATGTTATCAACTATCCAAGCGATATAATCGGAGCGGTAAAAAAAGGGGCAACAAGCTTCCATTGTTCTGAGGAGATATGGAATGACCCAATGGAGATAGATTCTGATATGGGAATTGAAGAATTTGGGGAGATAAGAAAGGACTGGGATTTGCTTATTGATATTGATTCCAAGTATTTGGATTATTCAAAGATAGCAGCAAAGTTGATTTTGAAAGAATTTGAAAGACATGGCATAAAGAACTACGGGGTGAAGTTTTCTGGGAGCAAAGGATTTCATATTATTATTTCTGGAAAAGCATTCCCTGAAAATTTTGACGGTCTGGAGAAGAAAAAAATGTTTCCAGACTGGCCGAGAACGATATGTGAGTATTTGATGGAGAGAATTAAACCAGAGTATAATAAAATTGTGATGGGAGGGGGGATTGATTTTAAAGCTCTTGAGTTGAGAACGAAGTTAAGCAAGGAGGATGTTACAAAGGTTTTGTGTCCTGAATGCGGGAGACCTTGCGAGAGGGGGAAGATGGTTACTCTTGAATGCCCTGAATGCCATTCAAGTGTTAAGAGGAAGGACCCAAGGATTACTAAGAAAGGATTGAAGTGCATAAATGAAAGCTGTGTTGGTTATTTGAAAGTTGTTGATGAAAAAGATTGTCATTATTGTGATTACTGCAAGATTTCTGATGTGAGCAAGCTGGATGATGAAGGCGATAAGAAGATTGTTGTTGAAAAATATGCTAAAGATTCCAATAAATTTAGGGAAGACTTTGAAGAAAGATTAGGGGATGAACATTTAGGCGGGTTGGATTTGGTGCTTGTCGCTTCAAGACATTTATTTAGGGCTCCTTATTCGCTACATGAGAAAAGCGCACTTGCGAGCGTTGTTTTGGATAAGGAAGAGATAGATGATTTTTCTCCTAAAGACGCCGACCCTTTGAAAGTGAAAATTAGAAACTTCTTGCCTGAAAATGAAGAAGGGGAAGCCACGGAGCTGCTGGAAAATGCTTTAAGATGGAAAAAGAGGAAAGATGAGGAAAACGAGAGAACGCAGAAGAAGAAATATGCTGGATATGGGAACGGGAATTATAAGGATATTAAGATGGAAGGTGTTACGGATGATATGTTCCCTGGCCCTATTAATAAATTACTGAAGGGGCTAGAGGACGGAAGGAAGAGGGGGCTATTTATTTTATTGACTTTCTTGAAATCTGTTGGTTTCAAGCCTGAAGAGATAAATGAAAAGGTCAGGGAATGGAACAAAAGAAATAAACCTCCGCTGAAAGAGGGATATTTGAGAAGCCAGGTAGAATGGCATCTTAAACAAAAGAAAAAGATATTGCCTCCTAACTATGATAACGATAATTTCTATAAAGATTTGAAGTTGATAAATAAAAAACAGAACGTTAAGAACCCAATTGTTGAGGTCGTTAGGAAGTTGAGGAAGAAGAATTGAATTTATATTGAGAACATTTTTAAATAAAAGATGCATTCAATTAACATGAGAAAAGAGGGACTGAAATTTTTGTCTTTTTTTGTTATTTTGTTAATGCTAATTGGGGGGGTTTTTGCTCAATTAGAAACTGATGCCAATGGTGATGGAGAGGACTTGGTTGATAAGGCATATGACTGTTTGAACGATAGAATTGACGAGAGTACGTTATCTCTGCAGGATGCTGTTTTTTCTGTGCTGGCTGTTGGTGCCGACCAAAAATTGTTGGATAAGATAGATTCCGAGAAAAGTCCTAACGAGGATTGCTGGCCTAAAGGAGGATGCAAAATAAGAGACAGCGCGTTGGTTATGCTGGCTTATGATAGAATAGGAAAAAATAGTGATGGTGTGGAAAGCTGGTTGAAATCGAAGAGTGTTGGCGTAGAAGACCTTGACTGGTTTTTGCAGATAGATATAGAGACAGGGGTCGCTGCGAGTTGTACAATAAACTATGATGGACAAGATAGGTCGATTTCTATTTTGGAAGATCAGACAATAAGCGGCAGCGCGGGTGCTTGTTTTAGCATTGCTAATGAGGGCTATTGGCTGCAAATAAGAAGCAATTGTTTGGACAAAGAGTTTACGATCTCGTGTGATCAGGACTTTATTACTGCTATATTATACCAGAGAAGAGACGGGCCTATTTTTGTTTCTTCCGACAGCCAAGGTGCTGCATCATTAGGAACTACACAGGAAAAGGTTGAGGCTAAATGTTTTAGGACTGGAGCTAACTGCGATTATGAGGGAAGCTTGTGGGCCACTCTTGCACTGCAAAAAAGCGGAGAGGATGTGACGGAATATGCTCCTTATTTGCTGGCTCTGGCTGATGATAACGGAAGATTCTTTCCTGATGCTTTCCTTTATGCCATGTTTGGAGGAGATGGGCATTATTCAAACATAGTTGAAGCACAAAAGCAAGGGAATTATTGGCAGAAGATAGGAAGTCCGTACAACAGATTTTATGATACAAGTCTTGCTATGCTTTCGCTGCAGGGAAGCAACGCGGCTGAGTTGGATAATGCTAAGAGTTATTTATTGAGCATACAAACAAGCGATGGGTGCTGGAATAACAACAACATAAGAGATACTGCTTTTGTTTTGTATGGCGGATGGACAGAGAGTGTTCCTTTGGCTGCTGGAGCGAGCAGTCCTGAGTCCTGTGTTAGTGCTGGATTTTATTGTGAGAAAACAAGCGATTGTACGGATGAAGGAGGAGATATTTTGAATGAGTTTGATTGTACGAGTGAGGGATTTGGTTATTTCTGCTGCAGCGTTGATGTTCCTGAGGAGAGCTGCTCCGAAAAAGGAGGAGTTATATGCGCCAGCGGAGAGAGTTGTTCTGATGCCGTTGTATCTTCTTCTGATGGAGGATGTTGTTTAGGAACTTGTGAACCAATAGAAGAACAAAATACTTGTGAGTTGTTTGATGGTAGGTGCAGATTTAGTTGTGAAGAGGGGGAGGTGGAAGATGAAGATCTTGACTGTGGTGATGAGGTGGATAAAATATGTTGCATAGAAAGTTTGGAGGAAGAAGGAATTAGTTTATTTTGGTGGATTATACTGCTTTTGATTTTGATAGTCATTGTTGGTATAGCTATATGGAAGAGAAATCAAATCAGGTTATGGTTGTATAAGAGAAGGGTTGGTGTAACCGCCGCTCCTGTTGTTAGGCCTCGTGGTCCTCCTCCAACAGCTTATCCTTCATATAGGCCCACTGCTGTCCAAAGGCCTGTGAGAAGGGCGGTGTCTCCTCAGGAAAGAGCGTTATCTGAAACTTTAAGTAAGCTGAGAGGCACTAAATAATCATCAAATTTATATAACGAGAGAGTTTAGTTAAGGCATGAAGAAATATTTGGTGATGATGTTTGTTTTTATTGTTTTGGTTTCGGGAGTCAGTGCTATTTCTATTGATTTGAAGGAGAGTTATGAGCGCGGAGAGAGCATGATTTTGAAAGTTTCTGGGTTGATAACAGAGCCTATTTTGGAAGAGAACATAGAATTCAGGAGAGGGCATGTTTTAGTTCCTTTTGATCATGGCCTTGTTAAATTAGGGGATACATATTATATTTGGGCTGTTGCTTCTGAAAACGAGAATAATTATACTCTAATTATAAGGGATGTTGCTACAACTGTTGAAGGGAAGCCAACACAAGTAGATTTCATGCAGAACTTTTCTGTTTCGGATGTTTTGAGTTCATATAGTGTGAGGCCGGGGGCTGTTTTTGTAAGAGATGATTTTGAGTTGGTTGTTCAGTTGAATGAAGATTTGGAAAAGATTATAGAAATTGAGGGGGAGGATTATACGTTGAGACCTGGTGAGAATAAGATTGATTTTTCTATCGCTAATATCTATGGGACGCAAGTTATCGAGATTAATGTTGGAAAGTATTCTGTTCCTGCCTACATAATAGGAGGGGAGGCCCCGATTGCAGGAGAACAGATTAATGTAAGTGAGATTGGCGAGCTTCCTGATTTAAGATTTAGCCCTTCTAATATAAAGAGCACTCTGATGAAAGGGCAAACGAGAAGTTATGTTATAACCATTTCTAACTCTGGAAATGAGAGTGTGGAGGATATTAGCTTTGGTTTTAATGAAGATGTTTTTGAGATAAGCGATGATTTTTTAGATGTTGATGCGGGAGAAGAAAAAAATGTTAGCGTTAGCTTGAAATCTGGTGTTGATACAAATATTAGCGAGATTATACAGATTGAATATTTTGGATACACAACGCAGATTCCGGTTGAGATAGGTTTTGTTGAAGAGCTGCCTTCAGGCGCTCAAGTTTCCTTGGGAGGAGAACAAACAGGGGAGTTTTATTGTTCTGATCTTGGAGGAGTTTTATGTTCGGCCGACCAAGAGTGTGTAGGAGAAGAAAGAGTGACTATAGAAGGAAGGTGTTGTATTGGTTTCTGCAAAAAAGTTGAAGAAGAGAGCAATGTTGGGCTGATTGTGGGGATTATTTTGATATTGATTGTTATTGTAGGCAGTTTTATTATATTTAGAAGGTATAGAGGTGTGAAGAAAAGGGCTCCCTTGGAAGAAGCGTCAAAGAAAAGTCTTCCTTGATTATTTTTTAGATTTTTTAGTCTTCCTTGTTTTTTTCTTTGGCTTTTTGGCTTTCTTTTTGGATTTGGCCGGCTCTTGTGGTTTTTTGAATAGGTGCGGAGCAACTTCTTTCAGCTTTTCAAGCGCCATGTTTCTTTCAACAATAACTTTTTTTGTTATTGCATCATAACTATGAAGTCTTTGGGTGATTTGGTTTGCTATTGCGTTTAAGTCGAAGTTTGAGAGAGAAACTTGTTGAGGATTGATTAGTTCGATGTTTGAAGGCATGTAGCTGAAAACTATTGTAAAGTAGTTTGCTAAGGAATCTAGTTCTAATGTTATTTCAGAAAAAGTTGTGAATAAATCTTTTGATTCTTTTACCGGAACTGGCTCGTGGACTGTTTTATCAAGGATCGTAACTCCTTTTTCTGAGGCCATTTTTTGCATGATGCCTTCCATTGCCTGCTTGACATGTTCTGGAGGCCTCCCCATTATTTCGATTATGATTCTTGCCTGTAATCTAGCCATGTTAGTGGAATGGAAAAGGTATTTTTAAAGATTTGCTAGGGCAAACCTTAGACCTTTGATTGAAGTATAAATCTTCAAGTTTAAAGTTTCCTTAGAGCAAGGAGGATTATGATAAATAAGCAGACAGCAGAGAAGATGTAGGCAAACCAGGTCCTTATAGTGCCTTCTTGTGTGACAAAGACTGACTCTTCCTGTGATTTTGGGTTTAAGGTTATTTTTTGATTTGTTTGGGAAGAGGTTTCTGGAGGTTGGGATGTTGAAGGCGGAAGTGAAGATGTTGAAGAGGATGTGGAAGAAGAATCTGTGTTTGAGTCTGATGTTGAATCTGTGTCGTCTTGGTCCTGTTGGTCAGGTTGTGAATCTTCTTGGTCTTGTTGGGTATCTTGAGTGTCGGAATCATCTGGAGGAGAACTTGATTCTGTGAGATAATATTTTTCTTTTAGTTCCAGGAACTCAGAATCGCTCAGCTGTTCTATTCCTTCTATTAAACTCCATGTGTCTGCTAACAATAAGTTTAACACCTCTCTTTGATTTTCTGTATAGCTTGAGATAGATAAGTTAAGCTCATCAAATTCTGCGGCGCTCATTTGTGCCGCTCCTGCGGTTAATGTTGATATTTCGTTAAAGATATCATTTAGTGCTGAGAGTTGTTCTTCTGTATACTGAGACGGAATCTCGCTTTCTGGGACTGAACCTATAGCAAGAATCGAAGGAAGGAGAAAGATTGCTATTAGATTAATAACCATAAGCTTGATGATGGGCGATCTTTCCCTCGCTATCAAATAGGTAAAATGTATCCCGGTCGTTGTTCCAGATGTTTCTTTTTGAGTTCCAGTAGATTTGGTCTTCATTGTCTTCCCCTATTTCTGAATGGAGTGTTATCTTGTTTAGATTAATAGAATAGAACTTATATGTTTTACTGCTCTCGTCCGATATAATCCAATCTTTTAGATTTAGTGGGCCACATGCGTTTATCAATGTTATTTTTTCGTCTTCTGCGTCTATTTCTGCTGTGAAACAACCATAGTATTGGGAATGTTCCCAGATCCCAAAAGAATTTTCTATTGCGTATTTTTCTGCCTCTGCGAAATCTTTTATTTCTGAAGAGTGTACCAAAAATTTGGTCGCTAGACCATCTAAAACAAGATTCAGGTTGACATATTCTGGGTTGTAAATTCTTGCGAGTGTTCTTGAATACTTATCTACTCCTGTTACTTCGAGCTCTATGGAGTTGTTTTCTAGAGGTTTTAGATAATTTAAAGATAGGGTATAAAAAGGGGTGCTTTTTTCTGGAGAATTTATATTCAGCAAGCGTATAGTTCTTCCATCTTCAAGAACAAGGGTATCACCATCTATAACTCTTGCTACCGTCACGAGTTCTCTTTGCGGCGGGTTGTATGAAAAGATGAGATAGTTTCCTGCTATTAAGATTGTAAACATTAAGGCAATTAAAAATGCTCTTTTTCGTTCCATGATTTTGAAAGAGCTGAAAGATTTATATAATCGATTATGGATTAAGGAACATGGCAAATAATAAAAAAAAGGGGGCAGATTATGACTTTATCTCGATAGGAGCTGGTGTTGCCGGCTTGGCTGCTTCTATGTATGCTGCACGTCTTGAATTGAAGACTCTTTGTTTGGGGAACGCTTCAGGTTCCGAACTCCCTGTGGGAGGATGGATTACTACTACTAACTTGGTTGAAAACTATCCTGGTTTTATTAAATTGACAGGAACCGAGTTGGCTGAAAAAATTAGAGACCATGCAAAATCATATGATTTGGTCACTATAAAAAAAGAGAAAGTTGAAAAAGTGAACAAAGAAAAAGATGGATTTGTTGTAAAAACTGGAAAAGGAGAGTATAAAGCAAAAACTGTTTTATTTGCAACAGGAACTGAATGGAGGAAGCTGGATGTCCCTGGGAGCAAGGAGTTTGAAAATAAAGGAGTTGCTTATTGTGCGTTATGTGATTCTCCTTTGTTCAAAAATAAAGTAGTTTGTGTTATTGGGGGCTCGGATAGCGCAGCAAAAGACGCTTTGGTTTTGGCTGAACACGCGGAGAAAGTTTATATTATATACAGGAAGGAGAAAATACGTGCTGAGCCGATTAATTTGGATAGGGTTGAAAAGAACAAGAAGATAGAGATTATCGATAATACCAATGTTGTTGAGATTAAGGGCAATAATGTTGTTAGGTCTGTTATTCTTGATAAAGAATATGACGGGAGCAAGGAGTTGAAGCTTGATGGAGTTTTTGTTTCGATAGGGCATATTGCCAAGTCGGAATTGGCAAAGGAAATGGGTGTTGAGTTGAATGAAAAAGGCGAGATAATGATTGACCATAAAACTTCAAGGACAAACATTGAAGGTGTTTTCGCGGCTGGAGATGTTGCGGATAAGCCGTTCAAACAAGCAATTACGGGTGTCGCTGAAGGATGTACTGCAGCGTATTCTGCTTTTGAATATATAACAAAAAATAAAATCTAGAAAGATTGTTGTGTTTTTGAGTTAAGTTTTTAAATCGGGGAGTGCTAAGGAAGTTATGAGGAAAAGAGGGATTTCGCCCATTGTTGCAACCGTGCTTCTTATTACGCTGTCTTTGGTTTTAGCAGGGATAATTTTTGCGTGGGCGACTACATTTATCGGAGAGCAGGCGCTGAAATTTGAGGAGCCAATAGAGAATTCTTGCGATTTGATATCTTTTGATGCGGACGTTTATCTTGATGATTTGGGTGATTCAAAAATAGATATAGTTAACAGAGGAAATGTGCCTCTTTATGGTGTTGAAGTAAAGAAAGTGGGGAGGGGTGCGATAGAAAGAACAGGTATTTTTGACGGCAGAACCATAGCAAGCGGAGAGACACATACTCTTGCGATTGACGTCTTTTTAGATAGCGGTGATGAGGTGATTGTTGTGCCTGTTATATTGGGAGACGTGGAAGGAGATGTGAAGGCTTACACTTGTGAAGAGCTATATGGTATTAGCACACAGGTAGTTTAATATGGGGAAAAAAGGGATTTCGCCAATAATTGCATCAGTCTTGATTATTACTCTGACAATAGCAGGAATTGCCATTATTGCTGGTTTTATCATCCCTTTTGTCCGAGAAAGTCTTGGGGGGGCTACTGAGTGTCTGCCTTATCAGACTTATTTTTCGTTTGATGAGACTTTTGGTTTTAATTGCTTTGAAGGCGGAGAAATAAAGTTAAGTATAAGAGCCAATCCCCTGCAGAGAGAAGCTTCTGAATTAAATGAGTTTAGAGTTGTGTTTATCGGAGAGGCGGGATCAGAGAGTGTTACTGTAAAAGATGGGGCACCTCCCGGCGAAGTGGTTCTGTTGGATGCAGAAGGAGATAACTTGAAGGTTCCCGGAATTGGGGAGGTTAGAACTTATGTTTATAGCGGCGGGACAAACTTTAAATCAATGGAGGTATATCCAGTTTTAGAGTCGGGCAGAATTTGTGAGGTGTCTGATTCAATAAATTTGAGAGTGTGCTTATGATAAAAAAAGGGCAGGTATGGGTTGAAACCGTTTTGTATACTTTGATAGGGTTGGCTTTAATTGGATTAGTTTTGGCGTTTGTTACGCCAAGGATTAATGAGGCAAGAGACAGAATAACTGTAGACCAAACTATTAATTCTCTTAACGCTGTAGATGAAAAGATAAACGCTGTTCTAGATGCTCCAGGAAATAGAAGATTTGTTGAGTTTACTATGAAAAGGGGGGAGTTTTTTGTCTCTCCTGAAAATAATGAAGTAAGATTTGTTATAAGTGATTTGGTGAAACCATATTCAGAGGTCGGAAAAGAAATAAACGTTGGAAGAATAACTATATTAAGCGAAGAGGGACAAAGAGCAAACATTGTTAGTTTGACCTTGAGCTATGATAGAATAGCAGATTTAAAATATGCAGGAGAAGAAAATGAGAGAAAGTTTACGGCCGCTTCAATACCTTATAGGTTTTCTATAACAAACATGGGGGCAGATGGTGATTTTATCAGAGTAAATATAGAAGAATCAACGAGTTAGATAATTTTAAATAAACTCTTACCTATTCCGTAAATAATACAGAGGTGAATTATGCCGACAGTTAATCTTAATCCAAGTGTTCCTCCTTTGAAGAAAGCTGAAAACAAGAAAGTTGTAGATGTAAGATACATGCTTATTCCTCCGTATGCCTCCACCCATATTTATTGGGATGAAAAAATCAATGAACTCGTTTACGAACTGGAGGAACCTAAATTAAATGACAATGAGAAAAAAGCATTGAAACAGTTAGAGAACGCTATGTTGGAGCTGATTAATATCAATGTTGCTGTGGAAAAAAGCCCTGAGGCACAAATGGAATATATCAACAAAACGGCAAGATTATTGATTGATGAACTAAATCTAGACATATCTGCTGAGACTTATGAAAGAATATTTTATTATTTGTTTAGGGATTTTATTGGTTTGAATGAAATTGATCCGCTATTGAGAGATTATTTTATAGAAGATATAGAATGCAACGGTATTGACTCTCCTATTTATATTGTTCACAGAGTGTTTAGAAATGTCAGAACAAATTTGATTTACAGAGACATGGAAAAGCTGGCAAGTTTTGTTGAGAAGCTGGCCCAAAGAAGCGGAAGATATGTTTCTTATGCACAGCCTCTTCTTGATAGTACCCTGCCTGATGGGAGCAGAGTTAACGCGACCTATACAAAAGATATTACATCAAAGGGGCCGACATTTACGATTAGAAAATTTACCAAGATTCCGTGGACTCCAACACAGTTGATATCTATGAATACTGTTAGTCCGGAGATGATGGCTTATTTCTGGATGTTAATAGAAAACAAATCAAGCATATTGATTTCTGGGGGAACTGCTTCTGGTAAAACTACTTTCTTGAATGCTCTTGCTTTTTTCATACCTCCCGAAGCGAGAGTTGTTTCTATTGAGGATACGAGGGAGATTAATCTTCCTAGGGAAAACTGGCTACCTGCTGTTGCAAGAACTTCGGTCGGTGCAGGGAAAGTAGGAGAGATTGATTTATTTGCGCTTTTGAAAAGCTCTTTTAGACAGAATCCTGATTATCTAATTGTCGGAGAGATAAGAGGAAAGGAGGCATTTGTTCTTTTCCAGGGGATGGCTTCAGGGCATTCGTCTTTAAGTACGATGCACGCCGATTCTGTTGATACTTTAATTAGAAGGCTGCAAACTCCTCCGATTAACTTGTCTCCTACTCTGGTCAACACGCTTGACTGTGTTGCTATTGCTGCACACGCTATTGTGAGACAGCAAGAAACAAGAAAGCTAAGAGAAGTTGTTGAAGTTGTTAACGTAAATAAAGATGGTACGGCCGTTATCAATACTCCGTTTTCATGGGACCCTGCGAGAGATGTATTTTTATACCAAAAATCAAGCAAGGTATTTGAAAAAATCTCAGCTAGGAGAGGAATTCCTATCAATGAACTGAATCAGGAGTTTTCTAGGAGAGCCAAGCTACTTTATGAGCTATACAGGAAAAGAATTTTTGGTTTTGAGGAAATACAGAAGGTAATAAACGATTATTACAAAAGCCCTGAGAGCGTTCTTCAGAAATATAATATCAGTTAATTGAAAGATATATAAAGAGATTTTAGTTTCTTAAATAAGAGGTAAAAAATGGAAAAAGGTGACGTATCTGTGTTAGCTCAGCTTTTGACGGCCATGAGGGATGCTGTCGATAAGTTGGAAGATGCAAAGAATAAAAACAATATGGAAGAGCTGACAGCCGCTAAAAGAGCAATTATGAAATTTCAAAAAAAGATTGATGAAACAATATGATAGATGATTTAAGAAAAAACATAGAGACTGAAATTTCAATTTTGAAAGAGATAGCGGCCTATGACAAGAAACTTGATGAAGCTACTACCCCTCAAGAGAAGAAGCTTATCAATGACGCTATTAGTGCTTTGAGCTCCAACATAAAGACTATCAATAAGTCTGTTCCAAAATTATTGAAAAACGTTTCTCTTGCGAAGAGGCTCCCTGCAAAATCTGAAAAAACAGGGCTGGAAAGAATAACTGCAGGGAGAGAGAAAAAGATTGATGTTACTCTTGGTTCGGGTGATAAGGAGAAGTTCTTGCACGAACTCAATATTAGCCAGAGCCTGATTAAGAAATTAAAGAAAGGCAGGCCAAAAGAGATTGAAGAAGAAAGAATTGGTGAATATAAAAAGGCAAGTGGGTATCTAAGGCTTGCTAACAAGGTGTTTGGCGGGACATCAAGAAGATTAATTGGGAGGGGGTATTTTAAGTATCTTGCTGGCGAGTTGAAGAAAGCAAACATAGACATTTTGTTTCAAACATATGTTTCCATGATGATATTTACTACTTTTCTTTCTATTTTTGTTGGTTTAGCTCTCTCTATTGGACTAATATTATCTGGCTTTGGTATGTTGAAAGTTATATGGTTGATAGTTGCCGTTCCTGTTGTTGTGTTTATGTTTTTGTACAGATATCCTTCTTCTGAAAAAAAGGCTATTGCTATCAACATAGAAAGAGAATTGCCTTTTGCTGTTATACACATGAGCGCTATATCCGGTTCTGGCATTGAGCCTACGAAAATATTTGGAATCATAGGTCTTGGAAGAGAGTATCCGTTCTTGAAAAAGGAGATAAGAAAAGTGTTGAATCAAATAAACTTATATGGTTATGATTTGGTTACTGCCTTGAATAACGTTTCAAAGACAACTCCAAGCACAAAATTAGCTGAGTTGTTTGCTGGTTTGTCTGCCACCATAAGTTCAGGAGGGGATTTAACGGACTTTTTTGATAAAAGAGCTGAAACGCTACTGACTTCGTATAGGATAGAAAGAGAGAAGTTTGCGAAAATAGCTGAAACATTTATGGATATATACATTAGTGTTGTCATAGCAACACCTATGATATTATTGTTAATACTTGTTATGATATCTGTGTCTGGGATAGATATTGGATTTTCTCCGACCCAAATAAGTTTCATAATCATATTTTTGATAGCATTAATAAATATAATCTTCCTTGGGGTGTTACAAGTGAAGCAACCTTCATACTAAAATGGCCTTAAAAAGAATGCATTGGATTGGAATAATTTCAGGAATTATAGTTTTAATTGCAAACATTGTTTTGTTTGTGTTTATAAGAGATTTTAATCTTTTCTTATTCCTCATAGGAATTGTTATTGGAGTTATAGTACTGCCTTTTGTTATTGGGGTTACGTTAGAAAGCAGAAAAGAAAAAGAGATCAGCGAGATGTTTCTTGAGTTTTCTAGGAATTTGGCTGAAAGTGTCGGCGCTGGGACACCTATAAGCAAGAGTATATTAAATATGAGCAAGAAAAATTATGGGCCGCTGACCCCTCATGTAAAAAAACTGGCAAATCAAATCTCTTTGGGAATTCCAATTAACACCGCTATGAAAATATTTTCTGATGATGTTGGTAATCCTGTTATAAGCAGGGCTGTTGCTTTGATGAGCGAAGCTGAAAGAGCAGGAGGAGAGATAGGATATATTCTTGAATCCACAGCAAGCTCTATCGCAGAAGTTGAAAAGTTAAAAAAAGAAAGGCAGGCCGCGATTTTCAACTTGGTTGTTCAGGGATACATTATTTTCTTTGTTTTCATAGGGATTATGCTTGTGATGGAATTTAAGATTCTGCCACTTACGGCTGGAATCGGGCAGATAGGGGCAGGAGATGGAATTATAGGATCTTTAGGCAGCCCGGTTGGGGCAGCGGCTCCGATTTTATCTGCTGAAACTCTGGCAAAGCCTTTCTTGTATTTACTTTTGACACAGGGAGTTTTTGCTGGTTTAGTCATAGGCAAGTTAAGCGAGGGCAGCATTAAATCTGGAATAAAACATTCGTTTATATTGACTATATTTTCGTTCTTAATATCAACAGGAGCGAGGGCTTTCTTACTTTAAGTTTTTTGATAAAATATATAAACTAAATGAGACAGATAAAAAGATGGGACAAGATCTAGAGGCTAAGGTGTTTAATAATAACGCTGGTTGTCTTTTCAGGCCGCAATATTAGTTCTTACCCTATTAGATTTGGTTTGTTGGGGCCTGATGGTACTTTTTCTTCTGAGGCTGCAGAAAATTATATTAAGAGAAATGGGCTCAATGTTGTAGTAAGATATTACACAACAATTGATAGTTGTTTCTTAGGTCTAAGAATAGGAGAGGTAGAGAAAATATTGGTTCCATGGCTAAACTCAGTAGTGGGCTATATTCCTGAGACAATTCAGAATTTAAGTGGATATAAAATATGTGACAGAGAAATTCTTCCTATTAGTCTTCACTTGGCAGGAATAGGCCAATTAGATTCTTTAAGCTATGTTCATTCCAAAAAAGAAGCAGTACAGCAATGCAGAATAAAACTATCTCAAAAAGATATAAAAGTGATTTTCGAAGATTCTACAGCAATAGCAGCAGCTAGAGTTAAAAATCATCCTAACCGGGCGGCAATAGTTTCAAAAAGAGCTTCAGAAATATATGGGCTACAAATCCTAGAGCCCAATATACAAGATTCACAAGATAATAAAACAGAGTTTATAGTGGTAGAATAGTATTTTTACTTTTTGATTAAATAGAATATTTCGTTGCTTGATTTAAAAATACTGTATTTGTAGCTGAGCCGTTCAAGCAGTTTTTCCATCCAAATTCTTTTTGGGTGCTTCATCGGCCTTCCCGACAGTTTCTTTGTTGGAAAACTTACCATAACATATCTGCATGGAACTTGTTTTATTATCTTTTCAGATAATTTATGGCCTTTTTCTTCTATTATATCCAGGACTTTGAAGAGAAGGCAAAGGTCTGCCTTGGGCAGGCCAGGCTTGATTTTTCTTAAATCATAAACAAAAGTTTTCCCTGTTATTTTTTTCTTCTTGAAATATTTCTTGATAAGGTTTAACTCGTCTTTTTTTATATCAGATGCATAATATTTTATTTTAGGAGAAGAGAGAGCTATAGGGTTTATGCCACATGCCAGATCCAGAATTGAAGAGACCTTGAGATTTCTTATTTTTTCTTTTAATTTTGGATAAAAAGACAATCTTTCTTGTGTTGATATATGTGTTTTAAGAAGGGCCCCTATTTTATTTTCCTCCAAAAGGCGGACCCTGTCTTTAGTGCTTTTTTGAAATCTCCCTGTGTATTTTCTTAGTTCTGCTCTTATGTCCTTGACTATGATTTTGATATGTGGTTTTTTAAGGTTTGGGAGAAATATATTTCTTTTTTTAATATATGAGTCAAGCAGTTCTGATATTATGGATTTGTCTATACCTGATAGTTCTTTTTTTTTTCTTATTTTATTGATGATTTGCCTTTTTGTTATCATACATTATATAAAACAAAAACCTATATAAATCTTCTAAGGTATTTTAGGTAATGAGAAAAAGAGGGGCAACGCAGGTAGAGATGATATTCTCTTTTATTTTGTTTATAGGAGTCGTGACCTTCGCTCTTTTCTTCTTTAGACCGGCTGAAGGGCCTGATATTGCAGATTCTACTCTTCCTTTTGTTTTCAGAGAGCTGAAGCAAAACTTTAGTGTTCAGATGGACGCGTTTTCTGTGAAGATAAATTCGATGGAAGGAGATGTGGGGGCTATTGAGTTTTCTGGCATATCAGGTTTGGTATCCAGGACAGAGCATCAGATTAATCATGAATGGGCCGTTTTACCCTCTGTAGTTATAGGGGAATCTGTTAACTTTGAGCCTCCAGCGGGCACTGATTTTATCAGTATAAAACTTAGTGAGGATTTTGTTCCTTCTGATGTTCCAAGCAAAGCGGCGAGAGATGGAGATTATGAGTTGGCCTCGTCAAGTACGAGAAGCGTAATCTCGGAAAAAAGAGTTTTGGAGCTGACGGACAAATATCTGGCGGATTACAATAACTTGAAGAACCAGCTAAAACTTCCTCCTGTCATGAACTTTGGGTTTAAGCTTAGTTTTTCAGAAGATGATAGCATAGAAGGTTTTCAGGAAATTCCTCAAGGAATTGATGTATTTTCAAAGATAAAGAGATTTGAGGTTTTAAGATCAAAAGAGGGGAGTGAAGGAGAGCTTGTCTTTGCTGACTTATCTGTTACAGTATGGTAAACAAAAAAGGAATAATAAGGATAATAGAAGCAAGCATAGCTGTTTTAATCATATTTGGTGTCTTATTGGTTCTTGCTGTGAATAGAGCAAGAGTTGTTGAGCAGGACCTGTCCGAGGATCTTCCTCCGCTACTTGATGAAATAGCAAAAAACTCCACTTTAAGAGGAAAAATTGTGGGAATAAACGAGGATATTGAGGGAAATCTCGATCCTTCAGGAGTAGGGCTTGTTGAGTCTGAGATAGAAAATTTCCTATCTGATAAGATAAGGAAACCGTTTAGATATAAAGTGAGAGTTTGCTCAACAGGGGATGTTTGTGGGCTTGAACAGTATCCTACTGGAGCAAGTATTTTTGCTGCGGAGAGAATTGTCAGTTCTACTTTAAGGATATACGGACCAAAAAAGGTTAAGATTTTTGTTTGGTTGGAGAGATAGTAAGCGCTATGTTTTTAAAGAAGGCGGCATTTAAATGAATATGGGAAAAGAGGGAATATTTATCGGATTAGTTTTAATTGTGTTATTAGCGGGTTTTGTTTCTGCTACATTTAGTTATAATGATCATACGCTGGAGAAAAACTATCAGGCAGGTAACAAGATAAGGGGGAGTTTGAATATAAGCTTCAGTTCCGAGTCTGTTGACAAAGAGTTTAGTGATAATTTTGGCAATAAGATAAAACTGATTGATTTGATTAAGGACAGCGGTTTTGTTGAGAATGTTGATTTTAATTGTACGGGTTCTGGATGTATAGCCGATTATAGTTCACTTGGCATGATTAGCGATCCAGTTGGTCTTGTTTCTGCTGAACCCGTGGTTGCTGGTTTTATTATAGAAGGAGGTACAGGAATTTCGCTGAATTCTCTTAGTTTTGATGTGGATGGGAGCGCTTCTCCTTCGTGTATCAGGCAGCTGTTAGTTGATGTCCTTGATAAGAACGAAGCGTTTATGCAAAGCAGAAAACTGACAGGAGAGTCCTGCCCCACTATGTTCTATTCTGATTGTTTTAATAGGAATTTAGGGAGTTACACTTCCGCGGACATAACAACAGATCCTTACTGCCAGAGAATACGATTGCCTCCTGCGCCGGATTATGAAATAGGGGCGGAAGTAACTGAGATTTCTGAAGGAAAATTAAAGATGGAGCTTTATGATTTAGATGAATCTTTCTTGGGAAGCTGCGAGCTGCCTGATGTGACAGGAACAGAATCTGTTAAGTGCGCCGTTAACTACAGCGGGCTAGAAACTCAGGAATATTTATTTTGTATAAAAACGGACTTTTCAGACCCGGGTGTTTATAGGATAGATACAGAAAACAAAGGGGATGTTTGCGGTACTGCCCAGTTAGGTTCTGGAATTTATACTATAGACTTTAAGATATTTGCGAATTCAATGAAGTTTGACAGCCCTTCTTTGGAAGTGGATGATGGCAGTTTCCTTGATTTGACGGGAGAGTTTTTCTTGGACTATCTAGATAAATATATGGGAGATAAATATGGGGGAGATTGCTCCGATAATTGTGTATTTCCTTTTGAGTTTTCTGGGGTATCTCAGGATTTGACTTTCTCAAGTCCTCTTTTGAGTTATAACTCTGATATTGGAACAACGTTTAGTTTAGATAGAATGCATTTATTGGAAAAGAAAGAGGCGAGATTATCAAGCGGCGACTTGATAATTGACTTAAGCAAAGCTGATTTCGAAATTCCTATAGGCTCGACTGCCGATGAGTTTGAGCTTTACTTTGGGGGTGAATTGGTTTTTGACGAGGATATCGAGATTAGTGAAGGATTTGAGTTTGATGTCTTTCCTAAAATAGTTTTGATAGGAGTAAACACAGAGTTTGAGGTTGTAACCGAGGAGAATATTAGTTCTGCGTCTTGGGACTTTGGAGACGGAGCAACAGAAACAACGACTGAAACAAGAATTATTCATAAATATGATTCTGCTGGAGAATATATCATGGAGGTTGTGTTAACAAATGAAGACGGTGTTACGTTTTTGAGAACGTTTACGATTGATGTCGGAGAACCTAGAGATTCTGCGGAGATTTTGCTGGACTCGTCTGAACAAAAGATAGCTAATTTAAGCAAAAGAATAAAATTGTTCCCTCTGTGGGTTCAAAATGAAATAACAAAACAAGTTGATGTTTCTCAGATTAACAGTTCAATAGTAAGTTTGAGAAAAGCTTTCAATAACGCAACAACAAATGATGATTACAATAATATAGTCAGTTCCTTAATTGCCTTGGGAGTGCCAAGCTCTGTTGATGTTGGTTCAAGAGGAAGTCTTCCTCTCTTGGTTGGCTCTGTTAATATCAACACAGATTACATTGAATCGTTGTCTGGAGAGGATGTCCCAATGTCTGAAGAAAGTAGATTAAAGAGCAATATTGCTTCGTGGATGGATACCAATTATGGGGGCAGTATTGATTTTGAAATCATATCTTCGTTTGTTAACTCTGATGAGAATGAGCTTTTGACGAAAGTTGAGATAGACCTTGACTTTAAGGGAGCAGGAGGAGAACAGGCCTATCTTATTGTCGGGTACCCAATAAACAACATAGTATTCAAAGAAAACTATTCTGCCGAAAGCGCCGATGGTGGAGCTTATGTTCCTCTTTCCGGTTCTGATGAAACTATAGAGTTCATAATTCCTGAGTCTGTGACTATATCTGAACTGGGGATATATATTTCACCAAGCATAGATGCGCTTGGTGTTTATGAAGAGATTGGATTCATAGAAAGAATATTCCCATGGGGGGGATTTATCACGGCCATTATTATCCTTATTATTGTAATGTTTATAGTGTATATTCTGTTGCAAGAATGGTATAAGAGATATTACGAACGGCATCTATTCCCTAATCCAACTGATTTGTATAACTTGATTAATTTTGTGTACAACGCAAGGAAAGCAGGACTTGATGATAAGCAGGCAAGGAACAAATTAAAGCAGAAGGGATGGAGTGGAGAACAGATTGCATATGCTACAAAGAAGTTGGACGGGAAGAGAACAGGTATGTGGGAAATTCCTATATTTAGGCCTTTTGAAAGGAGAAAAGTTCAGGCAGAAATAGCCAAAAGACAGGCCCGAAGACAGTAACAAAAAGTAGTAAAAATTTGGGCGCAAGATTTATTAAAAGGAGAGTCCCCTTAAATTTATGATTAGTATTTTAAAGAGGCTTTCAAAGAGCTTGTGGAGGAAAATCTTTGGGAGAAGGGGAGACATAAAAATTGGCTTTTATGGGCCTCCTAATGGGGGCAAGACTACGCTTGCCAACAAGTTATGCAAAGATTGGACAGGAGAAGAGATAGGCGTTGCCAGTAAAGTGCCTCACGAGACAAGGCAGGTACAGTTTAAAGAGAAAGTCGAGATCAAATACAAAGGGAAAAAAATGATGTTCAAGATGGTTGATACTCCCGGTATAGCAACAAAAATAGATTATGAGGACTTCTTAAAACACGGATTAAAAAAGAAGGTTGCAAAAAAGAGGGCAAAAGAAGCAACACAAGGTATAATTGATTCAATCAAATGGCTGGAAGACATGGACGCCGTCATTGTTGTGCTTGATTCTGCTGATAATCCTTACACACAAGTTAATATAACTATTATAGGTAATCTTGTTGCCCGGAAGATACCTATACTAATCGCGGCAAACAAAACAGATTTAAAGAAGTCAAACGTAAAGAAAGTTGAGGCCGCGTTCCCAGAATATGAAGTTGTGGGCATATCTGCCAAAACCGGACAAAATATAAATGGCTTTTACGACTCATTATTTAAGTTAGCAAGGAGGACTTAGGATGAAAAAGAGGAAAAAAACAAGAGTTAGGAAAATGAGGGGGCTTGGACTGCAGGTATTGCCTTTTTCGGAAATGCAGGAATTGAGTATTTCTGAAAGAGTGAAAAAAATACTAAATATTATCTTGAAGAATAACATTGTTGTCTTGCACGGCAGATTGAGGGCAGAAGAAGAGGCAAGATTGATTGAGGATACTATGGCTCTTGTTGACCATGTGAAGAACTTTAAAGGAATTGAGCTGGCGGTTGTTGAGCCAGATTTGGCCGATAAGAATATTTTCTATAAGATGAAGCATAGCATCGCCAAGAAGCTTGTGGGAGATAACACTGCACTAACTGTTATTGGTCCTGCTTCTGTTATCAAGGAGATTAGAAGAGACCCCAAGAAGATTGAGCTTTTATTGAGTTAATTTAGTTCTTTTGAAAGTTCGCTTCTAGAAAAATCAGGCGCGAGTGGCTTCGCCACTTACGAGAACCCCCCCGACCATACTCACAACACGGATTCTGCTTCTTTTGTCATAATATCTGCTCAGAATTTACCTTTTTAAATTCTTTTCACTACCCACATGAACTAAAAATAGGTCTGTTTAGTGCCAAACATAAATATTTATTAACAAGCGTGAGTTTTCTTAGGTATGCCATATAGATGCGTTCATTGTTCGGAGATCTACAAAGATGGTTCTGAGGAAGTATTGAAGGGTTGTGCTAGCTGTGGCAGTAAGTTCTTTTTCTATATCCGGGCAGATAAGTTGAAGGAAATTATGGAGAAAAAAGAGAATGAGCCTGAGCTGACCAAAGAAGAGAAGCATCAGATAGAAGATGATGTCAGGGATATAGCGGGTGTGACTGACGAGGAGACTCCTGTGTTTTTGGACTTTGAAAGCGTTAAAATCATCAAGCCTGGAAAATATTTGCTTGATTTGGCTAAGTTGTTTGAAGTGGACAAGCCGAAAGTTTACAAGCTGGAAGACGGCAAGTATATAGTTGATTTGGCCTCTAAGGCAAAAGAAGAAAACATCAATTAATTTAAAAACATCTCTGCTTTTATTTGCATATGAGTATTAAAAAGGTTCTTGAAAGTTTGAACATCTCATTGAATAAGGAAGAAATGGCTTATTTGAAAAAAGAAACAAAAGAAGTTGTGTCTGGTATAAAGGAAGAGGTGGACAAGAATAAAGATCTTGATGTGAGTGTTTTCGTGGGGGGAAGCTTCGCAAAAGATACATTAGCAAAGAAGGATTGGTATGATATTGATATATTTGTTAGGTTTGGATGGAAACACGAAGAAATTTCTTTTATTTTAGAGAAAATACTGAAAAAGGCGCTGGGAAAAAAGTTTAAACTGACTAAAGTTCATGGGAGCAGGGATTATTTTAGGGCAAGCAGGGACAAAAAGATAGTTTTTGAGATAATTCCTGTGACAAAGATAAAGCATCCTCGTGAGGCGAGAAATGTTACTGATTTGAGTTATTTTCACGTTAACTATGTAAAGAAAAGATTGACTCCTGGAATTGCGAATGGTATTAGATTTTCTAAGAAGTTCTGCAAGGCACAGGGAGTTTATGGTGCTGAGAGCTATATTCAAGGTTTTTCTGGTTATGGGCTTGAATGCTTGGTTATTTACTATAAGTCCTTTGAAAAGATGCTGAAAGAATTGGTTAAAGTAAAAGATAGATTAGTTTTAGATCCTGAAAAAAAATACAAAAAGAAAGATGATGTGTTATTTGAGATGAACGAGAGCAAACTGCATAGTCCTGTGATATTGGTTGACCCGACATGGAAGGAAAGGAACGCTCTTGCCGCGCTGAGCAAGGAAACTTTTGAGAAGTTCAGGGAGGCTGCAAAGAAATTTCTTAAAAAACCGTCTAAAGAGTTTTTTGATGAAAAAGAATTAGACAAATCTGCTTTGGAAAAAGAGGCAAAAAAGAAAAAGGCGGAGTTGATTCATCTAGCTCTTGAAACAGACAGACAGGAAGGAGATATAGCAGGAACGAAACTAAAGAAGTTTTCCAACTTTTTGACAAGAGAGATTTCAAAATATTTTGTGGTTGTAGACAGGGAGTTTGATTATGATGGAGACAAAAAAGGAGAGTTTTATATCATAACTAAACCAAAAGAAGAGGTTGTCAAAAGAGGCCCTCCTGTTGAGATGAAAAAACACGCGGCCGCTTTCAGAAAAGAAAATAAAAACGTTTTTGAGAAATCTGGGGTATTGTATTCAAAGACTAAAGTTGATTATCCTGTGAAGAAATTCATTAAGGATTTTATTGATTCAAACAAATCAAGGATAAAAGATATGACCATCATTAGCTTGAAAATTATTTAGAATTGTTAGATCCGTTTTTAAGAGAACATTCAATTATTCCTGAAAGAGATTCCGTGAAGAAAGGCGTGTTTAACCATACCCCCATTTCTTCATCTGAGTGTTCAGGAGTAACCATAAATAATACTTCTTTTCTATCTGCTGCAAAAATTCTTGCAGAAGATTCATGGTGTTTTGCTTTAAGCTTTAGCTTATTGCTTATCTTTTTCACTTTTTCCGGTTCGCCGGACAAAGCAAGCTTTATCTTCACGCTGTTTTTATTTAGTCTCTCTAGGACAGGAACTATGACTCTGCTTTTGTCTTCAAAATCTTTAACAGATGTGCAAACCAACACTTCTTTTTGTGCGTTTTCAAGCAATTCACGCATTCTGGAAAGGACATTTGAACGCCCTTTTAATGAGCCTGTGATGTCAGCTGATTTGATAGGAGAAATTCCGGTGTTATGCAGCTGCTCTAGCTCTATGTATTCTTGAGTGCCTTTAAGATTTGCAAGGGATTTTACTTTTTCTTGGGCTTCGTTGAGTGTCTTGTTCTTCATTTTTTCTATAACTTCTGTTGGCTTAACAGAGATGTATTTTACGGGCTTGCCGATTTTGACTATTGCAAACCCTCTCTTTTCAAGTGACTCTAGAACGTCGTATGTCCTTGATCTTGGAACACCTGAAATCTCTGCGATTTCTCCTGCTGAAGCAATTCCTTTTGAAAGTAGTGCTAACCACACCTTAGTCTCATAAATATTAAGATTGAAAAATTCTTTAATTCTCTTTACAAGCTCTTGCTTTATTATCATATAGTGGCAATTAAAAACGGGTATTTAAATCTTTCTAATTTGTTCTTATTCCGTAGTTACAACATTAAGGAAAGCCTTATATATGATGGAAATTTGGTGTTTTGCATGAGTCTGCACATTCGTAAAGCGCTGAGAAAAGCTGGAAAAGCATGGCCGTATGTCTCTATGGCTGCAGGCTTCTTTGTAACGGTAGGATTTCCCCTTTATCATAGTGCAGATAGGACAAGTGGGCCGGTTCATGATAGAAGGAGAGAATTGGCCACTAAAATAGGTAAAGACTGTTCTTTAGGACAATTAATAGAAAATTCTAAGCAAACTCCAGAAGAATTGAATTCTGTAACAAGAAAATATATTGAAATAATGAAAAGGCCCGATGTCAAAGAAGATTTAGCAGGACAAGAAGCTAGACGAAAAGAAGGTGTTTTGCCAATGCTTATGGGAATTCTAATTGGAGGAGCTGCATTTTATTTTGGTAGCAGGGAGATAATGCGTGAATCAAAAGAAGAGTATGAAGCTAGAATGAAAAGTATGGCGGAGTCTAGTTAAGATGAGTCTGCACATTCGTAGAGCGTTGAGAAAAGCTGGAAGGGTTTTGCCATATGTTACAATGGGGGTTGGGGCTATATTTTGGATTGGAGGCCATTTTTATTATGAGTCGGATGGAACGGAGGGGCCGGTTCATGATAGAAGGAGAGAATTAGTTTTTGAATTGGGAACTCCGAGGAAACCGTCATATCTTTTAAATGATCCTGAAAAAATGAAGAAGCTTGCTGAAATGAAAAAGGAATATGATGGGATAATGGCTAGGCCTGATGTTCAGGCCGATATGGAGAGAGATAAAAGAAAAGGTACTAATGGATTAATTACTTCTTTGGCTGGACTTGGTGCCCTAGTGGGTAGTGTTTTATTGTTAGCAAGAAGAAAACATAGTATAAAATGAGTCTGCACATTCGAAAATCAAGGTTGAGAAGGGCTGCGCCATATGTTTCTTTAGCATTAGGAGTAACTGGAATGATTGCTGGAGCACATTATGCGTTTGCTGATAGAACTGAAGGGCCGGTTCATGATAGAAGGAGAGAAATAGCATTAGTTTTGAATCATCGAACGACTCCAAGAGAAGTATTAGAGACTCCTGGAAGACTTGAAGGATTAAAAGCTATGAAAAGAGAATATGATGAAATAATGGCTAATTCTAAGGTGAGAGAAGACCTGGAAGCACAAAAAAAAGAGAAGCCTTATGGAATATTGGGGTTCATTCTTGGGGCCGCCGTTGCATTCTGTGGAGCGGGCACAGTTATAGTTAACAACGTAGAAAAGCTGGCCGATAACATGGAAGAGGAAAGAGGACCTGCAGAAAGATATACAGCTGGATAGATTAAATCAAATAAGCTAATCCTAGTGCAATTAGACATCCTGTTGTTATGAAAGGCATGGCGGGATAGAACTTGCCTTTTTTTGACGCATAGAATAATCCTGCGAGAGCTATAGTTGCTCCGATTGAAATTATTATTGCTGGTATAAATCCAAGAGACCTAAGAACTACTCCTGCGAGAATTATAGGGAATACTACGTCTCCTCCACCAAGTATTGCGACGTTAACTTTTATTTTCTTTTTCTTTAGTTGGGTCTGGGAAAGTTTTGCTATCGCCTTTTTATCTTTCTTTTTTATATATGGGACAAAAAATCCTGCAAATAACTTAAGTTTTTCTATCTGATATTTTGCCATTCTTTGCATGAAACCTGAATGCCAGACGGCATAGATGTCATATGCTGAGATTAGGATGAGAAGTAGAACAACAGTCCATATGCTTAATATCGGGACGAAAATCGCGGCGATACCGGGATATATCATTAACTCTGTTATGTTATGTACAAAGATGTTGCGCCCAAATATTTTTAAGTATGCAAGAGGAAGCGCTATGACTAATGCTATTATTGATGAGTAAGTTACGTTAATTAACCCTGCGTTTAGAGTTATTCCAAGCGCGAGAGTTACAACAAAGAAGAACCATAATCTAAGGAAAAGTTCTGCGTTGTATCTCATAAGAAGAAACATAATAAATACCGCTATTATGATAGCGATGATTATTGATACAAAAGATATTCTTGGTGTTATTCCCACTGGAGGGTTTGTTCCGTAAGGAAGATTATATGTTGTTATGTTAACGGGGCCTTCTTCTGTGTCTACCTGAACTGTTTCTGGAGAATAAACATTGATAACCGCTATACCGATTAATTGTGTGGCAAAAAACATCGAAAGAAGAATAATTGTTATCGGAATGGAATGTTTCATGTAGAATTATGGTTTTTAGTTATTAAAAGCTTTTACTTTAATCTAATTGTCTCTAAATTTCTTGGGGCTGTTGTTTCCAAACGATTTTGCCTGTAAATGCTTGATGCCAAGTCTAAGCATTTTGAAACTTCGCCGTGGTTTATTATAACTTTCTTTGGTTTGGGGTTCATTCTGCTGACATACTGCATTAATTCGTTTCTTCCAGAGTGAGGGGTGAGTCCTTTGAGAGTTGTTACTTGCGCTTCTACTTTTACTTTTTCTCCTCCATGGGACTTATCTATTGTTACTTCTCTTGATCCTTCCTGGATTTCTCTTCCTGGGGAACCCGGACCCTGGTAACAACTTAGAACAAGAAGATTATTTGGATTATCTGAGAGGTGTTTGAAGTATTCTACGGAAGCTCCTCCTACCAACATACCTGAAGTCGCAATGATTATACAAGGGCCTCCTTCTATGACCTGCTTTCTTTCTGCCGGACTTCCAACTCTTTGGAAAATATCTGAAATGAAGGGATTTTTATCCTGGAATATCTGGTTTCTTAATGCTGAGCTCAAAAAATCAGGATAGGCTGTATGAATAGCATTGATGTCCCATATCATTCCGTCAACATAAACTGGGACTTTTGGCAATTCTCCTGTTCTTATGGACTCCTCAATTCTTAGCAATGTTTCTTGGGCGTGTCCCAAACCTAGTTCAGGAAGAAGGATTTTCCCGTTCTTTTCTATTGTTTTTTTAGCCAGTTCTATGAAGTGTTTTTCTGTTTCTTTTCTTGGAGGCAAAACATCATCTTTGGAGCCGTAAGTGGACTCGATTGTTAGAGTTTCTATTCTTGGAAAACGGTTTGTTGCTGCATCAAACAATCTTGTTTTTCCATATTTCATATCTCCCCCATATACAAGGTTATGCAACCCGTTTCCTATGTTTATGTGAACTTGCGCCGAACCGAGAACATGGCTTGCGTTATAGAGAGTAATTCTTATATCTGGAGTGATATCGGTTACTTCTCCATAATCTAAGCATATGGAGTGCCTAACCATTTCCTTTATATCTTCTGCTTTGTAAAGTGGAGCGGCCGCTTGTTTATACGCAACACCTACAAAATCCAAGGCAAGAAGCGATGCTATATCTCTCGTTGGGGCTGTCATGTAGATTGGTCCACGATAACCCATTTTGTAAAGATAGGGAATAAGTCCAGAGTGATCTAAGTGTGCGTGTGTTAAAATTATTGCATCTATTGTTTTGATGTCTCCTATTTCTGAGACATCAAGATAAGGGAATTTTTCAGCTCCTTCTGCTATGGCAGGGTTTATTCCGCAGTCAAGAAGTACTTTTGAATCTGGTGTATGCAGTAGAAGGCATGACCTCCCCACTTGTCTTCCTCCACCAAGGTATGTTAATCTTACCCAGATGTCTTTTTTTTCGGGGCTCCAATCTTCGTAAATCTTTTTTCCTATGTTGTTAAGAAATTTTCTTCTGTACGTGTTGTTTGCGTATAAAACTGACCTGATTTTTTCTGTTATCTTAGATGGTATGGCCGGGCTTCTCTGAACTACTGGAAGCCAGAACGTTGATTTTCTTATATCTGCAAGAATTGAACCATGTTTTCCTATTACCATCCCTGGTTTTTTTGTTTCTATCACCACCACAGATCTTTGCACATCAAAGATTATGTTTGTTATGTTTGCTTCTTCAGGAGCAAGAGCGCGAATTGTCTTTTCCGTTTCATCTTCTGATGCAAGAATTTTTTTATCTGCCCTCAATTCAATTCTTTTCTTTATTTTATTGACTACTTCCTTTATTTTTTCTTCGCCTGTTTTGAAAAATTCCTTGTCGTCCGTATAAAGAACTATATTTGCTCCTTCAAAAGTTGCATCGCAAATTACTTTTGGCAATTCGTCCTTTATTGTCTTTAAGATATCCATTTTTAGTTTATTTTAGATTAACTAATATAAAATCACTTATATTGAGGCACGAGTTCTTCTGAAACTTCATGCTTAATTCCGTCTTTTGTTACGGTAAATACATCCATACCATTGCCAGATGCGGGATCTCTTTCCATCGCGGCCTTCATACAGTCTTTTGCTAATCCTACTCCTTCGCTGACGGAAAGATCTTTCTTGTATTTGTTTTCAAGCAAACCAAGAATGTAAGGCATACCTGATGAAAAGTTTGCGTCATAGTCTTCGACAGGGTAAACCCCTCCTGCCGGCTCTACGGTATAAAGCTCTGTTTTTCCGTCTTTGTTTACGCCTGCCACAAGCATTCCTACTATGCTCATTATCATAGAAGGCGTTCTGATATTTCTGTAAGCCATCATACCAAACAAAGTCGCTGCTTCTTTTACGGATGGTCTTGTCTTTGTTTTTAGTTCTTTAATCTTCAGTTCTGCCGCAAATACTCTTTGGTTTAAGTCTATGTCTGAAGCAACTCCTGTTCCTGCGACAACGATGTAATCATTTACCTTGACTACCTTGGGAGATTTTTTTGACATAATTATCTGTCCTCCGGCAGTAGATCTTCTGTCGCCTGCGACAACTACCCCATCTTTGCAGACAATTCCAACTATGCTTGTACCTGACTTCATTATGTTCTTTGAAATTTCTTCATTCATGTTAGAAGTAAATCCTCTGGTAATACTAATTATTGGTCCCTATTTAAGTTTTATGGTGCGGTTTGGATGAGAGAGAGTACAATAATCTTTAAAAATTGAAGATAAGAGGGTTTAATATGACAATTCACATATCGCCTGGTGGGGTTGGAAGGCACGCCTGTCCTTTTTATGGTTTCTTTATGACTGAAGAAATACCTATTTTAATGGATCAACAAGGAAATCAATGTCCGTTAATTAGGGGATCCTATAGTCCTTGTCAGATGGAGACAAGAGGCCAAACTCCAAACTGGAATGACTGTCCTTTCAATAATGAAGAAAATCGAGAGGTTCTTGAACGTATTGCTTCTTCTTATAAAGTTGCTCCAAAAGAACTATGGCCGAAAGGAGAAAGCACCTGGGGAGGAATACCCTTCAAAGAATGGGAAAAAAGAGTGATGGGTGAATAGGTTATGGTGCCTCAGATGTTGGTACTTGACTTTCTAGTGTTGAGATATCACCTTCTTTTCTAAGCTTTATCACTTTATCAACAAAATCCTCTATTTTTCTTTCGTGACTGACTACTATCAGCTGCTTTGTGTTTAGTTCGTCCAGAATTTCATACATTTTTTCAAGCTGAATTTCAGAGAAACCGTCTGTTGGTTCGTCCAAAATTATGATCTCTCTTGTTTTTATTTTGCTTAAGACAGAGTTTACTGTTTGATTTAAAGCAAGTCTGTATGCTAAAGCTATCGCTGTCCTTTCCCCACCTGATAGGAAGTCGTATTCCATTTCTGTCCCTCTCTGAGCGACTAAGGGTGTAAAGTTTTCGTCTAAATGCGCTTCAAAAGCATCGTTTGTAAGGATATTAAACCATCTGTTGAATAAATTGGAAAACTCCAATCTTAACTTCATTAAGATGTTTCTTTCAGTAAAGTTGATTAAATTTAAGAATTGATTTGAAAGCCAATCACTAATCTCTAATATTTTGGATAGTTTTTTCTTGGACTCTTCTTTTTGTTTGATGAGTTCTTCTATATTTTGGATTTCTTTATTTGTTAGTTCTAACTCTGTGCTCAGCTGAGCAACAGCAATTTCTGCTTTCTTTTCTTCATCAAAAGCGCCTTTAACTTCTTCCTGCTTCATCTTAAATAAATTAATATATTTTGAAAATTCCAATATTGTTTCTCTTAAGAATACTAGATGTTTAGAAAGGAATGCAAGGTCTTTTTCTAAATCTTTTTTTTGTCTTTCTAGTTCTTTTAATTTAATTTTGAGCTGATTTGCTTGTTCCGCCTCTGATTTTATTTTTTCGAGTCCAAATTTCTGTTTTTCCAATTCTTTTTCTTTCAATTGTTCTTTCTCTGTTAAAGAAGCTATTTGCGCCATTTCTTTTTCTAATTCTTCGAGAATCCTTTTGATATTCACTATTTCTTTTTCTGTTTCGTTCATTATGTTATGCTTGTATGTATCAGAAACGTTCTGAAGGCAGGTTGGACAGATATCTATTTTGAATATTCTTCTTCTTTTTTCTATACTTTCCTGTTGAGATTTTTCCAGCGAATTCATTTTTGTGTTTAACTCAAAATATTTCAACCGTAGTTCTTCTATTTTTTCCTTGTTTTCTTCCAAACTCTTTATTATTTCGTTGTAGTGTTCTTCGTCAAAAAATCCTGCCTTTAAGATTTGTTTTTGGATGGAGGAAAATTCGCTATTGATTGAAGATAGAGTGTTTCTCTTTGTTGAAATCATTAGGTTTGTTTTTTCTACTTCACCTTCAAACTTTTCTTTTTCTTTTAGTTTTGATTCTAACTCGCGAGATTCAGATTCAATTTGCATCCTTTTCTTTATGCTTTTACTTAGCTCAGTTTCTTTTTCCTTGATTTTTTTGTCTAAAACAACAAGATAGTCTCTTCTTGATTTCAGATTTCTTTTATCTTTGTCGAGGGTGCTTATCTCCCCCTGGAGAAATTTAGAATCTTCTTTTAGCTTGTTTAATAGAATAATTAGATTTTCTCTTATTATTTTGTACTTATCTATACCAAAAATGTGCCTTATTACATTCAAACGAGTTTGTGGGTCTTCAAGGATTATCCTTTTCATCTGTTCTTGTGGAGTGTAAACAGTATATCTATAGAGAAGGTTATTCTTTTTTATGAACTCGCTTGGATATTGCAATAATTCTAAAATTCTGGTTTTTAATTCTGTTATGGACAGCTCTGTCTTTTCTCCGTCTATTGTTATTGCCGCATATTCGTTGCTTACACTCTTTCCAGATCTCCTGAGTTTTCTTTCAATTAGGATTGTTCTTCCATCAATTTCTAGTTCCAGGTCCACTTCGCCCATTGCGGTGTTGTTCCTAAGTAGTGCCAATCCTTTTTGTCCCGGTTGAAGTCCAAAAAGAGCATATTCTACAGCAAGCAGGATTGAGGTTTTACCTGAACCTATATCCCCTGATAAAAGAACGGCTCCGTCTGGGAATTCTATCTCCCCCTCTTCGTATGACCTTATGTTTTTTAACCTTATTTTTTTAATTCTCATATTCCCAATATTCTTTTATTTTCTGTGACTATACGATCATGGAAGGTAGACAGCTTCTCGTCTATGACTTTTTCTGTCTGAAGCGAGTTTATTAGATAAGGTATTAAATTATTGAATCTTGAAGGATTATTTTCCTTGAATTTTTCTATCACTTGATGTTCTAGATTTACGGATTCCAAAATTTCCATTTTCATGTCGGGTTTTGGCATATGCAATTTGGATGTGCTTTTAAGAAAAACATAAGCCCCTCCTTGTTTAAGAAAAGCCTCTATTTTTGAGAAATTAATGTCTGTGCTTTTTCCTGTTTCAAGAATTCCAAACAGTTTTAGGATTATTATTTTATCTCTTACTTTCTCTCTTTTTAGTTTATCGATAATTGCGTCTGTCGCTGAAAGGGCATCTTTTATCTCAAGATTAAGCACTAAGACATCTTTTAATCTTATTTCTTCTTTTTTTATATTTCCGTCTTCAAAGATATAGAATGTTCCTCCCTTTAGCTCTTCCAGTTCCTGAATATTATTTGGGAATATTGGACCAGAGTAAGCTCTATTTCCCTTGCAGTAATTGATATGTAAATGGGATAACGCAAGGTAGTCAACTTTTGGCAAAGCATCTTGATTTACAGATGCTATAGGCAATGTGGGCACGGCATCTTGGATTGCTGTGTGTAACATTAAAATTTTGAAAAATCCGGGGGAGTCTTGCAGTTTTATTTTTTCTATGTTTTCCACTTCTAGGCCTGATTTTTTTCCGGGATATCCATAAATTGCGACGTTGTTCCAACGCGAGGGCTCAAGAAAAAGCTCATCATCACGTTCTTCAAAAAGTCCCACGTTTTTACAAAAGCCCGCTCTTTCCAAAACATCCAGAAAGCTTTTTCCCGAAACAGAATAATCATGACTTCCTGCGATTAAAAAAACGGGGATCTTTGCCTCTTTTAGTCTTCTGAACTCATTAAAAGTTTCTTTTAAGATTTCTATTGGAGGATATGCAGAATCAAATAGATCTCCTGCTATGAGAACAAAATCTACTTTTCTATTGATACATCTATCTATCGCTGTTCTAAAGCTCTGAAAGTTTAATGTTCTTAATTCCGGCTGTCTCCATCCGCCAAGATGGCAATCGCCGAGATGAGCGAACCTCATGGAAATTCACACTGTAGAAGATATTTATAGATTGTTGTGACACAAAGAATTAGTCACACTGTATTGGTTGTGTTATGACTGCTTCTTCGCATGCTGCGAGGATATTTTCTTCGGTTGTTATTGCAGGTTGGACCTCTAAAACATATTCTGCAGGCGTATTCGCTTCCACTATGGAAGATGTATCATAAGTATACTGCACACTATCTCCTGGGGCCAAGTCAATAAAGAATTTTTCTTCCTGTCTTAGAGGTATAAGATCTTCTGGATCATTAATCCATTGTCTTACTGCCCTGCCTGGTATCCCTACTCTAATATACATCGCGTCGACTGTGAACAGGCCCCTGTTTGTTATGGTTACGTTTAATGCTTCGGGGAGAGAGGAGTTGCATGAATAATCTTGAACGATAAGACTAATATCTTCTGGGCACCCGGGTCTCTCTTTTGGGACATAGGCTCTCAAAAAAGAGTATACCGCAATGCTTGAACCTACTATAAGTACTATAAGCAACACAAAACCCACCATAGCGCTAATGCCTTTTTTGTTTCTCTTTTTAATTTTCATTTTTATGGTTGTTTACCTACAAATGTCTCTTCGGCTCCTTCTTGTGTTACGACGATAAAGAAGTTTTGTC
>Ga0180437_10002224_pt1 | contig 31471 bp, 20 predicted proteins | sample SS_ome_4_FD_132410 | JGI IMG/M metagenome (GOLD analysis project Ga0180437, IMG submission 132410) | Hypersaline lake sediment archaeal communities from the Salton Sea, California, USA - SS_3_D_1 metaG | ecosystem: Environmental > Aquatic > Non-marine Saline and Alkaline > Hypersaline >... | reverse complement strand
TCGCCGACGCAGACCACGTCCACTTGCGGATTGGAAAGTGTGGATTCAGGCAGGCATGTCGGGTGGATTCCGCCGAATATTATCGGGACGGCCAGCCTTTCTTTGACGACCTTCGCGAGCGCGAGAGCCCACCGGTAGCTGTCGGTCATCACGGAGAACCCGACGATGTCGGGACGAAACTCCTCAAGTTGGCGGACAATCTCGTTCTTCAGGGAGAAAAAACGGCCAAGCCGGGGTACCGGCAGGTAGGCGTCGGCCAGAAGTTGGGGATCAAACGCGAGACAGGTCTGATGACCCTGTTGCTTGAGCACCGCCGATAGACACTCTATAGCCGGACTCTCCGTGCCGGCGTGTACAAAAGCTATCCTCATCAGGTTCCCCCGTGCTTTTAAGAATTGCGACGAGTCCGACAATCTTCCTGTGGGCCGGCCGCTACTCTCTCTCGACGATCATCGCGACAGCCTCGCCGCCGCCTATGCAGAGTGACGCCATACCTTTGTTGGCGTTGACCTTCTTCATCGCGTGCAGCAGGGTGACCAGAACCCGGGCGCCTGATGCACCCAGAGGGTGACCAAGAGCGACCGCACCGCCGTGAATGTTGACCTTGTGCGGGTCGAGCCCCATCATGCGTTGCGCGAGGAGCGCCACGACGGCGAACGCCTCGTTGATCTCAAACAGATCGATATCCTCAACGGTCCGGCCCGTTTTATCGAGCACGCTTTTCATAGCGGCCGGCGGTGCTATCGTGAACCACTCCGGTTCCCTGCTTGCCGTGGCGTACCCGACAATTCTCGCGATCGGCGTGATACCTTCGCTGCGCGCACGCTCAGCCGACATGACAAGGACGGCAGCCGCTCCGTCGCTAATCGATGAAGCGTTGGCCGCGGTAACGGTCCCGTCTTTGGTGAACGCGGGCCGCAACGAGCCTATCTTGTCGAACTTGACTCGTTGCGGTTCCTCATCTTCCGTCACGATTACCGGATCTCCCTTCCTTTGCGGAACCTCAACCGGCACGATCTCGTCGTTGAACCACCCCTTTTCCTGAGCTTCCAGCGCTCTGCGGTAACTCTCGCGTGCGAACTCGTCCTGCGCCTCGCGCGACACATCGTACTCGCGCGCCGTTTTGTCCGCGGCCACGCCCATGTGGAAATTGTTGTACACGTCCCACAGCCCGTCCCTGATCATGGCGTCCGCGATGTTGCCGTCACCCATCCGGTACCCGGTCCGCCCTTTTTCGAGCAAGTAGGGTGCAGCGCTCATGTTCTCGGTACCGCCTGCGACAATAACCTCAGCGTGGCCAAGCAATATCGCATCCGCCGCAAGCATCACCGCTTTCAATCCCGAACCGCAGACTTTGTTCACAGTCAAGGAGTGGACTTTATGGGGTAGGCCGGCCTTAATCGTCGCCTGGCGAGCCGGAGCCTGACCCAGCCCGGCGGATATCACGTTGCCCATGATCACTTCATCCACGTCCGACGGTTCAACGCCGGCGCGTTTCACCGCTTCCTTGACAACGACCGCGCCCAGATCAGTCGCCGCGACGGTGCTCAAGCTGCCCAGAAAACTTCCCATCGGCGTACGAACAGCGCTCACAATTACAGGATCCGGCATAACGTCACTCCTCGCTCCTTATCGATAGCGTTTCCAATTCCCACTCGGACTTCCGGCGGAACACCCCTTTCGTGCTAACCTTTGTTGAGAACCTTCCTGGCCATGTAGTGCCTGTAAAAGGATATAAACTCAAGTAACCTTATATCTCTCCAGAATAGGCTCTTCATCACCCTGATCGATGCCATGAATATGTTCCCGAAGTTTGTCAGACGATACAGCCTGCGCCTGATTATGGCGTCTATTAAACGCCTCGGCAGTACCGGGATCAGGTTGAATAGCGAAGAGAACTTTCTCAAGCTCCTTACATCCTTCACGCTTCCTCCAAGGATGTATGATTTCTCCAATCCCTTTTCTATGCCGTCTATGTCTTGTTCGTTTAGCCTGCCATCATCTATCATGTGTCTGATTATATCGGTTCTTGGGAAGCATTTTAGCCAATAACAGTTAATAATGTCCGGCCTTATCTCGTTGTAGAATCTCGCTGCCTCTACCTGTTCCTTCTCGCCCTCGCCGGGGAATCCAAGTATGTGATCCACCTCCAGCTTGATCCCGGCCTCCTTAACAATCCTGGAAGCTCTCCTGATAACCTCGTTGGTTTCGTATCGATGTATCACGTTCTTCCTCGTATGTTCACATGTTGTCTGGACACCGATCTGGATTATCTCACAGCCGGCGTCGCGCAACATCCTGATGTTGTTCTCATTTATGCAGTTCACATGGCCGATACACCTGAACGGAATGCCTATGGTCTCCCTATATTTTTCGCAAAACTCGCCTATCCACGTGTCGTCGGTCATGAACACCTCGTCATGTATCGCAACGAACCTGCAATCATATCGTTCCTTCATGGCGCTCAGTTCTCGTAAGACACTGTCAACGCTTCTTTTCCTGATGTATTTCCCCTTGTTTTGGTAAATCCGCCTGTAGACATTGTTGAAACAGTAGGTGCACGAGTAAGGACATCCTCTCGACGTTACTATCGAGTACGTGCTCCTTGCGTAGGGTATCACGTTGTAGAACAGGTCTTTGTCCGGGAAGGGCAGCACATCGAGATTCTCTATCAAGTTCCTGACTTCATTTGCGATTACCCGGTCGCCTTCCCTGAATACAAGGTTCCTAATCTCAGAGTAATCCTGCTTTTTCTCGAGCGCTTCCACCAGTTCCAGAAGAGCGTGTTCGGCCTCGCCGACTATCACAAAATTCACGCAGTCGTTTGAGATGACCTCTTCTGGCACCGAAGTGCAGTGGGCACCGCCAAATACGATAGGTATGGGGAACGTTTCTTTGGTCAACTTAGCCAGGTTCAATGCCCACTGGTAGTTATCCGTTATTACCCCGAATGCCATGAGGTCGGGCTTTGTCTCTTCTATCTTCCTCAGCAACTTCTTTCTGTTGTCAAATACTCTTGCTAAAGGAGGGATGTCCAGGTAACCGTCGTTGAAAAGTTGCGGGTCGAACAATAGGTCGGTTTCGTGGCCGTGCGATTTTAAGAAGGAAGATAGTACTTCTATTCCGAGGCTTTCAAAACGGTTGTAAGCGAATAATACTCTCACATCAGGACGCTGGTCTCTTCCTCATCTGGTATAAGAGGATCCCGACTTCTCAACTGTTTGCTACACTAGCACCATTCATATGACTTGTCAAGCGATATGGGGCGCGGCGGATCTGTTGTTGAACGCGGGCGTCGGGCGGGGTATAATGTGTGTCGGCAAGTCGGGAGCAAGTATCCGTTTCTCTAAGAATGGAGGGTATATTCATGGGTGTTGAGTCAATGAACCGCCGCCGTTTTCTCAAAACCTCCCTTGGAGCGGCGGTTGCCGCTGGAACGGCCGGGTCGATCGCTGGCCGGAGCGTGCTGGGAGCTAACGAGAAGGTAGTGGTCGGTGTGATGGGTATAAAAGGTCGGGGCGGTGAGCTGGCCGGATGGTTCGCCGCGCGCGACGACGTTGACGTCGCCTACCTGGCCGATATAGACACACGCCTGTTCAGAGGCCGGGCGAAGAAGATCGAGGATATCTCGGGCAAAGAGCCAAAGCTCGTGCAGGATTTTCACCGGATGCTGGACGACAAGGATGTTGACGCGATAGTGATCGCTACGCCGGACCATTGGCACGCGCTTGGTACCATCCTGGCGTGCCAGGCAGGCAAAGACGTCTATGTCGAGAAGCCGACCTGCCACAGCATATGGGAAGGCCGCAAGATGATCGAGGCGGCCCGCAAGTACAAGCGTATCGTCCAGGTTGGCACGCAGAACCGGAGCGCCGAGTACTGCAGGAAAGCGTTGGAGTACATCCGGTCGAACGATTTTGGCAGCGTCCATTTCGTGCGCGTGCTCAACAGCAAACCGAGGAACACCATCGGCAATAAGCCGGACACGGAAGTGCCGCAGGGCGTTGACTACGACATGTGGTTGGGTCCGGCGAAGAAACGCCCGTTCAATATGAACCATTTCCACTACAGCTGGCACTGGTTCTGGGAATATTCGGGTGGCGACATAGTCAACGACGGCGTTCATCAGATAGATATCGCCCGCTGGTTGATCGGCCGGAAGTACCCGAAATCGGTATCCTCGGCGGGCGGTATGCATTTCTTCGAGGACGACCAGGAAACGCCTGACACCCACCTGGTCAACTGGGAGTTCGACCGGTTGACCATGGTGTTCGAGCAGACGCTGTGGACGCCGTACATGAAGAAGACGCCGTTCGAGATGCGCAATACCGACAACCTGCCGAACTGGCCGTTCAGCGGTACGCGGCTCGAGGTTTACGGCAGCAAACAGCAGATGTACCTGGGGCGTCACGGCGGCGGCTGGCAGGCGTTCGACGGAGACGGGAAATCGATCGCTATACAGCCTGGTCGGTTTACAAACGAGGAACATATCCAGAACTTCATCGACTGTGTTCGCACTCGGAAACGACCGAACGCAGACATCGAGGAGGGACACCTCTCGACGCTGCTTTGTCATTACGGCAACATAGCTTACCGAGTCGGGCGCAAGCTTCACGTCGACGCGACAACCGAGGGGTTCGTGGACGATCCGGAAGCCGACAGTCTCGTGAAACGAACGTACCGCGAGCCTTACGTGGTTCCGGAGATAGTCTGAACCGTCCGTCGAAGAGCTCGCGATAGGAGGATCGTTTATGGGCAGGCTGACCGTTCCGTTGGTCGCGTTGCTGCTGCTGTGGGGCTGCGCGGGGCTGGCGGTTGATAAGGAGTGCGGCTCCGGTTCATCCGGTCGTGAGCAACTCAAGGTATGTTTAGTATCGGGTTCGTTCGAGTACGACTCGCATACGTCACTGGAGGCGTTCAAGAAGTATCTTGAGGATGGGTACAACGCGCGATGTACGCTTCTCAAGGCCCCCGATTTCGGTAACCTGCCCGGTCTGGAGACGCTGGACGAGTGCGACGTGGCGCTTTTTTTCACGCGCCGGCTCAAGATCGGCGGCGAACAGCTTGAACGCGTCAAGAAGTACTGCTTGTCCGGCCGACCGATCGTCGCGGTCCGCACGGCGAGCCACGGATTCCAGAGGTGGCTCGAATGTGACAAGGTCGTGTTCGGCGGCAATTACCAGGGCCATTTTGGTGATGGACCGACAATGAAGACGATGGTGGTTCCGCAGGCGAAGAACCACCCTGTCCTTCAAGGCGTCGGCCCAATCAAGTCGAGGCATAGTCTGTACAGGACCGCTCCGCTTGCCGACGACTGCGAGCTGTTGATGACGGGTTCGACGCCGGAATCGGGCGGGTCCCAGCCGGTGACGTGGACGCGTGTATACAATGGCGCTCGCGTGGTTTACACTTCGTTGGGCGGTCAGCAGGATTTTGAAGGCGCGAGTTTCCAGCGGATGCTGGCGAACGCGCTGTTCTGGGCGGCCGAACGGGAGGTTGAGCGCAAGGAGCTCCCGCCGCCACAGCCGCTCCGACCGGAACGGGAGGGGACGATGCGGCTTCGCGTGCGTACACGGGTCGAGACGGCCAAAGGTAGCGGTGTGTGGAAAGAGAGTTTCGTTCAGAAGGATCTGCCGGTTGCTGAGACAGCGATACTGATCTGCGATATGTGGGATAAACATTGGTGTCGAGGTGCGACGGAGCGAGTTGATGCAATGGCGCCGCGTATGAACGAGGTCATAAAGGCCGCCAGGGATAAAGGCGTCCAGATCATACACGCGCCGTCGGACACGCTCGGATTCTACGCGGACTGGCCGCAGAGGAGGCGGATGATTCTACTTCCTGCGGCACCTTTGCCTAAGCCGCTCGACTTGCCGGAACATCCCCTGCCGATTGACGATTCTGACGAAGGGTGTGACACCGGGGATGACAAACCGTACGAGGCGTGGACGCGTCAGCATCCCGCCATCGAGATCGGCGAGTACGACGGGATCACTGACAGCGGCCGTGAGGTCTACAACCTTTTCCACGAGCTCGGCTTCAAGAACATGATCATCATGGGCGTCCATACGAACATGTGCGTGCTCGGCAGATCGTTCGGCATCCGGCAGATGACCCGTTGGGGTATACAGTGCGTACTCGTTCGCGATCTGACCGACGCCATGTACAATCCCAAGATGCCGCCGCACGTGAGCCACGACGAAGGTACCGAGCTGGTTATAGAGCACATCGAGAAGTACTGGTGTCCGTCGATATTGAGCAGCGAACTGGTTGAAGGGTAGCCTTAAAAGCGATGGTTGTGGAGGGAAATCTGATGAAACTGCTGATGATTGTCCTGTTTCTTATTTGTACGATGACGGCGGTTGCGGCGGATGATGACATCCAGATCCGCCGGGTGTTCGGGCCCGAGGATCCCGGCGGGAGATACAAGCACCCGTCGTCGATCACTCAGCTCGACAACGGCGATTTCTACCTGGTGTTCTACTCCGGCGGAGGCGAGTACGCGACCGACACCGCCGTGCACGGTGCCCGGCTCAAGAAGGGCGAGACGCAATGGTCGACGCCGAAACCGATTGCGGACACTCCTTACCGCTCGGAAGGAAACGGGGTGATCTGGCAGGCGCCCGACGGGTTGGTCTGGCTTTTCTACCTGAGCAGGTACGGCGAGACCTGGTCGACGTCGCGGATCAAGGCAAAGATCTCGCAGGACGGTGCGGAGACGTGGTCCGATCCGTTCATGTTGTCATTCGAACAGGGTATGATGGTGCGCGCACGTCCCATTGTGTTGAACAACGGGGACTATCTGCTGCCAATCTACCATGAGACCGGTCATGACACCGAGATGGTTGGCCCGGACAGCACGTCACTCTTTCTGCGGTACAATCCGAAGCAGCCGGAATGGAAAAAGACCAACCCGTGGACTGAGACCAACCGAATCCGCTCGCGGATCGGCAACATACAGCCGTCTCCAGTGCAGATCACGGATGATTACCTCGTGTCATACAGCCGCCGGGGCGGTGGGTACGATCCGCGAAAAGACGGGTTTCTCGTCCGGTCGGAATCGCACGATGGTGGGTACACGTGGAGTCCGGGAGAAGATTCCCAGTTTCCGAATCCCAACGCCGCAGCGGATTTCATCAAGCTCCGAAACGGTCATCTTCTCCTGGTTTACAACGACAGTTTCAGCGGACGTACGCCGCTTACGGCGGCGATTTCCACCGACAACGACAAGACGTACCCGTACCGGCGGAACATCATCGAGGGACGGGGGTCGTTCGCGTATCCCACAGCCATAGAGGCGGACGACGGCAAGATACACGTGATTTTCACCTCGCACGGACGTACGGTTATCAACCATGCCACGTTCGAGGAGAGCGCGATACTTTCTCACAAGAAGAAGTGAGATTGACAAGAGGTGTGACGGACAGCAACAGGAGATGGGTTATGTCGTCAGGGCTGAGCAGGAGGGACTTCGTGAAAACCGGCGCCGCAACGGCCGTCGGGTTGGCAACGGCTGTTTCACGGTCGAGGGTCGTTGGGGCAAACGAGCGCATACGCGTCGGATTCATCGGGACAGGCAACCGCGGCGGCCAACTGATAAAAGCTGCTTTGCCCAACAAAGACATGGATATTGTCGCGCTCTGCGACGTGTACGACCCGCATCTCGATAAATGGGCTGGCAGACTCGAAGGCAACCCATCCAAATACAAGGATTTCCGCCGTGTGATCGAGCGGGACGACGTTGACGCCGTGTTCATCGCCACGCCGGACCACTGGCATGCGATCCAGACCGTCGATGCGTGCGATGCCGGCAAAGACGTTTTCGTCGAGAAACCGCTGTCGATAACCATATTCGAAGGGCGCCGGATGGTCGAAGCGGCCCGGCGCAACAAGCGCGTCGTTCAGGTGGGTACGCATCGCCGTTCGTCAACGATGTTTCCCCGGTTGGCGGAGCTGATCCAGAGCGGGACCATCGGCAAAGTGACCGTCGCACGGTGTTACCGCCTCAACAACATGTTCCCGGACGGTATCGGCATTGCGCCGGACAGCGATCCGCCGGAAGGGCTCGATTGGGATATGTGGCTCGGGCCGCGTGCGTGGCGTCCGTTCAACGAGAACATCCACCCATACAAGTTCCGCTGGTGGAAAGAGTACAGCTCACAGATGGCCAACTGGGGCGTCCACTATCTCGACCTCATCAGGTGGTTGTTGGGTGAGAAGGCGCCGGCCTCCGTCTCGGCGCACGGCGGCAAGTTTGCGGTCAACGATGCCCGGGATATTCCCGACACGATGGAGGCGATATTCGAGTTCGCGTCCGGGCGGTTGATGATGTTCGGCCAGTACGAAGCGAGCGGCAACTCCGCTATGCGAAGCGGCGAGGCCGAGCTGCGCGGGACACTGGGCACGGTATACGCCAGCACGGGCGGGTACGATATCGTGCCCGAACGCGGCGGACAGTTCCAGGACTCCGAGCCGCGGATGGAGCGTCAAAAGGTCCGGGCGACCGACGGCGATCTGACCGAACAGCATATCCGGGACTTCCTCGACTGCGTCAAGTCGCGGAAACGGCCGACCGCCGACGTTGAGGACGGCCACCGATCGACCACGTTCGCGCATCTAGCCAACATCGCTCTCGAGACGAAGTCGCGCATCGAGTGGGATGCCGAGCGCGAGCGGATAACCAATAACGAAGCTGCAAACGAACTGCTTCATTACGAGTACCGCGCTCCGTGGAAGCTGGGCTGACAGACCTCGGTTTCCTCAGAGCGGGAACAAAACCGGAAGGAGGAAACTCTAATGGCACCGAACTTGAAACGAAGAGATTTTTTGAAAGCGGCGTCGGCCGGTTGCGCACTGTGTCTCGGCGTACCGGGCGTTCTCGCGGCGGGTGCGTCCAGTGCATCGTCGACTCTCGTGAGTCCCGGCTGCAGACGGACTAAGGTGCGCGTCGGCAAGGTGTACATGGGCATACCAAAGGCGCTCTGGCCCACGCCAAGTATGGACATCAAGGCTGAGATGCAGAAATACGAGGGCGAGTTCGCTCGACTGAAAGGCCAGTTGTACGACGTCGATTTTGTCGTGAACGAGCTGGTGACTTCTTCAAGTGAGGCGGCAAATCTCAAGGGGAAGCTGAAGGATGTCGACGGGATTCTCGTGATTCATCTTTCGATGGGGATCAACGATATGCTCGGCGAGATCCTCGGTGTCGGCAAGCCGACTGTGCTTTTTGCTGCACCATATTCTGGACACGAGTGGACCGGATTCGGTCGGCTTCGCACTCAGGAGGCGGGCGCATTGCTCGAATGCATATTGACGAGCGATTATGACCAGTTAGCGGTCGGCATCCGCCCGTTCAGGGCTATTCACCATCTCAGGGAAGCGAAGATACTCAACGTTACCACGCGTCGGCCGCAGGCTGCTTTTGACAGGCCGATCAAGGAGAGGTTTGGAACCGAGATCAAGGTGATCGGACGCGATCGGGTGATCGAGGCGTATAATGCCGTGCCGGACGCTGCCGCAGAGGCGGAGGCGAAACGCTGGATCGCGCAAGCCGAGAAAGTGGTTGAACCGCCCAGAGACGAGATAGTCAGGTCGTGCAAGTTGGCGCTAGCCTTCGAGCAGCTCTTGAACGACGAGGACGCAACCGTTATCACCGTGGACTGTTACGGGAGCATGTATCGTCAGCTGCCGGCTTTCCCGTGCATCGGTTTCACGAGGCTGAACGACATGGGGCTGGGCGGCATATGCGAATCGGACCTGCGGTCCGGAATGACGCATATCCTGTTCCAGGGTCTGTCGGGGAAACCGGGTTTCATCAGCGACCCCACGATGGACGGGGAGAACGTCATCCTGGCGCACTGTCTGGGCTCCACTCGGATGGACGGACCTGATAGGGAGCCGGCTCCATACAAGCTCCGCACCATCATGGAACGCCAGGAAGGCGCCGTGCCGCAGGTGAAAATGCGTGTCGGTCAGAAGGTCACCCAGGCGGAACTGGTTCGTCCGGACCTGCTGATCTACTGGACGGGCGACATTGTCGCCGTTCCGGACGTCGATAGAGGATGCCGCACGAAGATCACGGTCAGTGTGGACGGTGACGCGGAAAAGTTGTGGCAGAACTGGTCACACGGGCTGCACAGGACTACCTGTTACGGCGATCTCACACAAGACCTCAAACGATTCTGCAGATTCAAAGGGATCGAGATGGTCAATGAGGCGTGAACCTAGACTTTGAAGAGTTGATGAGAGAGTTCGGACTCCCGCAGAGCCGAACGGAGCCAATCAAAGGCGTTACTTATTAGCCACGAAACGGCACGAAAGCTCACCAAGAAATCGCGGTTGAGTTCATTGCAGATGCACATATCGCCCAGCCGCTGAACTATCTCAAGGCAACGGGGATCCGTCTCGCTATCATCCTAAACTTTGGACCTGACAGATTGGAACACAAGAGGCTCGTCATGTGAGTCAACGAGTGACACATGCTTGTGACTACTGTCGCAGCCTTTCGTGTGTTTTGGTGCGATTTCGTGGCTAAGCACTTCGCCTGACGTTCCTCCCTACTTGAGCCAGTTCCCGGTCAGTTCTCGTATGGCAGGCTGAGAAAGTACGAAGATTTTCGTTGACAATACGAAACTTTTCGTATATACTATCGGTATCGAGGTTTGAGAAAGGAGGATATAAGGTATGGCAAGAGGTAAACCGCCGCGACCGACGGACGCGGAACTGGCAATACTGCGAGTGCTGTGGGAACGGGGCCCGAGCACCGTTCGCGAGGTGCAGGAGGAGCTCAACCACTCTCGCCGGACAGGTTATACGACGGTATTGAAGCTGCTGCAGATCATGACCGAGAAAGGTCTGGTCCATCGGGACGATACGGACCGCGCGCACGTCTACCGGGCGCGGCTGACCGAGGAACAGACGCAGCGCCAACTGGTACGCGACCTGCTCGACCGGGCGTTCGGCGGGTCGTCTCAGAAGCTGGTTATGCAAGCACTCCGGGCAAGAGGAAAACCGTTACCGCCCGACCAACTGGACGAGATTCGCAAGCTGTTGGACGAGTTCGAATAGGGTGACCGACAATGACGGTCGAAGAGGTGCTTTCGCAACCGATCGTGCAGCGTCTCGGTTGGACCCTGGTGCATTTCGTTTGGCAGGGGACGGCCGTGGCCGTCCTGTTCGCTATTGTGACGTCGGTACTCCGACGCCGCACGGCGAACAGCCGGTATGTCGCCGCCTGCGCAGCGCTGCTGCTAATGCTGATCTCACCTCTGGTCACGATGCGGGTGATACACGTGCCCTCTTCCAGCACCGTGATTGTCGAGCCGGCTCCCGTCGCACCGCCGTCTCGGGACACGCCGCCACCGATGCCGTCAGTCTCGCCCTCAATCCGGCCTGTCGAGTACGAGCCGGTATCCTTACCGCCGGATGTCGCGGTGGTACGTCCCCCGGCACCAGAACGGCTGCGTTGGCGCCGGCGCGCATCTGACCTGTTCGAACCTGTGCTGCCGTGGGTGGTATGCGGCTGGCTGGTCGGGGTGCTAGTCTTGTCCGTTCGGCTTCTGGGCGGCTGGGCGCGTGTACAACGTCTCAAACGCCGGCTCGTTGAACCGGTCGCCGACAAATGGCATGAGACGCTCGCACACCTCTCCGCACGATTGAAGGTGCGTCAGCGTGTGCGACTTCTGCAGTCGGCGCTCGCGCAGGTACCGACGGTCGTAGGTTGGCTCCGACCGGTGATACTCCTGCCTGCGAGCGCATTTACGGGACTGACACCGCAGCAGTTGGAAGCGCTCATCGCACACGAGCTGGCACACATCCGCCGGTACGACTATCTCGTGAACCTGCTCCAGACCGTCGTCGAAACGCTGTTGTTCTACCATCCGGCCATATGGTGGGTATCACACCGGATACGGGTCGAACGCGAACATTGCTGCGACGACCTGGCGGTGACCGCTTGCGGCGACCGGCTCACCTACGCCAGCGCCCTGGCGGAAATGGAACAACTGCGCACCGCATCGCCGCACCTCGCGGTAGCTTCCACCGGCGGGTCGCTGATCGAACGCATACGGCGCCTTGTCGGCGCATCGGCCTCGCATTCAAATCGCTCGTCCTGGTTGCTGGCCGGGGCTATGGCAATTGCCATTGTTCTCGCCTTGGGAGCAGCCGTCCAAATGCCCACTTTGTCCTCGCAAGCAGAAGAGGGTACAACAAAAAACGAAGGCGAACACCATGAGCGAGAGAGGGCCGTATGGGTCACACTCATGCCCAAGAGCCCTATACGGTTCTTAGAAGACTACCATATCCGAACATATCGTCTCAGATCTCTGGTTCCGGGCGGAGCAAAGATCGCTTCCGCCGAGTTGGAAATCCGTGCCAGTGAAGGTGATCGGCGAATTGCAATGATCCCGTATCGGCCTCTCGTAAGGACGGGGGGACCCGGTTCATCACCTCCTTTAGCTTCGGGCACGATTCTCAAAGAAGAGGTTCGCGAAGGATGGGGCCAACTTAATGAATCTGAACGTCGGCGTATTGGGTTTTTAATCGACGGAGATTATCTGATCGCGCTGATCGTGAACGGTGTTCGCTGTTCCAATGTCGCTCAGCTCAGAATCGATTCACAGTTCAACCCCCAAAGCGAGCCGACGCTGAAGGTAACCCCGCTGGATGCGGGACCGGGCGCGTCGCTTCCCTTACTGGGGGTGCGCGTCATAGGTCCCACGCCCGAAGATCCCGAGCTGACCAACTTCGCGATAAAGGCCGCGCCCGAGGTCATCGTTGACGGCATCCGCCGTGAAGGTGCTGGCGTTTCATTCTGGGGTGGGAACATAGCTGCGATCCGGTCCGGTGAGATATTCACGCACATTCTTGATCTTAGCCATGTGAGGCCGCCTATTGAACCTGTCCCCGCGGGAGAACGGCACGCGGTGGTCGTGAGAGTTGCCAAGTACGAATCGGAACCGATCATGCTCCAACCTGACATCTCACTGGCACAAACCTGGGATGATAGCACGGCGAAATTGAGAATCACTCCGTCGCCGCCAGCCCTTCTCCGAGGGAAGGTGATAGGGCCGGACGGCCGGCCTGCTCAGGGATATCTCGTGTATCTCTGGAAAGAGCCGGACGTTCAGTTCACGGAACATTGCAATGCGAACGGGGTCTATGAGTTCTTCAATATCCCGGCGGGCGAGTATCTCCTCCGGTGCTTGCCTGACACAAGAGGCGAACAGGGCATCACAATCAAGTCGGCGCAGATAGAAGTAGGAGAGACCCGTGTGCTCGACTTGAACATGGAACGCAAATACCATATCTCCGGCAAAGTAACAACGTCCGACGGGATGCCTGCCGAGGGGATACTGGTCAAGGCCGTGTGGAAAGATCCCGGAACGGACAACACGTTCGACGATTCAACCTATACCGATGCAGAAGGCCGCTACACCCTTGGCGCTCCCTTTGGCGACCTCTTCTACGTTCGCACCAGCGATATCTTCCCGAATCCCTGGGGATCATCCATGAGTAGCATCGAACCCGGGCAGACAAACGTGGATTTCGTGCTCGGCGAGAAAAGGGATGGCCAGCTTGGGCAGACGCGGGACCAAGCTTCTGCTGATCTCAGGGTGAAGCCGCGGCCGGAAAGCGCGCAGATCTCGGCTTCGTCGCAGGAAAGCAAAGAGGATCCCGAAACCACCGACGCATCACGAGGTCCCTCGGTGGCGGATGTCGATGCGGCGAAAAAATGGGTCGCGGGCATGGGCGGCACAGAGAGAAAGTACGGGGGGCGGACGGTTGCGGAGTGGATTGAGGTTTGGGGTGAAATCGAGAAGACCCCGGACCTGATACCGCTTCTAAAAGAGGTAGGCGAGGATAGCGAGCAGGCAGAGACGATCCGCGCCATCGCTGTCAGGGTACTGCCCGATATGGGTGAGGAGGCGATCCCGGTGTTGCAGGCGTTTACCAGATCCGACAACGACCGGGTTCGCGAGGCGGCCCACGGTGCGCTGGCTGCATTGGCTGAGAAACAGGGCGTTCAAACCAAGGATGACTATTACATCGACCTGATTGAAAGAAAGCCGTTCGATCCGAATGTGCCGGGGTATTTGGGCCGGATTCATCCTCTGACGCAGAAAGTCAAAGCGCTTTATCGGGAGCGGCTGAGGGAAGAACCGGATCCGCAGCTGGCCTGGCAGCTGGCAACAATCATACAGAACGGATTGACCGGCACGGCGATCGAGTGGGCGGTTCCTGCGGAAGGATGGCAGCCGCAGCGATGGCGTATAGACCCCGCTGAAAGCTTTGCCACTTTGGGCGAAGTTCTGGAAATTGGCTTCCGTCATTCCGAGCGAGGGTCGGATCTCTGGCGCAGCTTCGGAACGGCCCTGGCCAAGCTCCGTCTGCTACAGGGTGATTGGGACGGAATGAACGCGGTCCTGGAGAAGATGGGTGACGAACGCATACCGCAACAAGATCGGCCATGGCTTACAGCGCCGCCGGTCGACTGGTCGCAGGGACTTCGGTCCCGCTGGGGTCGCGCAGACGAATCGATGCGGTCGGGCAACTGCAGCCTGGAGTTTCGGTTCGAGAAGGGCGAGGGAGGTCTGAAGGGCGCACATGTCCTTGTGAAAAGGGCGCCTGAGCCGAGGAACGCTGTGGTCTACACCGGCTTCGGTGGCGATACGATGTTGTACTCGGCCGGACCTTTAAGTACCAACTTCCAAGACTCATTTGGCTACACGGGCAAGGATCGAACCATGACGCGGTACGCCGTCAGCGACGAATCGGGTGTTGTGCGCTTCGATAGGCTGCCGGACATCCCCATCAAGATTGAGGTGGTTGTGCCAACAGCGAACTTCCCCGAGGTCGGCCCGAGTTGGGACATCTGGATGGAGCTTGAGCCCGGCAAGTTTGAGGTCGCCGCGGTCGGCCGACAAGCGGATGGTGCGAACTGGTATGAGCCGCCGGGCGTGGCGGAATTAAGAGAGGGAGAAACGGTCTACTACCCGCGGATGGTGGTGCGACCGGCATTTGGAGCGGACATCCGGGATTGGGATCGGGTGGACGGAGAAACGTTTGTCCTGAGTTGGCCGGGATTTGAGTCATCGCGCTCCGTGAAAGATGTCCGCTACGAGCTCGAGATGTATCTTTCGGCTCCGGACCAGTTCCCTTATATTGAGACGGCGCCCGTGATTCAGTCGGCGAAGCAGATCGTCGAAGGCAACCAGTGGCCGGTTGGCCGGAAAGGTGTCGGAGGGCTATACCTCGAGCCGGGCAATATCTATATGTTCGAGGTCCGCGCAATCGACGGGTCGGGGACAATCCTGGCACGCTGGCCGCCAGTAGCGAGGGTCTGGGTGCCCTGGGGTTATCGTGAAACCGATCCGCCCCGCACCAAAGTCGATTCCTCCAACATTCTGCCGATCCGCGCTGGCGTTTGGTGGCAAGGAGGATTTCGTAGCCCGGGGGATGAGCGCGGGGAAACCCACAGGGAAAGGGTGGCGCGGTTCCTGAGTGAGTCGCGTAACGCCTTCGGGTATGATTACGTTCGGGTGGGGAAAGCCTGGCTCGACTGGCACGATGGCGATCGTGGCGGTGCCCGCGCGCAGTTGCAACGATTAGCCGAGGAGCTTCCGCCGGGCAACCTGGCTCGCGGAACCGCGATGTGGTTGCTACGCCAGATGGACGGCGGCGAGGACCCGCCCAGGCATTTGAAGTTCGTGCCAGACTTGGAGCGGGACCGGGCTCAGGCGAAAGAGCCGGTGGCGGGTGCGGGCAAAGTTGCTCGCGATGCATCACTGACGGCCGCACACAACGAACCCGTATCGTCCGGGACGGCTACTGCCAAACTGATCACAAATGAGAGTAAGGAGGATGGGCCTGGGATCCTGCGGTTTTTTGAAGCTGAAGAGTCATCCCAACCAGCGAAGAAGGTGCCGGATCTCAGCTGGGGCGAGCCGGTGAACGGCGTTCGACTGGGCGCGGCTTCGGCCGCCGTGGAGCAGACGCTGGGCGGCCCGGTATGGATTCGGTACGTGCTCGCCAATGACAGCGGCCATTCAATCCGTTTCTACGGCGGGCCGAGCACTGCACAGCTAGGCTCTACGTTCTGGGCCGGAGGGAAGATCGGCGTCATTGACCCGGACGGCGAACCGCTTCTGGCCACCGGGGCAGTGGCATTCCCGGGTGGCGCCATGGACATTCCGCCGGGTCGGACCTATAGGGGGTTGCTGGATCTCGCCAACTACTTCGATCTTTCGCGACCGGGGCAGTATCGCGTTGTTCTGGGCTTGCGCCCGCACCCGGTGGACGATTCAGGAGGCGATAAAGGGTTTGCTGTCGGAAGCGGCGAATTTCCAGTGATGTTGGTTGGTCGAACCGCTCACACCTCGCCTGCGGCGGAAATGGGCAAGCCGGTCTGGGGCCAACCTGTGAACGGGCTGCAGTGCCGACTTGAACCGTTGGGCGATGAGGGGGTGGAAGAACCCGGGACGGTCGTATTCCCGACCGCAAAGGATATGGCGTTCAAAGTGTACGTGAAAAACGTGGGCAACCATCCGCTGGACTTGCTGGAAATGCCGGAGAATCGAGCGAAATATAGAGGACCTTTGTTGTTCCGATTCGACTTTTTCGATTTGGACGGCAAGGCGGTTGAAAGACCAGAGTTTGTTCCATTGTATGTGTCGTCCTATGTGATTGTTGAGCGCCCCGAGGTCTCCGCGTTGCCCGTCGGAGACACGGCGGTCTACGATGCTCGTGTTGGCGACTGGATCAACTGGCCGGAGTTCGATCTGGAGCCGGGAACCTACAGGGCGCGTGTTACTTACGTAGGTGGCGAAGCCGTTAATGAGGAGTTGCGAAAGCGTGGAGCGGTACCCTATTGGGAAGGTGAGGCTGTTTCGAACCTTGTCACGATCGCGATCGCTGACGATCACAAAGAGGAAGATCCCGAGCTTGTTTGGGGAGATCCGGTCGACGGTCTGCGTGCCGCACTCGAGCTGGTGCCGAGACAAGAGACGTACTCCATTGGCCGGGCTGTGGATATGCGCCTGCACGTGGGAAATGTGGGCGAACGAACCGTTCAGTTCACCACCTCGAGCCGCCGACAAGGGGATCCCGTGGTTGTTGAAGATGAGCATGGGAACGAACTGCGCGTGGACTTTTCGATTTACTATGTAGAGCCGCTGATCGGCCGCTGGATTGTCCCGCCCGGGCAAGTGGTGGTACTGGACGGTTGGCGTCTCGGGATCGTAGATAACAGACGCAAGATTGACGATTTAGGGCATCCAACCCCTCATGTTCTGATATGCAAACCGGGTCGCTACTTCATCCGGCGTCGTCTGTTCATTCCCAATGTGACATCGTCGCGTATCTCGTATGAGGGTGATTGGGAAGGCACGCTGGAAACGGGTACGCGCGAGCTGACCGTCGTGCCCGCGGCAGAAAGCGAAGCGCAACCGGATGCCGCCGAGGCCATGCGGGATGCCAAACGGGAAGTGGCGTCGGTGGCAAGACGGTTCCTGGAGGCGATCCGTGATGGCGATCTCGAGGCGATGTTGACACTGGTCGTCGAGTATCCGCCTGAATGGACGGTCGCGCGGTGGCAGCAGGTTGCCGAAAAAGTCCGTCAAGAGTATGAGTCCCAGCCGGTCCGGCTCGTTCATTTGCGCGAAACGGTGGTCGACCCGCCTCTTTATGCGGCCGTGCGCATTTACGGGCCATCCGAAGAAAAGGACGAGTACAAATTCTTTCTCCTGATAAAGTGTCTGTCCGGCGCTTGGCGTGTGTTCTTTATGGACGACTCGCCGGCGGACGTTCCGCTTCGGCAACATCTTGATAGCATCCACGAGCGGTTCGTGGTCAGGTACGGCAACGCCGGTATGAGCGAGGAGGAGAGGGAACGGAAAGAGCGGGAGGATAGGGTAACGAGTGCACTTCATCGCGCGTTGTCTGCCAGACCCTCTCAGCAAACGCCGGAGGAGCGCCACCGCCTCGTGTTTCGCGGGTTTGACCTGACCGATGCGCCCCGGCGCGAATACAATGACGAGCCTGCGGAGCTGCGTTCCGGCGACGTCGTCCGGGCAACAGAGCCTGGTCCGCTTGTGCGCGGCGACCTTCTCGTGGTGGAGGTGTTCTACATCCCCGAGAAAAACGTCTTTTACCTCCAGTACTATTCGGGGTTCTCAAGCAGGTCACCACCGTACTACGGTCCATTTGAAGGCGACCCGTTCGAGCGGTTACACATAGCGCGACCTGAAACCTCGGTACCGCAGGCACAAGCCGGCGCCGCTGGACCCGGTCGAGCTGCTGTTCCCGAGAACGTCGTGCTCACAGGTTATGCGGATGAAACGGCTGAGGGCAAGCGCAGCATGGCCGCCTCGGGGCACGCCGTGCTTTTCGATCGACCGAAGGGCGCGCACTTCGTCGAGGCCGTGCGGATCTTCGCCAGTCGTTACGGCCACGCCGATCCACCGGAAGAGGACTTCCACCTCTATATTCTCAACGAGGTGTTCCAGGTTGTGGCGGACCTGCGTTATCCCTACGCCATGATAGAGCGAGGCGATATGAAATGGTACACGCTGCGGACACCGTCCATCGAAGTGCCGGAACGGTTCTATGTCGCTTTCGCCTTTAACCCGCACCAGACCAAGGGTATTTACCTCGGCTTCGATGAAAGCGTGGACCGGTCGCGCTCTTTTGTCGGACTGCCGGATAGCGGTTTCGAGGGGGTTGATGAAACCTACGATTGGATGGTCAGGGTGTACCTGTCGGAGCAGCCATCCGGAGAGAAGGGCGTTCAGCGGCTGGCTGACTGGACTCCGCCGGAGTACCACGACCCGTTCGAGGGTTGCATTGAGCTGAAGTATGACGACGGCGAATCGGACGGTATGCAGAGTTACGGCGGCGGTGGACCGGCCATAACATTCAAGTTGACCGATTTCCTGCCGAAGGCTGATTCTGCCCGAGATGTCGAGCTCAGGGGGTTTCGGATATACGCAAGTCGATACGGGTCGGGCTACGATCCGGAACAAACTCGAGTGACGGTGTCGCTGCTGGATTCCGAGAAAAATGTCGTGCGGAAGGACACGTTCCCCTACGCCCTATTCAGCTATAAGGCGAAATGGGTGGAGGTTACCTTGGCTGAGCCGGTCCCGCTGGAGGGTTTGAGAAAAGGCGACGCTCTGCTGATGGTGGCTTTTGACCCGGAGGCCACCAGGTACAAAGGTATCTATTTCCACTACAACGAGAATCCCACCGCTTCTCACTCGTCCGCAGGCACTGTTGCCAGGGGTTTCAAGGAAGTCGCCGATCGAGAATGGATGACACGCGCGTATGCGAAAACAGAATAGGGGGCACTTCGTTTTACGTGTGAACGATGTCGTCTGAAGCGCATCTGAGTTGAGTTAACGTGATTGTGGAAGGGACATGACCATGAAGAAGGCCGTAATTGTCGTGATCGTATTGTTTGTCCTCGTCAATCTGATCGTCATCGCGACGAGAGGCGGCCCAGGGGGCGGCAAGACCTTTGGCGACGCCAAAACACGCGACGACGACACCGGGGTACTTGTTTTCTACGACGACGGTACCAGCGACGGCAAGAAGAGCATCGCCGGATCCGGTCACGCGATCATGTTCGAGACACCTAGAGGGAAATGGTTGCTTGACAGAGTTGAGGTATTCGGCTCGCGGTATGGCACGCCACAGGCCCCTGACGAGGACTTCTTCGTGTACGTCTGCGACGAAGAGATGAAGCCGGTGAATGAATTTGCCCGTCCGTACTATCTATTCGAGCGCGGACAAGAGCGGTGGTACAAGATCCCAATCGATGCTGTTGCCGTTCCCCAACGTTTCTATGTTTGTTTGTCTTTCAACCCCGAGAGGACGAAGGGCGTCTACGTCCACTACGACCAGAGCGTCGACGAGTCACATTCCCGTCGCGCGCTACCCTACTCAACGGGATCTCCTGTGAGCGCGAAATACGATTGGATGATCAGAGTCCATCTGCGCAAAGGTTAAGTCGGGGATCAGCCACACTCTTCAAGCAAGAGCGGCCATCCTTTCATCCCCCAGTTGCGTTTCTGATAGGTTTTTGATAGAGTTCAGTCTCTTTTATGATGAAACTACGGTTTTCTTGGTGGTATTGCGGCGAGACATGGACTCGAGTCAGGCAATTCGATCTACCGGGGCGTTCCGGCTGGCTACCTTTCTTCGTGCGGTCGCCGAAGGATTCATAGCTATTTCTGTGCCGTTTCAGGCTATCAAGCTGGGCGCCGGTCCGGTACAGCTCGGCATTCTCGGCACACTTATGTCGGCCAGCTACAGCGGCGGTTGTCTGGTCTTCTCCCGTTTCATAGGACGTATTCCGAGACGTTCGAGCGTACTGTCGGTGCTGGTGTTTCTATCGCTTGTGGGATTAGCGATCGGTTACGCGCCCACGCTTCCGATCCTGTATGCGCTGGTTGTCGTTGCTGGCCTGGGCGCGTCCCTTTTCTGGCCGCAGGTCATGGCTTGGCTGGCCGACCAGGTTGAGGGTGAGAATCTGACACGCCAGTTCGGTGCGTTCAACCTGGCCTGGTGCTCAGGGTTCCCCGTGGGAATGATCATAGGCGGGAACCTGTTTGAAATGCATATGCTGCTACCGTACTACGGCATTCTCGTGGTCACTTTTATGGCGGCAGCGGTCTTGTGGCTTTTCACAGGTCCAGCGAAGAACGGTATCCGGCTTGAGCGGTCGAAACAGCCCCCGGAGGAGCACCCGGACGCGCCAACGATCGACATTTCGGAACCGGCCGTGGGCGCAACGAGGGCGCGCACGTTTATCCTGATGAGCTGGATCGCCATGTTCGCCACGTACTTCGTGTGCGGTAACTACCGCTATCAGCTGCCCAAACTCGCCAAATCGGTCGGGATTGGCGAAGGTGCGTTTGGCGCATTGATGTTCTTGCTGTACGGTAGTCAGCTGGCGGTTTTTTTCGTATTGATGCGCTCCGAACGATGGCATTTCAAGCGTAGATTCCTCTGGCCGGCGCAGATTGTGGTGGCCGTGTCGTCGATCCTCATCTATCTCTCCGTAAAACCGCTCGCGCTGGCTGCAGCTTTTGTGCTGGCGGGAATTGGGACAGGAATCACCTACTTTTCCAGCCAGTACTACGGTATCAGGTACGCCGCAGGCCGTGCACAGCGCGCAGCAATACACGAGGCGCTTATAGGCGCGGGATACCTCTCTGGAGCGTTTTTCGGTGGGCAGCTCGCGGAAGTCTACTCGCTGCGAGCACCTTACTTTGGAAGCGTTCTCGTCCTTCTCGTGCTGCTTCTCGTGCAGATTGCCCTTGAGAAACGGCGTCATCCGAGGCAAGCAACTCCCGTCCGCACCTGAGTTAAGCCGCTCACATCCCATTTGCCTGGAAAAACGCCCCCATTTATGTCACCTTTTGCCGCTTATCAACCACTTTTATTTGGAAGACGCGTGTATTATGATAGGAGCTGGTTTAGAGAGCGAAGGAGAATGGAACTGTGATGAGCAGCGATCTTGAGCTCATGGAGGCATGTTTGGCGGGCAACCGGCAGGCATTCGGGCGGATCGTCGAGCGGTATCAATCATTGATCTGTGCGATAGCGTACAGCGCCACAGGCGATCTAGGCGCCAGCGAAGATCTTGCACAGGAGACGTTCTTGACGGCGTGGAAGCGGCTGGGAGAACTGCGTGACCGGACCAAGCTGCGCGCTTGGCTCTGCGGTATTGCGCGCAATCTCACCAACAACTGGATTCGTCAGCGCAGCCGGGACATCGTGGCGCGTGCTGAGCCGCTGGAAAGCTCATCAGAGACGACAGCAACGGCGCCGACACCGCGGGAACAAGCGATAAGCAGGGAGAAAGAGGCCATACTGTGGAGCGCGCTGGAGCAAATTCCGGAGACCTGCCGGGAGCCACTCATACTGTACTACCGCGAGCAGCAGTCGGTTCAACGGGTTGCCGAGGCGCTAAAGATCTCCGAGGATGCCGTGAAACAGCGGCTCTCGCGCGGCCGCAAAATGTTGAAGGAACAGGTCGCCGCGTTTGTCGAGGAAACGCTTGGCCGGACCGGGCCGAAGAAGGCGTTCACGGTTGCTGTTCTGGCGGCGATCCCGGCTGCAGCGCCAAAAGCCGCTGCGGCAGGTGTTGCTGCGACGGCGGCAACAGGCGCGGGCTTATTAACTGGAGGGGTGTTAGGCACAGTCGGTGGCTTCCTTGGGGGGATAATCGGCGCTCTGGCCAGTATCATCAACACGAAGTCGCCGCGCGAACGAAGGTTCATGGTGAAAATGAGCGGCGTACTTTTTGCGTACGTCCTGACGGAGCTGGCGATTCTGCGCGCCCTCATCGTTCTGGCCAAATCATATCCTCGAGGTCCGATCTTGGGAGTGTATGTTGTGGTGAGCGCCGTCTACTTTGTGGGCCTGATACACCTAATTTTTTGGGCCGACCGCCGTCAGCGTCAGATACGGATCGAGGACGGTACATACGTCGAACGGAAGGTCCAGCCGGTCACTATTTCAAAGCCGGCTCTGTATGGCAGCCTTGGCGGCGCGGTTTTCGGCTCAGTGGCATGGCTATTTGTCATGGCGTTCGTTGCGAAGGACTGGCTGGTTGCTCTGGTGGTGATGGCAGCTGCTGGCGCCATTTTCGCCATCGGCACGAAAGCTTGTCTACGTGCTCCGGAGAACTACTATCGCACCGCAATGCGGATTTGTTTGGGCCTAGCCGTGCTAAATCTTGTGGTCGTCAATCTGCGATGGGACACGTGGATGGTTTTCTACCGTGAGAGCGGGCGCTACGAATACTGGAACGATGTGCCGCTTTGGGCAATCAATCTGCTGATCGTGGGGGTGTTTGTTTTCGTGTTCGACCTGTTCTTCCTGAGGGATCGACAACAACGTGCCGTGCCCCGGAGCGGACGGGACTGATTCAAGGGATGAAATCGCGAGCGATTCGTGGTACATTGGTACCAGTCGCGGTTCTGATGTCCGTTCGGGAGACAACACGGGAGGGCTGGGGAATTATGCCTACCAAGCTACGAGTTGCATTGATGGTTGCCTTGGCGGTTTGCGCGGTGAGCCACGCGGCCGTCCCAGAGTCGTCGTCCGATCTGGCCCGGCGTAACGCGGAGCTTGCATCGCCGGCGTTTACCGAAATGCACCGCTGGTTGCACGAGGTCGCGTTACCGAAGATCGATCCCGATACGAAACTTTTCCGGGCGACCGGCGATTCGTGGAACTATCGTGATACGGCCGCCGACTGTTACCCGTTCCTCGGCTGGGCGGCCTATTTTACTGATCGCGCGGCGTTTGACGGTCCGGTACGCGACGCGCTTCATGCCGAGACCAACCTGTGCTCGCATTACGGTCCGATCCCGGTCAATTACGACTTCCGCACAGACGAAAAGGAGGTCAACGAGAAGTATAACGACGTCGTGTTCGGCGCTTCGGAGTACATGAAGGACGGTCTTGTCGCGGTGGTCGAGGCCTCCGGTCCGGGCGATTGGCTCGACCGTATGCGAGCAATAGCCGACGAGCTGTGGCGTCGCGCGAGCATCGACACGCTGTACGGCAAGCTCGTATCGTTGAACCTCGAGGTCAACGGCGACCAGATGCAGGTGCTCATACGTCTTTTCGGGCTGACGGGCGACCGGCGCTACCTCGAATACGCACGACGTATCGCGGATTACTACCTCAATAACCCCAACTTCGTGCCGCAGCACCTTGACGATCACGGGTGCGAGCTTATCGGCGGGCTCGGGCTGCTGCAGGGTGTGGAATCGACCGTTGACCCGGAGAGGGAGAAACAGCGCCGGCCTCTTATCAAGAAGATGCTCGATACCATACTCGAACGCGGGCTGAACTCCGACGGCCTGATGCTCCATACGCTGGCGCGCACGCCGGGACCTCACGACGACAAGGATCTTACCGACAACTGGGGTTACAACTACGTGTCGTTCTACTGCTACTATCTCGTGACGGGAGACGAGACGTATCGCGACGTCATTCGCACGCCGCTGCGCAACCTCGCCAAGCCGAAGTACCATCTATATCCTTGGGAAGGTGATAACATCGACGGCCACGCGGATTCCATCGAGGGCGGGCTTTACCTGCTGAGCGTTATACCGGTTCCTGAAGGTATAGCGTGGGCCGATCGCGAGGTTGCCGACGCGCTGATCGGGAAGCCTATACCCGGCACGAACAAGTTCCAGTGCAACACTATCCGGACCGTCACGCTTTACGCTCTGAGCAAGACGCAAGGTATACACGTGCCGAAGTGGCGCGACGATCTGCGGCTGGGAGCCGCGCGCAACGGCGCCGGCGTGGTCGTTTTCGTCGGTGCGAAGCAACCCTGGGAAGGCAGCCTGATCTTCGACATCCCGCGCCACAAGTTGTGGCTCAATTTCGAGCGTGACTGGCCTCGGATAAACTATCTGCCGGAATATTTCACAGTCGAACCGGACAAACAGTATGAAGTACGGATCGGCTCGGGCGAGAAACAGGTGGTAACCGGCAAGTCCTTGCGCGATGGGCTATCGGTGCAGGTACCGGCCGGCGCCGAGCTGCTCATCCGGGTCGAACCGGCTGGCTGAAGAGCATGCGGCCCGGCAGAAGCCGAGCCCTCCCGGGACACCCTGTTCCGAGAGACAGGCAGGAATTTCTGTTCGACCACTAGAATCTCTGACAAAAAGGGGGTGGCACGGGCGTCTCGCCCGTGATTCCATGGGCAAGATGCCCATGCCACGCCCATGATGTATCATCTTATTAGACGCTCTCAGAAGAATGATGGTGGCGCAGGCATTCCTGCCTGCGGGCACTGGTGAGGCGGGGCGACGAGCAGGACGTACCACACGCGCTTTGCCGGCAACCCCGTGGCCCCGGTTTCCTGAGGAAGAAATCCTACGCAACGGTCAGGGGTGACCGGTCGCGATGAACGCCGAACAGCAGCTTATCCCTGCTTTTTCTCACTGATGTTCGTCATCTTTCTCTGAGTGAATCTGGTAATGTCTCCATACCTTGTCTCGGATTCGGAGTAATGCAAACAGAGATCTGGTATGTAGTTCGTCTTCGATCCCTTCGAATGAGCGGGCTAACCTGTACTCGCTTCTACTACGCCAGGAGTCTGTGCTCCGGCACATAGCCAGTACTTCATTGATCTCCCTCAGCAGGCTCTGCTTCTTACGATAGTAGAGGACAGAAACGCCTATGCCGAGAACAGGAAGAAACACGGAAAGAATGAGAAACCGATGTGCCGAAAAGGATTCCACGGTAGGTTCGGTACGCTCCTGCCCTCCTGTCGCGACCCCATGCCCGACCCTTCGCAATCATGATACCACCCGCCATATCACCAGTCAAGTGCCTTACGTACAACGTGAGTCGCAGGCAATTGTAGGGCGTGCGACATCTTGGATGCAAACCTCGGACTTTCGAATCACGAACTGGAAACCCTGCGATCCCTTCTTGCTATAGCTTCTTAGCCTCTCAACATTATTACACCAATAGTGCTAGGAGTCACCGAGCGCATGGCTCGCGGTCAGCGGCCTTCGGACGCGTTGAGGTCTCCGCAGGTCTGTGCTATGCTTTTCGTGACCGGCCAGCTTTCGCGGGGGGACGACGTTGCCTGCTCGAGGAGGGGATCGTGAGATGACAAAGCTGAGTGTTAACCTCAACAAGGTGGCGTTGCTCAGGAACCAGCGTACGATCGGGATTCCGAGCGTCATCGAAGCGGCGCGCACCTGTATCAGGGCCGGAGTCCACGGTATAACCGTGCATCCGCGACCGGACCAGAGACATATCAGACCCTCGGACGTCTATGAACTGGCGGAGATGTTGACTGTCGAGTTCAACATAGAGGGCAACCCGTTCGGTTCTCAATTCATGGAGATAGTCCGGAAGGTGAAACCGACCCAGTGTACGCTGGTGCCGGATGAACCCGGCGCGTTCACCTCGGACCACGGATGGGACCTCTCCAAAGACAGCGAACGTCTCGTGCCGATCGTCAGCGAGTTGAAAGGTCTTGGTAGCCGCGTCAGTCTGTTTATGGATCCTGATATCGACCAGATTCAGAGGGCGGGAGAAGTCGGCACCGATCGCGTTGAACTGTACACTGAATCGTACGCGACGGCCTTTCGGGAGGGTGACGTCGAGCCGGTGTTTCAGCAATACGCCCGTGCGGCGCAGAAGGCTCAGGAAGTCGGTTTGGGTGTGAATGCAGGACACGATCTGAACCTGCAAAATCTGGCGAAGTTCTGCTCGATTCCCGGCATACTTGAGGTGTCCATCGGTCACGCACTTGTCGCCGAGGCGTTGGAGATGGGTCTGTTCAACACCGTGACAGAATATGTGAAGATTCTGTCTGAGACTTGATTGGGCAGACCTTCGACGATGGCCGCTGCCGTTCGTGCGGGGGAGAGGCCTTTCAGCATTGAACTTATCGACTGACGACATACTTGAGAAAGCGCTCGATGGAGAACGCCTGAGCGTGGAGGAGGGTGTTGCGCTTTTCAGCGAGGACAACCTTCCCCTGTTGGGTTCCGCCGCGCACGAGATCCGCAAGCAGCACCACCCGGAACCTGTCGTCACGTACGTCGTTGACAGGAACATCAACTACACGAACATATGCGTTTCCGGCTGCCTTTTCTGCGCATTCCACCGGCAGCCGACAGATCAGGACGCTTACGTGTTGAGCCGCGACGAGCTGTTCCGCAAGATCGACGAGCTCGTGAGCGTCGGGGGAACGCAGATACTGATGCAGGGCGGGCTACATCCCGAATTGCGTCTCGACTACTACTGCGACATGCTGCGCGCGATCAAGGAGCGGTACGATATACACATACACACCTTTTCGCCGCCGGAAATAGTGCATTTCGCCCGGCTCGAAGGGATGTCTGTTGCCGATGTCGTTCGGACGCTGCGTGACGCTGGACTCGACACGATCCCCGGCGGCGGCGCGGAAATATTGGTCCAGAGCGTACGGGATCGGATAAGTCCGCGCAAATGTACCGCGGATGAATGGATATCAGTGATGCGAGATGCGCACAATATCGGTATGCGCACCACCGCGACCATGATGTTCGGCCATGTCGAGACGTACGCCGACAGGATCGAGCATCTCCGGAAGGTGAGGGAGCTGCAGGACGAGACGGGCGGGTTCACGGCGTTCATCGCGTGGACGTTTCAACCGGGGAACACCCGGTTGGAGCTGCGTACGGTCGGCGGCCATGAGTACCTGAAAACGCTTGCTATTTGCCGCATTTTCCTTGATAATTTCAGTAACATTCAAGCGAGTTGGGTGACACAGGGCGCGAAGGTAGGTCAGGTAGCGCTCTATTTCGGTGCGAACGACCTGGGCAGCACGATGTTGGAGGAGAACGTCGTGCGGGCGGCGGGCGTGCAGTTCCGTATGAGCATCGAGGATATGCGCCGGCTTATAACTGAGGCCGGGTTCGAACCTGTGCAGCGCAACTGTTACTACGAGCCGGTTGGCTCATAGACCGGCGAAGGCTCCCCTCACCCTTGCCCTCTCCCTGAGGGAGAGGGAACGCGGGGGAGTTCGAGGCAGGTGAAGGCAATGTCCAGCAGGGGCACTAATTCCTCGATCGTGACAGTGTTGGTGTTTGTAGCTATCGCGGCCATGTTCGCTGCGCCTGTTCAAGCAGCTAAAAGGGGCAACAAGTGGATAGCTCTGCGTTGGAGATTCGAATCCGGAGAAAGGATCGAGTACATGCGGACGGACACGTTGTCCGGCGACGCGGAAGAACTTGTGCCCAGTATAGAACGGAGCGGCCCGGCAACCATGACGATGAGAACCAATGTCAGGTGGGATGTGGTTGATGTCGACCGTGAAGGGACGGCGACCGTGAATATGGCGGTGGACGAGATACGCGGTAATGTGGAGGTCATGGACGAGCGCATGGACCTGCGGATTAACGCCAGCGGCATAAAGATTTTTGCAGAGGGCGGGATTGTCTATGACTCAGTGAGAATGGGTGGCAGTCGCCATCGCCTAATGGATAGGATTCTTGATACTTGGATGCTTTCCGCTGACACTCGATGGACGGACGTCTTCGGCAAGGGTCTCAGCGCGCGTATAACAAAACTTGGTGAATTTGTTATGCCGGAACTAGTGGCGAGGGATATAATCGATCGGAGGTATATCGACTGCCTGAAACAAGTGCAAGTTCCCGAGAGACTCCTCAGGCCGGGTGACGAATGGACGGCGGTTTATGACTTCTCGCCATTTGGGGTCCGGCGCACGCAGTTCCTTTTCGAGGGAATTGAGGATTTCGATGGCAGGAGGTGTGCGAAGCTATTCACAAGATCCGAGCAGGAGTACCATGTACCGCCGACGTTCCCTGGAAAGGACGAGGGGGCTTCACTTGACGTTTCAGGCGGCGGTCGTGGTCGGGGAGTAACATACTGGGATGTGGACCGGGGGCGAGTAGTGTCGTGGCAGTCCACGTTCGATACTGACTACGGTCTACACTGGGAAAGCGGACCCGGGACGAACGGTTCGCAACCGCAGGCTAAGGACATAAGAACGACTTACAATTCGAAGGTTGAGTTGAGGCTTCGATAGGATATTGCTCGGCGATACGGACGAAGTCATCGAGGAAAGGGGATGAGCGACATGTTGAGGATGAGACGAAGAAATGTGTCGGCGCTGGCGGCAATCGCCTGTTTGGTTGTCGTAGCGGTGGCTGCTGTGCCTGCCGACGCGGCCGGCAAGGGTAACAAGTGGATAAGTTTGCGGTACAACTTTAAGCCCGGCGAGAAGCTTGAGTATGCCGTGACGAGAACCGAGTCAGGTACAGCAGTTGTGTCGGTGGGAGGCAATAAGCAAGAGGTGCCGTCCAGCGCCAAAACGACGATGAATATCGCGTACGACGTGCTCGAAGTCGATCCTCAGGGGACGGCGACGGTCAAGCTGACACTGGACGAGATAAACATCGAGAGCCAGAGCATGGGTACTAGCGTCAACATAAAGGTCGGCGCCACCGGTGTGAAGGTGTATTCGGGCGGTATGTTGGTTCTTGATTTAGGCCAGATCGGTGGTACGGAAGATCTGCCGATAAGCGAGATGCTTGGTCTTGGAGCGATGCCGGAAGGCGTGCAACTTGCCGACCTGTTTGGCAAAGGTGTCAGGGTGACAGTCACAAGATTGGGTGAGATGGCCATACCGGGAACCGCCGAGAGCTCTCTGGGAATGCTGGAGGGCTTCCAGTTCGATACGCTTACCGCTAAACTGGTCAGACCGGGAGATACCTGGGAGAGGGACCTTCCGTTTCCGGGAGTGGACAAAGAGCAGATCGAGTCGCACGGGCTCAAAGTGGTGCAAATCTTCGAGGGGATCGAGGATTTCGACGGCAGGCGTTGCGCTAAGATCGTGTCGAAAGTAGACGTGGATTGTTCAGACCTATACAGCGAGCAGGATCTGGCTGCCGGGATGAAGATGCTGAAGTTACGCGGTGAAGGGATAACGTATCTCGATATTGAAACAGGACGATGGCTGAAAGCGACGGGGGAGTTCGTGCAAGACGTCCAGGGAGTGCAAACTGCAGGGCTGCAAGCCTTGATGGGAGGGGCTGCGTCGCCGGGAGCGACCGTTGAGGTCAGAGCTTCATCGAAGGTCCTGACTGAGATGGTACTGAAAGAGTAGCGTCGTTTCGTGGTTCGTGTCTCGCGCTGCGGCCGGTGACGATGTGATGGCCGGCAATGGTTTGGTTGTACGAGCTTCCGCTCAGGCGAAGGGAGACTGAATGAGCTCGACGATTATTGTCGCGGGTAGTGTGAACATGGATTTGGTGGTCCGCGCGAGCCGTATGCCGAAGGAGGGGGAGAGCCTGATCGGGTCCGGCTTTAAGATGGTGCCGGGCGGGAAAGGTGCGAACCAGGCGGTGGCTGCGGCCCGGCTTGGAAGCGCCACCCATTTTCTCGGACGTGTCGGGAGCGATGTGTTCGGCACGAGTCTGCGGGAGAATCTCGCGTCGTGTGGAGTGAATACCGACCACCTTATTGAGGACGACGGTCCGAGCGGGATCGCCATGATCATAGTGAATGAAGCCGGACAGAACAGCATAGTCGTCGCGCTTGGCGCGAACGACGAAGTCCGGCCCGACGATCTGAGCGGTGCGGCGGATCTTTTCAGCGTAGCCGATTTCCTTCTGGTGCAGCTTGAGGTACCGCTGGAGACGGTTGAAGCGGCGCTTGATATGGCGCGCGAGGCGGGCGTCAAATCCGTGCTCGATGCGGGGCCTCCCAGAAAGCTGACGCTGGAATTGCTATGCAAAGCGGACATTGTGTCGCCGAACGAGACCGAGACGGCGGCTCTGACGGGTGTGGAGGTCGTTGACCCGGCGACTGCGCGGGAGGCGGCAAAGAAGCTGCTCGACGGCGGTGTGGAGACCGTAGTGCTTAAGCTCGGCGAGCAGGGCTCGTTTGTCGCGACGCGGGATCTGGAGGAACACGTGCCGGCCTTCCGGGTTGACGCCGTGGACACGACGGCGGCAGGGGACGCGTTCACTGCGGCGCTTGCTGTTGCTCTGGCTGACGGGGACGACCTGGTTGACGCGGTACGGTTTGCCAACGCGGCGGGTGCGGTCGCGGTGACCCGGTTTGGCGCTCAACCTTCAATGCCGACGAGGGACGAAGTTGAGCGGCTTGTTGACGAGCGAGGCGGACTATGAAGGTCAAACTGTGTGCCTCAGTGATGTGCATGGATTTCAGGCAGCTCGAACACGAGATCCTCGAGCTGGAAAGCGCGGATATCGACGAGCTGCATTTCGATATCATGGACGGGACGTTCGTTCCGAACATCACGATGGGGTTCGAGGCGATACGCGCCGCGCGGCAGGTTACCAAGCTGCCGTTGGTGGCGCATCTCATGATCGTGCGGCCGGAACGGTATGTCGAGCGGTTCCGCGAGGCGGGATGCGATGCAATAACGATACACGCCGAGAGCACCCGCCATCCGCACATGGTAATCAAGCAGGTTCGCGATGCGGGGGCGGTACCCGGACTCGCGCTAAACCCTGCGACACCGTTGTCCACTGCCGAATATCTTCTCAGCAACCTCGGCAAGATCCTGTTGATGGCGGTCGAGCCCGGTTTTGCCGGACAACGCGCAGTGCCGAATATCGCCGCGAGAATTCAAAAGACTGAGGAGCTGGTCAACTCCAAAGGGAGCCAGATCGAGGTGGGTGTTGACGGCAACATATCGGCGGAAAACGCCTCCGAACTTATCCGTGCCGGCGCTTCGTTCCTCGTACTCGGTACGTCAAGCATATTCAACCAGCCGGACAGACCCGCCGCTGCTCTGCGCTCGTTCAGGGATAAGATCGGCGCGGCGTGAGCATTTCTCGTGGTGACTCATCGCCAGTTTCCCGGTACGGCGGGATTCTTTGATAATCTGGTGGTGCTCTGTCCCAGGTTTGCGAACGAGCGGCCCTTTCTCCGTTGTTCCCGCCTT
>Ga0180437_10002223_pt1 | contig 31480 bp, 21 predicted proteins | sample SS_ome_4_FD_132410 | JGI IMG/M metagenome (GOLD analysis project Ga0180437, IMG submission 132410) | Hypersaline lake sediment archaeal communities from the Salton Sea, California, USA - SS_3_D_1 metaG | ecosystem: Environmental > Aquatic > Non-marine Saline and Alkaline > Hypersaline >... | reverse complement strand
GTCTTCTGAAGATAAAAGGCAAGAGATAAAGATTCAGACGCTTACAGGTCCCTATCTGGGCCAGGAGCCCCCGGGTATATCTTCCCGGGATTCGGAACATTTGCCAAAGACCGTCAACGACGGATACGGCGATTACCTTCTGGTCCCGGCCGGAGAGTTCGAAATGGGGGACAATTTCAATGAAGGACAACCTGACGAGCGTCCTGTTCACAAGGTTTATCTATCCGACTATTACATCGGCAAGTACGAGGTGACCAATCGGGAATATAAACAATTCATGGATGACGGCGGGTACAAGAATCCAGCGTTCTGGACCGCAGGGGGCTTGGGCGAGTTCGGCACACAGCCTCTTTACTGGGACAACAACACGGACGCGGATCCGAGAAACGGCCAGAGGGGCACGACCTTTTACAAAGGACGGAATGTTCACGGGGGAGGCATTCCCGGACACGAAAATTTTCCGGTTAATGGAGTGAGCTGGTACGAGGCCATTGCCTATTGTTTCTGGTTGTCATCCAAGACCGGTCACAAATACAGGCTTCCGACAGAAGCAGAGTGGGAAAAAGCGGCGCGGGGCTCTTACGAACATAATCGGGATAATCCTGAACTGGGACATCAGCGCCGATATCCATGGGGAGACGATTTCGATAACAGCTACGGAAATTTCTGGAACAGCGGCGATCCCTTTGATAACGGAACGGCACCGGTGGGCTATTATGATGGCACAAAACATGGGACCTATCAGACAAAGGATAACGCATCGCCCTACGGGGCTTACGATATGGCCGGAAATGTGTTCGAGTGGTGCCTCGATTTTTATGTCAGGTCTGATAAAGACGATCCGCACAGCTCGGTGGATTACCGGGAGCGTTTCGAAAGAGGGACCGTGACCGATCCGCGAGGTCCCTCTTCCGGGGAGGAGGCCTGCCTGCGAAGCAGCGATTGGCACCACAATGCCGTCTCCGAAAAAGACAAATATTACCACAATCCGCGAAGCGCCTTCCGGAACTTCGATCCCCCCCACTGGAGGGGAGCCAACTTCGGTTTCCGCTGTGTGCGGGAAAAATAGATCGAACCGCTATCTTTTCATTTTCCGGTTTTTTCTCCCCATGTCAGATCTGCGTAGCCGTTCCATACTTTTTGCTGCATCTTGTAGGCCCGCTTGAGCGCCTTGTCGCCTTCGGATGTGAGGGCATAATAGATCCGGTTGCGGCCCCCTCTTTCGGATTTGGATTCTCCTGTGAACCTGTTGGCATACCCTTTTTTGGTCAGCTGTTCCAGGATGAAATAGAGTGTGCCGTAGGGCAGGGCTTTGCCTGTGGTTTTTTGGATGTTGTGCTTGATCGCCACGCCATAGGCCCCGTCTTTAAGCCGCAGGATGGCCAAAAGCAGAGTTTCTTCGGATTTCGTCAACTCTTTCATTTGCGATCCTTTTATATATTATGTAAGAAACGGGATGTTTTCATATGATGCGTATGTCTTGCTGACATAAAAAATGGCAAAATCATCATTCATGCCGCAGGGAATCGACAGGGTTTGCTGTAGCCGCTTTAATGGACTGGTAGCTGACAGATAATAGGGCGATCATTAAGGCTGCCAAGCCTGAGAGGATGAACGTCCAGATGGTCAAATGGATTCTGTAGGCAAAGTTGGCCAGCCATCTGTTCATGAAATAATAAGCGGCTGGCCAGGCGATGACATTCGCCAAAACGACCCAGGTTGTGAATTTCTTCGAAAGATTCACGATGATTCCGGAAACCGATGCTCCAAGGACTTTCCGGATGCCGATTTCCCTGGTGTGTCGTTCGGCTGTGAATGACGCCAGGCCAATTATCCCGAGGGAGGCGATGAGGATCGCAATGACTGTGAATATTGAAAACAATCTCCGAGTTTGTCTCTCACTCATGTAGAGATTGTCGTAATCCTCATCCAGGAAGGAGTATTCGAACGGCACGCTGTGGGCGAAGTCTTCCCAGATTTTTTGAATATAGGAGACAGTCCCGGAGATGTCTTCGGTGTTTAAGCGCACAGATACGAGGGTTTCTGGGTCTTTGTGATATCCTCCTGAAAGGAATAAGACCTGCGGCCTTATTGCCTGGTGGAGCGATTCATAATGATAATTTTTGATGACTCCGATGACGGTGAAATCCCCCCTTTGCGGGAGCCAGTTATTGATCCTTTTATTTATCGGGTCATCCCAGCCTATTTGTTCCGCCGCTTTCTCATTCAATACAGCCGCGTGAGAGTCGGAAGGGAACTCCCTGGAGAAGAATCTTCCCTGTGCCAGCTCAATTTTCATTGTGTCCAAGAAGTCAGGATCACAGATGCATAGGTTTAACGGCGTATTTTCTCCCCCCTCCGCACCGAATCCCATGTTGACAAAACCTCTGCCCGGCAAAGTGTTGGATCCTGAGACGGCAAGGATACGGCTGTTTTGACGAAGGCTCTCTTTAAAAGGACCGATGCTGCTGCCCAGGGACTCTGTATTCCTGATTACCAAAACCTGCTCTTTTTCGAATCCCAATTTTTTGTTCTGGAAGAATTTCATCTGTTGCAGGACGACCAGTGTGCCGATGATCAGGAAAATGGTGAATGTGAACTGGAATGTGACGAGGATATTTCTCAAAAGCGAACTTCCTTTTGTCGTTCCCGTTTTCGTTCTGAGGGCGGTGATGGGTTTAAAGGATGACTGGAAAAAAGCCGGATATATTCCTGAGATGACTCCGACGACTAACCCAATGATCGCCAATGAAGGGATCACGATGGGATTGTCGAAGTAATGGAATTGGAGGTTTCTGCCGATCAAAGTCCGGTATGCCGGCAAAAAAAGATGGACAAGCGCTAAACTTATTGCGAGTGAGATAAAGCTCAAAAAAACGGATTCGCTCAGGAATTGAAAAATCAGCTTGTTTCTGTTTGAACCGACGACCTTTCTCAATCCGACCTCCTTCAGCCGTAAGGCCGATTTGGCCGTGGAAAGGTTTACAAAATTGATGCAGGCCATGAGGAGGATGAGCAGGCTTATGATCGAGAATAAAACGACGTATGTTTGACTGCCGTTGGTTTCGAATTCTCCGCCAATGTTGGAGGTGAGGTGAATCGAGGTGAGAGGCTGCAGGAAATATTCCCAGGAGTTCCCTTTTGCCAGCCATTCATCGAACTGCTTCCCTCCCATGTATTTTTTCGTGAATGTCTTGAGCTTTTCCTCAAAGCTTTCCTTGGATGTGCCAGGTTTTAGGAGAAGATATGTTATGAACATGTTGGCGTCCCAGACATCATTGTCGATCATGGCTGGGAAGTTGGCTGTCGAAAGGAGAAGGTCATAATGGAAATGAGAATTTTCCGGAACGTTCTCCGACACTCCTGTGATTGCGAAATCTTTGCTGCCTCCGGAGTCGTGGACATGCAGGACTCTTCCGAGGACATCGGTGGTTCCGAAATATCTTGTGGCCGTGTCCCTGGAAATAACCATCGTATGGGGATTTACGAGGGCTGTTGCAGGATCGCCGCTAATAAGAGGGATGGAAAAAACATCGTAGAAGGTAGCATCGGCCGCATAAATGCGGGTTTCATAAAACGTTTTTTCTCCGACGGTGATCGGGGTTCTTCCCAGCACCAGGAATTTTACTCCGGTCTCGATCTCAGGGAAGTCCTGGAGGAGTCTCTTGAAATTTTCCGCGGAGGTATAGACCTGGTTTATCTTTGTATCCCCGATTTGTGCGCTGAAAGCCAACCTGTAGATATCGCCGGCCCGCTCATGGAACTTGTCGTAGCTGAGTTCAAAAGCCACAAAGAGATAGATGAGGATGCTGCTAGCGATCCCTATTGCCAATCCGGTAATATTGATGAACGAATATCCTTTGTGCCTTCTGATGTTTCTCCATGCGATCTTTAAATAGTTTTTAAACATGATAGACCTCCAAAAGATAGCCGATCGGATCAAAAATGGCAGAGGCTTGAGGATCTGCCAGGCGTACCACGCATCCGCCTGGAACCGGCCTCTTTCCGCGATGATGATCCGGTATTCTTCCTCCGAATCGCCCAGGACACCGCATTTTCTGGAGTCAGAGAGGATGCCGAGAATCCTTTCTGCTATTTTCGGTGGCCCTGTCCTTTTCATTGGAATACAAGTTACTTGTAAATATTCAATTGATTAAACGAGTTTCTTGCATAAAAGGTTGTCCTTTTTTTCTCTTAGGCCATCCAATTTTCACTTTGCGCAGCTCATTAATGATATAATGGAAAAAAATATAATGGGATTGCGGAGGGAGATGATGCCTTTCAACTTCTTTTTGCGTTTTTTATATCTGGGTTTTTTTTCGCGGGAACACTGCATGCGGATGAATGTTTATTTGCGAAAAGATCTTGAACAAGATTATGTCGAACAAATTGACCTGAGCTATACGATACTGTGCCGTTATGTGCGGCATTTTCTGGACGCTTATCTGAAAAATTCTAGCGAAGGATTTGAATATTTAAAAAATGCACCGGAAGAGAACGGCATTCCCAAAGATTTGTTCACAATCGAAAGAAAACAGCCCTTTTACTGGCCTCCCCATGGATGAGCATCAAATGGACACAAGCCAGTCTTAACGACTTCTCATAGGATGCACATAGGGCCAAAATCGTTTATTCACTCATACCGCAGCGAATCGGCAGGGTTGGCCGAGGCTGCTTTGATAGATTGGATGCCGATCGTTACTAATGCGATCGCCAATCCGATCAAAGAAGAAAGGAGGAAGACAGGCCAGGTAAGGTCGATCCGGTACGCGAAATTAGCTAACCAGGTTTTCATGATGTAGTATGAAACAGGCCATGCGATCAAATTAGCTAGAACGACCAGAACAAGAGATTCTTTTATCATCAGTGCGACAAGCGACCTGAAGGGTGCCCCTAGGACTTTCCTTATCCCGATTTCTTTTGTCCTCTGTTCCGAAGAGTGAGCCACAAGTCCGAACAATCCCAGGCAAGAGATGAAGATTGCAAGAATGGCAAAGTATCCGTAAATCTGCCTGTTACGATCGACGTTGTCATAATTTTTGTTTAGATTATCCTCAAGAAAAAAATATTCGAAAGGCGAATCGGGGAAATATTCTTTCCATTTTCTTTCTATAAAGCTTAAGGCCGCAGGTATCGTTCCGGTTTCAGGATCGAGCTTGATCCCTATGTATCTGGATCTTTCCGGACTGTAGAGAAACAAAACCGGGTCCAGCTCGTATTGGAGTGAAAAAATATGAACGTCATTGACCACACCTAAAATTGTCCAGTCGTGATCAGCAAAGTTCACTCTTTTCCCGATGGGATTTTCATATCCCATGATACGAGCAGCTGAGTCGCTGATCACGATGGAGTCTGAAAAGCTAGTGGATATCAGCCGTGAGAAAACGTTTCCTTTTAGGATTTTCATCCCGTAAGTCTTGAAAAAATCATCGCCCACGAAGTGCCCGTGAAATAGAATCTTTTGTTCAGGATCCTTCCTATCCCAATGGACGCTCTGCGTAGCGAAGGCGCTTCCGATGCCGGGAGGCATTCCGGATGCCGTCACATCCTGGATCCGTGGATCGTTCTTGATTTCGTTTCGGAATGCCTCGTAACGCGGCACATTCATTTTATTGATACCCACTATGCACATATCCTTTTTTTCGAATCCGAGATCCTTTTCCAGAAAGAAATTAAACTGCTTTGAAGATACGTTCGCACTGATGAGCAGAAAAATGGAAACGGCAAACTGTATGATTACCAGGCTCCTTTTCAATATGGCTTTTCTGGAACCTGTGCTGAAATTCTTCTTGAGGGCATACTGTGGGCGGAACGAGGACAAGAAAAAGGCAGGATATCCTCCTGCAATAAGTCCTGTGAAAAAGGCGATCAGGAACACACCGCACAATTGGCTCGGATAAGAAAACAGGGTAAATGACACGGATTTCCCGCTTATGTTATTGAATGTAGGAAGAAAGAGATAGACAAGCAACGCAGCTATAATAAGTGATAACAGGGAAAAACAAAGGGATTCGCCGAGGAATTGTCTGATGAGATCACCTTTTTTGGCGCCCACTACCTTTCGGATTCCGATTTCTTTCGCCCGGCTTAGGGAACGGGCAGTGGTCAGGTTCGTAAAATTGAAGCAAGCGATAAGAAGTACAAGCCCGGCCAAAAAAGAGAACATGGTGATGCTCTTCATTCCTGTCGGCTCCCCATTGATGTTGTATAGACGCATGGAATTGACCTGCTGGAGGACGAGTTGAATTTCGGACGCGCTATCGGAGTGCTCGCCAAAGACAACGGCAATCTTTTCGTTGACCTTCTTATGGTCGACACCCTTTTCCAGGAGGATATAAGCGATGAAACGATATTCTCCCCAATTTTCAAATCCCGAAGCATAATTTTTATAAAGCGAAATGGGAACGAGACAGTCAAAGCTGTAGTAGCTAGACTCGAAATGAGTGTTATGAAGGATATTCTTCATAATGCCAGTGACATGGAGATCCATCGAATTATCCAACGTCATAGTTTTGCCCAGCGGTTCTTCTTTTCCAAAATATTTTTCAGCCATCTCCTCTGTCAGAACGATGGAGTTTGGATCTTTCAAGGCATTCCGGGGATTCCCCTTGATGAATTCAAAGGAAAAAAGGTCGAAAAAAGATGGATCTGCAAAACCGAAACCGTTCTCGTTGAACAGGCGGTCTTCGTACCGGAGTGTCCGGTTCCTGAGAAAATGGAATCTTGCAGCATCCCTAATTTCGGGAATACTCTCCTTTAGGACTTCCGCAGCAAGCCAGGGAGTCTTGATATCGACCATATCCAGCCTATTCTGCTGTTGCTCAACCACAACAAGCCTGTAGAGTTCGTCGCTGTGGCTGAAAAACCTATCATAGCTCATCTCATCCTGAACCCATAAAAATATGAGAAGGCAGCAGGTCATTCCCAACGTCAATCCGGAAATATTGATGAAAGAAAAAGCTTTTTGTTTTCTAATTTTGCGAAGAGTTGTAACCAGATAATTTTTGAGCATAATGCCTCCAAAAAAGAATTGTTGTTTAGATAGGTTGAGGATTGAACCGATGACCTGTTTCCAGTACCAGAACCAGGCGTTCATTCGGTTTTCGTCTGTTGAAATTTCCGCAAAATATTCATCCAGATCATGGACTAATGTCAACTTTTCTTCATCTTTGCAGTATTTGTTCCACAACCATCGTGCAAGACGGGGAGGAGCATGTCGTTTCATCTTGTTCACACTCAGATTTTTTTCAGCTGCCGCCCCACACCTTTCCACAAAGATTTGTGAAACTCTCTTGTATTCCGGAGGGCGTTGGCTCCTGAGGGTGTCAGAGAGTAGAAGACCTTTTTGCGGCCACCTTTAGCGGGCGTTTCCTCGGCCATCTTTTTATCGATATAGCCTTTCTTATGCAGGGAATCCAGAGAGACCCAGAGGCTGCCGATTGTCAGTTTTTTCCCCGCGCTCTGCTTGATCTCTTTGAGGATATTAACAGAAAAAGCATCGTCCTTAAGCCTGAGGATAGAGAGAAGAAGCATCTCTTCAGCTCGCGTGAGCACTTTCATGCTTGACCTTTCATGTATTCAGACGAATCATTCCAGCATATGGTTGTCATCAAATACTATTTAGTAGTAATTGATAACAAAAGTCAAGGGAAAAACCTCAGATTCAGCGAGAATGCCAGGTGCTCCCTCAAAGAAGCGCGGGTGTGAGGAATCATCCCCTTTTCCCATTTTTGCCTAGAAATGGACACAAAATGGATACAAGCCTGTCTTAACGACCCCTCATAAGAGATGCACGGGATTGTAGATCCTCTTATCACTCATAGCGAAGCGAATCGACCGGATTGGCTGTAGCGGCTCTGATGGACTGGTAGCCGACTGTTAGCATGGCGATAGACAAAGCCAAAACAGCGGCCGTCAAGAATGGCCATATGCCGATATCGGCCCTGTATGCAAAATCGGCCAGCCACAAGTTCATGGCATAATACGCCAGCGGCCAGGCCACCACATTACCCGCCACGATCCACTTAGCAAATTCTCTGGATTGCATCATAAGGATTCCCCCCACCGATGCTCCCAGGACCTTCCGGACACCGATTTCCTTTGTACGTTGTTCGGCTAAAAAGGATGCTAATGCAAAAAGGCCCAGACATGCGATGAATATGCCCAGCGCAGCAAAGTATCCGATCGTTTTTGCCAGACGTTCTTCATTCTTGTATTGACTGTCAACAAGCTCATCGATGAAGTGAAAATCGAAGGGGAATCCGGGAGAAAATTCTTTCCAGGTCTTCTCGATATGGGCGAGTGTCTCCGGCACCCTCTCTGCTGCGATTTTAACGCTGATCATCCAGAGCCATGGATCGTTCCATCCGAACATCATTGGCTGGATTTCATACTGGAGGCTTTGGTAATGAAAATCCCTTACGACTCCTATGACTTCGACATCTTTAACAGGGAATGAAGATCCTCCCAAATCTTCATGGCGAAGGATTGTCCCCACAGGCTTTTCTAAACCTAATTGACGGACGGCTGTCTCGTTCAAAAGACACGTTCGGTACGGATCCGATAACATTTCTCTGGAAAAGTTTCTCCCTGTCAGAATTTCGAGTCCGTACACATCGACATAATCTGGGTCCACTGTGAAAATGGCATAGCCGTTGCGTTCCCCTTTGTACTCGAATCCCTCCCAGTTGTACACAATTCCGGGACGCCCTTGAGAATAGGTCACATTATGAATCAGGGGGTGCTGCATAAGCCTGTTCTTGAACGCTTGTTTGTTGTCACGGATATCTTTGTTCCTCGGAATCTCCATGTAGACGATATGCTCTTTTTGAAAGCCCAGGTCCTTGTTCCTGATGTATTGAATCTGTTTTAACACGACAAAGGTCGCGATAATCAGGATGATAGATACGGTGAATTGGAAGCTGATGAGAAACTTCCTGAAAATGCCGGACCTGATGCCTTTTGTCCTATGTCCTTTCAAAACGGATGCTGGCCGGAAGGCTGACAGGTAAAAAGCAGGATAAATGCCGGCAAGGATTCCTACAAGGACTGCGATGGCAATAAAAACCAGAAGAATCAAAGGATAGGCAAAATAATTCATCGCAAGGTTGCGTTGCATCAACATGTTGAACTCCGGGAGAAACAGCGAAACAAGTCCGACTGCCGCCACAAAGGAAATGAGGCTGAAGAGTACGGATTCGCCCAGAAATTGGATGATTAGGCTCTTGCGTGTCGATCCTACCACCTTTTTGATCCCGACCTCCTTCGCTCTGAGAGATGCCCGGGCTGTCGAAAGGTTGAGGAAATTCACACAGGCGATAAGCAGGATAAAAACGGCGACGGCCATGAATACGAAAACCAGCGGACGGCTCCCGTGATTTCGGAAAGAACTCCCTGCCGAAAAGAAAATATCCTCCAGGGGGAACAAGTCGAAAACGAAATCGACATTCCAGAGTTCCTTGAGCCTGTCATGAAAAAGATTCGTGATCTTGCCCGCCACGACTGCGGTGTCATGATTCTCAGGGAGCAAAACAAAAGTCGCCAGGTTCCAACTGTTAAAGCTGTCCAATTCGCTCTGGCCGATGATTTTGCCAAGATTTTCGAATGGTGCCAGCACATCGAACTTAAGATGAGTGCGCTTAAGGTCTTCTATGATAGCGGTAACATGGTATTCAAGCCTGTTGTTAACCTCGAGCGTTTTTCCTATGGGATTTTCACGGCCGAAAAGACGTTGCGCCACACTCTCAGTTAGAACCAGGGCGAAGGGATCATTGAGCGCTGTCCCAGGGTCTCCTGAAATCGGAGGAAAAGAAAATACATCAAACACCGTTGGGTCCGACCAGCCGAAATCCCGGACGATAATCGTTCTCTCTCGAGTTGGATCGTTATGAGGCCGGTATTTCACAAGATAGTCATGCCGAAACTTGAAGCGAACAACCTTTTCCACCTCGATGATGTTTTGCGCAATCCATTTCCCCACGGCCGGAGCCATAGAGAGCTGCCGTCCATTTGCGCCTTGGACGCGGTAGATTCTGTCTGAATTTTTATGATGTTTATCAACGCTAAGTTCATGCAGAACAAAGAGCATGATCAACATGAAACAGGCCATACCGACGGACAGACCCAGAATGTTGATAAAGGAACAGCCTTTGTGTTTAATAATGTTTCTTATAGCGAATTTCAGATAATTTTTAAACATGACAAATCTCCAGAAGAGAATATCTTTTGTAAAAACAGGCAGCGACCGCAGAAGATGCGTCCAGTACCATAGCCAGGCCCGGACAAATCCTCTGGTTTCATAAACTAGACTGAATTCTTCGTCAAAATCGCCGCGCAGATGAGGATTGACATCGTATCTCGCTAAATGCCTGAGAAGCCAATCGCCGAATTTTGGAAGTCTCGATCGAGGATGTTTCATTTTTGGTGTGTTTCAAAAGAATAGGGTTTGAGATTGCCCCATAGCTTTTGGTTCATGGCACAAGCCGCTTTTAAGGCCTTGATCCCGGCGGGAGAGACCGTGTAGTACATGCGTTTTTTTCCTCTTCGCTGAGGGGTGGATTCTCCCGGATGTTTCAAGACATATTTTTTCCGGGTTAACCGGTCGAGGGCACTGTATAAATTGCCGAAGGTGAAATCTTTGCCGATGATGTCCGATACATGGTGCCGGATTTTAAAGCCGTAGGCTTCATCCTTCAGCTCCCAGATGGAAAGGAGAAGGATCTCCTCGATTTTTGTCAGATCTTTCATGTCACATTCCGATCATTATACTGTTATGCAGTATATTAGACGCAGGAATTTGAAAAAAGGTTGCAATTTGTTTTGCTATTTTTTCCTTTTTTTTGCTCCCGGATGGACACAAAATGGACACAAGCCCGTCTTAACGACTTCCATGGAGATCCGCAAATGAATTTCTTTTGACTTTCGAAAGAAACTCGGCTATACTTGGTTCATGATAACCTTTCAAATTCGAAAGAAACTTGGAGAAAATGGGGATGAAACTATTAACCCGGCATGAAGAACATGTCCTTTTGACCATCCTTCATTTGGAGGATAATGCATACCTGGTCACGATCAAGGAATACCTCGAAGATCATACTTCCAAGGAACTCTCTTTCGGCACGCTTTATGTTTTGTTGAAGCGGTTGGAAAAAATGGGATACATCCGGCACCAGGTGGGAGAAGCGACATCGAAGCGAGGCGGTAAAGCCATAAAGTATTATTCCGTCACAAAAGCAGGGGTAAGGGCACTGGAAAAAACCAGGGAAGTTCAGGATTCTATGTGGAAGGAATTCTCGCGTCTGGCCATTAAAGCGGGAAGGGCTCATGAGTCATAACCGGTCGAATCTGCCTCAATGGGGCAGGTGGTTTTTGAAACGCTTGCTGTCGGAAGAGGAGTGCGAATTTTTCTCAGGGGATTTAGAGGAAGGCCTGCATGAAGATTTAGAGCGCAAGGGCTGCTCGAGAGCCCGGATGAGGCTGCATATCCGTCTGTTGGCCATCATCATTCCGATCTTGATTTCAAAAGTTCACTGGACTGCGGTTCTGGTTGCCAATGATATAAAAATCACCGCGAGAAATATCAAAAAACACAGGATCTTCAGCCTCATCAACATCACCGGACTTGCCGTCAGCCTGGCCTTCTTTATACTGCTGATCTCTTATGTCCGGGACGAGTGGAACTACGACCGATTCCATGCCAAGGCATCCCGAATTTACATGACCACCGTCGAGATGATGAATAATCCCCCAGCGGCTGTCTCCGCTCCTATCTTAGCCGAGCCCCTTCAAGCTGAATTCCCCGAAATTGTGAGCGTCGTGCGCTATTGGTGCACCAGCCAAGCTGTCAAGTCCGGCGGAATCATTCAAAATCAAGATCTGGCTCTGGCGGATACAGGCTTCTTCTCGCTTTTCAATTTTCCTTTTCTCTCCGGCCGGCCCGACAGGGCTATAGATGCACCCAATCAGGTCGTCCTGACCCAGGAATCCGCTTCCCGCTTCTTCGGCCCCGTCGATCCACTCGGCAAGGTACTCTCCATCAGCATGGGTAACCAGCCTCATGATTTTATGGTGACCGGAGTTTTGAAAGGGATTCCGGGCAGCTCATCCATACAGTTCGATCTTTTGGTCTCATTCGAACACCTCTCCGACATATTTGGAGAGGAATTCACCGGAGGGTTGATCGACACCCCTTTTTTTCATACCACGTTCCTTGAACTCCACCCGGAAAGCCGTCCATATGATCTTGAAGCCAAGCTTCCGGGTTTCGTTGAAAAATATTATGGTGAAAATTTCCGGAAGTTCGAAATGGACCCCGCGAGCTTGAGCCTGGGCCTCTATCGATTCCAAGACTTTCATCTCGGTGCCATCGGATCTTCCTCACTCGAAGGACACAGCCGTCCGCTTTATTCCTGGATCTTATTCGGGATTGCCCTGGTTGTTCTGCTGTTGGCCTGCTCCAACTATACGAATTTATCGTTAGGTCTTTCTTCCCTGCGGCTCAAGGAAATCGGCGCCCGCAAAGTGATGGGTGCGGGAAAAGTCCATCTGATCAGGCAGTTTGTAAATGAATCTATGCTTTTGAGTTTCATCGCGATCGCTTTGGGAGTCCTTCTGGCGATACTGGTATTCCCACGGTTCAATCACTATACCGGGAAAATCCTTTCTCTCGACTTTCTCTTGAATTTTCCTTCCATGGCTATCCTCTTTGGCCTGCTGCTTCTGACCGGACTGATCTCCGGAGGCTATCCCGCTGTCATTCTCTCAGGTCTGAAAATCACCGATATATTCTCGGGAAAACTCCAGATGGGAAGGAAAAATATTCTCACCCGCGCTTTGCTGATTTTTCAATTCACGCTCACCATATTCCTGGTTGTGGGTTCACTGATTATGATCAAGCAGATTGATTACCTAAGCCGGGAGGATATGGGATTCGATTATCAAAATCTGGTTGCGGTTCCGACCTATTCTTTTTGGAACCATGATGAGTCAGGCGACCGGGCACTGGAAGCTTTTCAGCGGGAGCTGGAAAAGCATCCGGAGATTTTGGGCGTGGCTGGGACCAGCGGATATGGCACTCCCATGGGGTATTCCAACATCACGGAATATGAATTTCAGGATTCATTGGTCACTGTAACTCATAAACGGGTAGACTATGGCTTTCTCGAGGCCCTAAAGATCCCGCTTCTTCAAGGAAGAAATTTCTCCCGAGAATATTCCTCTGATATCGAAGACGCCGTGATCGTCAACCAAACCCTGGTGCACCGTTTCGGATTAAAAAATCCGGTGGGAAAGAGTTTTTCCGAATTTGCCAAAGACACACGTCCTGCGGGATATAAATATGCACCGACGATTATCGGAGTGATTCAGGATTTTCATTTCGCCTCTCTTCATCAGGAGATAGGGCCGATGATGTTGAACATGAGACCGGAGGGGCCCTGGATGTACATCTTGGTTCGCCTACGGCCGGGAAATCCGGCTCCTGCCCTGTCCGCTATGCAGGGTATCTGGAAGGAGACAAATCCTGATAAGCCGTTCAGTCCGATTTTTTTGGATGACGTCCTAAGCTCTCAGTATGAACGGGAACGGAATTGGAGCGGGATTGTTCGGTTTTCTACGGCCTTCGCTATGTTGATCGCGGCAATGGGATTGTTCGGTCTCACCGCTTTGACCGTATCCCGCAGAACCAAGGAAATCGGAATTCGGAAGGTGCTGGGAGCAAATATCCCGGTCATACTGGCGATCATCTCCCGAGAATTTGTTGTCTTGATATTATGCGCTAATGTGGCGGCCTGGCCCTTGGCCTATTGGGCCGCTTCCAAGTGGCTGCAGAGCTTTGCCTATCGGACCGCCATCGCTCCATGGATATTTCCGCTGGCGGGCGCGATCGTTCTATGCTTTGGATTGATAGTCGTTTGCTCTCAGGCCGTGAGGGCCTGCCTCCAAGATCCTGTTAACGCTCTACGCTATGAATAGAGACTCATCACAAGCATTGAATCAGGGCTGATTCATTACGAGATTGTAATGACACAATCGGAGAGCTAAGATGATCTGATCCTCTTACATGTTCCATTTTAAAGTATGTTTTTTTGATATCGTCTTAACAAAAGAACTGTTAAATAATTCAGAATTAATGAAAGGGTTTGGTCACAAGGGCTTTCAATAGACTTGTAAACTGTTGATAAAAAATAAATTATAAAAGTGGCTGGGAAGCAGGGATTCGAACCCCGATTCCATGATCCAGAGTCATGTGTCCTGCCATTGGACGACTTCCCAGCAGCAGCGACATGATAATCGATTTGGAGATGTATTTCAAGCCTTACAGGGACCGGCAGCAGGAAATGGAATTGGTTGCCGAAGATGTTTGACAGTCCAAATCGTTGGTGATAATATGCCCGAAAATGAAAAAGAACCATATCCGGATCATCGTCCTTTTTGCCCTCACCTTCGCTTTTCTGTTTTTTTTCTTTCGCAGCGTAGAATGGGATCAGGTTCTCGGTTATTTGACCGGCATCGGCATCGAATATTTGGTCCTTTTGATCCTTCTGGTCCCGTTGAATTTTGTTTTCCGGTCCGTGCGCTGGAAGTGCCTCCTGAAGCATGAGAAGGAAAACGTGAGTTTCTACAACCGGTTTGCCGGGAATGCCGTGGGTTTTGCCGTGACAGGACTTTTTCCAGGGCGATTAGGAGAGCTGGTCAAGCCCATATATCTGGCGCAGAAAGAAGGCCTGAACAAGGGTTTCGTGATCGGGACGGTTGTGGTCGAGAGAATGTTCGATTTATTCAATATGTGCTTTCTGCTCGGCGTTTTTTTCATTTCCCGACCCCTTTATATCTCGATCTTTAACTTGGAGATAGAAAAAGAGGCTTATTCCAATCTGGCCCTTTGGGGGATTCTCGGAATCGCTATCGGTACTGTCATTCTTCTGCTCTCTCTTTCCCTCTATTTTTTCAAGGAAAAAACCCTCAAGATCATTTCCTTTTTTCTGAAACCGCTTTCCCAAAAATGGCGTGACCAGATCATGGGCCTTATCGACGAGTTCATCAAGGGTTTGAAATTCTTTCATTCGGTAGGGGATGTTTTCGTTTACATATTCTGGTCGCTTGTCGTCTGGCTCAATATCGCTGTTCTGTATTGGATTTGGCTTTTCGCCTATGAGATTGCTGTCCCGTTTTTCTATATTTTTCCTTATGTCTTTCTTACGATGGTCGGAGCATCGATCCCGACACCCGGAATGATCGGAGGATTCGATTATTTCAGTAAGTATGGTTTGACCTCCCTTTATGGCGTCGAAACCAACCTGGCTGTCGGGATGACGCTCGTGATTCACGCGATCCAACTGGCGGTGACATATGTCATCGGTTATGGTATATTGTGGAAAGAAGGCATTTCGCTCTTTCAGGTAAAAAAATTGGGAGAACAATCGAAGCCATGAGATGTCCTTTCTGTGATTATACCGAAAGCAAAGTGATCGACTCCAGAGAGAGCAAAAACGGCCTTTGCATCCGCCGGCGGCGCGAATGCCTCAAGTGTACAAAACGATTCACCACCTACGAAAAGATCGAAGAAATTCCCTACATGGTCATCAAAAAAGACGGAAAGAGACAGCGTTTCGACAGCCAAAAGCTCTTGCAGGGCTTGCTGAAAGCCTGTGAAAAAAGGCCTGTGCCGGTGTCCAAGCTGGAAGAGATCGTCGAAGAGATCGAGGCCAATCTCCAGGACCGTGCCGACAAGGAAATAGCGGCATCTGAAATAGGCCGGCTTGTGATGGAAAAACTCAAGGTTTTGGACAAGGTTGCCTATGTCCGGTTTGCGTCCGTTTACCGGGAGTTCAAGGATGTTCTGGAGTTCAAAAAAGAGCTCGAGGTTCTTTTAAAAGAGAGATAAATCGGGAACGAAAAAAAATATCGTGATTTTGGGTTCCTTAATTTCGATCTTCAGCTTTCGGGATGGATTATTCAATCATTTTTCCGCGGGTGATTCATAAGTGGAAAAAATTGCTATAATAGAAAGATGGTAAAAAAGATACGGCCTGTTTCGAGGATTGTGAGAATCGAAGCCGAGATAAACAAGATTTTCGGGGAATTTCTCTCGCAGAAAAAGGAACTTTTCGGGTTGGACGAGAGCTGGATTCCCTGCGTGGATATCTCTGAAAGAACGGATGAGGTTATCGTAAAATTCGAACTTCCCGGCGTTGCCCAGGAGGACGTCTCCATTTTCCTCCATAGCAATCGATTAGAGCTCAAGGGCATAAAAAGAGAGAAGCGGTCCCGGAATCGTGTGAGGTATTTCCGGCTCGAGCGAGAGTTCGGAACCTTCCGCAGAATCGTGTTTTTGCCCTGTGCGGTCGTTCCCGAAAAATCCAAAGCCCTGCTGGAGAACGGAGTCTTGACCGTGATCTTGAAAAAATATCGAAGGGATAAGGAAAAGAAGGTCGTAGTGAAAATCCAGAAATCTGGAAAATAGCCAGGAGGACCCTATGGCGAAGAAAGATGGCGATTACGAAGAACAGTTCGAAGATCTTATCGAAGAGAAAGATCAAAAACTCCATGTTCCCAAAGAACTTCCTGTCCTGATGCTGAGGGATATCGTGGTGTTTCCCTATATGGTCGTTCCTCTGTTTGTCGGCAGAGAGAAATCCAAAAACGCGGTCGATCAGGCGCTCTCTTCCCACCGGATGATTCTTCTTCTGACACAGAAGAGCTCTGAGGTCGAAGACCCCAAAAAAGATGAGGCCTTCGAGATCGGAACGGTCGCTTTGATCATGCGGATGTTGAAACTTCCCGATGGCAGGATCAGGATCCTTGCCCAGGGACTGGTGCGGGCGAGAGTCGAGGACCTGAAGGAAGATAAGCCCTATCTTACGGCTTCCGTTAAAGTTTTGCACGACCCGGATGAAGCGGAGAAATCCATCGAAGTCGAGGCTCTCGTGCGCAATGTGAGAACGGATCTGGACAAGGCTTCTGCGCTGGGAAAAAATATCCCGCCCGAAGTCATGATTATCGCGGCCAATGTGGAGGAACCCGGCCGGCTGGCCGATCTGACTGCGGCCAACCTGGAGCTGAAGGTCGACGAGGCTCAGAGGATCCTGGAAATCACGACCCCTCTCGAGAGGTTGAAAAAGGTCTATGAACTCCTGACCAAAGAACTCGAGCTGCTGGATGTCCAGTCCAGGATCAGCACCGAGGCAAAGGGAGAGATGGACAAGCTTCAGCGGCAGTATTTCCTCCGCCAGCAGCTGAAAGCGATCCAGAAAGAATTGGGCGAGGGGACCGAGATCCAGGAGGAGATCAAAGGCTACCAGGAAAAGCTCAGAAAGCTGAAGGTGGAGAAGGAGATCCGGGAGGAATTAGAGAAGCAGATCGACCGGCTGTCACAGATGCACCCGGAGTCTGCCGAGACAGCCGTGGTCCGGAATTATCTGGACTGGATGTTCGCCCTGCCATGGAACAAAAGCACGGTCGACAATTTGAATTTGATAAAAGCCAGAAAGATCTTGGACGAAGACCATTACGGCCTGGATAAAGTGAAAGAACGCATCCTGGAGTATTTGGGAGTAAGAAAACTTTCCAAGAAGATCAAGGGGCCGATCCTCTGTTTTGTCGGCCCTCCGGGAGTGGGGAAAACTTCTCTCGGACGATCGATTGCCCGTGCTTTAGGAAGAAAGTTCAGCCGGATATCTCTGGGAGGCGTCCGGGACGAGGCCGAGATCCGCGGTCACAGGCGAACATATGTGGGCGCCATGCCGGGCCGGATCATCCAGGGTATCCGCCGCTGCGGTTCGAACAACCCCGTTTACATGATGGATGAGGTGGACAAGATCGGTGCCGATTTCCGGGGGGATCCGTCTTCGGCGCTTTTGGAAGTGCTGGATCCCGAACAGAACAACAGCTTCCGGGATCATTACCTCGGGGTTCCGTTCGACCTTTCCAGGGTTATGTTTATCACGACAGCCAATCTATTGGACCCGATCCAGCCGGCTTTTCGCGACAGAATGGAAATCCTTCATCTTCCCGGATACACCGAAGAGGAGAAGCTTCAGATCGCTCTTCGCCATCTGGTCCCCAAGCAGATCGAAGAGAACGCGCTCAGCAGCAAATACATAACTTTCACCAAAGGAGCTATCCAGAAAATAATTTCTCTCTACACGAGAGAGGCCGGCGTGAGGAATCTGGAGAGGGAGATCGCTGCTGTTTGCCGAAAAGTGGCAAGAAGGGTGGCCGAGGGAAAGGAGAAGGTTTCCCGGATCACTTCCCAGAATGTCGAGAGATACCTCGGCCCGCCAAAGATCTTCAGGGATCAGCTGCTCAAGGAAGACAGGGTGGGAGTGAGCACCGGGGTTGCGTGGACAGCCTCGGGGGGAGAGATCCTATTTGTCGAATCCTCCAAAATGAAAGGAAAGGGACACCTGTCTCTAACAGGATCTCTTGGCGATGTCATGAAAGAATCCGCACAGGCGGCTTTGAGCTATGCCCGGGCCCACACCAAAGACCTGGGGATCAACATGCAGATTTTTTCACAGAACGATTTTCACATACACATCCCGGAAGGTGCGATCCCCAAGGATGGCCCGTCTGCCGGCGTGACCATCGCTACATCCTTGATCTCCGTTTGCACGAACAGAAAAGTCAAACGGGAGACGGCCATGACAGGAGAGATCACATTGAGGGGGAACGTCCTCCCGGTCGGGGGGATAAAGGAGAAGGTGCTGGCTGCTCAGAGGGCCGGTGTGAAGAGAATGATCATGCCGGCTGCCAACAGGAAGGATTTGATCGATATCCCCAAGAAAGTGAAGAGCGAGATGGAGTTTATTTTTGTCGAGGAGATCGGAGAAGTCCTTTTCCACGCCCTGTCAAAACCTGTCGGACCGAGAACACCGAAGAAAAAAGCGAGTCCCCCTAAAAAAAGGAAGCAGGGTTCTAAATAAATTCGATCGCTGGACGGTCAGGCTTGCTGCGGCGAAGCAGGCAGAAAGTAAGAAGATGAAATTGCCTCGATTGGAAGAACAAGCTCTGATCGATGCTATCAGGAGGGAATTCAGGGGCCCCAAAACAGGGCTGATCCTCGGGATCGGGGACGACGCCGCTGTCGTTAAGATCTCAGGGGAAAAAATCTTCATCACCAAAGATCTGCTCATCGAGGATGTCCATTTTTTGTTTCGTTTTCACCCCCCAAAGCTTCTCGGAAGGAAGAGCCTGAATGTCAATTTGAGCGACCTGGCTGCCATGGGGGCCTCTCCCAAATATGCCCTTCTCGGATTGGGACTTCCGAAGGATACAGGAACGGGTTGGATCCGGGAATTTTTTAGCGGGTTTAAATCTGCTGCCAAAGAGTTCGGAGTGAGTTTGGTTGGAGGAGATATCACGCGGGCCCGAAAAATTACGGTTTCAGTGACGATTTTGGGAGAGGGGAAAGACGCCATCCGGAGAGACGGGGCGAGACAGGGGCATCACGTGTTTGTATCCGGTTCTCTGGGAGATGCGAGAGAGGGATTGGTACTTATGAGAAAAGGAGTCCGGCTCGGCAGTGACAAACGGCAGGACCGGATGCTGAGGGCATTTCTCGATCCGCAGCCTCAGGTCAAGCTGGGAATGGAATTGGCGCGCCTGAAACTGGCTTCCGCGATGATCGATACGAGCGATGGCCTGTCGATAGATCTGGGCCATCTTTGCGAGGAGAGCGGCTGTGGTGCAGAGGTTTACCTGGAAAAAATTCCGGTGTCGGCAGAGCTTAAAGCGCTGCAAAGAAAGGCTCGTGATTTTGCCTTGAATGGTGGAGAAGACTACCAGCTCCTTTTTACGGTCCCCGAGGAAAAGATGGACCTGCTTTCAAGCCTGAAAAGGAGATATGCGCTCACGCCGATCGGAAAGATCATAAGCGGACTAGGTATTGTCGTGGTCGACAGCCGGAACCGCCGCAAAAAACTCCAGCCCAAGCCCTGGCACCATTTTTAATTGGGGGACATAGTTCGGGGACAGGATACTCAATCACTCAATTCCCTTATTTTTGTTGCATTGTTAGGAATCTCACAATCGTGATCGCCGTAGAAATTTGGTGATTGGGTATCCTGTCCCCAAACTATATTGACAAAAGGGGGATGATTTTGTAAACAAAGAACAAGCAAAGAATGCATTCGCATTCACTGGAGAGGATAATGAGAGCGAAATTAATATTATCTGTGATGGCTGTTTCTATATTTTGTCCGACCCTTTGGGGAGGGGGGTGGAATAACACCTTGATGGGAGCCCGCGCTATCGCCATGGGTGCAGCTTTTGCGGGGGTCGCTGATGATCCCAGTGCGATATATTATAATCCTGCCGGTTTAGCCTTTCAGAACAGCCGATTCAACCTTTCCATCGATGGGTTCTACATAATGCCGACCCATGAGTATGTTTCTCCGGCTGGGGTGAGCTCCCAGAGCCAATACAGTTCCTCCGTTCCCCAGCTCTTTGTCACGTACCAGACGAACGAGCGGATGACGATCGGTTTTGGCGTTTATGTTCCCTATGCAGGCGGGGGAGTCGAATGGAGTGACGGGCAGTTGCCCATCCCGGCGCTGAAATCTTATCTGGGTGTCGTTTCGTTTACGCCGACCGTGTCCTATCAATTCAGCGAAAAATTTTCTATGGGTTTGAATATAAATTTATACCGCTCCACATTTGAATTGGATACGCAAACAGATTCTCTCGGGCACATGAAGGCCGAAGAGAACGGAAGTTCTTTTTCGGCCGGCTTCGGGGTGATGTACAAGCCTTCGGAGCGATGGTCATTCGGCATGAGCGTCAGAGGGCCTTCCAGGATGACCCTGACCGGCAAGACAACGGTAACTGTCGAAGTCCCTGATTTCGGAAATGTCGCGCTCGGCCTCGATTCGGAGACGAAATTCGATCTTCCCTGGGATATCGAGGTCGGTCTTTCATACAGATTCTCGGATAAGTTTCTCTTGACCGGCAGTGCCCAATATACCATGTGGTCGACGCTGGATAGTCTCGACAAGACGATCAAAGATGTGCCCAGGCCAGATCTCAGCACCTATGATATCCATCAGGAAGAACCGATGAACTTCAAGGATATCCTTATCGTCCGGGTCGGTTTCGAGTATAATATCTCCGGCGGTCTCGCTCTTCGTGCCGGGATCGGGGTAGACCGGGCCGCAATGCCGGCAGAATACCTGAATTTTACCAATATCGATGTGGACAAATTTACGCTTTTGGGTGGGATCGGATACAGAACCGGCCGGATGAGTATTAATTTTGCGTATATTCTAGCGCAGGGGAAGGAAAGGGAGAAAAAAGGTTTTACTCCGCCTTTCGGCTTGCCGGGCTCCTACAATCTGAGTGCATCGATCGTGGGGCTAGGTATCACTTATTCGTATTAACTGCTGATAAAGTCGCCTGTGAACACGACTTCGGCGGGTCCGGATTGGTAGATCTTCTTCTTTTTCCACTCTACTTCTAGAACGCCCATGCTGGTTCGCACTTTGACCTTTTGATCGGTCAGGCCTTTCATGATGGATGCCACAGCCGCCGCGCAGCTGCCGCTTCCGGACGAAAGGGTCTCGCCCACACCTCGCTCCCAGAAAAGAACTTCGATTTCTTTCCTGCTCATCACTCTTATGAACTCGACATTCGTCTTTTTGAGGAAGAAAGGATGCAGCTCGATCTCACGCCCGATCTGGTGCCACTCGATCCGGGCCGGGAACCGGTCGACAAAGATCGCACAGTGGGGATTTCCCAGGGATATGACGGTGATCGGGTAGACCTTTCTGTTGATCGACAAAGGATAGTCGATGATTTTTTCATGGATCGAACCGTCATAGAAAGGAATATCCTGGGATCTGAGCAGCGGAATCCCCATTTCTATCCTGATGTGATAAAGATTTTTATCCTGCTTGATGAGTTTGCTTTCTCTGTTTCCGGCAGTCGTGTGGAACTCCAGCCGCGTGGAATCGATCTTTTTATAATGGTGGAGATAGGCCGCCGCGCATCGCAGCCCGTTCCCCGATATTTCCGCTTCGGTCCCGTCTGCATTGAAAACGCGGAAATTGATAAGACCCTTGGCTGGATCTGTTATGCGGATGATCAGAAGCCCGTCTGCCCCTGCTCCCGTGTGACGTTCGCAGACCAGGCGGGCCAGTGCGGGCTTGTCTTCGTTGTCTCGAATCTTTCTCTCATCGACGATCAGGAAGTCGTTGCCCAGAGAGTGTATTTTAGTAAATTTCATTCAGCTATACTAATCAGGTATGCTCAGGGTTCGGATAAAATCGCCCCCTTGCTCTCCTTCTCTCCGTAAAAGAAGCATGATGGCATCGCCGGATTTGGCTTTTTTCAGAATGCTCTCGAGGTCTCCCACGCTTTTCATTTTGACCTGATTGACCTCGAGAATGACGTCCCCTGACCGAATGCCTTTCCGGTCCGCTTCGCTGTACCGGGTGACTTCCGTGATGATCAGCCCTTCTTCCGTCCGGTATCCCAGCCGGCTTGCCAATCGTGGCGTCAGTTCCCTGACCTTGAAACCGATATCTTTATCCGAAGATATCGCAGGCTGCTGCCCCTCCTCATTTGTTTCCCGCTCCGTTATTTTAGCTTTGAGAATTTTTTCCTCTCCGCCTTTCCGGACGACTTTGATTTCGACCGTCGTTCCGGGGGAAATATCGGCGATTGTGATGAGCAGATCGGTGGGGTCTTTTATGGGTTTTCCGTCAATTTCCACGATCACATCGTAGGGCCTCATGCCTGCCTTTTCTGCGGGATAGCCGGGTGTCACATCTTGGATCAAGGCGCCATTTTTCACATCGATATCGAGGCTTTTCCTTACTTGTTCGTCCACAGGAATTGGATTTTCAACTCCCAAATATCCTCGGATCACTCTTCCCCTTTCTCTGAGCTGCTGGACTACTTTTTTGGCCAGTTCCGTCGGGATGGCGAATCCGATCCCGATGCTGCCGCCCGTGGTCGTCGAGATCATGGAGTTGATTCCGATGACCTCTCCCTGCATGTTGACAAGGGGGCCGCCGGAGTTTCCGGGATTGATGGCCGCATCCGTTTGGATGAAATTCTGGTATGTCGGCCCGCCCAAAAGCTGCCGTCCCTTGGCGCTAATGATTCCGGCCGTCACCGTGTGTTCGAAAGAAAGGGGATTCCCGATGGCCAGCACCCATTCGCCGGGGCGGCATTTTGTCGAATCTCCCAGCGAGACAAAAGGAAGATTCTTTTTATCGACCTTGATGAGAGCCAGGTCCGAATCGGAATCGGTCCCCACGATCTCTGCCTGGAATTCCTCGTTATCCAAAGTCCTCACTGTGACCTTTTCGGCATTTTCGACCACGTGATTGTTCGTGACCAAATAACCGTCATCCGTAATAAAAAATCCGCTGCCTCGGGAAATTGACCGGCGTTCTTGTTCTCTCCTGCGCGGTTCCCCGAAAAATCTCCAGAAATCTTCGAAGAACGGATCATCCATCATGCTCCTGTACTGCACTGTTTCGACCTTTTCGGCTTCGATATAGACCACTGCAGGCGCTACTCTTTCGGCAATGGTTGCGAAATCGTATTCCGGTTTGTCCTGTGCCGGAGCGGCTGCATAGAGATTCGATGATTGGGAGGGAGAGGAAGGTTCATCGAGAAAATTCGCAGGTGCATTTTTTTCCGGAATATAGACAAATATCATTCCTGCTAGAAATAGCCCCAGGAAAAAGCTGAATAGAGCTATGAACAGGGTTTTTTTCATTTTTCGTTCCTCCTTCGGAATTAAAATATAAATTAGCACACATCGGCACAAAATTCAATCAGACCAACATTTTAATAACTAGATTGAAAGTTAAAAGTTGCAAGAATAAATAGAACCGTCCCCTTTTTTCTGGTAACATTCGTTTGAAAATGAAGTTGAAAAAAGGCGTTTTGATCGTGCTGGATGGCATCGATGGAACGGGAAAGACCACCCAGGCCAAGAGGCTGTTGGAAGCCCTCCGGAGCAGAGGATGGGATGCGGTTTATTTCCGGGAACCCTCGGACAGCAAATGGGGCTTGGCCATCAAGAGGAAAGCCGGTGTCGCAGGCTCTCTATCCCCTAAGGAAGAGCTGGACCTGTTTCTGAAAGATCGCAAGGAAAATGTCAGGGATAACATCAAACCCGCCCTTGCCAAAAAAAAGGCGATCGTTTGCGATAGATACTATTTTTCCACCATCGCCTACCAGGGTGCCAGAGGGATCGATCCCGAAATGATTCGGGTACAAAATGAATCTTTCGCTGCCATGCCGGACCTGGTTTTCATCCTGGATATCCCCCCGGAAAAAGGCCTTGCCCGCATCGAGATAAGCCGGGAAAAAATGGACCTGCACTTCGAAAAGGAGGATTATCTGGCCAAAGTACGGGAAATCTTCCGAAGCTTCCGTGGTAAAAATATTCACCACATCGACGCTTCCCGTTCCGAAGATGCGACCTACCAGGACATCGAAAAGATCGTCTTTCCCTATCTCGAATCCATCGCACGAGAATCTCCCCCAGAACCCTAGCCTTCTATTCTCTGCAAACATCCTGATACAAGACTGCCAGGAGACATCTTCATTTCCGCGATAAAAGCCCGCATGAGCCTTGTTGATCAAGGAAATATGGATGCTAACAGACTGCCATGGCAGCTTGTCAGGCATGCCCCATTCTGTTATATTTTTATTTATGGCGATCCAAAGAAAGTTGACGGTCAAGATCAAGAAAATCCCGTTCAAGAAAATCCAGCTTAAAAAACCCAAATTGAAGTTTTTAAAATTCAAGAAACCCAATTTCCGCAGATTGTTCAAAATCACCATAATCTCAGGGCTGATCTTTTGTGGCCTTGCCTTCGGAGCGGTCCTCGGTTTCTACAAGGCAATTTTGCAGAACCTCCCGGATATCGCCCAGCTTGAGGAATGGGAGCCGGGCAAGATCACCTACATCTTTGCAGAGGATGGGGAGACGATAGGGGAGTATGCGCAGCAAAAAAGAGTGGAAGTCACATACGACCAAATTCCCGAGGTCTTGATAGAAGCCATTATTGCCACAGAAGACCCGCGATTCTTCGAACACAAAGGGATCGACTTCAGGGGGATTCTGCGTGCGATCAAAGAGGACATAAAGCTCATTCTCACGCCCCGGAACCTCCACGGCGGGAGCACGATCAGTCAGCAGTTGATACGGACAATTCTTCTGCACAGCCGCCAAACCCTTAGGAGGAAGTTGAAGGAGGTCATCCTCGCCCTGGAGCTCGAGAAACGGTACTCCAAAGAAGATATCCTCACCATTTACTGCAACCAGTTCTGGTTATCTAACACGGCATATGGGGTAGAATCGGCTTCTCAGCTTTATTTCAACAAGAGTGTTTCGGATCTGACCTTGAACGAAGCCGCGACCATTGCCGGGATCTTTCGCGGTCCTGCCGTTTATAACCCTTACGACAATCCCGATACGACCCTTCGAAGACGAAACCACGTTCTCGATCGCATGGCCGATGAAGGCTATCTTTCCAGTGAGGAGGCCGAGGCCGTCAAAAAGGAACCTCTGAATGTTCTTCCCCAAAACAGACAGGATTCGGATTTTGCCGGCTATTTCAGAGAAGAGATCCGCAAGCATATCGAGAAAAATTACGGAGCCGATGCCTTGTACAAAGAAGGCTTGAAAGTGTACTCCACCCTCGATCCGGTCTACCAAAGATATGCAGAGGAAGCTTTAAAAAAGCAGCTCCATATCCTGGACAAAAGACAAGGATGGCGGAAAGACAAAAGAAATCTGATAGATCTGGGAGTGGAGAACCTGGAGGAACTAGAGGACCGTTTGTTCATAAAAACCGACGAAAAAGAAACAGCCGAGGAATTCTTATCCAGTTGGCTTGAGATCTCCCTGAAAGAAGGCGATATCATCGAGGCCGTCGTTCTCGATGCCAAAAGAGCAGAAGCGCAGGTCAAAGTAAAAGCCTATACGGGGAAGCTGACGAATAAAAATATCGGATGGACCCAGACGAACGACCTGCGAAGGTTGATAAAAAGGGGAGATATCATTCACGTGAAACTGGATAAGATCGATATCGAAAAGATGGAATTTGCCGCATCCCTTGATCAGGAGCCAAAATTGGAAGGAGCGGTTCTAGCCATCGAGCCTCAAACCGGTCAGATCAAGGTCATGGTGGGAGGATATTCTTTCCGGCGCAGCAAATGGAACAACGCCACCCAGGCCATGAGGCAGGCGGGTTCGGTTATCAAACCTTTCTTATATACAGCGGCCCTGGAGAATGGATTCACTCTTGCGGACAGGGTTGTGGATGAGCCTACGGATTTTGTCGACAAATGGTCGGGAGAACTCTGGTCCCCTCCTAATTATGATGGGAAGTACAAAGGCTCGGTCACGGTCCGCCAGGGCCTGGAAGAGTCGCGAAACATCGTAACGGCTAAACTTCTGGAATTCATATCTCCCCAGGTAGGTGTGGAGTACTGCCAGAAATTCGGGATAACTTCTCCCATATATCCGTATATGTCCCTTTCCCTGGGAGCATTCGAGATCAAAATGACCGAACTCGTATCGGCATTTACCACCTTCCCGAACAAAGGAATCCGGGTAAATCCTTATTTCATCTCCCGGATCGAGGACAGGGACGGGAATATACAGGAAGAGGCCGTCGTCGAATCGGAAGAGGTCATATCGCCTCAAATGGCGTTCATGATAACCAGCCTGATGCGCGGTGTAGTCCAGAGGGGAACCGCCTGGACAGCCGGCTATCTGGAAAACAACCTGTGCGGCAAGACCGGAACCACGAACGATTGGGCGGATGCCTGGTTTATGGGATTCTCCCCGTCCCTTGTCGTGGGCGTTTGGATCGGACACAAGGAAGAAAGGATCTCGATAGGGGAGCGTCAATCCGGCGCTGTAGCCGCTCTCCCCGTTTTCATAGACTTTTTCGACCGGGTCATCGCGGACAAAAAGAAAGCCGCCGAAGATGCCGGGGTGAAATACGATTGGGAAGAATTCGAGGTGCCCCCCAACCTTGAAACATATACGATCGACCGGAAAACCGGTTTACTCGCCACCCCAATTTGCCTGTTCCCGATCGTTGAATATTTTTTCCCCGGAAAAGTGCCGGATAGATTCTGTTCCTACGATGACCACATGCTGACCTATGATTACTACGAGGCCTTAGGCAAGGAAAAGGCGCGGGAGGAGTAACCCTCCTTTCCGAATCACTTTTTTATCTTGACCTTCTTCGAGCCGGTACTCTTTGAGCCCGAACTTTTAGGAGCAGAGGACTTTTTCACTTTGGAACTCGATTTCGATCCGGAGTTCGATTTTACTTTGGTCGCCGAAGTGCTTTTTGACGAAGAACTTTTCGAAGATCCGCTGGACGCAGCCTTGCTTTTTCCGGACGAGAGAACACGAGTTATTTTACCTAGAGTCGAGCTTGTCTTTGTTGATCTTGTGGCAGAGGAACTTTTCGGAATATTCCTTTCCTCGGAGGATTTTGTTTTTTCAGTGCTCGTTATTTTCACTCTGCGCGAATCGTCGGGCTCGGCGATCTTCGTGGAAGTCCTGCTGCTGCTTGAATCCTTGATGAAAGGCCTGCTGTCATTGAGCGTTTTCAACCGGATTTTGCTGCTGTCAGCCGGAACTGCCCCCGGTTGTGTCTTGGACAGTCTAATTCGATCAATATTTACGAGCGATTTTTGGCTGAGGGCGACCTTGGAGACATTCCTCGCCTTGAGCTGGTTCTTGTGTATCACGGTAAGAGCCAGGGAATCACGAGGGTAATAAGGATCGGCGTAGCGCCCATAGTAAATGTTGTTGATCACGACCCCGGGGTGTCCCCAGTAGCTGACCGGAGCCCAAGCGACATAATCGTAACCATGGTACCAGTGCACCCAACCGGGCCCCCACACGGGAGTGGGAATCCAGTACCACCCCAGTGTTATGCTCCAGTGCCAGCGGCCGTAATGGGCCGTTGCCCATCCCCAGGGTTCATAAGGAAGCCACGTCCAACCACAAACCGGGATCCAGATCCAGCGACCATCCAGGTAAGGGCGCCAGTCTGTCGCAATGCCGCCGGGAACCCAGACATACCCATAAGGAAAGACATAGGTCCAATCGCCGTAGGATGCCAGTTCGTATTCGAAATCTTCCATTTCCTCCGGAAGGTATCTTCGGGCCATCCGTTTCCGGATTTCCTGATCCCGCAGCGCGCTCCATCGATCGAAGCTGTCTACAGCTACGGCCGAAAACCGGGAGGGACGTCCGGGAAAGTGCCCGCCCATGGCTTCCAGCTTCTGCTCTTCCCCGATTAGAACGGATCCGGTTTCACCCGCTGCTTCCAGGAGACCCCTGAAAACGAAAATTTCCGTTTCATCGCCTCTGACATCGATCCTGTAAAGCCCGGATTCCAGGATGTAGAGAGATACATCGTTGGTGTGAATCTCGACTGTTTTTTCTTTCTTCAAAGACATGATCGAGAAAAAGATGTTTCCTCTCCAGATCTGGATGCTTGTCAGGTCGCTTCCAGGCCTTGGCAGATCGAGAAAATCCATTTTCGTGTCTTGATCCAACCGGATGTATCTCCCCCTGCCCATAAAAATTTCTGCTCTTCCCTCGGTCGTGCCCAGCCTATCGCCTTCTGTTATGGGCATGTTGACCATGCCTTCTTCATAGTCCAGTTCCGTGGCTTTCTGGATGTAGACGTTCCCGTTTATATAGCTCAGACGCGCGAACGTTTCGCTTGTGTATTGGACCGGCTCATCTGCACGGACCGCAGAGAGAGAGAAAATGAGGACGATTATCACGATTGCAAATTTTTTCATTTTCTTTCTCCTTTATCTCGATTCCATAAACATGCAGTGCAATTGTCGTGCCAATACACGTATCCCTGGAAAATGCTGAATAACAGGGGTAGGATTTGTCCTTAATATATGACGGTTGCAACAACCAGGGGGCAGGAATCCCTGGTTTATGACTTAATGGCGGACCATCTTTCCTTGTGGGTTTGGATAACAGGATCCAGTTCCCCTGCCGTTCCGGGTGAAAGAGCAGGTTCGATACCGGGTTTGGGGCCTTTCCCTGCGAGCTGAAACAAAACTTGTTCCACACCATCCCGGAGACCCTGGAGATTGTACCCTCCCTCGAGGGCAAACAGGATTCGCTGACGGGATGTTTCCTCCGCCTGATAGATCAGCTCTGCGGCAAGGGCGGCGAAACCCTGTTTGGTGACCTGCATGCCGCCGAGAGGATCTCCTTCGTAGATGTCGAATCCTGCGGACACCAGGATAAATTCGGGCTCATATTCCGACGCTATCGGGCGGAGGATTTTTTGAAAGATGGACAGGTAGTCGCCGTCCGTTTTTCCTGCCCGGAGAGGGACATTGATGGTAAATCCTTCTCCTTCCCCCTCGCCCGTCTCGTTCCAGTGTCCCGAACCCGGATAAAACGGAAACTGATGCGTGGAGAAATAAAGGACCTGGGCGGAATTATAAAAAGAATGCTGGGTTCCGTTCCCATGGTGGAGGTCCCAATCCATCACCAATATCCGTTTCAGGCCATGCTTTTTTAAAAGATAGGCTGCCCCAATGGCGATGTTATTGAAAAGGCAAAATCCCATGGCCCTGGATGCCTCGGCGTGGTGACCAGGGGGTCGGACCAGGGCAAAACCGTTCTGGATTTTCTCTTCCATGATCGCGTCGACGGCGTTTAAGACACCCCCTGCGGCCAGGCACGCAACCTCCCAGGACCTTGCAGAGGTAGATGTGTCCGGGTCCAATTGCACATGATCTTTTCCGGCCGTCGATTTGACCCGGCTAATGTGGTCGGCGGTGTGGATAAGTGCCAATTCTTCTTCGGTCGCAGCCCGTGGTTCGATGAGGGAAACAGGGAATTCGATTTCCTCATCGATCATCCGGTAAATGGCTTCGATCCTCTTGGGCGTTTCCACATGGAAAGGTCCCATATCGTGTTCCATGTACCTGTTGTCTTTGACGATTCCTGTCTTCATCGAAACCTCCTATACTATCCTGAATGATTCGTTTTTTTTAAAAGTCTATCGGCAAACGCAAGCATCTTTACCCCTCTCTTTTCTCCTTATCCGCTGTTCCCGTGCTTGCCTGCGACCTGTTTCCATAGGAAAAGTCGTGCTCAATACAGCAGCCCCATCTGACTGCGTCAGATACCCTCGAAGAACGGTAATCATGGCTAAAGCCTCAAGGTCGCGTCAACCATCCCAAAAAGCCCCATTTATTACGGAAATAAAGATGCTTCCATCGGCACAGCTATTTTTATGAACCATTCCGGAAGAAGGGCTTCCATTTCTCCGGGGATGGCTTAGGACCTGCCAAGCTGACAAAAATCAAAAGGAAGAGAGAGAGGATGAGAGCAGGGTAGATGGCCGGAACTCCTAAAGGCGGATACCCTTGGACTTTGTTGACGATCTCCCAAATGACGGTGGTGCTCAGGCCTCCGATGATAGACAGGACGCCTCCGGCGGCGGTCGCTCTCTTCCAGAAAAAAACGGCCACCAGGGCCGGCGTGATCCCTGCTCCGTAAACCGTGTAGGCCGCATAGGCTGCATCCAGGATCCTCGGGAAAAACGATATCAGCGAATAGGCGATGACCCCCAGCACGATGACCGTCAGCCGGGAGTAAAGGATCATTTTTTTGTCCGGAAGATCGGGATTGATGAATCTCTGGTAGACATCCCGGATCACGTTCGTAGCTGGGACCAGAAGAAAACCGTTCGCCGTCGATATGATGATCGCTGTGATGGCTGCCATCAAAGCACAGCCCACGATAACGGGCACTCCTTTATGGGCGACGAGGAGGATGATCTTTCCCGATTCCGAGGCCGATAACCCTTTGAAATAGCTGCTCCCGACGACGGCCAGGCTCTGCAGAACCACCCCGAGGAGGATGACGCCGATAACCCAGCCGACAACGGATCTTTTGGCTTCCCGTTCGTCTTTCCGGTAGTAGTAATAGTGGCCGTAGTAGTATCGGTAGTAGTGGCGCTTAAGGTCGATGCCGTTGAGGACAACCCCGAGGATGGGGGTGTTGGCCAATTCGAGCTGCCTCTTTGCCTCGAGCACCGTCTTCCGGTTGGTGGTGTCGGATCTGGCCACCATGATGACCCCATCGACCAGGGTGGGTGAGAGGGACGTGTGAGCGGCACCGAGGACTGGCGAGGAGTCGATGATGACGAGGTCGAACTCCTCCCTGAGGGTTTTGATGAGCTCGGTCATGCGTTTGGAGCCCATGAGTTCCACGGGATTGGGAGGGATCTTGCCGCATGGGCTGATGTAAAGCCCCGGGATATCGGTTTCGATGACCGAACGAGAGGCGATATCCTTCAGTAGGGGCGATGAGTTGTTCGAGGCGAGGCCCTTGAAGAAATCCTTTTCCTGAGCGATTTCCCTCGTATAGGGATCCGTCGGAACGTCATCGAGCTCGACAAACTGGAAGCTGGGTTGCCTGAGGAGCAGAAGTTCCTGGAGG
>Ga0180437_10002222_pt1 | contig 31500 bp, 23 predicted proteins | sample SS_ome_4_FD_132410 | JGI IMG/M metagenome (GOLD analysis project Ga0180437, IMG submission 132410) | Hypersaline lake sediment archaeal communities from the Salton Sea, California, USA - SS_3_D_1 metaG | ecosystem: Environmental > Aquatic > Non-marine Saline and Alkaline > Hypersaline >... | reverse complement strand
GTACTATATGTCCCTCTATGTTCAACTTCAAAAGCATCTAAGCCTTCGATATGCGGATGCCTTATTGACTGAGTGCCATGTTCCGTAAGTTCAAGCATAAAGTGCTGCCCCACTTCCACATGTTCTACAGCATCTCCTTCCATATCCGTAATCTTCAGTTCAACTTCTGCAGCTACACGACTGCATACCAAAAGAAATAGTATTAAAATTTTACCAACAATTTTGTCCTTCATGTCCTGCCATCTGTTTAGAAACTACCGATTTAATTAACCTTTTATGATGCGATGCATCCTTCTCTTCTTGATCATCCAATATATGGGCTAACCATGCATCAAGTTTTTTTGATTCTTCGCTATCATCAGCGCCTTGAGCAACACCACCCTCTGTTTCCTTCTGATCGTTATCTTGTTGCGTCATTTCTTGTGGCTTTGCTGACTGTTCTTCAGAACTTTTATCCGGCTCCTTTTGATCATCCGTAGCAGACTCATTTTGATGTGGCCTGGTTTCTTCTTGGTTTTCATCCTCTGATTTATTCTGATTGTTCAGCTTATCATTGTACTGATCAGATTGTTCTTTATCCTCAGCAAGTGATTGTTGATGCTGTCCATCACCATCTGCTCGCTGCTGATCTTTCTGTTCTTGATCATCCGACTGATCTGACTGGCTTTCGTTTTCACGTTGTTCTTTTTTTTGCTGACCATCCTGCGATTGATCCGAAGATTGCTTACTATCTTGTTGGTCACGGTCATTCTGCTTTTCCTGCTGCTTGTCAGACGGATTATCGCCCTCTTGCTTGTTGTCTTGCTGATTTTTTTCTTGTTTATCATCTTGATTTTGTTGCTGTTGTTTATCTTGTGATTCTTCAGATTGTTGATTGTCCTGTTGCTGGTCCTGGTTATTCTGTTCATTATCTTTCTGCTGTTCTTGTTGCTTTTGTTCTTCAAGCATCCTTTTTACAATCTCGAGATTATGCTTGGTTCGTTCATTGTCTGGATTAATTTCAAGTGCATGTTCATATGCCGAAACTGCCTCTTGCAACTGCTTTTGTCGCACGCAACAATTTCCAAGATTGAAATATGCCTGCTCTTTAAGATGTGCATCTGCAGATTCATGTTCAGATGCTTTTGTAAAGTAGGTATGTGCCTTTTCAATATCATTTGATCTGTATGAGGCAACTCCGGCATCATATAACAAATCCGTTCTATCTGGTGCATCAACCAGCTTCTGCGCCAACAATGAAGTTGCCTTCTGCCAATCACCGCATTGAGCAGCAACAACTGCCCGATCATAGGCAAACCAGGAGGCGTAAGCCCAACCATTCATTAACAACAGCACTATACTAAACAATATAATTCTCATATGACCCATCCAAGTGCCAAACAGATAAAGGCTCCAAACACGAAATAGAAATAGCACTCTTCAAACATCTCTACTTTTTTATCTTCAAATTTATCTTTTTCAAAGGACTGAATTTTAGAAACTATGCGCTGAATATCAGCATCATCTTTTGTTGCATGCACATAACTGCCACCTGAGTCCGCTGACAATGTTTGCAAAATTCCCTCATTCAGGCGAGAGATCACAACTTTACCGCGTCTGTCAAGTTGATGCCCTGTTTGTTTACCAGCTTCATCAAAGAGAGGAATTGGAGCTCCTTCCGCTGTTCCCACGCCCACGGTAAAAATATGCAATCCTATCTGAGCAGCTTTTTGCTTAATGTCCGATAAGTTGCTTGAAAAATCTTCCCCATCAGTAAACAGAATAAGTAACTTTGTTTTTTTCTCTGGCGTTGAAGCAAAAGAATCTAACGCCTTGCGTATAGCCTGATCCATTGCCGTTGTACCTGATGATATTGTCTCACTATCAACTTGATCAAGAAACATAAAAAATGCAGGATAATCTGTTGTCAAGGGGCATTGAACAAGAGCCGACCCAGAAAAAAGAATTAAGCCTACACGCTCACACCCAAGTAACGAAACAAGTTTGCGTATTTTAGCTTTTGCAAAACGTAATCGATCCGGCTCACAATCAGTTGCAAGCATACTGCGGGAAATATCGAGTGCAATCAGAAGATCTCTTCCCTCTTGCTCAATATTCTTTTCTTTTTTGGGAATAACCGGTCGTAGCAACGCCAAAAATAAAAGGCAAACTCCTACAATCAAAAAAATGGCCTTCAACACAGTGCGCACTACCGAAAAATGGGGCAGCATCAATCCTTGCCACCGATAAGAAGTAAGCAAAGAGCGTACCTTTATCGTACGAACTACGCGCCAGATAATAAGAGCTGCAAGAAAAATAACTATTATCAAAGCCCATACATTCTCAGGCGCCGCCCATGTCATTCCAAACAATTCAACCTTCATATGCTAAACCATATCAATGATGACAACAGTATTTCCAACGCAAACAACCCAAAAATAATCCACAAAAATGGCATGAATATGTCATATGTATATGAAAATAACGGCAATTCTTGTTCAACTTTTTCAATTTTATCAATCTCATCATAAATGGCACGCATATCCTGTGGGTTCCTGGCCAAAAAGAATTTGCCTCCCGTCTGATCAGCTATGCGTTGTAACAATTTTTTATTAATTATTTCGTAAGAAATCAGACCGTGGATAGGATGCCTAACCAATTGTTCGGCATTTCCAATACCGACGGTATAAATTTTTATACCTAGCTGTTTTGCTGCTTTAATGGCAACCTCCGGGTCAAGATCATTTCCTTCTGGTGCCCCATCAGTCAGTAAAATGACTATATTGCTTCTTTCCCCTTTTTTTACGGACCGCAAACGATTGAGCGATGTCACAAGTCCACGAGAAAGCAGCGTTCCATATGGATCAAGCGTGCCAATCTCAACTTCATCAAGAATGCTGTTAAGAATTTTTTTATCAACCGTTAATGGACATCGAGAAACAGCATCATTTGCAAAAAGAACCAAGCCGATAGCATCATTATCACGCTTATTGACAAACCTGATAGCTTCCTCTTTTGCTACCGCAATACGAGAACGAATCCCTTGCTCATCAGTCGGCATATTCATGCTGTTAGAGATATCAAGTGCAATAATAATATTGATTCCCTCAATTTCAATAGGCTTTTGTGGATCAACTAACTGCGGACGCGCTATCAAAAAAGCAAGCCCGAGCAATACACTAACCCGCAAGAAAAAAAGAATTTTTTGATAAGGATGTTTGCGTACCAAGCCGTGATTCTTTAATTCAGATCCCAACGAATAACGATAACGAGCCTGTCTCGTCCATTTAAGACGAATGTATGACAGAACGATAATAAGTGGCACAAGCACATAAAGCGCTAATGGATAAGCAAAACGAAACAATAATTCCAATGCTGTTACCTTTTATAATTTTTCGTTTGTATTACGCGCTGCATTTACCGACCTTTTTGTGCAACTACGGGAAGTTTCTGTTCAACAAACCACTGATGTACCCTATTTTTAAATGCTTCATCACTCTCATCTTCCTGCATGCGCATCGGCTTGCCGACAACCACATAAACGGGATACCGATAAGCCAAAAAAGAACCAGGAGGATATACTTTTTCAAGGTTGAAAATTCTAACAGGAACTACAGGCCGACCAGTCTTTCGCGCTAAGGTCACAAACCCGCCAAAAAATTTATGAATCTCTCCATCGGTATGCCGCTGGCCTTCCGGAAAGATTATGGCATGAGCATGATATTTTTGAACAGTGTTGACCGCTGTACGCAATGACTTGACCGCTTTTTGCAATGATGAAACATCAATAGGAACCGAAAGCTTTCGTATCAAGAGGCCCAATGCAAACCATTTATACAGTTCAATCCATGCAAGCCAAATATGAGGAAAACTACCGACTAACGATCCGACTAACGGGATATCCAACAACGATTGATGATTAGAAGCAATAATAGCGGGATCTCGAGGAATATGTTCACGGCCAATTACGGTAATTCTCAAAAAAGTTGCTTTCAACAATCCTAAATAGGTTACATGTAACCACCAATAAAAAAGCCTGCTCGTAAAACGGTACCGCTGAGGCAATATCAGATAGACAAAACCAAATATGACAAAAATGATTACTACTAACACACAAAATATGTATGAGAGCGCCGTACGCAGAAAAATAAAAATCATATATCACAAACTCCTCTTATTAAGCTTTCTTTTTTTCGCCATAATAGAGAGAAAATTGAGCATGTAGATATTTTATATAAAAGTTGGCAAAAAGGCTAATAGGAATCGGAGCAAGAAACAGTCCCCAAGGGGCCCACGAATCTGCAGGTGTGAGTAAAATTAAAAAAAGTAATACACCATAAACAATTGCAGAGCAAAGATACAGCAGTATAACTGCAGGATAGTTATAATATATCATCATCATCGCACGACGCAACGACTTGATAATTGTCAGAGGGCGACCGTCCGAATCAAGCATAAATAAGGTAAAAAAAGAACCAAATGGAATAAACCATAATCGGGAAAAGTCTGCAACTATCGCATAAGGAATATGGCCAATCAATTTTGAAGCATTGCGAATGGTCAACAAATAACTCAAGGCAAGCAATCCCAGGCCACCAGTAACAATAGCAAACACAATAGAAAAAACCTGAACAGTCGTCAACAACTTATGGTACGTCAGTATATAGTTTAATCCATACATAAAAGATGCCCATAAGCCAAATGGTATAAGATAAGGGAGATGACGCGTATAATATATAACGGTCTTTCTAGGAACCGATGAACGGATAGCTACAAACACAAAAAAAATTAACAGTATCTGCGTTGCTACATCAAGAAATATCAACCATGATGGTAATGAAGCCGGATAACTCAATTTATACGTATGTATTATCAATGATGTGATGATAAGCGGCCAAAAATAACAGATCATCGCCCTATAGACCTGCCAGATAGATTTGGCTGTAATTAACAAAAAAAGCTTTAAATTCGAAGGCTTGAATAAACTTAATGACATCTTCCAGGATTGAATTAGTTGCATTATTGACTCCTTACAACATGGTATGATCCTTTTGTTATACCACAGCAGAACAATTGTTTCCAGATGAGAAGACTATAAAAACGTTAGCTCCCATTTAATTCATCCTTTCACCCACAACAAGAAACATTTTGGCTCAAACCCACCCTTAAACATTTCACGCTGAAAACCTTTAGAAAAGCTGCTTCTCTTAAACATATTCAAACTACCTAGGGGTTGACAATATTTTCCCATTATGCAATAATCATTTCTACGGGCAACAGGTCTATCTCTAAATTGAATTATTTTTTATTTCATACTTAATAATTCTTAAAACGGAGGATTATCTTATGATATCTCGTAAACGTTTATATGCCGGATTATTTCTGGCAGGGCTTATTGCATCACAAGCTCAGGCCGGTTTTGGGTCAGATTATGTGAACATAGAAATTCCGGAACCAATACGCCGCCGCGCTGAGCACATAATGCGCTGGATCCAAAACAATCCTAGGGGTTCTTTGGTCGCCGGATTTGGACTTATTGCAACTCCAATAGCATTGTGGGCTACACGCAGACTCTGGCGTCAATCAATACCAACAATTATGTTTCCAAGTGAAGATGACTCAGACCAGGATATAAAAACAACAACAAAAGAAAAAAAGAAAAAAAGAGCAAAAGCAAGAATACCTAAAAACAACGTTGCACCAACCGCATCAACTTCAAAAAATCCGGGAACACCGCTCTTGAAAAAAGAGGATTCTTATGATGAGGATTCTTATGATAAAGAAAGTCAAAAACCAACTACTACTTCACAAGGAGTTCAATTTGACACATCTCACTCTAACAAGTCTCACTCACCGGTAACTGAACCTGTTTCACCAGTTCAACCTGCTGGCAATAATCATCCCTTCGCAAAAACAGGATTTATCGATTTTATTAATAATGGTGACTATAGTTTAAACTTCAAAGAACAACCTCAAGTAAAGGAAATTATTAAAGATGAAGTAGAACTTGAAGGAACAACTACCACCACGACAACAACACAGGATGATGAAAAAGGCAAACAACATGAGGATGACGAAAAATTAACAGACAGCTGGGTATTTCTTAAAAAAACAACTTATGAATGCAACTTAGTAATTCCTCAAAATGTTAAATCAACTCATAAATATGTTCAACTTCTATGTCCAATATCCAAATGCTTCATGAAACCTCAAGAAGAAAAAGAAGATATTGAACTATTCAAAGAATATTGCCGCGACTTTGCTATTTATGTAGCTCACGCAAAACAAACATCTGTAGATGTAATCTTCTTTGATTGGGATGCCGATTTACCTTCAACAACTGAAAATGCATCCAAGGATTTAGCTCAATTGGTCAGACAACGACAACGAAGCCAAGGAATCGATGAAGCCCAAATATCTGTATGGTCTATTGCCGATGGCAACAGTTGTAAGCTGATCAACAAAGTGTCAGAAAAACTCAACCGTCTTATTCAACTGGGAATTCATATTGCATCACCTGGAACAACTTCGCTTACCACCCCTCATTTTGAAACATTATATAACTTCTATTCAACTGATGATACCGATCAGGCATCCTCTACATGGCGTGCTACTAGAAAATATCCAACCGGTTGTGCACAATCTCTTCACAATGTTCGTCTTCAATTAGGTGGAAATGGTCTGAAATCTGGTAGTGATCTGCGAAAAGCATTAACACCAGAAAATCTGGTCGGACTCATCTTTGATATTGATGTTCATTACCAAGGATGCGATGATTTAGATGCATGTTGCTTCAATGATCATAGTTATCCCCTAGTAGCATTACGAACTGCACCAAAGATAATTCCTGAACCTGCAGTAGCTTACAGTACCTTAAGAAACGGCAGATTCTTCGCTCTTTACAACCGTAATATGGCTGATAAAGGAACTTTCCTTAAGAAAGTAGATATGTGGGGTCGAGCAGCAGGTAGAGGCATTGCAAACCAAAGCATGGCTGCATGGCAAATAGCCAAAGGACCTTTAGGCCGTGGTGCCGTTGTAGTAGGGCAAACAGTCAAAGATCAATACCAAAAAGTCGGTGATGCTGTTCATCCTCATTGGACTGGAGCTACCGAAGCCGTTGGAAGATACTGGAATACTGCCGGTCAAGAATTAACTGACCGCAAAGACGAAGCAGTAAAGAAAACGGCCGCATTAATTCAATTTACAGGTGAAGCTGCTCCAGTATTTGGACGAGCTGCCGTTGATTGGACAAAAAAACAAGCAGCCAATACCGCACATGCTACTTGGACAGCAACAAAAAATGGAATCTCAACAGCAGGTGAAAAAGTAGTTGTTGGTACCGTAACAGCTTTGGACAAGGTAATGCAACCCCGAACTCCTGTAAAACCGGTAGAACAAACCGAAGGCACAGAGATGAAGGAAGGTCTAACCTTTTCTGATGATGAAGAAACAAGCTCAGAGCCCGAGGACATGAAAGTCGAAAGCTCTGATGACGACACAACGAGCTCAGAGCCTGAAGATATGGTGCTCCCAGAAGACACCACTTCTGACAATGAAGATGCAGTAGCCCCAGCTCCTATCGCACCAGCGCCAGCTCCACAAACCTGGGGACAGACCCTAAGCAACGTATTAGGAAAACTACGCATCTGGTAATCAGGTTCAACACTGAAATTAGCTCATAAATGACGCCTCCTTTTTAAAAAAGGGAGGCGTCTGACTTTTATATCAGATAGCCATACCTGAAAAAATAAGGTAAGATAGCTTTTTTCGGGGGACACCGCCCCCCCCCAGAAATGAATATTATTGTAGAAAAAATAGGGGTTTTGAAAATTTTACCAGCTATTATTTGACATTTAGAAAATTTTTTATATATCTTAGTAAGTAGAAGCAGAGTTGTAAGATTTTGACGAAATACAAAAAAATACCTATGGTAAGTGGCGGTATTTAAAAAAATTAGTAAGAAAAGATAGATATGAAGAAGTTAGTGATAGTTGAGTCTCCCGCAAAAACAAAAACAATCAGCAAGTTTTTGGGGAAAGATTATAAAATAATCTCTACGATGGGCCATATTAAGGACCTGCCAACCAAAAAGCTTGGGGTAACCATAAATGGCAGCATCGATATTGATTATGTCGTTATTGAAGGCAAAAAAGATACGATCAATACCATAAGAAAAGAAGCCCGAACTGCTGATGAAGTGTTTATCGCTCCCGATCCTGACCGAGAAGGAGAAATTATTGCCTGGCATGTCGATCAAGAGATTGAAAATGTCGTTAAAAATCCGGACAAAATTTATCGTATTGCCTTTAATGAAATTACCAAACCGGCTGTAATAGAGGCAATTCAAAATCCTTCCCATATCGATTTACAAAAAGTAAGTGCTCAACAGGCGCGCCGTGTTCTTGACCGCTGGGTTGGCTACGAAGTTTCGCCTGTTTTATGGAAAAAAGTGGCCAAAGGGCTTTCTGCCGGGCGTGTACAATCGGTTGCATTACGCCTTATCTGTGATCGTGAACAGGCAATTCGAGAATTCAAGCCTCAAGAATATTGGTCAATAAATGGACTTTTTGGATATAAGAAGAATCAGTTTGAAGCTACACTGACTCATATCGGCAAAAAGAAGGCAGAAATAGGCAACAAAAAAAATGCTGATGCTACAGTTAAAAAAATTAAGGAGCAGGAATATGTCGTTGATTCTATTACCGACAAAAAACGACTAAAAAATCCTCTTGCTCCGTTTATGACCAGCACGCTGCAACAAACTGCCTTTAATCGACTTGGCATGTCTGTCAAAAAAACTATGCAAGTCGCACAAAAATTATATGAAGGTCTTCCGATGGAAGACGCCAAAACACCAGTTGCATTAATTACCTATATGCGTACCGACTCGCTGCGTATTTCTGATACTGCACTGACGCAAGCACGTACCTTTATCACACGCAACTTCAGCAAAGAATATCTACCACCACGCGCACAAGTGTATATAAAGAAAAAAGGCAAAGCACAAGATGCTCACGAAGCAATTCGTCCCGTCAATGTAAATATTACTCCTGAACAGGCAAAAAAATATTTACCAGCTGATGCTGCCAAGCTTTATGAACTTATTTGGAAGCGCTTTGTCGCCAGCCAAATGAAACCTGCACAATATGCACAACGTCAAGTCGTTATCAAAGGTGGTACCTTTACCTTTAAAGTTACCGGTTCAACGCTTTTATTTGACGGGTTCTTGAAAGTATATGGTGTTGACGAAGAGGAAGAAAAAGAGAAAAAGGCAGTGATTCCACAAGGTCTTAAAGCAAAAGATGCAGTTGATCTTAAAAAAGTCATGCCTAAACAACACTTTACTCAACCACCTCCACGATTCACTGAAGCATCATTAGTCAAAGAGCTTGAAAAGGAAGGTATCGGAAGACCAAGTACGTATGCTACCATTTTAAATACTATTCGTGCGCGATCCTACACCGAACTTGATACAAAAAAACGTTTTGTACCGACCGAACTTGGCATGACCGTTACCAAATTGCTGGTAAATCATTTGCCAAAAATTGTAAATCCAAAATTCACCGCGCATATGGAAGAAGATCTTGATAAAATTGCTCAAGGCGAACTTGAGCGTGATGAACTACTGCGCGTCTTTTATGACATGTTCCAAGGTGACCTTGATGCATTCAAAAAGGCAATCGGTTCAGAAGGCAAAAAGCATGCTGAACCTACCGATATTAAATGCCCAAAATGCAAAAAACACAAACTGGTCATCCGATTTGGTAAAGCCGGTGAATTTCTTGGCTGCCCTGGATATCCAGACTGTAAATTCACCTCAAACTTCAAGCGCAATGAAGAAGGCAAAATTGAACTTGTCAAAATTGAAGGCCCCGTTCTTCTTGAAGAAAAATGTCCACAATGTGGCAAGCAATTAAGAAAAGTTGTAGGCAAATTCGGACCATTCATCGCCTGCTCTGGATACCCCGAATGTAAATATATCCATCGGGAGAAAGCCAGTTTCCCTTGTCCAAGTTGTAAAAAGGGGGCGGTCATTAAACGCAGATGGCGAGGCGGAATCTTTTGGGGCTGCGACCAATATCCAGACTGTAAATTCGCGGCATTTGGTGATATTGAAGAGACTCCTTGTCCATTATGCAAAGCGCCTTTCCTTGTAAAAAAGGTGGCAAAAGACGGTACAATCACCCTTTCTTGTCATACTAAAACATGCGGCTATAAAATAGTAAAAGAGCCAGCCGAAGCATAACCTACATTATGTATGACATTGACAAAGTAGGTGGGACTCCATATACTCTTTCACCACATATACTTATCATAAGGAGATCTCATGCAACGCTATTTAATGTTATCACTATTGACGTATCTATCTTTATCTACGCATGCAGAAGAAATCGCCCCTGATTCAATTACAGGCGAAATCCTTAAATTCAGCATGCGTTATAAAAAGCCCCCCCAAACGCCATTAATAAAAGTAGCGGTATTACATGACTGCGACAATGATGAATTAATTTATACAATTATTACCAAAGTCAATCTAGAACTATTCGGCCCATCTCCAGAAAGTTATGAAAAGAATGTTATAGAGCATGAGAAAAAGACATTACCGCACAAACTAAATACTGCAATTACAAAAACACTTACTGAAATGATTGACAGAACAGTTGAACATTGCTCTGTTGAAACATTGTCACGTGATGATTTTTTAGCATGCAAATTGGATAATCACACCAGATGTGTTTTGCTCGAGAACAAACATGAAGATGTACAATATGCATGCATAACCTGCATTACTAAAGATGAGTTCAAATCATTTTTAGTAAAACATTGCAAACCACGATTAGCATGCCCTGAAGATAATCTCGAAGATTATTGCCAAACTTTAGCTCAAGATACATAATAATTTTACAAAGGAAGTTTGATGAAATATTGCAAACAAAGCATTTTTATAGTATTTTTTTCTCTATGTACCTATACGCTATCCAAAATTGAACTAAATGAGCAAATAACAACAGGTATTATTTCAAAAATGATTCAACAAAAGAATGGCGTCAGGATTGGACCGGAAAAAATTAAGGTTTTTGAAGAAAAATACCCAAATGAAACTCTTTATACTTTAATCACAACATTAAATTTAAATTATCTTCCACACTCACTTGACGATTATTTTACTGACATTGCAACTGAACATGAAAAGCGATCTTTTGTCTACCTCTTAATAAAAACTTTTTTTCACCAAAAAGCACTCTCTGGGAACAAAACGGATGCCTTTAAACTTGACCATCATACTCGTTGCACCTTTGATCACAGATTTCATATGGGTAAAGAAAACGTACTGATTTTTACAACTTGCTTTACTGATAAAGAAATTGAAGCATGGTTGAAATCCACATTACCACAAACTGACAAGTCATTGTAGCAGGATGGCTCGCCATCACAACCCTACTTATCACCATTGGTGATAAGTGATACGAAATAATAGCATTAAATCTTGAGGATAGAACATCTTATCTATCGCAACCTTGTGCCGTTTGTCACTGCTTCTCCAGGAGTAATATAGCTCAATCTGCCGTCTTGCGATTCTGCAAAGAGCATCATACCTTGAGACTCCATGCCAACCATTTTTCGTGGCTTGAGATTGTAGACAAATACTGTCTGTTTTCCGACCAGATCATCAGGGCTGTACCATTTTTTGACGCCGGCAAGAATAGTGCGCATTCCCTGTGGACCAAAGTTGACAGAAAGTTTAAGCAGTTTATCAGACTTTGGGACCTCCTGGCACTGCTCAATAGTGCCTACACGCAATTCAACTTGAGCTACAATATCTATAGGAATCTCACTTATCGCAGATTCTTTAACCGGTTGTTTTTTCACAGAAAGATCGCACTCTTCGATTGCTTGGTCAAATTTCCTTTTGCACTCAGGAAAATCTTCTGGCTTTACAAACAATGGCGGAATAGTTGTTAAGGTAAAATGTTCAGTCCACTGGTTGAGCTTAAGATTCTCTACAGAATAACGTTCAAGATCAAATGAAATACCAAGTGCTCCTAAAAGTTCTTCCATTTTATGAGGCATTACAGGCCACAACAGATAGGCAACCTGAGCTAAGCTATGGCATGTCGCTGAAAGAACTTCAATAAACGTGCCCACATCTTTCTTAGCAAGCTTCCACGGTTCTTGCGCATGAAAATAGGAATTGATTAATGAAATATATTTCCAAACGCGTGCCAATGCCATATGAAAGAAATAATCTTCCATATAATTCTCAACATCACCAATCATTTTCCATGACTCATCACGCAACGCGATAGCTTTTGCAGACCACGATTCCTGGACTGCTATTTCTGTAACACCATTTTTTTCAGCCAGTGTGAGCATGCGATTTAATAAATTGCCAAGGTCATTTGCAAGATCACAGGTAATGAGTCTGTCAAGATCTGAAACACAAAAATTACCATCTTGTGTCACCGGCATTTGACGCAAGAGAAAATATCTTACCGTTTCTGCACCATACTTTTTATACAATATCTCCGGATCCACTATATTGGCAAGCGATTTTGACATTTTTTTTCCGCATATCGTAATCCAGCCGTGCACCAGAAGTCTTCGCGGCAATGGCAGATCTGCAGCCATCAAAAATGCAGGCCAATAGATTGCATGTGGTCTGATAATATCTTTGCCAAGAATGTGCAAATCAGAGGGCCACCAAAAATCGAATTCTTTTTTCTTTGAAGAATCTGCATAGCCGATAGCGCTGATATAATTGATAAGCGCATCAAGCCATACATAAGTCACATGTTCCTCATCGCCTGGAAATGGAATTCCCCAGGTAATGGTTTTACGTGAAATACTCAGATCCCTCAACCCAGATTTTACAAAACTTATAACCTCGGCAAAACGTTCCTTTGGTGTTACAAAATCAGGATGCTCTTGGTAGAACTTGAGCAATTTATCTTGATAGGCAGAGAGCTTAAAGAAATAGCCTTCCTCTGACATCCATTTTGTAGGGCGCTTGCAAACAGGACACTCAGGTCCTTCATCTTTTTTGTATTCTTTAGTTTCATCATAATCGGTTTTTGTCAGATAGGCTTCATCATGAACGCAGTACCATCCATCATAGGAACCTTTATAGATATCCCCCTTTTTCTGAAGCTTTTTTATAAATTCTTGAACGGCATGCTTGTGCCTTGGATCAGTTGTACGAATAAAATCATTATAATCGAGCTCATACTCATGCCAAACCTTTTTGTAGGCATCAATAAAACTGTCGACAAATTCTTTTGGTTCTTTTCCCGCTTGTTGAGCAGCTTGGGCCACTTTTTGGCCATGTTCATCAGTACCAGTCAAAAAAAACGTCTTTTTACCCAGTAATTTGTTCCAGCGAGCAGCAACATCGGCCATTATGGTAGAATACAATGAACCTAAGTGTGGCCGTGCCGTTACATAATAAATGGGGGTGGTAACATAAAATTTTTTATCAGCCATACATGCCTTATCAACGTATAAAACAATCTATAAATTCTCCAATAGCATTAATAGTATACCATAAATAAACGAATTAAACAAAAGAGCCGCCTCGAAAGACGGCTCCAGTCTAAAAATATTCGTGCTTAAATAGTATCAAACCTCATTATTCAATTCATAATAAATTGCCTTGAGCCATTGGATTACAGAGTAGGTCGCGTCATTTGTTTCTTGCGTATTTGTAGGCAGTAAGTCAAAGTCAACTGTTTGATCCGGTTCTCCAATCTTGAACTCTATTGAATTTGCCTGCTCCAGGATCAAGTCAGCCGTGTATTGAACATCTTCTACCTGACCACCAACCGATTCCACACGGCTTGAAAGATCTTCACAACATTCATCAAGCTGAGATCCGACCGATTCTACCAAGGTCTCTACCACGCCAACATCACAAGAAATGTCCAGATTTCTTATTTGGTCACCAACCGATTCTATCTGACTTGAAAGATCTTCACAGCATACATCAAGTTGAGATCCTACCGATTCCACCAACGTCTCTACCACGCCAACATCACAAGAAACTTCAAGATTTCTAATTTGGTCGCCAACAGAATCTATGCGGCTTGAAAGATCTTCACAGCAGACATCAAGTTGGGATCCGACCGATTCCACCATCGTCTCTACCACACCCACATCACAGGAAACTTCAAGATCTCTTATTTGGTCGCCAACACTTTCTATTAATGTGGTATTATATATAACATGATCTTCAAGACTATCGATTTTTGATCCCATAGTTTCACAGCATTCTTCAAGCTGGGACCCTACCGATTCTACCAACGTTTCTATCAGATCAACCCCTATTGAAAGATCAAGGTCTTTAATTTGTTCACCTATAGATTCGATCTGTGATGAAAGGTCTTCACAGCATACTTCAAGCTGAGAGCCTACTGATTCTACCAAGGTTTCTATCAAATCTACGCCTATTGATAGATCAAGCTCTTTAATCTGTTCACCCACAGATTCAATCTGTGATGAGAGATTTTCACAACAGTCGGTAAGTTGTTCTCTTAAAAGACACGCAATACATTTAATCTCTTCCAGCAATTCTGAATCAATAAATTGTCGTGGTGGAACTGGATATCCTGGGCTCGTTGGACATGGCGCATCCCAACGTGGAGCACGTGAGCCTTCTTGCAGCTTATGTTCAATCAATACCCGAATATCTTTAAGCACTTGCAACATCTGAAGCTTTTCTCCATAAGAAGGAGATGATTCATCAGAAAAAGCTTGTACTTCTGAGTTTTTTTTCATATTAGCGGCTTGAATAGTAAATATACTGCCCATCAACCCCATCATAAGCAATCTCATAGTTACCGATATCTTTTTTCGCATAGCTTCTGCCCTTTTTTTAGGATTTTACCGTTCTTACAACTTAAAAATAGACCACAACGCCAATATGCAACTCAGTTTCTTTCATAGCATTTCTACCGGCAAAAATCCAGGAGCCACCGCCATAAAATTCGCAGTATCCTATGCGATCAAAAATTTCACCGCGAACTTTATGCGTCATCGTATCGGTATTACATTCCAAGATGCAATGATCCAAATCATGACGAGCACCACAGAAATCTACAACTGATGGTGTACAAAAGGTAACCTGATCATTTCGTTTTGCATACAATTCATAACCAAGAGAACAACCTAAATTAGGATTGTCTGGATGGAACCAAGTGAAATCGATATTACCTAAGAAATAATCCCATTTTACTTTAGCCTCAACCGGGCAGCCTACCGGAATATTTTTGATGCAGGCACATTTAAATGCAGGGGCGCGACATTCATTTGCCTCAATTACTGCAGAATAAGAAGCGTAGGCACGAATTGCAAACCAATCAAATGGATGCCATCCACCTTCTAACGCACCTTTCACTTCAAAGTGCCCTTTATTGCCAAGAGCTTGATAATAAATTCTGTTTGGATCACATGGCTTTTTGCCGGTAGGTAAACGCAGACCAAATATACCATCGAGATACCCACATTCATGCTCATACCCGAAATAAATTTCGGTATCAAGATCGCCTATTCCTGCGACATAATCAGATAGGCAGAAGCATATGCCATGATCTTTAAAGAACTGTTCAGTAGAATTACGTTCATTCAAAGCAAGCTGATTGAGAAGATAATCAATTTTATTTTGAATTAACAGGCCATCTTCATCAAGAAGACCATTTCCAGCAGTCAGTGTATTAGAAACAATAAATAATTTAGCTTGTGCATCTCTATTTGATGCAAGCCCTGAAGCATAATTAGTAGCCGTCTTAAATTGAAGCCGTTGCGCATCTGTACCATTTGTCCCGGCAGCATTAAGAGGTATTTCAGGAAGGTCCCCTGCTTTAACTGGGCGAGCTAATGGATAGTACGTTTCCTGAGACCCATAGCTATCTTGATCTTGTAGCCCCTTGTTTGGAGGAGAAGGCAATTTGCCATCATTTCTACGCAATGCTGATACAGGAGCAACAGAACTCTCAATAGTAACAGGGGAAACACGCGTCGCATATGATGTAACTGGTATTTCAGCAATAGTGGTATCTTGAGCTCCATCTCCATAGCTTACTAATGATGTACCATCAATCCAATTCAATGCACTCAAAAAATCTAATCTGTAAGCTTTCACAAGATGAGTATTAGCTTTACCATCCGTATATTGCTGCTGGTATTCAACAACAACATCACCAAATCCCTCTTCAAACCGTTCAGATCCACAGCTACGCCTTTGTTCAACTTCAATCACTTTAATCGGCAAACTTGCTCTAGCCCCAAAATGCCAGGGACTATCTTCTTTCAGTTTACGTTGCGCATGAACTCCTAACACAGCCCCATGTTCATTATAATCAAAGCGGGGAGACAGTTTTGCATATCTAAGAGCAGGAGGAGCGTCATCACATCCGCCTATTAATAAACCATTGGCAAAAGCTTCTTCGCCTCTAAAATCCGATTTTCCAAAAAAGAGGGTTGACAAGGGAACCGTATTGGTTGTGTTTTTTGTTGACGGACAGTTGCATTCATCGCAACAGCCAACTTGTGTGCCACAGCATGAAACATTAGTAGAACAGGTTGAACCTAAACATTCATTCCATCCACAGTTAGCATCACACCCACAGCAATCAATATAGGAACGGTCAGCTTTGCGTCCATACCCAACAGCCCATGAATCTATTATCCACAGGCTTTCACATTCACCTATCTTTTCTATCTTCATACTCCATATATCATCCGCTACAGGAGCTAAGGGATAATGATATGGCCCCCGTAGTATGCTGAGTGGTGATCTGAACTCACTCGTAGTAGCCTGCACCACACCGGTACTCAGCACAATCAAGAGCATAACGATGCTCATAAATTTTCTTTTCATTGCTCTCCTTTTGTGTAACTGTTCATAAACTGACAACCCTTTTTTCTAAGGGTGCACGCTCATCACGGGCACCCTATTTTATCATTAATCCCTACGGATACTCTTAGTTTAATTCATAAACTGAGTCTAATACTCCCCCAATTAGACTGATTCCACAAGCCCCTATCTCAAGTGAGTGCTCTTGAGCAACAGTAATACCACCCTGCCCAATTATTTCAGTCCAGGAGACACGATTTATAGAGCCATTATTTATGTAGCCGATGCGTACACGATTACGTTTGCCAGGACCGAGATCAGCACGAGCAAATGGTTGCGATGGACCAGGATTAAAAGCTTCTCTTGTTTTTAAGAAATCAAATAGACCACTCGCTGTTGTATCAGTATTTGATTCATTACGGAAGAGCGGCTTTGATCTCAGAATTCCCGCCGATCCATATGATGTGGTACCATCAGCACTAAGAACTACCGGATTAATTGCATCTTCAGTTGAAGTTATAAGCACCAAGTTGCCTCCCCCTTGCTGTGTTGAGCGGGAAATATTATATGCCGTCAGTTCATCAATTCGTTTCAATCTCCAGTTAAATATCGCATTATTTCGGGAAGATCCTATTGCCAGCAGATGCGCACGGCCTTCACCGTCAAGCTCATCCCCTGCATAGATACGATTATGAGCAAATATGCCATTTTCAAGACTAAGTGAAAAACTGGCAAGATTGTAAGTCTGTGCAACATACCAGTCATTGGCATATGGACTTTGTTTGGCAACCATACCAACACCAAGCCCTAAGAACCCTTGTTGGTTAATGAGAATTCCTGCATCAGGACCGTCGATTAGAACAGAGAATGTAACCGACGCATCATATAATTCATTAAGGTCTGATGAGTTACCCACCTGCAATGAACCGCCATAGGTTCCATCTCCGATCAGTAATTTGGCATCATCATTGAATATCCACGTCAAATCTGTAGTTTTTGCTGAAACAGTGCCATAACCATCAATACATACTATTGCCTCAATTCCTGCAAATGCACCATTGTTAATCACAACCTTTGCTTGATCTTCAAGAAGTACTGTACCGGTACCACCAATCTTTACACGAACAGGATCAAGGTCAGTCAAATTGGCATTATCCAATATTGCAATTCTGCTTTGGGTTAATGGAGAACAAATAATTTGGGCATACTCAGATACCACATATGTTCCGCCACCGAAAATAAGTTTTGCTCCAGGCTCTAAAACAATATGTACATTACCGGTAACTTCAACCGTATATCCTGCTGTGAATGTACTCAGGTCAAGCGTGCCACCGGTGCGTACTAAAATCATACGCTCTTCATCAGAACTGATAACTAAGCGATTGTCAGTTGTAAAGTTAGGTCCACGCAGAATATGGCATACGTTGTTGACAATAACATCTTCGTTAAGATCAACACGGCCATCACCGTCTGCAATGATGGTTACACCGTTTATACCAAGGACTACCGATGCCTCTAATGAATCAACATTGCGATGCAATGAACCGATCCCGAGACGACCGCTGTTTTTAAGAATCATTACACCAACGGGAGCTTCCGCTGAGTTATAGCCACTCAAGAACACAAGTTCCTGTACCCAGCCACCATCAATCTTTACGTGTGCAGGATCACCAAGCCGTGATTCTTTAATCTGCAGCTGTTCTACGGTACCTTTTATTGATGGAAGATGGAGAAGATTTGATGTTGTAACAACACAATCACCACACAGATCAAAATTCTTGACCGTATATGGCCAGAAGCCATTACAGAAATCTTTCTTTACCGATATCCAGTTCAAGGTGTAATCAGAAATGCGACTGCCTTCGGGAATTATCTCTGTGTCATTGCACAGATCATTTACCAAATTCAACTGCCATTGAGCAACTCCAACACGCGAATCGAAAAAGACCTGTGATTTTGGCAACTTTATTTCACCATCACCGCTCTTGGTAACCATTGTTGAAATATTTGCTCTTCGAAGCGGGTTAATGTCAATAGTTCCATAATAATCTACAAAGATGCCACCTTGGCCTGTTACATCAGTTGTCGCAGGAGAACCTGTAGAGCCTCCACGTGTTTCAAATGAGAAGAAGTTTCCATCGATATAAAAGAGGGGATCAGTATGATTAGTTGAAAATGTTGGAGTATCATCGCAACAATAATGCGTGCCGATAGAAATATTACTTGCATGGCCCAGATAGATAGTTTGCACACCGTATTCTGTATCACCAATCGTTTTTCCTAGAAGATCACAGTTGACCTTACCATTATTTGGCTTGGTTTCAAGGCTGAGCTGGTGCAACTTAGTGCTACATGACTGTGCTCCATTGGGAAGCTCTGAACACTGCATAACATCAAGGTGTGAACTGTTATCAACAGTAACGCAACAATCACAGCTTAATGAACCTACCGACGTACCCAGTATCATCTGCCTGCCGGTACCTTCATCTAAACAAAAGCCATTTTGGAAAAAGACAAATTTGCTTATATTATCATCGCAATAAAGCCCCGGCTGAGGTCCACACATTGAAGTTGAACAAATGCATGTGCATGGAATAGCTCCGCAATTGCAGTCACATCCACCTTTCAGGCTCTTAAGACCTTTAGCCGTTCTAAATAGTGTTGCTATAGGTGTGGTATAACAGAATTCACACAGACAACATGGGCATTCAACACGAACCTGCCCGGGGCCACATTCTAGCAGACATGAAGGCTCGCGACAAAGATAACCATTTGGTATCAGTTGGTCAACACCGGTAAATGCAATATTTTCATGAACATACAACTGTGAATTGTAATAAACTATTCGTGGCCGCGGTGTCCCTTCAAAAATTCTGAATGTTTCACCACCAACATAGGTAGGTTCAGATTGCGTATCATTCTTTTCAATAACCGTGTGATTCTTATCGGTATGTACAAGCCAGGTGTGACACAGATTCATCGTATTGTTAATAAAGAAACATGCCTTGTTATAATACTCAACACTACTCTGTCTCGTTGGGCAAATCAATGCTGGAAATGTAGTTTCCGAGCCATCATACAATACGGGACCACCTGTAGATTTTACCTCTTGTGATAATATCTCAAGCTTAGATGGAGCAGATTCCCCGTTACTTACTGTTCCAGAAACCGTCAAACATCCCTCAACATCAAAGACTATTTGTCCTTGATCAGGCGACATATATTCGCAACTTACTACAAACGGATGAGCACTATTGATATCATTTTCAACCGTTCCACAGCAGTTGATGCCAGATCTATAAACAATTGCAGAATGAGCGCCTAGTTTGATAAATGCATTATTTATATAATCACTATCGTCATTATAACCATCAACCACAAAGGCTGAAGGATTTCTAAACTTGGCAATATTGCCGCCGCAATCACAGCCACATCCCTGACAAGCACAAGTTGGTGTTGGTACTAAATCATACGTAAATGTTGGGCACAGATCATTGGCAAGCCCTACATAATCGAGATAACTGAACGTTCCAACATCCAACACACCGTTGTTACCGAGAACAAATCCGTATTGAATTCCGGAGAAGCTTCCAATTCCATCAAGAGCACTACGCGTTCCAAGATCTCCCCAAGGATCCGCTAGATATTCAAACCCTTCAGTATTTTTGTTAAGGACAAGCAAACTTGCATTCGCAACATTTTTTGGATCGTTGGTATTGACTATTTGCACTCGTGCCTTACAACCGGCAGGAACCTCTGGATGAACATTGGCAAGCGTTGGATCCGTATCCGTATCCAGCCAACGTCCTGAAATTATCATTCCACCAGTCGGCGCAATATCCAAAATCATGCGTCCTTCACCCGTTGTTGTTGGATTATATAGATTGGTTGGATCAAAGGTAATAATTGCCTCATCCAGCAATGCAGTAAGTGCATCATACAATCTGGTATATGACAAGAATCCAATTAATGATCTTGGACCAATTTCTATCGTCACATTAGAACTACTATTGTTATCTGCACGCTTAAAGCTAACATTTCCAATATTTGGAGTGTCATCCATTAAAACATAGAACTTAACACCACCACCTGTTCCGTTCTGCGTAAATGATACTTTTTTGTCATTCCCCAGAAGAAACTCGACAGTACCACCACCCCGAATACCAATAAACAGATCTTGAGGCACAAGTGCAGCTGCAGGGGACCCCTTGAATGTTAAATTGTATTGCGATAAATCAAATTGCAGTGTCCCATTAGTTACAACAAGAAAAAGCCGAGCATTACCCGCCCCATCACCTGAAAGATTGAAGTTGCCACTCGGTGTCACAGTATAAGTATTTCCATCGCTAACTGTTACCGTTCGCGCACCAGTAATTGTGCTACTTGCAGAAATCGTAACATTTTCGTTCGTTGCATCAGTTACAACGCCAGCCCAATTTTGATCAGCATAGAAATCTACAAAACTGAACAAGGCTACCAGGGAAAATATACACAGCCCTGCTTTGAAAAAGTTTTTCCTCATAAGCTCATCCTTTTTTTATGATGTTAAACAGACAACACATAATTTGATGTGCACACGTAGAATAGAATGCTTCATGCTCATTATCACATCTCCTTGCCAATCACAGATCGCAATGATCATAATTATAAGTCAGTTCTATTCCTTTTTATAAGAACTGTCAAATTATTTAAATATAAATTTCAATTAAAAATCAATAATTAAAACTATATTTGCTGTTTTTAATGTGCCATCACTGATAGCCATACTTCATTTAGCTTCACTTTTGGAACAACATCCTTGAAAAAATGAAGGCGATCAAACTCTTCACCCCTAGGACAACATGACCCACTTTCGGGCTTTATGGTCTTGAGTGTCGGACAAAGCCCATATTTTTCTACATGATGCTCAAACACCTCCTTCCTATACAGGAAATTAATAAATTGATAAATGAGATCATCTTTTTCTGTAGCTTTGGGAATCACAACCGAATCAATACTCAAAAAACTCCCTTCCTTGGGAATTACAAATACTATGTCAGAATCTTCACGCACCGCTCGCCAAATATCGTTGCTCAACCCCAATGCAATCGGGGAGCTTTTTGATAACAGCAAATCTTCTGCGCGAACTTCTGAATAAACTTCAACATGTCTTTTTTGTTCTATCAATAAATTTTTAACTTTTTCAAGATTTCCCGGTTCTTTGAGTGCCTCAATCGATCCAAAGAGATAAAAAGCGGGTATGTATACCGCTTCACGGATATTATCAGTCATGCCAACACTTGAAGGCATCATTGAAGGATTGAATATCAATCCCCATGTCGGATCGGGAACCTTACCCTTATAGTATGATTTATCAATACCAAGGCCATATACAGCCCAAAAATAAGGTATTGAATACTCATTATCAGGATCGAAATACATGCCGAGAAGCTTAGGATCAAGATCATCAAGAAACGTTAATCTACCTTTATCTATTTTCTTTAAATATCCCTTTTTCTTAAGCTTGATAAACATATAATCAGTAGGAATAACAACATCATAGCCACGGCCCTCAGTTGCCTGCATCTTACTCAATAACTCTTCATTCGATTCATAATAACTGATGTATAACTTGATCCCGGTTTCTTGTTCAAATTTTTTCAGATAAGAAGGATCCATTAATGAAGACCAGGTAAAAATAGATAAACTTCGTTTACTTCGAAATATATTGCCGCAACGGGGTAGATACAAAATACCAACAAAGAGAGCAATCCAAAAACAAATACTTATAAAACGAATAGCCAATGATGAGCCACGATTTAACATTATCCTATTCCTTTCCCATCTTCCTTTATTGGCCAAAAGAAAACAGCTTTTTGAGCTTCAATGATGACAATAGCAATATCAAAAAGCTTCCTGCAAGTAATAAAATTACTGAAAGAGCACTAACACTTTGTGAAGCACCCGAACGAATAACATTAAAAATATATAAAGGCAACGTCTGAGTTGAAGGGCTTGCGCTAAAAAAGGCTATAATAAAATCATCAAGGGATACAATAAAAACAAGCAACCCGGAAGCAATCATAGCAGGAGTTAGCAATGGCAATGTTACTTTATAAAAGGTTTGCCAAACCGTTGCACCTAAATCTAACGATGCTTCGGTTAACTGATACTCCAACTCATTAAAACGAGCATAAATGATAGGAACGGTATAACTTAACCCAAGAATAGTATGACCGGCAATTAATGTTGTAAAACCAAGAGGAACGGATAAAAAAGAAAATAAACTCAACAATCCAACAGCCAATACAATTTCGGGAACAATAAGAGCCCCATAAAAAATAAAAAAAGTTTTTTCAAGAAATGAGCGACCGTAATGAACTAACAATAACCCCATAATCAGGCTCAACACTACTGCAGAAAAGGATACAACCAAAGAATTGCGCAACGCAATCCACATAGTGCTATCGTTCCACGCCTCGCTATACCAACGCCAAGAAAAACCAGACCACCGAAACAAGCTAATGGATTTATTAAATGAAAAAAATACCAACACTACAATCGGTATGTACAAAAAGAAATACATTAATGCCACAAAAAATGGTAACATATACTGACTCATGCGGCTGGACATCAATGGTTCCTCCTTCAAACAGGCTCTAAGTTATGTGGCCCTTCTAAAACGCCAATAGAAAATAAGCGAAACTATAAGTAATACTATACTACTGAATACGGTAAATGCTGATCCTAAAGGCAGATTACGCAATACAGAAAAATAATGAGAAATCAAAGAACCAACATACATATATTTGCCACCGCCCATAAGCGCTGGTATGACATATTCTCCAAATGAGGGTATAAAGACCATAAAGAAACCTGTTTGAATGCCGGGCATTGACTGTGGTAATATTATTCGCCAAAAGGTAGCAAATCGGGTAGCACCTAAGTCTAATGATGCATCAATCAAACGAAGATCAAGTTTTTCAAGAACAGCATATATCGGAAGCACCATGAACGGTAAGTAGCAGTAAATCATTCCAACATAAATGGCAAATTCTGTATTGAGCAATTGAATCGGCGTGCTAATAATTCCAAGCGTTGTTAAAATCGAATTAATCAACCCATTCTTTTCCAAAATAAAGAACCATGCATAGGCTAAAATAACGAAATTTACCCCAAAGGGAAGCGCCAACAAAAAAAGAAGCATATTTTTCCAACGGCGCGCATATAATGCTAAAAAATATGCTATAGGATAAGCACATAATAAACAGACAGCCATTGTTACAAAAGCAAGCAACAGCGATCGCACTAGAATCGAGTAGTACAGAGAATCAAAAAAGGTAAAATAATTGGACAACGTAAAATCGGGCCACGCAGATATTACCCCTTTTCTGATAAAACTCAATCCAATAATAACCAGCAAGGGTATATACAAAAAAATCAGCAGCCAGACAAATGCCGGCAGCGCCATAAAAAAAGAAACATTCGTTGATACTTCAGTATTTTCTATATCTCTGTTCATTTCTCTAACAATACTACATTCTCTTTTTGCCAATAAAGGTGAACCACATCATCATAATCTATAACTTCATGAGGAAAATGTTCCTCATTTTGTTCAAATACATGAACAATAAAGCCATTTGGAAGTTTTACACTATACTGAGTAGATCTACCATAATAGATAATGGCCTGAACAATCCCAGTCAAATGGTTTGCAAAGCCTGCCTGCTCTTCCTTGTTAATCTCGATCTTCTCAGGACGCAAACTCATCAACAACGAACTTCCCGCTTCAAATTTTCTTCGCTCACTAACAGCTACTTCAAAAATTCCCAACTCAGGAATGTCCATAGCAAAACCGCCATTTTTCTCGATCAACAAACCATGGAAAAGATTTGTGGAACCTACAAATTTTGCAACAAATGAAGAGATAGGAAATTCATAAATTTCTTTCGGCGTGCCAACCTGTTCAATTTCACCGTCATAATTCATGATCGCCATATAATCAGCAACAGTCAACGCTTCAAACTGATCGTGAGTCACATAAACGAAGGTAGTTTTAAGTTCACTTTGCAGATCAATCAATTCAACAAGCATCTGCTCACGTAACTTAAGATCAAGAGCGGCAAGAGGCTCATCGAGTAATAATACGTCGGGCTCATTAATAATTGCACGAGCCAGAGCAACTCGCTGCTGTTGGCCACCTGAAAGTTGTTGAATCGGTTTGTAGATATGGCGCTCTAGATGTACTTTTTGTAAAGTTCTACGCACCTTCTGTTCAATAATATCGCTTGCAACTCCTTTAACACGAAGGCCGTATGCAACATTACCAAACACATTCATATGAGGGAATAGTGCATATTGCTGAAAAACAGTATTTATATTTCGTTTATTGATAGGAACATGCGTTATATTGCGATCACCAATATAAATTTGTCCTGAGTCTACCGTATCAAATCCGGCAATAAGACGCAGCAATGTAGTCTTACCACTTCCACTTGGCCCAAGCAATGCAAAAAAACTGCCACTCGGTATAGTAAGGCTCAAATTATCTAAAATAATATCATCACCAAAAGCTTTGCTTACATGCTCAAGCCTTATGTTTCTCATTTTTTTTATCCGCTCTAGCTACAACCATCGGTACAACAACGTCTGATAATGAACAAGGAACAACGACCGCGATAATTAAAAATATAAATACTACACCACAATATTGATACCAATTTGAAAATCCATGCGATACAAAGAAGAAGGCTGAAGCTAATGAGCTTACCAAAATGTGCGTAAAATGTGAAAAGAAAAGATAGCTTGTTTGTAGCTGTTTGTGATATCTACTAATAATAAATCCATTCAAAACACCCACAGCAAGAAAAGGAAACACCGCCCAAAATTCATGGTAAAAACAGACATGAAATTTCATGTCTATACCCAAAAGTCGTCCTCCAATGTAGGGCAACACCATATCGGATAATACACAAAAGGTAATAGTTGATCCAACCGATACAACTATCCCTCGAACTAGTTGCGTTGCAAAATGAAAATAAGAAAGCAAAGAGCCAGTTGCCGCAAAAACTAAATGTATATAATGGAAAATATGAAAAAGAACACCAGCACCTTTGCAAACTATCTGGTTGTTATTCTGAAAAACTGAAAAATAGGTAGTAAAGCCAAGCAGCGCCAAACTGAGAGCAACAGAAAAAATTGCATAGGGCAGATGATTAATCAGCTCCCCTATCACTGTTAGATTGTGTTTAGCGCAACAAATATTTTCCCGATGACCATTCAATTCAGATCCCCCCTCACAGCGGCTATAATATTCCTTTAGAAATAAACATACTCTCTCCTTTTTTAAATACCTATTTTAGGGTACGCTTTTTTAGCAAAAAATCAAAAAGTTATGCTATTTACCATCAGGTAATGTTCCTGTGAAATCGGACAAACCAGATGTACCCAGCTTATAGCATGCCGCTACTGCCACTACGCTTACAGCTGACCATGCAGCCACAGAAAATGGGTTAATGGGCTTGCGAACCAAGACTACACCTTCATCGGTAACTTCCTCAGAAACCTTGCCACGCAGTTCATCTATTATGTTTTTCACACCATAGCCTGCTCCTAATGCTAACAGTGTAGCACCCGTAAGCTTGAGGCTTCCATTAAGCTTGTTAGGCACCACTTCTTTAGAAAGAGAAGATTTCTCCTTAGTATCCTCCATAGAATAAACAACTGGTGCGTAGGCACTTATCAACAAACAGGCCAAAAGTATTTTTTTCATAAAAACTCCTTTATGATTTTATGGTTATAATCCCTCTTACAACAACACTATGGTACACCTTTTTGACAACAAATCAAAAAATAATTTTTCGATAACCATTCACCAGCCACCGGCACCTCCGCCACCGCCTCCTCCACCAGCACTTCCTCTGCCACCGGCGCCAGAACTTCTTCCTGGAGACGTTGAAGCCGAGGTTATGGCAGTATTGAATGACTGACGCAAACCGGAAGCAAATGTAGCAGCTTCTGCAGTCCTGAATCGCCCGGGCCCCACATACCATACTGGCGTATAGGGCGTTCCTTCTTGCTCAAGGCGTGCAAAAACCGGTGCAAACTGTGCTGACCATTGTTGTTCTACACACAGCGCTATGGCATAGGGCAAATATTTTTCCCAAAGTTGCGGAGTTTTGGTAGGAGGAGTTCCAATAACCTTGAGCCGATCAGTTTCAGTTGTGGCCAAAAAAAGTTTAAAACCTTCAATTTCATTGGATAACTGTTGTCCCGCAGCCGTATACAGAGGAAACTTGATATAAAAATAGATATGCAAGACAACACAGATAGCTATATAAAGTACGATCCATAGCATGAACGTACCCATAATGTATGCGTGTGCTCCTAAAAGACTTACGCCCAAAAAAATAAGTGAGAAGAAAAATCCTAAACCTGAATAAGATCGATTATATTCTATAAACCTATCCATGCTATTTTGATAATAATTGCGTGCGGTTTTAGAAATAGATTGAACAGTAGTGTTGTTCGATTGAGTTAATGCTACCGGACCACCTTTGCTTGAAAGGGTATGGTACAGAGTTAGATAATATGAATTTTCTTTTGATACTTCCGGTTGTTGTTTGGGCAATAAAGAATAAGTACCACCCAAAAAAGTGCCTGCTTTATAGTCTATTGTCAAAAATCCCTTTACTGCCATATCAACAATATCAGATGTTAATGCCAGCGCATCATACCCCTTTTGCATAAGATAGCGCACAGCACCAGGAAATAGATCTTGTGGTGGATAAAACAGTGGAATTACTACCCCTTCCTTATGACCGATACGGGTTTTTCGATAGGCCCATAGATAAAACCACAAAAGAAGAATAAGACCAACCAACAATAATATTAAGGAAAAGTTGTCACGCAAAAGCCAAAAAACAGTAAGCAGTATTGTTGGTTTAGCAACATATCCTTTCGGCCAGGTAACAACAATGGTAAATGCCTGATGTGGCAGTAACGGTTCTTTTGTTTCAAATAACATTGAGCCATCATCAAGCTGCTTGGCCGTATAATTGCCCCCCTGCTGACCAAAAAATCCTGTATATGCTTCGAGTGTAATTTTATCACGTGGAATTGAGGATGGAAGATGAACACGAGCTGTCGCCTTATCAACGGTAAATCCGACATCATTGCCGATAACATTGTAATAGAGCTCATCATGGGTTTTGAAAAAACCAATTATTCTATTTAAGGTATATGATAATAAAAAGGTATGAGTCCCCGGAGAAAGCCGCACCTCGGGCGCACCAATATAAATCTGTTTACCATTAATGCGCTCAACTACTGAATAAGGCTCAGGCTGTCCATCACGTTTAACTTCCACCACATCAAAATCAACAACATATTGAAGGCCAAGCATTCCGGAATAGCGAGTTGGAAAGGTACGCCACATGCCACGCTTAAATCGTATACTTTCAGATTTTATCGTAATCTTCTCTTCAACCTTAATTGTACCGTCTTGATTGATGGTAATATCATCATCCCACCCTACAAAGCGTTCATCACAGTAAAGAGAAAAGGATAGGGATATTAGGATCACAAAAGAGCCGCATATTCTTATCATAGGGCCTCCTCATGAAAAAAATCTGTGGTATACTTTTCTAGATAGCAAAATCCATAAAAAAGAATTATATCCGTTCGTCCTGAAGAAAGTGGAACACAGTGGAACGAACTTGAAGGATTCGAACGGCAAATATCAAATATAGACTTACGACCAAGTTTTGATTCTTTTTTAACCATAGTCCGAAATTCTTTTCGCACTATCATCAATATATTCAACATAAGAGACTTTAGAGTAATTGAGTATAGATAAAAATTATTTACATTTTATAAATACTGGTTAAACAGAACGTTCGAATCCTTCAAGTTCGCCCTTTGGGCTACCTTCAGGACGAACGGAATACTAATTATCACATTATCTCTTTCTTGAACGAGTTCAGAAACACCTAATCTATTTTTTATGTGAAGCCCACATATTCTGAGCCCCTTTATGATGTATGCAGCCCAAAAATTTATCAACAAGCAATCTGTTGGAACATCTCTGCCATCTAATCAAACTTTACTTTTTGAACTTCTCGCTCAGCCTCCGTTGCTTCAAAATAAGGAACTTTCTTAAATCCTGTCATATTGGCGACAATACTTGTAGGAAATACGGTTGTAGCAATATTATAGTTACGAGCAGCTCCGTTGTAGTAACGTCGCGACAATTGAATTTCTTCTTCTATGGAAGTTAACGATTTTTGTAATGACAGAAAATTTTGGTTTGCCTTAAGATCCGGATAATTCTCAGCGACTGCAAATAATGTTTTTAAAGCTTTAGTCAGCCCTTCTTCTGCCTCTGTCTTTTCTGTTAATGTTTTTGCTCCCATAGCAGCAGAGCGTAAGCTTGCAATATTTTCAAGAACTGACTTTTCATGAATACTATAACCTTTTACCGTCTCGACCAAGTTTGGAATAAGATCATATCGACGCTTGAGCTGAACATCAATACCGCTCCATCCTTCATCCACAAGATTTCGCTGCTGAACCAATCTATTATAAACAGATACAACCCAGGCGCCAATAAGGACGATCACAATAAGAATTATTAGTGTAACAAGCATAACTGAACCCATCGGACACTCCTTTTTAAAAATGTTACAAAATCCTTTTTTTGCCAGTCTACCAAGATATGTAATAAAAACAATACAGGGAAATTCCGGCAAAAAGCTCACGTTTCATCAGATTTTGGGTTATAGCTGGAAAACAGGTCTTAACCTTGCCACATTAGCAAAAAAAGGTTGCAAATTAGGCACATTTTTTGTTACAATTAGAAATAGAAAAAGACATTCAATAGCTCTTTACAAAAGGATTATATAATGAATATAAATAAAATCTCTTCATATCTGCGAAAGACATTTCTGCGAAAGACATTTTTGGTCTCAAGCGTACTGCTAGTAATCTCATGTTCTTTTATCAAATCGATGGATACCTCGCGTCACACAGCTGCAATTTACAAACAAGCCATAACAACAAAAACAAAACAACTTGAACAAAACCCCACTCTCGAGCTCGTGCAAAATATACTCGATCTCATAGAAGAATACCAAGAAGCATCAGGAAAAAAAGGTGCCTATTCAGACCTAGAGAGCAGATTGTTTACTATGCTAGCTCCACAGCCTGTAGCCAAGCCACAGGTTTCACCTCAAGAGATCAACAAACTTGAAACTGAATTGACAAATCTTTTCATACACGGCCCCTACTCTGCTTCAGAGTATCCATCGCAAGCACCAGAAGTAATCATAGAAAAAATAAAACATTACAGAACAGTTGCTAAAAAACCTGATGCATATGAAATATTAATGAATGAAATGCTCTGTTTACTAGCCCCAAAGCCTGTTCCTACACCAACTCCAAAGGTTACTATCCCTGAGGAAATTAGAGAAGTCGTTAACATGCACTTAACAGATACTCGCGGAGCAGATGGGAAACGGATCGATGCATATGGAACTATTGTTGACTTAGTTACCAAAGATCATAAAGTCAATGGCATCATCATCAGACAAATGCCAACACTGACACAAGCTCGATGGAGCGAAATCTTACAGGGCTTCGATCCAAGTAACTATTGTGGATATTATTGTGTATTTACTGCGGAACAACTTGCAAACCACAGGTCGCCCATGGCTCGTACAGAATTTGCACAAGAATTTCCCGCAATGCTCATGGCAGTTAAAAAAATGGGCTTTACGACAACCGGCAGGCCTTATGAAAACATAACAGAAGATATCGTTATGCAGCTGCTTGAACAACGCGGTGATTCAAACAAAATCGCTTATATTTCATCCCAGCTTTACGCTGCTTTCGGTGAATTTACCCCCTTAGAAATGTTGTCTGAACTTGCACCGGTATTTGGCATGCCTCAACAACAGGTCACCTTACTTGAGAATTTCATTAAAGGAGTAACTAACACCTTGACTCTGATTACAAGAAAAGGTGAAAGTGCACATTATGTCACTATGTATGTAACCAGAGATCCAGGCAACACACGCCTGATGACATTCTCAATATATGATTCTCTTGGGGGAGATTGGTACAGTCCAGAAGATATCAATGGCGTAATTAAACCGCTTTATCAATTTCTGAATCAAAAGTTTTAAAGGAGTATAACAACCATCTTTTTGTATTTTTGACTTTTAATTGCTTCTTTATTTCGAGATCATTTGTTTTTTTAACCTGTTTTTTATTTGTGCCCTCCCCGTGCAGGGGCAGGTATTTTGCTTGCCCCTGCACGGGGAGGGCACAAAAATCCTGTTTGATCTTCTTTCCGCGCAAATCCTGGCATGTCTCCATGGCTAAGCACAAGACGTAAGCAGTAGCCATACGCATGCCACTCAATGCGCTACTGGAATCACAAAGTTATTGGCCGTAGGCTCGATTTATTTATTCCCGCTCGTCCTGAGCCTGTCGAAGAACACGCTCACCTGTTTGACAAGATGAGCCGTAGGCGAATGCTTGTGGTTCGAGACGCCCAATAAGCTAAAGCTTATAATGGGCTCCTCACCATGAGCGGTGAAGAAATTGAGCGTATGAGCAATCCAATATCCTCCTTCGCTTAAAGCTACGGAGGACAGGGCATGTTGGCCGTGCCCGGCGAAGTTTTAACG
>Ga0180437_10002219_pt1 | contig 31527 bp, 36 predicted proteins | sample SS_ome_4_FD_132410 | JGI IMG/M metagenome (GOLD analysis project Ga0180437, IMG submission 132410) | Hypersaline lake sediment archaeal communities from the Salton Sea, California, USA - SS_3_D_1 metaG | ecosystem: Environmental > Aquatic > Non-marine Saline and Alkaline > Hypersaline >... | reverse complement strand
TGATGAATTACATGAAAGCTTTGGAATTATTTACCAAAATATGGTTATAAGAAATATTCACAACTTGCTGATAGCAAACCAAACAACAGCGATTAATGATACGAGACTGATTGAGAATTTTTCTCTCTCTTTTAACATATACCATGATACAACACTGTTGTAAAAGATATTTATAACTGCACCGAGCATTAAACCATGACGTATAACGTTATTTGGAATAAAGTATGCCAATATAAGGAACAATACCGATAGAGCGAGTTCAATTCTAAATTGACGAACTTTTATTCCTGAACGTTCATCTACTAGTTGTTCACGTTGTATTCTCTTTTCATTGTTCTCTTTCTTATTCACTTCTGATCCAAAAATTATTGGAGAATAATTGATTTTTTTGAGAGCGTCGGATATTTTTTCATATCTATCTGTAAAATACAGATGAATCCCACGATTGAGTGTCACTGCAAATGTTCAAACACACCATGAAATCACTGAATGCTCTGCAAGAACTCGCAAAGAATTACGATAAAAACAGATTGGTTATTGACATATTTTGAACCAACACTCATCATCACATCGAGTGTATTCCAGAAGAGTACCAATATGAGTACAAAATTGACAATCAGGTTTTTGAGAACAGTGAGTCTGGAAATTGGGAGATAAAATTTCTATTTAATGGTTTCATTGAATAGAAATGTATTATAATAACTGAGTTAATCTTATCAAATTGTCATAGTGAGTTTAAACAACTTACTTGCTCTTTGCCTTGCTTGCTGCAGGTGGGAAGAATGGCTTGATAGCACCCATGATCTGAGTGTATCCCATTGCATCCTCTTCCCAGTCTGGGAAAAGGACTTCAAGATCATCCTTCAGGTAGAAAGTACGCTTCTTCTCTGGGACTTGAAGGTCATTTTCAGAGACATACTTGCTAATAGCCTGAAGTGCCTCTACACGTGAGACTGGATGTCCCTCGTCAACACCCATGAACTCGGCTAGACGAGCATGGCATGGATGTTGCTTCTGGATACCACTGTTTGGATTGGACTTGCCCTTATTCCTACGAGTCTTCTTATTAAGAAGTCTCTGGAGCTCTTCTGTCTTCTTGAGACTGAGCTGGAAGATCTGATCCTGGAGCTTCTGCTGAACCTTACTCAGGCTCTTGTTCTCCTTTCCAACGACCTTAAGCTCCCTCTGGGTAAATCCAGCACCGTGAAGCACCTCAAGGGCAGTCTGAACCAATGCAGAAGCATCAGAGAGTGCCTGAGTTACTGCTTGAAGCTTCTGCTCAAGTTCAGTTGATCCCTCGTCTTCAGATACGACCTCAACAGTCTCTTGTTGAGTCTCTTCAACAACCGGCTCTGGCTCTGGGACTGATTCAGTCTTCTTAACCTTTCTGGTTCGCTTTGGCTTGGCAGTGGCAGTCTTAGATGCAGTAGCTTTAGTTGTGCTACCTGCAGTCTTCTTGACACGTCGTCTAGTCGTCGTCTTTTTCTGTACTGTTCCCGTTTCACTCATTATGCCATTATCACTCATTATTTCTTTAAATATTTTCAAGGGATACTCTGGAAAAAAAAAATCAATTTTTTTTATATAAAAAAAACTTATAACGAGCCTTAGTTACTGTCGGGGTTTAGTTGTATTAAATCTTCAATTTTCCAATATTCAAATTTACCATTAGGCATACGACGTTTCACAATAAATGGACTCTTTTTCTGCCTTAGTTCCTCTTCAGCAATCTCTAAATAGCTTGTCATGCCAGTTGTATCTATCAGTGGTAACGCTCCGCAAGTCAGTTGCTGACATCTGAGACCAATAAGTCTTGCTTCCTCATATTTTGTCAGAAACGGCTTAGAAACCTTTCTACCTTCATTGGCAATCTTAAGAACATCTTTATTTGACAAAATTTTACTACTCATATGTGTTATATATGAGTAGTAATATATTTTTAAACATTTAAAATTCAATTTTTTAAATTTTTCCTTTTAAACAATAAGCGTGTACTGAGTTTACTAAGTCAAGATTTGAAATCTTTTTATAATTTGGAGAAAATACAAGAACCCAACTTTACGAAAAATATTGGGTCCAGTTTTTGGGATTTAAGTGTACTTCCACTCCGTATTACATGCAGTACACACATAAATAATCTCCATAGTCACCTTGGTCGGATAGAAGACCGCCTCCTGTTTACTCTTGTCTGTGCGACTTGGACACAAATCATTTGGACACAATTTCTTAGAAGTTCTTGGAATTGTATTATCGTATACAATATATCTGTTACTAATATTCTCTGTCTGTTGACCAGTGTCAGAATATGATTTAGAAAAGATGACCAAATCCTTGTTCTCCTCTTTGTATCCACAATCGTTACACTTAAGGTACAGCTTATCGTCATCCTCTAGTGGATGTAACATACTCTCGCAAACTTTGCAAAATTTAATCATGTTTAATAGTTTATTATACATAATTATTTCTTAAAATATTAATTCAATTTTTAAAATTTTGACCTAAAAAAAACAGATAATGTCAATTTTTATAATTATACTCATTCAACTCACCTCAAATGGATGTAGTAATCTTCTGTCATTCCATAATCAAAAAAGAACTTGATAATATCGTAATCCTTTCGGCAATAAAGCAATGGAAGCATATATGAATGATTGAATAGATCATTTTCAAATCTGAATTTTCCATTCTCACTCTTTCCTAAACCATATTTCCCGATTATCATTTTGGTGACATTGTACATTTTTCTCATGATAGAGATCCCCAATATATTGTAACCAACAATTGTTTCATAATCGAGTTTGTCTAACACTTCACATATCTTATCTGGCATATTTATAGCAAAACAAGAAATCACATAATCACCTAATGGACAATCATCCTGATCTGGTTTGAAATTATTGATATCCCGTGCATTTGGCATTTCTAACCAATAACGATACCTCTTCTCTATTATATCTTCTGTGATTGTCCAATATTTCTTGTGATGTTCAATAAATTGTTTAATGTCTTTTAGAACATTATTCAAAAAAAAATTGTGACATTCTATTGTCTACCGCGTTTTTATCAATCCATTCAAGATATGCTTTATGAACTTCACGTCCGTTATCTGCTTTATACTCAATATGTGGATATCAATTAAAAAGAGTAGTATTCTTACTGGCGTTAATTACCAAATCATAATTAGACAAACCGTTTGTTTTATCCAGCAATCCATTTCTAATAAAATCTACAATTTCATCATAATTAACTGTGAACTTAATTGTTAAGTCATTTATATGTAATTCAACTCTATGAATCAACGTATTTTTAATATGCTTCATGTGCCAACTAATCATACTTTTTAGAAAAAAGTATTGACAATAAATAATACTCAAATTAAAAATCAATTTTTTTCAACAAAACTGCAAACACTTTTTTATAATTGTACTCATTCACATCAAATGGATGTAATAATCTTCCGTCATTCCATTATCAAAAAAGAACTTGATCATATCATAATCTCCTCTAGAATGAAGCAACGGGAGAATATACGATCCCGGATTAAATAGAGCATTTTCAAAAATATAATAATCTTCTATACTTTTCCCCAGACCATACTTTTTAATCAATTCTTTTGTAACACTATACATACTTCTCACAATGGATATTTCCAAGATATTGTAATTCATAACTGTTTCATAATCTAGTTTATTATCCCTTATCACTTTAACTATCTCTTCTGACATATCTTTAGAAAAACATGTAATAATATAATCACCAAAGGAACAATCGGGTTGATTTAGATCAAAACTAGAGAGATCCTGTGTATTGTCCAATTTTATCCAAAAATGATATCTCTCTTCCATATTATTTATACTGTTAGAATGGTATCTCTTGTGATGTTCAAAAAAATTGAGAACTTGTCCAATTGTTGTATCATCCTGAATATATTTCAGAAATTTATTGTACATTTTTTGTCCATTTTCTTCTATATATTCAACATGTGGATAAAACATAAAATGAGTTGTATTCTTATCATAATCAATTGATATATCAAAATTACATAAAGCGTCTGTTTTCTTCAGCGATCTGTTCTTAATAAAACTTATCAATTCATCAAAACTGAGAACAAAATCAATTGTCCATTCTCCCATTGTCATTAAAATTTTACAATTAAACGTATTTTCTATAGGTTTTATACTCAAATAATCCATGTTTTTGAAAGATACATATTTGTATTTTGCAAAAAAAAAAATCATTTTTTTTTATAATTATTGATTGTAACATTATCAGATACATAAAATGAGACTGTTCTTTTAACAAAGTCTAATCATATCTGTTCCGTACATATACAATCCACAACCCACTAACATAAGAGGCAGAGATGTTCGGTAAATATAGTCCTTCGCAATTGCTCTATTAAGATTTTCCTGAGCACCTTTAAGTGACCTCGTTTCACAATCTGGTACAAAAAACTCTGTACTAATCCATGCAATTGTTCCAAGTGCAAAAATTCCACCACCAATATAACGCACAATTTCAGACATTTTTTTTGTTAACAAATTGTGTACTCCTTTGAAAAAAAAAATCATTTTTTTTATGATATTATTATCAAATATCTGATAATAACATCATTTTATAAAAGGTCAACCTAGTTAACGCGTAGGGGTACTGTTGGGGGCTTTATTTTGTAAAGGTCAACCAGTTAACACAGTTAACGCGTAGGGGTTTACGGGGAGAGGCACTCTTCCCGTCTTAGAAGGATGATCCAACTGTTTCAATGTACATAAGCATCTGTTTATATCGATTCTTTGGACGAAATCCATAAATACGTGCGTCGAACTCCTTTTTGTTCTTGTACTTTTCAACATAACTCTTCAACTGTTTCACATAAAATTCTTTGTTCTCTAAAACTAAATTCATGATGAGATCACTGAAACATTTGTAGTTCTCATTGTTTCTCAATTCATACATTTGAATAACAGCTAATGCATAATTCTGATGCAGAACAGCTTCATTATATGCAGTCAATTTGTCTTGTGAATCAGTCTCATGTCCTGGTTCATTTATCAAAGGCTTATCATTCATAACCATCGCTTGAATAGTTACAATAACCTTTTCCAATGTGAATGTTGGCAACCATCGTGGTCCATCCCACGTATTAATCATCGACAAACACACTTTTCCATCAACATAGAGATTCGGATTCATTCTCGATCTTCCATCATTTGGAAGAATAATCTTTACCTTGGGTGGCTCCATGGGAAACATTGCTGGCAATTTTATACTGAATGGATACATTCCACGTTCATATGGGGTATCCTCAGTACCTACAATCAAAACAGTGAAAGTACCAAGATTTCCCTCATCGTAATGAACGTATATTCCATCATTCGCTAAACTATCTTTTGCCTTTTCGAGAATCATAATCTCTCTCATAATACGCCTCGTTGTTTTTGCTGAATACATATTTTACTCATATTGTAAATCAATTTCTGTTTAAGTATTTTAAAATTCATTTTTTCATTTGTTTACACTACTCTCTCCCTACACATAATACATCTCCCACACGGTTTTCCATTCACAGGATACCAACAGCTCCAAGTTGTTCGCAAAATATTGTCGTATCCATTTTTCTTAGCAATCTTCAACATATCATGTTTACTCAGCTTTATTGTCGAGAAAATGAACCTATCAAATATGTGTATTGACTCATCTCCCCTCTTGAGATTCTTCTTTGTTCTACCATGGTTATCAAGTTTCCCCCGCATTGTTCTATTCAACATAGATCCTGGTTCATTCTCTACACATATCTCTATATCTTTACCCAAATTCCTGGTAACTTGTGCCATTGCACCGTATTGACAAACTGCACGTCTGACTCTTCCCTGTGATTTCAAAACTCTCATATGATGCGCAATATCATCATCTATATCAACCTTCTTGATATCCATCAATGGCAAAAGTGTTCGTTTTGTGAACGGATATCTCCTATTTAACGTATCCCTTATCTTTCTCATTGCAGTATATTCAAACTTCTTATTCATTCTCCTTGTACTATTCTGTGGAAGATTGTCAATAATATCGGAAATGTAGATTGGTTGAACAGTTCGTCCCTCATCTATTAAAGACTGACATATTCTGAAAGTTGAATCGTAACCACCTGTCCAGAAAACGTATACAATATCTCTTGTTGCAAAACCTTCGACTGCTTGTGTAGGTTTGTGTAACAGAATAATGTAAATAACCACTATAATAACAAACAATATTACAAATCCAAAATATTTATCACAAAATTGTAAATTTTTTACATGAAAGTTCATGGTAATGATACTTTAACATAGAAAAATAATTAGATCTCTGATATTTTATCGAATATTCAATTTATTATACAATAAATTAATATGTGTACCTTAAATACACATAGAAAATAAATGTTTTTGAAGAATTAAAAAAAAATGATTTTTAAAAATAAACAGATATAAAAAAATATTATAGATTATATTTAATGAGTGAATCAAATAGTAGCTATACAATAAGTGACTTTTTGAATAAACATCGTATAGTTAGACCCAAGAAAGACTGTGAAGATTTTGAAAAGAAGATGGAAGAGTATGAAGCCAAAAGGAAGTGTCATACGCATACGTGTTATGGTGGTCCAAATGGAAAGAACGGTTCATATCTGATTGAGGAGCATGAGTTTGATACATTTTTCAAATTGTATGACAAAGCTATCATGAATGGTGAGATACTGTACATTACCGAGAGGCAGAGTGATTTGGAACAGACGTGTATGGTAATTGATTTGGACGAGAGGTATACTACCGACGTTACGAAGAGATTACACACAACTAAACATATCAAGGAGATTGTTGGGTTGTATATGGAGGAGATTTGTGCATGTTTTGATATTGAGAAGGATGATGAAAGATTAACAGCGTTTGTTTTTGAAAAACCGGACATTGTTAAGACTGATGACGTTGTTAAAGACGGAATTCACATCATTTTCCCTCATATCATTTCTGAACAGTGGGAACGAAAATATATTAGAAACAACATTCTGAAAAAGATTCCGAAAGTTGTTGAGGATTTACCATTGACTGAAAAACCGCACAAGTTTGTTGATGATAGAGTTATTCACATTAACAATTGGTACTTGTATGGTAGTTCAAAAGGTGATAACGATTATTACAACATGACTCACATTTTCAACAGTGAGCTGAATGAGTTGGATGTTGATAATTTCAGTTTTGGAATGTCACCAGCCAAATATTTCAGTTTGCGTGTTGCAAGTAATAGAGAACCTTTGATTACAAGGGAATCTGTTGTTCCAAATGTTCTTAAGAAGAAGAAAATCAGCAAAGCTAAATCAGGTAAGAAAAAGAATATTAAAAATTATGATCTTGAAGAACTTGCTGAGATTGTGGATATCTTATCGATGGAGCGATGTGAAAGTTATCCTCTCTGGATTCAGATTGGATGGGCACTTCACAATATCAATCCGTCTGACCCAAAACTTCTGGAATTGTGGGACGAGTTCAGTAAGAAATCCACCAAATATAAGGAGGGTGTATGTGCTGAAGAGTGGTCCAAAATGAAGGATGAAGGTTTGGGAATTGGAACATTGTACTACTTTGCAAAGTGTGACAATGAAACCAAATACAATGAGATCAGACGAACAAGTTTGAAAACGTATATCGACAAGAGTATCGAATCGAAGACGGATTACGATCTGGCAAAGGTTCTACACGAGATGTACAAGTTTCAATTCGTTTGTGCATCAGGAAGACGTGGAGGATTGTGGTATCAATTCAATGGTCAAAGATGGGAGGTTATGGAGACAGATGTTGAAATTTATGAGAAAATATCTGTTAATATGTGTGACGAATATTGTAGAAGACTATCTGTTTGCAATATCGAGGCTGTTGATGAGAACTCAACTGAGGAGGAACGCGAAGCAGCCGAAAAGAAAGGCAAAAAGATGATGGATGTCATTTACAAATTGAAGACCACATCAAGTAAGAAGAACATTATGGATGAGTGTAAGAAGCTCTTCTATGATAAGAAGTTCTTGAATGAACTTGATAAGAATCCGTATTTGATCGGTTTTGAGAATGGAATCTATGATTTGAAGTTGGGAGAGTTCAGAGATGGACGTCCGGAAGACTATGTTTCAATGACCACTGGGATTGACTATATCCAATTCGATGAAGAGGATGAGAACTGGGAGGAGTTGAATGTGTTCTTAAGTTCTATCTTCCCAGAGGAGGTTATCAAGACATATGTTATGACATTCTTCGCAACATGTCTTCAGGGTATCAATAAGGAGGAGAAGTTCAGAATCTGGATTGGTACAGGATCTAATGGTAAGAGTAAGTTGGAGGAATTGTTTGTTAGTGCTTTTGGTGAGTACTGCATGAAGTTTCCAATCACTTTGCTTACTGGTAAGAGACCTCAATCCAATCAATGTAGCCCCGAAGTTGTTAAAGCAAAGGGAAAGCGATTCTGTTACTTTGAAGAGCCAAATCAAGGCGAGAAAGTCAATGCAGGTCGTTTGAAGGAGTACACTGGTGGTGATAAGATTGAGGGTCGTGGTTTGCACCAAGCACCAATTGAGTTTAAACCACAATTCAAGTTAGTCCTTCTGTGTAACGATTTGCCAGAAGTTCCGCCTACAGATCAGGGTATCTGGAGACGTTTGGAAGTTGTTGAGTTCAGGAGTAAGTTCTGTGACAATCCTCAGAAGGATAATGAATTCAAGATTGACAGAGACATTTCTGAGAAGATCCCTCGTTGGAAGGAGCTTTTCATGGGTATGTTGATCGATGTGTACTACAGAAACTATGTTACATATGGATTCGATGTTCCAAATGAGGTTATGAAGTACACTGTTGAGTACCAGAGACAGTGCGATATGTACTCCGACTTCATGATCGATGCTATCGAGGAAGTCAAAGAGGGAGAGGGATCTATCGATATCGGAGAACTCCATGATGAGTTCAAGGAGTGGTACGAAGAGTACTACAGTGATAGTAAGTCCGTTCCATCTAAGAGAGACTTCAAGAAGTACTTGATTAAGAAGTTTGGTGACTCTAAGGTTACTAAGAAGGATCTTCTGACATTCAGGTTCAAATCGACATATCAGAAGCATACACATAGTAATTCATTGTCATTAATTGAAGCAATGTAAGACTAACCAATGAATCAGTTGTGACATTGGTATAATACTTTTTCTTAAAAAAGTATCATTATAATTGTTTTTGCTCATACTTTTTCTAAAAAAAGTATCATTATAATTGTTTTTGCTCATACTTTTTCTAAAAAAAGTATCATTATAATTGTTTTTGCTTATACTTTTTCTAAAAAAAGTATCATTATAATTGTTTTTGCTTATACTTTTTCTAAAAAAGTATCACTATGAATGAATCTGCTTTTAAATCTCTTCTTATATCATCATTTGTCGATATTGTTATAACTTTTGCATCAGTTTGGATGGATCTTTTATCTTCGAATTCAACATCAAATCCGTTTTCTTTCATTTTGAGTACACTTATTGGATTCATTTCTGTAAATGTACCTGTTGGCATTTTTGAAAGTGTTAATTCTTGTAAGTTTTTACAATTATCTTTATAAAGTGATTGAAGACTTACACCATGTTGAAAAACACATGTTCCTTTCAATTGTTCTTCACAACCCAAAATTTTCCCATTAAAACTATCAAATTTATTATTATATTTTGTAAATATAACTGTATTTTCACAATTATCCTGATGACCTCTAACAATAAAATCTATCCCATTTAATCTTAAAAAATCATCCAGACATTTTTTACCAATATCAAATGTTTTTCCGTTGACCCGTTTATTCGGTGCTAAATATTCACAATTTACGTCAAAATCGTTCCATCTAACATGATATGTCTGTTCTTGTGTCAAAGAATAAGTTTTATTTGTGCTTTTCATAAATCTTGATAAATCAATTGGATATATCTTCTCCTTTATCTCGACACATTTATCACTTTTTTCTACTGGAAATCCTCCATGACAACACCAAATTCGTTTATTATTAATAGTTAAAATTGTTGCAGATGGACACGAAGAGAAGAAACGGACGAATGGTCCGATAAGTTCCATACACATTGTATATCCTTTTTTATTTGAACTATCATTCTTTTTCTCTCCTTTTCCAAGTTCTTTAACACAACGCGTTTGACCGATCATTGTGTTGGGTTTGCTATATTCATCTCTTTTATCTTTTGTTAATAGTTTCATTTCAATCTCTTTTGAAAATCCATCTTTATTAAAAGTTGTAAGATCTTCATGATTTCCTCTTATGTAAATTATTTTATCAGGATTTTTTACTAAAAGTAACAGAATAAAATAAACAATTTCCAATGCATGATTCCCTCTATCAATAACATCCCCACAAAAAAGAATCTTAAATGGATCATTTATAGTAAAATCATCATTTATAACACCGGCTAGTCTGAGTCTCACCATACTTCTGAAAAAAGAGTGGAAACTTCCATGCAAATCCCCAAAAACAATTACTCTACTTTTTGGCGGTAAGTTCCATTTGTAAATGAACCCAGTATTGTTTGTCATTCCTGATTTACCATATCTTTTCACATTCATCTGTATTACTTTGGCTACTAAATCGTAGAATGTTGATATATCTTGGTCATTACCAAAAAATATATCGTCCAGTTCAGGATTCTTTCTTCTTGGTTTTTTGTCCATATAGTATTGATTAAATTTTTCCCATAGTTTAATTGGTACAAATGATACACCTTTATTACTAATGATATTTTGTGAAAATAATCTTGGTAATTCTGTTTCACCAGCAACATAGTATTTCTTATTACGATATTTATATATTTTAGGCATTTGTGGTACATTATTTCCATTTGGATGCAGATATGATCCATAAGAGAATTCATACACTTCCACCTTTAGATGTATTCCCAAAAGTCTTCTCAATTCTTCTACTGCTTTTTTTTGTTCTTCACACCTCTCCCTAAAAAGACCATTGCACTTTTTACCACTCCATTTCCTGTAAGATTTCATAATTCTATCTCCATGTTTCTCTAAAAATCCTTTTGTAAATTCATTAAAATTAATTTTCCAGACATTTCTATCTTGCACTTCTTTTTTCATTTTATTATATATTTTATTGGGTACAACTGCAGCGGAACTTTTTTTGTTGAGTGTGTTTATCAAGTTATTGAATTTGGATTTGTTGTTCTTCTCCAATTCACTCCCTCCTCTTACCCGCGAAGACATATATATTAATATATATTTTAATTGATAATCATCCATGTTGGTTCTTTATGAAAAATAGTTATTTTTTGATCTTCTGATATAAAGTCATAAATCTTCCTTCTGGGTCATACCTATCTTTCAAACTATTATATACATTCTCATCTATATTCGTCAATTTCCAGAAAATTTCTGGCGAACAATGTACAGGTGCATATAACAACTTTCTTCCCTCAAATTCCATTATCTTCTTCTCTAACTCTAAATCGATATCTTTCGGTCTCTCTTTCAAATTCACTCCATAACCCACACCAAAATCGCAGAAGTAACATGTATCCCATAAAGAGAATGCAGTTTTACAACGAACTGGGCATATGTATATTGGATAAAGTTTGTAAGACTCCTTAAACCATTGGAAAAACTCATTGGCTCTCGCAATCGGTATAAAAACATCGTTACAATCTAAGGCTTTGTGATCGAATCTAATCAATTGAGCAATAGTTCTATAAACCGTCGATTTCAACAATTCGCGAGGGATGTACTTTCTTAAATCTCCATTACTTGTCCAATCCGGTGTCTCCATTGTTGTATAATACATATCTGAATCCCATCTCCATATATAATCATAAAGTGTGAAGTACTGCTCTGTTATCTCATTCTTCTCCAACTGTTTCCAGAAAATCTTCGTCTTATCGAATCTCTCTTTTCCCTCTGGCACAAACACTTCAAACTTTCCTATAACCAATACCAAAATGTTCGGGCCTAATATTGTTCCATCTAAGAAATCTATTGTTGTATCTCCACAATACTCATCAAGTTTCTTAAAATACTCCTCTGAATCTGTATATCTCTCATACGTAACTTTCACAAACGGTTTTCCCGGTTTAATCCTCATCTTTATTCTCAAGATATATCCCAATGTTCCGAGAGAGTTAGGTATTGCATAGAACAGATCACTATGCTCTTCTGGTGAACACTTAATTATCTTTCCCTCTCCTGTTAAAACATCCATCTCCAATATAGATTCATGAAAGAATCCATGTCTGAAACTTGTCGATCCACCTCCAACGCCGGCGATTAAACCAGAGAATGTCAAATGAACCATATCTGGTGGAGTCATTATAACCCAATTATTTCTCAATAATCTATCTGACAAATCCTTCACATAAACTGATCCTTCAACAATTGCATATTTTTCATCATAATTCACCTCTATTATTTTGTTCAACTTTTTCAAATCGATTCTGTTCACATTATTATATATTGGTAGTCCAAAGAGATGCCCTCCATTCTTTGCAACCTTCTTATTTTTATCAAAATTGACAAACTGTTTCTTTATCATTTTGACCTTGTCTGTATAAGATAGTTTATTATCTCTTATGTAACGTATTAAAAATGTTAATCCAATGAGTAGTATCAGACTGTAAATCAACATATATACAAAAACATTACAAAAAACTTTAACAGTTTTTACACATAAATTTATTTACACGCTTAAAAATTAGATGGACATTGCACACTATGCTATGGATTAAGAGTGTTAGAAAAAAACTTTTCAAAAAAACACGTAAAAAACTTGTTAACAAAATTATTGTTTCGCGTTTTTTCAAGGGAAAGATGAATATATTATTGATAAATATCGTATCATTCGTTTTGAGATTACACATAAACAGTCTCCTCTGTTTTCTCTTCTGTCCTGGTACGAGTATGTTGGACTTCAGTTTACAGATTTTAGTATCAATTTTGACAACTGTTTCTGATGGTATCTGTTTCAATCTGTTAAATAAGTGCAATTCCGATTTCTATAAAGTTACAAGATACTTTCTCAATAACTATACACAAGAGAATATGGATAGATGGAAAAAGTATTTGGTGTTGGGGATAAATGTTTATCTGATATTGATATTGTATTTTGTTAGTATAACCAGTTATCTATTAATACTCTACTCTATCCAATATCTAATATGTTTCTTCATTATAGATTATTTTAAGAAGAAGAAATGGTTGTTTTTCAAAAAGTTATATGATGACTATATGGATCGTCCAGTAGTTATTAAAGAGGATGATACATTGAGAATAATCGATGAATACTTTAATAATGAGATGAAGAACAAGAAGTTGGATATTCTGAGAACAGAGGTTGTTAATAAGGACTATACAAATGTTACAACAAAGGATAGTGAAGATGAAGATACTGATAGTGAATCAGAAGATGAAGCTAAAGATGTGAGTGATAATCCTGTTTCTATCGATAATATCGTTAATGACGATTACGTTATAATTAATTAAGATAATATATTATTTTGAATTATAGCCATGATAAAGCGAATCTTTATATATTGGGATCAAGGTTTTAACAATGCACCAATGCTTGTTAAAAAATGTTTATTTAATTGGAAAGTTCACAATCCAACCTGGGAGATAACAGAGTTGGATCACACCAATTTGAAAAATTATATCGATATAGAGGCAGAGATACCGGATATCAAAAGGAAGAAGATATCAAGAACGGCTTATTCTGATATTGTGAGAATATTTCTGCTTCAGAAATATGGAGGATGTTGGTGTGATGCAACTACATTCTGTACTTTCAGTTTAGACATGTGGTTAAATAAGTGTATTGGAAGTGGATTTTTCGGATTCAGAATATACAATGATAGAAGATTATTATCTAGTTGGTTTCTATATAGTGAAAAAGGACATTATCTTGTAAATAAATGGAAGGAACAAACAATTAAGTATTGGAAGGTACACAATGAGCGTACAGATTATTATTGGTTTCACTATCAATTCACAAAAATTTACAAAAATGATGCGAGATTTAAGAGAATATGGGATTCTGTTCCACATGTTACAGCAGATGGACCACATTATTTATTAAAATTTGGAATACTCAAAAGATTGACACCACATATAAAACAAGTTATTGACGAGAAAAAATCACCAGTATTCAAATTAACATACAAATATGATAAACCAAAATTCAACAGGAACAAAGGTTGTGTATTGAGATATCTCCTTGGAACAGTTGGAAATATTAAACTTATACATATTGGTAAATGTGGAGGATCATTTTTGGAAAAAAAGTTGAATATGATTGGTAAATACCATATGAAGAGGGATTATAAGAGTGGTGAAGAGTATATTATATGGATAAGAAATCCGTTGAAGAGATTCATTTCAGCATTTTGGTATTCTCATACTTTAATAAATTTCGATACATCCAAACTGAATATAAACAATTTAACAATTGATAATTGTCTTGCCCCAGGAAAAATCAGAAATAAAATGTTGAATGGTGTAACATTTGATAAGATATATGATAATTTGATAAATCATTTCAAAACTCCAAACAGATTAGCAGAAGCTTTGACAAGTACAGATACAGGAGAGAGAAAAAAAGCAGTGGAACTCATGACAAATCATAATCAACATATATTCAAAGGTATTGGTTGGTATCTTTACAACGGTGAATTTGTAAAGAGAAATCATAAAAAGATTCTATTTGTTGGTAGACAAGAGAACATGAAAGAGGATATCGTAAAACTTGGTAAAATACTGAAAACAAATAATTTAAATGAGTTTGTTCGTTCTGGTGGTAATTATGATTTTGATTTGTCTGAAAAAGCTGTCAATAATCTATTGGACTTTTACAAAAAAACAGATTATGAAGCATTGAGAACTCTAATGGAGTTTGGATTTATAACTAAGGAGATTTTCGAAGAATATCATAAGATTTAATAACATTAACTCTCTTCTCATTATCATATTTCAATACATCATCAAGTAACACACACTTACTCGATGATAACTCATCATCATCCTCTATTTGTAAATTCAGATCTGTTGTTGAATCAATAGTTTGTTTGAACTTAGCCAAAAAGTAGACAATCGCTGAATTTCCCTTATCGCTATTCTCTATAACTGGTTCAATATCTTCTTACAGGATAATTTGATCTGTAGTTATACCAGTCTCCTCTCTTAACTCTCTCAAACCAGCATCAATTGCACTCTCTCTCTTATTTCTCTTACCTTTTGGATATGACCAATGTCCTCTCTTAGATCTGACAATTGGTATATATGTATTGTCATTTTCATCGTGTGCATAAACAATAACACCTGCATATGGTAATGTATTGTAATTCATTATCATGATTATTATAAAAATGTTTTTATGTTGTTTATAGTTGTTTATTAGAAATCGAAGTTGTTATTATTGTTATTACCGAGATTGTTCATCATTTTGGAAGCTCCTTCTCTAGCTGCCGGAATATTCATAACAATGAATATCAGAATTGCCAAAAGGAATATTATAAGGAGAAAGATAGAGAGGAAGTATGTCACTTTCACATTCAATTTCTCTTTCTTCTGAGAGTTGTATATATTACTGGTTATTGTGCTTATTCTTCTATCTAAATCGTCCAATGTTTTCTTATTGTTCACCAATCTATCATTCTCCAATCTGCTTATACGAACACTGTCTTTCTTTTGTAATTTAATATTGTTCATAATCTTGTTATTTAGTTTCTGCTTCTGTTCTCTCTTATACTGTTTCTGGGCTGCGATATTGGATGCTTCCTCTTCTGCCAATATATTCTTTGCGTCTATATAAGAGAAGTTCATATCTCCCTGCATTCTCTTTTTGTACATAAACTGTTGAATTCTTAAATCCTGTTCATTATCATTCGCTTTCTTAATCTCTTTTGCGATTCTCTCTTGATCTGCTTTGTATTTACTTTCGAGGAAGGTTTTTAATTCTGTTTTTGTATAAGTGTTTGGTAGGTTATAAATTGGGTATGAACAAGAGTTTGGATTGTCGTTCTTAACAAAAGACTCTCTCTGTTTCTCTGTGAGATTACCAGCCATACATGTTGCTTTCAAATCGACTGTATCATCTACTGGACATTTCATTTCGAAACCGTTGATTTCATCTGCAGAACCCAGACTCTTTCCGAAATAGATCTCTCCACTTTTCTCTTTACTATCTGGTACATCTTTACATTTGTAACTGTATGAGAATTTGTAATCACTATCACCACATCTTCCATTATAATCCGACTCTTTTGAACCATCATGTAGAATATTTGCTAACATAAGCCTCATTTCATCATTTGTTCTATCCATTGTACACTTGTTTGGATCACTATTCTGTGTACAAATATCTCTTATTTTCGCAGCGACACTCGTTGAATGCCCAGAACAATCTACTTGAGCCTTGAAGCTATCCCAATCAATCTGTGATTCTTTCGGTTCTTTATACACCATATAGTCACACTTTTGGTCTCCATCACATTTCTGGTTTCTTCCCCATTCGACACAATCACTGATCGATTTGTTGTTACTGTCGATAGATGTTATGTTTGCGTTTTTTTTGAAAGCTTCTAAATCGGAATCATTCAAACAACCAATATTCAAATTTTCATAATCAATATTTATACAAACATTGTTATTCAAATATGTATTATATGAACAGTATTTATTTTCACCACAATCGGAATCTTTATCACATGTTAAATTACACTTCTTTGTTTTATCATTACAAACCCAATTAGTATTACTACCATATTTCAAATTACATTGATTAGTTGATGAACACTCAATGGTGTTTGAGTAGTCTATATTCCCAGTGTTTGAACTCATGCCACCTAATATACTATATTCCAATATATTTTTTGATTGTTTATTTTTATCTTTGATGAATCTATTACAAAAATTCGCAGATTTTTTTTTACAAATAAATTTGGTAAGGTAGTGTTTCATCATAATAGAACTTATCCGATTTTCCATCGATCGAACATGTTTCAGTAACTGATTTGAAAATACTTGATGGTCTATTTGTGTTACAACATCTATCTTTCAATTCACTACTTATTCCGGTTTCTTCGACTGTACCACTGTATGTAGAATATGTTCCGGCATCTAATTCTTCACCAGTAAATTTGAAATCGTTAATCTTCATGACTCTGTATAGTTGACTCTTAGCAGTTGGTTTAGGTTTTTTGGAAGATATCCACATTAGTCCAAAAATACCGAGAAGAACAACTGCAACAATCCACCATATAAATCCATTTCTCGTTATATATCCCAAACTGAATATCAAAATTGGTGCAGTTATCAATAAACCATATATTACAAGAACACCCAGGAAACTTATTATACGATCTTTTATTAGTTCTTTGTGTAGTTCATTCTGAATTTTTGTTGTTTTTGTTGATATTTTCAAATTGTTGTTAAAATCTCTTTCCAATCTTCTATTCTTTCTATTTGCTTTCAATTGGAGTAGTTCATTCATACTCTTGATATCGAAATCCAGTTTACTAATTTGTGCAAGTTGTGGTTTGAAATTGTGCATTTCACTATTTGCTTTAGATTTTTCATCATCAATACCTACAAGAATTGGATTGGTATTCATAAATAGCTATACTATATATGAATATTTTTTAGGAAAAAATGGTTTTCACAAAATTTGCTTTTTTTTACAAGTTTCTTGTATGTGTTGTATCGCCTACAAGTCTGTCATCTTCATTAAGAATCATCTCTGATCCCTTAATTAGAGATTGATCTCTACTATCAGCTGCGAAATCTGTCCATTGAATTGTATCTTCAAACTCACCAGATGCTTTAGCAGTGTTCTTTGGAACGATCAACTGTTGAGGAGCACTACCATCATCGTAATAGAATCCAGGCATTCTGTGAGTTGCTCCCATTTCAGAGTCTTCGGCAAACTCAACTTCAACTTCTGGAGCAGGTGGGTTGCAACAGTATTTATTCTCAAATTCTGATTTTGAACCGTACATATCGGCTCTTACTATCTTATTGAAATCAGAAACTCTATTTTGAATACTAGAATTGGCATCTTCTACACCAGTTTCAACATCCATTCCTGCAGATGTGATGAACGATCTGAAATGGAACATATTGTTTCTCCACATCACCAAAAGAGCTATTATAACCACATCTAAAACAACCAATGTACAAAACATTGTTGGTGTTATCTTATTCAAAATCATAAACACTAATGGTATAACTAATGCTAAAACCAAAACAAATACAACAATTAAGAAAGATATTGTTGATTTCTGTTTCTCAATAGATTCATCTATACTGTTTACTAAACTGGTTTTTGTTGAGATTTCCAATTCATCGTTGTACAATTTCTGTAAATTTTTATTACCTCTATTTGCAACTAATTGTAAAAGTTCATTCATACTATTGATGTCATAATCGATAGAGTGAATCTGTGCAGTTTTATTTCTAAGTTCTTTTATTGCATTGGAAACTTGATGATTAGAACTCCACTTTGTATCATGAATATCTTGAAGAGCAACATTCTGGGATATCTCTGTATCAGAATTAGTTCTTGAATCTATATTTACATTGGTATTAATAGATCTATCAAGACTATTTGTGGATTTACTTCCTGTATTACCCATTATATATAGTATAAATATATAATTTTATACTCAATTCTTTTTTATTCTTTTGCAATTCTCTACGCCATTTTTCTTAGGATCATTTGGACATATGAATCTATCTTTCTCAACGAAACCAGGATAGTTATCACATGGAATTGTTGTATATTCGTAATACTTCTTGTAAGGAAGTTCATCTTTGCTATCTTTTCCACCTCTAAATTCACAATTGTAATATGTCGCATACTTTGTATCTATTGGCAAAATACGCCTGGTTTGTGGTTTATTACTCTCCAATTGTGCCTTGTTTCCTCTGTAAATCTTTATACCCTGTGGTGATATGTAAAGATCCTTATCATAATTGAAACCGGTGACTGTTGCTCCATCAAGTTTGTACTCAATACCTTTATCACGGATTGTGTATGTACTACTTGGAAGATCTCCCTTGAGCCACACATCTCTCTGTGAGTCTTGTCTAATATATCTTGGTCTGGTTCTTGGGACAACTGGTCCACCTGAATAAACAGTCTCTTCTTCAGTTTCGGATGGTGGACAGTACTCTTGGCATGTGTAGTCTTGGATACCAGCAACATCTGCATAGGCTTTTTCGAACATTTGAGCCAATTCTTTTCCAGTTTCTTCCGATTTAATCTTTACAATAGATTCTACAGTATTCCATACCTTTCTGAAAAAGTCAACTGTGAAGAAAACGACAATAACAAGGGCAACAACAATTGTTGCAGTGAGTGATACAAATCCACTCAAGTTTAACCAAACAACAATAAATATTAAGACTAACGCGAAGAAAGTGTTTGTTAAAGCTTGGATGAGGACTCTCTTATTTCTATTTGCATCCTTATTCATTCTGACCAGACGTGTTTTTGTCATAATCTCTCTATCTTTATCGTTGTAAACTCTGTTGGTTTCATTGAAAAGATCATCATATGCGACGAGTAATTTCTCACTTGGACTCAAACGGTCTTTTGATTCATTCTTTCCCTCCTTAGCTTCTTTTGAGAGGTTAACCAAAAAATCTAATTCATTATTCATCTATATTATAACTAAACAAAAAAATAAATCATTGAATAGCATTATTTGTTATAAATACAGCGTTAGGATAATTACAATACATCAACATTGTTAACAACGCAAATACAAATATAACCAAAACAAATAGAGAAAATGTGTATCCTGTTATAACACCACCTTTGTATAGAAGATAAGGACATAAGTAGAGAAGGAAGGCTACAAACAATCCAATTAGTGAACACGCCATTGACCATTTATTGATATTTATGTAAGTCATATTATCATTAAATAATTGCATTTTATAAGATTAAAGGAGATTATTTTTTCTTACTATAGAAAACATACATGACCAAAATTGCAATGAAAACAGCGAAAATAAACGCTATCAAAGTATATATGATCTTCTGTTTGTAAACATTGTTCTCTTGAGCAATTTGTAACATTCTGGCTCTGGTGTTGATTATATTTCTCTTTGCATCGATGGCATTCTGTTGAATCTCATTTCTCAATCTCTTATTATTCAATTGCTCATTCTGATCTCTCAACACATCGTTCTGCTGTGCAATAATCTGATCTGCATTCTGCAAAACATCCTCAGATAGGAGAGTGTTGTATCTAGTCCAATTCACCATACTTCCGGATGTCTGACCATACGCATTTTGAGAAGCGACATTGTTAGAACCACTTGTGCATCCACTGTTTGCAACGTTACTAAACGGACCACTATTCGTCATAATTATACTATTAACAATATTTTTTTGTCAATTGATAAATTTAATTGTAATTATTAAAGACGACATTACCAAACATACAGATCCTATCAACACTTCTCTCTTAACTTGGACATATATTCGCATACTGTTTATAAACAACATCATCATCAATGCAACAAACGCCTTGTCTCTCTTAGGTTCATTAATATTCCATCTATGAGATATGTGTGACAATATACCCTCAAAAGCAGTTGCCAATAAGAAAGGATACATAACCTTCATTGTATGCCCTAACTTCTTAGAAGTCAAATATATCGATACACCAGATAGTATCAATCCAAGTATGAACAATGGATCTGTATCGCCTATAAATATGTTTCTTCTGTTTAAAACATATCCACAAAAATACCACAACAATATTGGTGATATGAAAAGAAGCACATCAACTATATCCATACAATATACTTGATATTTTTTAGAATATTAGGTATAAAAAAATTTACAAAATATTATTTTTACCATGTGCCGTCTGTTGTTGGGAATACAATTGTTGGCTCATCTGGATCATCCGGTTCATCATCAACCTTTGTTGGTGTAAAAGTTGTTGTACTTGGTGTAGAACTAGACTTAGTTGATACAACCATTCTAACCGGATTCACAATTACTCCCTTGAAATCCTTAAAGCTGACTTCATCAGATCCACCTCTCTTCATACACTCTTCAACTCCTCGATCAAAATACTGATTTCTATAAACAACTTCATCGCCATCATAAAATGTGTGTCTATAATGTTCATTATTGTACATATACTCATTGTCACCAATAACAACTGTTCCATTATATGTTATCTCCTTAAACAAGCCATATCCCTCTTTTCCCAAAAGAGAGCATGCAATTGGCGTTACTCCCCACCAGTTGTTATATTTCCACTTTTTGTGTGTACAACTAAAAGTAGTTTTTCCATTCTCGTACACTGGTGTTACATTAAATTCAAAATTTGAAGTCATATCTCTTATAAAGACTAATGAATTATCTTTAAATATTATTAATTAATTTGTAGACACTTAGTTTAATTTTTTGATAATACTTTTCTCTAAAAAGTATATGTTGTCTTTCAAAAATGAAAACAAACTGGAAGTTGGTATAGATGAGGCTGGAAGAGGGTGTCTTTTCGGTAGAGTGTACGTAGGTGCAGTGATTCTTCCTAGGACTTTCCAAGCTGATTTGGATGATGAGTTTGGTGGCAAATTGAAATTGAGAGATTCTAAGAAGGTTAGTGAAAAGAATCGTAACAAGTTGCGGAAATTAATTGAGGAAAGAGCTATAGACTATGCTGTTTGTTACAGTGAGCATTATGAGATAGATGAATTCAATATTCTGCAATGCACTTTAGATACAATGCATGAGTGTATAGACAAACTGACCATCAAACCTAACTATATTTTGGTAGATGGAGACAAATTTAATAAATATAAGGGCATTGAACATGAGTGTGTTACAGGTGGTGATGATACCTATTATAATATCGCGGCTGCTTCGATTTTAGCCAAAGTTTACAGAGATGAGTACATCAAAGAGTTATGTGAAAAGAATGATGTCTTGAAAGAGTATGGTATTCACAATAACAAGGGATATGGTACGAAAGAGCACACTGATAAGATAGAGGAGTTAGGTATTGTTAATGGACATAGAAAAACTTTCGGAATATGTAAAGGTAAAGAGTGTTTTCATTTTTCGAAATAGTTAAAAAGATGAATTAATGATAAATTAATGGAAATTTTTATGTATGTTATATTAGGTGTTGCAGGAGTTGCACTTATTGTTCTTGCTAGTCTCTTCATTGCGAGGTTCAGAGAAGAGATTGGAGAGAGTTGTGGAAAATTTTGGAAGAAGTGTGGATGTAAAAGAAGACAAAGAAATGTCACAGACATCTCTGTAATAAATCCCGACGATTACTTTCTATTATAATTAAGTCAAAACTTACCTAGAGCAATTGCATTTGTGTGCACGAAACGAGATTCCATAACCACATGAACTACACTTTTGCTCTGCAGTTGGATCATGGAAAACCGTTAGACATGTGTACTCACATTCACATGTTGGACACATCTTCTTCTTGGTGAATTGTTGTATACAATGAACTATTGGATTTGATGGCAGTAGTGTAACAATATTACACTTATCAATTACTTTTTTGTATTTTCGACGTTTTGTAGTATCTACCACTCTACCATACTTGTCACGACATTCTAGACGTTCTTGTCTGGCTTTTTCTCCAAAATTATCGATCATGCAACGATATTTTTTGTGTTCCTGTTGTTCTTTACTAGGGATTTTTGGCTTGAAAATTCGTTTTGTTTGTGTTGAATCCTCCACAATTACACATTTCATCTTGAATATTCCGCAACTTTTATTATCATTTTTTTTTACACTATTAATGTTTAAAAATAACGTTGTACCGCTATTTTTTGACCGTGAACAAACTTAATATAATAAAAATATGTTTAAAGACATATTAATTTATATACTCATAATGGACTACGTAAACAATTTTAGAGAAGCTTTAACAGTTAATGACCCAGAACTTATGTACAAATCTTTTGCAACAGCGTTGAACAAGGAGAATCAATTACGAGAGTTGGTTGTCATTGAGCCGACAAATAAAGATGTGTCATCAGCTGTTTTTTCAGTCTATGATAATGATGACATCTTTGTTAGACCAAAAGAATTGTCGAAATATGAGCAGAATGTACCAGTTTTGTCATCTAGATCTGAAGGTACTGATAATGTTATTGTGGACAAGGATACTTTTGTGAGTAATTTCAATATTTTCAGTGAGTTTCAGTTGCAACTGTTGAATTGGGATAATCTCTTTGTTGCAGGAGGTGCAACGTTGGCAGCTTTAATGCCAGTTCCAGTGAAATATGAGAATCAGAGAAGAAAGTATTTTCATGATGTTGCTTACAAGGATTCTGATATTGACATCTTCATTTATGGATTGAATGAAGAGGAGGGTACAAAGAAATTGGTTGAGGTGTACAATGCTCTTACTGATTTCTTGCCATATGAGGCAATATGTTTTAGAAGTACCAATGCTATTACTATTGTTTCACAATATCCACACAGGAATATTCAAATTATTCTGAGATTGTATTCTTCAAAAGAGGAGATTCTGATGGGTTTCGATGTTGATTGTTGTTCCGTTGGTTATGATGGAACTGATGTTTATATCACACCACGTGCTCACCGTGCATTAGTTACAGGTAGAAATACAGTTGATATGTTGAGACGCTCCCCTTCTTATGAGTACAGATTGTGGAAGTACAGTAAGAGAGGTTACGATATTGAAGTTCCTCAACTGGATTTATCCAAGGTTGATCCACAAATTTATGAGAAGAGATTGAGTAAGTCACACGGTTTGACGAGGCTTCTGTTGCTCTTCAATATTGGAAGAGATGAGGAGTCTAAGGAGTACACAAATAAGCTTCGAAAGCATAGAGGTAGACCAGAGAAGAGAGAGAACACTATGTTCAATGAGAGAATTGGAGGATACTATTTGAACAAACGTTCAAAGGAGCAGTTGTCAATTGGTGCAGATCTAAGTGATTATTCAGCAATCTTTCTTCCTTGGGGTCCAGGATGGAAGGCACGTGATATTGCGAAAATTATGTTGAATAAGGATTACATTATGAATAGTGAGGAGTATGATCCTAACAAGAAATATCCAACACATCCTTGTTTCATGGGTACAATGGAGGAGGTTATTGTCGATTGTGAAATGTATACGAACGAGAAATACTGTTTCAAGTCTGATGGGTCAAAGAAGGTTATTGATTTTGAGAAGATTGGAATGAATGAGACTGAAATTAGAGAGTATTATGATAGATATGTTATTGGTGATCTCAGATGGAAGACATTGAATCCAGGAGAGCAGAGAGTTGGTTCTTTTCATCCAATTAATGATGACGAATGGATTGGTTCAACATATGTTTCATACGATGCATTGAGTATTCATCATGCGGTTGTTAATGGTGATTGTAAAACATTAGAGGGATTGTTGAAAGATGTGGATTCGGACACATTGAATAGGAAAGATCCGAATGGTAGAACTGCACTGCATTTAGCAGTGATTCATGGAGATATTGAGTGTATGAGATTGTTGATGAGAAGTGAGATCAGATTGGCTTACAAGATGAATGATGGCAGAAGTGCATTCCATTTAGCTTGTCAATACGGAAATCTGCAGATGGTTGAGGAGTTGTATGAGTACGGTTTGGAGATTAATAAACGAGAGCTTGAGAAGATTGAAGGAGATGATCATGATGAAGAAAAGGAAGATGAAGATGATATTTACAGTTGTGTGAGGAAGATTATTGAGAACAATAAGAAGTTGAGAGAGGCAAAGAGATTGAAGAATGATGAGAACTACAAGATGGAGAAGGCGTTGGAGCAACCGGATTATTTCGATCCGAATGAGGCTGATTGGGACAATTTTATGACACCAGCTGTTTATGCGATTGTTTTCAATCATTTGGACATTCTCAAGTTTTTGTATGACAAGGTTAGACGTAGAGTGTTTGATAGGTGGGAAGTGAGAACTGACAGTTATAGTTACTACTCAAGTGATCACAGAGATGTTCTGAATGTTGCTATCAAATGTGGATACATTGATATTATTAAGTTCATGTTGGACAATGGTTTCTATGTGACTAATGAGCATGTTTTGAAAGCTGTTAATAGTATGAATTTGGATATTATTAAGATGTTTGTAACATCGAAAAATGTCAACGAGTTGTTCAAACCACAAAATGGAGAGTATGTGTACATTCTCAGTTATTTTTTCAAAAAAATCAGTAAGACAGATCATGAAACACAGATGAGTATTTATAGATATTTGATTGAGTGTGGATCGTTGACACATTATGATTTCAAACATTTCAGTTCATCACCACTGTTCGCGGGTATACAGTATTATGGTTATAGTTACAATTACAAACCAACAGATAGACAGAAGTTGAGATCTAAGATAAATCAACCACTCAATTTTATATTGAATATAACAAATTTCGAATTAATTGACAAGTTCTTACAGGATAATGTTGGTTATAATAATTGGTTGTTTGTAAATAACAACAATAACCCATTAACTATTCTTGATTTTGTTAATACATTGATTGCAAATCACAAGAAAAAATTGGCAGATATTGATAGAGAACCCAACCCTGAACCTAAATTAACATTTGAGGATTATGCACAAGCGATAATACGGAGCGATGGTTGTTCTACTCAATCTGGTAATAGAGATATTGTTATTGCTGATATCACAAGATATGAGGCTATTAGAACATTGATGATTAAGCATGGATGTATGACTTATAGTGCAATGTGCGAGATGAATTTGATTGAAAGTTATGATGAGTACCTTGTTGTAAAGGATTATGAATCGAATGATTATGCTAAAAAGATACCATATAGTTACAAAATTGCTTTCCGTCCACTGAATGGACATCCGGATAGGAAGAACCCTTTCGATGGTTATGTCAATGAGTACAATGATCAGGATGGTTACATGAGTTTTTATGAGGCTGTGTTCAATAGTGATTTGGACTATGTTAAGAATCATCCGGAAATTCATGTGTGTAGTTATTGTTCATGTAGAAGATACTTCAATGTTCTACATTTGGCAATAATGAATAACAATTTCGACATGTTCACTCTATTGCTCGATAGGGCTTTTGAACAGTTCACTCCGTTGAAGTACAGTTTGACTGGGGTTAAGAACACAGATTTCGTTCCAAATATTAAGAATAGTGATTTGGTTGGTTTAGAGAATTGTGTAGGAAAGTTGTCATCTGACGGTATTAAGGGTCATCATGTGTTGGATGCGGATCAGGATGTGGATAAGGTTATTTCATCTGTTAATCCTGTGAGATTGTTGGAGTGTAGTAATAATAGTTATACACCACTGTTTGAGATTATTAGGAGTAGACGTACTAATTTTTTCAATTACATTGTTGGAAAGTTCAGTGTTGAAGATTTGAAGTTTCTGTTATCTGATGGTACTTTGTTTAGAAGTGCAATTGGATATGGAATGGTTGGTATTGCTGATTACATATTGAAAAATTATGGTGTTCCTGCTAAATTGAAGAAGTTTAGTGGATATTCTGGAATGAAGAACAGTTTATCTATTAACTTTTATGGTAAGAAGAGTGAAAATGTGTATGCTAACAACTATGCTGTTTACGAAGCAATTCGTTATGGACAGTTAGAATCTGTTAAGTATTTGGTTGATGAAGCACCGAGAGTTTGGGATGAGTATGATAAGAAGGGGGTATATGTGTATCCAAATGATTTGAATTTGAGTTTAGATGGAAAAGTTCTCAAATATGTTATAGATAATTATGCACAAATTAAGAGTGATAATGTCTATGAATGTTTAGATCATATTTTTAGTAAACATCCAGAGATGTTGATGGAAAAGGATTATGTTGATTCTGCATGTAGAAGTGGACTTGTTAAGATGACTGATTTTTTGTTGAGAAATGGTGCCGGATTCACTTGGAAAAATTTGGAATCTGCTGTTCGCAATGGAAAAGGTGAGTTGATAGAGGTTGTTAAGAGGTATGTGAACATCTATGAGATGAGATGTCCAACAACTGATAAGGATGTTTTCATGATTGCTGTAGCAAGTGGATGGGAATGTGTTGAAGAGGTGTTTAAGGAGAGTGTTGACCAAGTCAGAGATGACGTTTTTGGTAACACAGTTCTGCATTATTTGTGTGGATATACTGGAAGGCACAATGTTGACAAATTGATTGACCGATTCTCTTTCCATAATAGGGAGAACTGTTTTGGAATGACACCATATGATTATTTGATTCAGACATTCAAGATGGAGACTCATCTTTTAGATGGTAATCATATTGGATCTGTTAAACATTGTAATAAGTTTAGAGATGTGGTTAATGGAAAGAGTAGAAGTGTTAAGAAGTTGCTGGATATTAATAGAGCATACATGGAGCTTCAATAAAACTTTTTAGAAAAATGAACCTTTTTAGAAAAAAGCTTCTGACCAAAAACTATCTTCGATGACTAAAATGAACCTTTTAGAAAACTAACTTAATTTTTTAAGAAAAGTATATTATTTTCTTAAAAAAAGTATATGGTACTGAGTGTAAGTGATGGATTTAGATTGTTTGCATATAATCTGAAGAGATGGCATATTAGGAATATGGAGAGGTTGAACAAGTGGCATGATGATAATATGTTTGCTATGAGGAGATGGCATAGAGATAATATGGAGAAGTTTAAGAAATGTTTTGGTAAGAAGTATAAATATGATTAGCGAAAATTGATTTTTATGTTCTTAATTTTTTCTTTTTCAAAATTTTTAAATTTTATAGTATATAACTTATGAACTTCTTTTGGTGGATTCTTGGTTATAAAACCGAAGACAACAATGAAAATGCTCAAAATATAGCAGAAAGTAAGGATGAATCTATGGTTGAAGAGACAAAAAGTTGGAGCTCTATTGTTAAGAGAGGAAAACCAATCAATGTCAAAAACTTTGATTTATTTTTCAAGAATTATATTGACGAAGCTTTGAATAAAGATGAATTGGATATTCTACATGACAACATTAAAGTAGATGATCATCCATGTGTTCCTTATCAACATGCTAAATATAATAAATTTATCGAAATGGTCGATAATGTGAAGAGGGAGAAGGCTGAAAATGGCGATATGATTTTGACTGCTATCGACATTTCGGCAAAGAAGCCTGTTTACACATTCTGCTACAAAAATTTTGAACATTTTTATTCACAAAATGAGGATAATATTTTGTCAAAAGATGAACTGAAAATTGTGTATGATAAAATTGACGGAATTGATTACTCAACAGACACTCTACCATCTGAAAGATTCACCGATCTCAAAACTGCAATTGAGAAAATTACCGAGAAAAAACAAACAACCGGTAAAAAATTAACAAACATAATGTTCTTAGGTATAACATACGCAGATGAAGACAATCCAAGGAACATCTACAAATATTTTTACTCTGAATAGGTAAAAGATACTTAAAAAAATATATATATATTTATATATAAAAATGAAATTTTTATGGTGGTTATCCGGTAAGGGTTCAAAAACCACACAAGAACAAACAGAAACCGAATGTGATTTATTGGAGGAAGATAGTTATTCTTCGTCATCGGATGAGGATTCTTGTATTTCACCAATAACACAAAGTGAAGATGACCAGTCATTGTCATTATCAACTAGTTCAGGAAGTTCTTCTCCAGTAAATTTATCAAAGGATATATGTATTCAATTTGCTTCCTGTACTTCACCGACACCTACCATAGGTTCTTCATGTGCTTCGACATCACCTACCACAATGAATATTTTGTCAAGTTTAGATAATGTTTCGGATACTGATAGTGATAGTGAGAGTTCATCGACTAATTTTGACATTTTTTATAGAAAGTATGGGAATGTTGATTTGGAAAGAGAGGAGGTGAAGTTGATTTATGATGCAATGGATAAATTGGATTATAGAGATCAGTTTCCTACTAGGATGAGATATATAGATTATAAGAGAATGGTTAAACATGTAAAAAGAGAAAAACTGAGAAATAGCGGGAGTATTTTACAAGGTGTCGCGAGAGGTTGCACAATTGAGACTTACCCCCCTATTCACAAGTACAATTACACATTTAATTGTGATGAAGTGAAAAGTGTCAATCGGGGTTTTGAGGACACTTTTTACAATTTTTATGACAAATATTGTAAAAACGACCATACAATGACAGAAAATGAGTACAAAATTGTTTATAAGGCTTTGGATAGGACAGATTACACAAAGAGATTCCCAAATGAGGATCGATATATAGATTTATCAAATGTTGTGAAAAAAATTCACTATTTGAAATCTAAAAATGGGGGAAGAGAATTAGTAGCAATAAAACTGCTACGAGTCACTGAATCGTATCCCCCTCATCGTGTTTACGATTATTACTTTGCTAAACACTAATTATTGTAAACACCAAAGTCAACTAAACAAAATTTTCAAAGCTTTTAATCTATTTTCCAAAAATTTATATGTTTTTGGTGCTTTTGTTTGTAACTGTGCAAGACCTGTTCCAAGTCCATCTTCTGGAAGTGTGAGCGTTGTGTATTTGTCGTTACTCATAAACTCTTGTAAAAATCACTTCGTGATTTATGATAAATCCTTCCGGATTTGTAAAATTGAGTGTAAAGCATCTCTGATCTTAATCTTATTCGTTTTATATTCCTCATCGGTATAAAATGAATTCTTAGTATTTGACGGATACTTCTTTGTAGGTATTCCGAAAGCGTTAGGTTCATCTCTGATTATCGCTTGACCACCCTTTCCTCTACCAATATCGTTGTCGCCAAAAATGAATAGATGATCTCTGTTGTTTTTAATATCGTCCAATGTCCACCATCCTTTGAATATCTTTATTTTCTTTGTACATGATGATTGCATACTTTATAGTAATATTGTATAATCTATCTTTTTATAAATCATTTTTATGAAATTTCGCTGAAGGAGATCCTGTTTGATCCGTTTATAAATCATTTTTATATAAGCGTAGGGGGTTTACGTGAAGATACAGTTCTCCACGTAACCGGTTGTAGGTCGCGTAGGGGCTTACGGGGAAATGCAATCTCCCCGTTTTTATAATATTTAACTCAAAGGTCTTCAAGCCATGAGGTCTTCAAGCCATGGATTCTCCTCTTGGATCTTCTCCTCGACTTCCTCTGTGAATTCCGCCATATCTACACCGAATGTTTTAGAAAGTTCCTCATCTGTTCTACCCTTTAGCAACGTTGCCAGTTTGGTACAGAATAGATCGAGGAATGGTTCACAATCGAGATAGTTTGCTGAATTCACAAGAGAGTAAATCCTTGTCAAATCAGTTGGAACAAGATCCCTGAAGAACTTGTGTGGAATAGCCTTGGTGAAATCGTTAGTCTCAAGAGGTTTCACAACATTGTATGGTGTTTTCTTATATTGAGCAACAAATTTCACAAAAACAGCAAGATCTTCATCTGGAACTTTAGTAATCAGTACTTCATGAACAACTGGTTGATCGTCTTCCTCTTCACTTCCGGAATCGTTTTCCTCATCATTCTTAGATCCAAGAGTTGTCTCAATCAGTTTACTCAATCTTGCAGATTCTTCATCAATCTCGAATTTTGTTCCTTTTGTGGTCTTCAAAACAATTTTGCATTCAGACATACTTATAATTTGTTTATGGAATAGTAGCAAATTTAATTATCAATTTTTTTTTTCATTACAATGATTATATATGAATCCAATAGGTTTTGACGTAAACAGATTGAAAGAAGAGTTCACACAAAACAGGCGAGTCGTTATTGAAAATTTCTTAGATCCAACCATTGCCGAACAAGCCTACAGAGTTATCAACAAATTACCACCAAGTTCTTGGTACAGTTGTGCGGGATTTGGTAATACAAAAGTGGAGAAACGCATAATTCCTGCAAACGTTAAGAAACAGACAATGGGAGAGAAAACTGCAAAGAAACACTTCAATGCTGGTGCTTTCTCATTCAGTTTCCACAGAAATATGGGTTTTAGGAAAGGAGAAATAACAAACGTTGAGCGTATGTTACGCTTGTTATTTTCTAGTAACGATTTATACAATTTAATAGACAATATAACGGGATTCAAACCAGTCAAATACAATCAACTATTTCTATCCAAATATCGTATAGGACACTTCTTGTCACCTCACTCAGATGTAAATAATGGCAAATTAGCTTATGTTCTGAATTTAACAAAAGATTGGAAACCTCAATACGGTGGCATTCTACACTTCTTAGACGATAAACGTGAAAACATTACTGAATCTTTTGTTCCAAAATTTAATAGTTTAGTTATTTTTGAAGTTCCTGATGAAGGAACTCCTCATTTTGTTTCACACGTCAACGTTGACAAAAAACCTAGATATGCAGTTACGGGTTGGCTTATCTGAAAGATAAGTACTGTTGTTGGCTTATCTGAAAGATAAGTACTGTTGTTGGCTTATCTGAAAGATAAGTACTGTTGTTGGCTTATCTGAAAGATAAGTACTGTTGTTGGCT
>Ga0180437_10002217_pt1 | contig 31529 bp, 66 predicted proteins | sample SS_ome_4_FD_132410 | JGI IMG/M metagenome (GOLD analysis project Ga0180437, IMG submission 132410) | Hypersaline lake sediment archaeal communities from the Salton Sea, California, USA - SS_3_D_1 metaG | ecosystem: Environmental > Aquatic > Non-marine Saline and Alkaline > Hypersaline >... | reverse complement strand
TTGCTTCTTGCTTTTTGAACCAATTCATTATGCCAATACCTCTAAGGAAGAATAGGTATGAAAACTATGATCATCTACCACTTTAGTCAATCTGAGTTTCTTGGTGTCGATGAGCCGCCTTAAATCCTGTGACTTGGCTAACTCCGCTTTAGTATAACGTTCTAAAAGATCGCGAGTCTGCCCCTTCTGGAAAGAAGGTATTTTAGGGAGATCTCCTATTACAAGAATACGCTTCGTCATATTCTTAACGATCAGTCTCTCCCTGCCAGTATTGGATCTCAGTGCTTTCATAACAATATATTCGACGGGAAAAGGACCAATCCTTTATATTTCAGCACTTTTTAATTGCCCATATTTCTTCCTGTCTTCGTTCAAAATGCACTGAGGATTTTTCTTAGAAGCAGCAAATGTCCTACATACGTCAGGTCGTTTCGCATAAATCGTACATCCCCTGTCTTTATCAAAAAATACACAAGTGGAATGAGCAAATCCGTCTCTCTTCTTACTTATGCGATAACCTTTTCTTATCTCAACTCCCTTTTCCCTAATCTCAGGACAGCGAATAGCATCAACCCATGTCGTCTCGATACTATATCCTGCCTGACAACACCATCCGCATTTTTCGCAGAAAAGAAGTAAGTCTAACTCCTCTTGGAACTTACCAATCGCTCGTTTTAGGTTCTGAATATACAGAGAATTCTTTTCGCTCTCTAACCTTTTCTTCAGAGCAGAAATCTGTTTTCCTAAGTATGCTTTGCTGTTCATTACTTTTTTCTACTAATTTCTATTTCGCTTTTCAACTTTACTTGACAAGTGAATAAGGACCGATATAATAGGCTTCATAGGAGTGAAAATACAAAGGACTAAATAATGAAATCGGAAAAGCAACTCTGGACAGAGTACAAAAGCACGCGGTCACTCAGCCTAAGAAACCAACTCGTAGAACGATACCTCTTCATAGCAGAACATCATGCAGGTAGAATCTACAGCCTTGTAAAAAACCATGTTGAATATGACGATCTCCTGCAAGAAGCTATGGTAGGATTGATCCAAGCGATAGAAAGATTCGATCCCGACAGGGGAATCAAATTCGTTACCTACTCCGCATTCAGAGTAAGAGGTGCTGTTATCGATTCTCTCAGAGATGGTGGAGATTTCGAACGACATAAACAAAATGCTATCTCAGAAATCGGAGATGGGCAAGAAGAAACCATACAGAAAAGAGCAGAAGAAGCAGGGTTTTCACATCAAAAGATCATAGAACTCATCCAATACTACCGAGTCACACATCCCTCAAGTATAAGTAGAGTTGTGGTGAAGGGAGAACACTCAACCAGCGGAAAAGATGTCCTTCTTGGAGATACCATCCCAGATCGTTACCAATGGGATCAAGAAATTCATCATAAAGACTTCTTCGATTTTGTGTATATGTTCGTCAGCTTAAAGCAAAAAATAATCATCGAAAACATATACGAACACGACATCGATAGGCAAACTCTGGCTAAGGCATTGGGAATCACAGAAGCAGGACTGTACTTCAAAATGAGACAGATCTTCAAACAGTTCAGAAATATCTATTATCTGAGAGAAACCTGCGAAGACCAATATAGCTATGCTTGCTAACTACTTCTTTTTGTTCCTTTTCACGAAGTTGTAATAGTCATACCATAACAAAAATAGGAACATAATAAGGGCAAGCAGTCCTGCCAAAATCTTCAATGTACATCACCTGCCTCAGTGTATCACAGGGGGAGTAGTGGGGATTCCCAATCTTCTCACAATAGGCTCCCATTTCTCTTTTCCCTTGACTTCCCACCAATCCCACCACCTCACCAAAATTACATAATCGCTGAGATCACAGGTTCCATCCATGTTCAAATCTCCCTCAGGAGCATCTGACCCCCAATTTTGCTCGATACGTCGTCTCAGATCCTCATTTAAGCCCCCTGAGCGGCTCTCTAATGCTCCAACATCCCAAGATCGGTCTCTCGGATAGTTAATTAGGTCTCCGTGGATTCTGAGGGCATCTGAGACGTTTAATGAGGGGTAGTGGTCCACGGCAGCAAAAGGCACAGCATTAGGATCCGGGTATACAGGAAATACCCTCCAATGGTTAGGTACATAATCCCCATACAGCGAAAGTCCGATAGCTCTAACTTCTTCTAAGCTGTAGTCGTCGAAGTCAGCAAAACAGGTGGATACTAAAAGTATACAGATGAAAAAATATAGCCATCCCCTCATTGTATTTTCTTCCCATCATGAAATTCTAAATATCGGTTAATGACTTTCTTTTTTGCCCGTACTAAAAACTTACCAATTTCTTCAGGGTCAAACCACCCCAATCTGAGTAATCCCATTTTGCTCTCAAAATACAAAACAGGATAGTGATCCTCCCTATCAAATTCGTCAAATACTACAAATTTACCGTCTTGCCCCTTGTGTAATTCGATCTCGTCCATTCTTTTCTTCGGCATCATCGCTCTCCTTAGGTATATCCATCAAATGAAACCGTGTCACCTTAGGTTTGTCCCACTTGACGATAACTGCATTAGCTCCCGTCTTCTCCTTTACCTTCCTCACATTGAAAGTCTCGCCGGGAGATAATGTTAATGTATAAGTGTGAATGTTCTGCCCTCTCTCTTTGAGTGCTTCTACCGCTTCCACAAAGTCCGTGAAAAATTCAGCCATCGTAAAATTATAGAAAATAAAGTTTCGCTTTGCACTTAAAAAGTAGAATTCACTGGTAAGCCCAAAATCTTTCGCTTTAACCATTTTTTCCTTCCAAAAATAGAGGAAAGTAGATATTATAACTTAAGTTTGGGACAGAGTGAGAACCTAATAACACTCAGTCAGGGTTACACCGGAGTCCACCGGACTTGTTTGATTAAAATCGGTAAGCACCGGAGTCCACCGGATAGGTCATGGGTGAAAGTTAGAGGGTTAATCATTATATGTTTTTTGTGTAATTGTTTAACGCCTAACTCGTAAGGAGAAAAATCATGGCACTACCAGTAGATCTGGAAACCCCCACACCTGCAAATGCAGGACAACCCAACGTCGGAGAACGTGAATTTGAAGTAGGCGGAGATGAATCTTGGAAGTCTACACAACATTCCCAAACCGATGCTTGGTTCGCTAATGTCAAACGAACCTATGACGAGTACCAAGGAGAATCTCTTGAGGGTATCCGACAAAACCGTGCATACATCACGAAAGTATTGTCCGATGCACAGCAACATGATAACGCCCGACAAGAGATCGCCAACCAAGCTCTACAAAACGCAGTCGAAACGGCAAATATGATCGGCAAACAGTCCGTCCGTCATTGTGACATCGCCATCGACCGCCAGTGGAATGTAGACGAACAGGGTTATACCGCCGCCGATATCCTACGTGACGCAACGTTCAAGGATGCTATCGCAGCGGCTGTCGCAGAAGCAGTGCAGAACACTGTCGCTCAGATGGCAAAGTAAACCCAAAACCCTTAACCCAGAAAGGAGAACTTAGTCATGGCATTTACATGCAAAGTTACACTTTCGGTTACAGACGAGAACACTGAGGTGGAAACCCTCTCTACGGATCACGTAGAAAGAAACGTCAGTGTTCGAAAAATGCTTGAACTCGAAGATGGACTCGCAGATCTTCTGCGGAAACGTCTGGATGATCAGGCAAGAAAGATGCTCGGTGCTACCGGGTCACATCCCAGCTAATCTATACAATGATTAGTACAACGAAAGGGCAGGTCACAGTAAACCCTGCCCTTTTGTTATTCACTCACACCCAATTTGCAATCGATTCTTCCTTCATCCCAATCATCACTATTCAACGATGTGTCAGTAGGCAAGGGAAGAACAATCTCTTTGATAGATAATTCCCCAAATTGACGAGCAGGATTGACACTCTGAGCATATTCCATTACCGTCTTTCTCTCTCCCGCGATGTGAAGAACTCCCCTGATTCTCTTATCAATCAACATACTAAGATAAGAGGCAAACTTGGTAACAGTAATTTTACTTGTCCATTGATCAACAAATGCTTTCTGATGAGGAAATTCTAACGGACCAAATGAGGTACGCACAATCAAACCACGATTGTACATTCTTACAGCACATTCACCGCCCAACTTCGACCAACCATATCGATTGAAAGGTAATAGCTCGTCACCTTCTTTATAGTCGCCTCTATCACCCTTAAATACATAGTCCGAAGATATGTAAATGAGATCTGCTTGTAAACTCTCACACAGCTTTACAACATTAGCAGTTCCCATTATGTTCACTTCGAGAGCATTGATCGGGTCCAACTGTATGCCTAATACATTTGTGTCAGCAGCCGCATGAATAATCATTTCGCAGCCCGCAGCTTCAGCATACATCTGCATACGATCATAATTGAGTATATCAAAATCCGCGGAAGAAGGATAAAGAATTTCGGGTTCTATCTTCTGAAATGCTGTCCCCAATAGACCACTTCCACCTGTGAAGATTATATGTGATCTCTCCATAATAACCTCCCATACTTGAAAAATTGAGAATTTTCGTTCTTGTCCCACTCAGTAACTGTAAATCCATTTCTGTCTTTAATGCTGATGAGAAGATCGGGACCTTTTACTATCTTCTCAAATTGACGCAACAGACGTGAATCGCATAAAGACCAATCGATATCTTTAGCTAAGGGTGAAATTCCACCTTCGTTATCAGGGCTATATGTTCCTGTACAAAAATACTCGATCCGGCTATCTTCCAAATAGTAATTCCCATGAGCAAATCCTATAGGAACCCAAATCCATTCCATATCTTCTGATTCGGGATCGTGCGGCATATCATAAGCAATACAACAACCAAAGGTGGGAGAGTCCTTACGAATATCCATCACAAGATCTACCATATGACCGGACAATGTGCGAACCAATTTACCCATCATAGGATGCCATTGGAAATGTAATCCCCTGACAGTCCCTTTACGAGAAAAACTTTCATTTGCCTGATGAATCTTGAAATCTCTCATAAAAGGCAAACTGGGATAAGTAAGAAAATCCTGACTATTGAAATGCTCCGTAAAATAACCCCGATGATCCTGAAAACGAGAAAAAGTGATAACCTTAACCGAAGAAAACATCAGGGATTTAACTTCTTTAATCTTCATATCCGAGTACTCCTATAAGGACTACTCAGATATCGGCAGATTGGGATTAGCCCCTGTGATAATCTTGTCTATTCTCATAGAATCAAGCTGCTTGTATGAGACAGTAGGTAATTTCTTCCTTCTGTCTTTGTTAAGGTATGAGGTAAATTGCTCAGATAAAATAGCAGGACCGTCGCTGAGAGATCCCAACATCCTGAACCTTGTCATGTCCAATATCCAAGTATTTACCCCCTTATTATCTCCCCCAAGGGCAGTGCGAGCAGGAGCCATGTCTTCATCTAAATACGATGACTCAGGATTCAGCACAGTAGCCAACCAGACTGCTTTCTCTCTGGCAGTAGAGTTTGTTAGGAGATAAGTTGATTTTTGGTTGGGGTTCCATATAGGTTTGCACAAAATTAGGTGAATCGTAGGAATCCCCTTCCTAAGTAAATAAGAGCATAACTTTTCTTCACTTTTGTTTATGTGAAGAGCTTCTGTTCGAGGAGAGGGATACTTGTGTTTGATCTCTAAGTGGATTAGCTTCCCCGATGGAGTCAACATGAAAAAATCAATGTCAACAATGTATTTGTCGAGGTAGTTGTCTTTGAGAATCACATCTCTCACAACCGTTCTACACCATTCAGGATCTTTCCTGCGAAGATCGTATAATTCACTGACTTCGCGTGCAGTGGATGCTCTTATTCTGGGGCTAAGTTTTTCTGAAGCATGATATGTAAGCTGAGAAACTTCTTTGTCTTCGCTCATACATAGGACTTTACCCCCAGACACCTTGAGCCTGAGGCAGGAGATGTCCCGTTCGAGCAGCATCTTCGCAATAGTTAGTGCTGTTTTGTTGTCGGGTAGGATGTGGAAACGATTCTTCCACCACTGAGTAACAAAGAGTCCTTCGGAAAACCTATAACCCAATGAAGAAAGAGGATCTATGAACGACTTGTAAAAGTCTTCCTCTATTACAAAGCCCTCGATTCTTGTTTTCTTTTTTCCCGTAAAAAAGTTAACAAAGGCTTCTTCTTGGCTGTAGTCTTCGTCTAATCTATGCATCTTATTTATAGTATCGTCCTAAACTATTCTTCCCCCCAAAAATCAATCCGTATTCGTTTGTTCCCTAAGAGAGCCGATTCTTTGAACCAATTGTCAAAGTCTGGATAGTGACCCTTCTCGGCAAACTCTCTGCCCCCGATTCTGCCGGTCCCTTCAATCGAGCCATCCTCTCTCATCCTTGCATCTTCACTTGTGCCTCCCCAATATACATGCAAAGATTTGCCACTCTTAAAATGCTTGAGACATCTTTTCCGAAGTTCTGCTTCGGTAATCGTGTCGTCCTTTCCATTGAGATTTACATTAATCATGTTTCCCTCTTCTTGAAAAAGGTTGCTGTTGTGTGTTCCTTACTGAAAAGCATTCCATCCGAAGATGTGTTTCTCCCGCCTTGGAGTATGAAGTCGGCTCCTATATTCTGAGCATGATCCCTCGCCGGTCCCCATGTGGGATTTCCACAAGAGGTCTGAGAAAATGACTTCTCTTCCAAAAACTTCATCTCTTCGGATCCAATCTCTTCCCCTGTCTCCTCTAACTCAAACCAAGCACAGTCAGGAGAAGCTAAGACTTTGTATCTCATGTCGAAAATCTTATAGCCCTTCTTCCCACCATGCTTGAGTACTTGCACAGTAAGTCTTCTATTGAGTTTCTCTCTCCTTTCCTCGACCGGAGTAACAATAGGGGTGAAAGCATCGTTCCACTCACACCCTTGCTCAGCTTGGAAAATCATAGTTTTCAAACTCAGGTTGCAAGTGCCTCCATTCCTGTCTTTATAAGGAATAAAGTTCTCGCACTTAGCACAGATCTTACCCTTCTCGGCATTTTGCTCTCTTCGTCGTCGAGCCATTTCGATATCACCCATAATCTCAGCATCGATCATAGAGAAAAGAGACCACTCTTCCTCCTTCGGCTTTCTTCGAGTTAGGTTCTTTAAGGCACTACTGATGAAGGCTAACATGGTTGGTCCTTTCAAACTACCGATTCCAAATATGATACTTTCCGTCGTCCATTAAAATTGCGGGGCAAAATGAAACCTTGCCGCAGGGTCCCATTATACTCATGCTCGGTATGTCTTCAATATTATCATATCCTTTTTCGCTATGCTCACCCTTTTCTACTCCATACGTGTCCTCTATCGCTTTTTCAACGTCACCCATCATTTTAGGTTGAATATCCGTATACAACTTCCGAATTTTCAAGGCAACATCGATCTCCTCTTGTGTGATCGGGGAAATGCCACTGTAGAAACTCTCACCCCGAATATGCTCCAACTTGAGATTCACATTCAACATCTCGTAAATCTCTAAGGCATTCGAGATCGATATGGCAGCTATCCATCGCCACATGATGTATGCCCACATTGCTTCGGCTGTCGGCTTCTCCATCACCCTCTGTAACGATACTAATCTCTCCGCAGCCCTCTGCTGGAAACAAACATAGTAGGTGTGAAAGAAGTGAGATATCTTGTAAATGCACTCAAGCATATCAATCACACTTGAGCATTGCCACGTCTTTACCCGATATATCAGCCCTTTTATTTGTTTGCGGGAAGAAAGATACTTATCTCGATCTTTTCTTTTTAACTCTAACATCTTTCCGTATATCCATAATGGAAAATCTACTGCCTACAGGTCTGCCTTTTTTATCTTCGGGATCATGCTGAAAGTCGGTAGGATCCAAAGGAATTGTTTCGTTCATCGGTTCCATGGAATTCATATATGTCTCTAACTCAGCCTGTAATGCCCTTATCTGAGGCATGTGCATATCCTCAAGAGTTTTGAGGGGGATCTGATGATATCGAGACACTAAGAATATATACTTCTCCATCTCACTCATGCTCTGAGGGAGCTTAAAGAAGTCGATCATGTCTCGTCCCGTTAATTTCTTCATCTATTTGTGTCTCGTCTATATAAGAAGCCGAAGGCTTCAAAAAAATTTGATTTCTGGCACTAATAAGTTAAATGGAAAGCTCCTATAACCCTACTGCCTTCTTTCTCTTTTCTAACTTCTTCCTCATGGTACTACCGTAATGCTCTCCATGTCTGTGTGCCACACTGAAAATATTCATCAGAGGGTACTTCATTATCATGCCATCGTCCAACTGTACACAACAAAAACCACCCTTCGTGTAAACAGTTAGAGCATTCTCAATCACCTTCGGTGTCGATGCCGTGTGAAATATGATTTCCACTTTCATCATGAGCCTCTGCTATCTGTCTTAGTTTCTTTGCCTCCAATGCAGCAGCCATTAATTCGAAAGCTAATCCATAAGCCATCTCAGCCGTCAGGTCTACAGGTATAAGGTCGTCACCAAACATAGCGAAGCCTTCTTTATCCTCATCCGATGGATGTAGGTTCATAGCTACATCAGGACCATCTCCCCAAGCACATGCTACCTCAATTTTCATTTAACAACACCTCTATACATTGGAGGAACTTGTCAGCCGTCCATCCTCTATGAAATGGATCTGCCTGAGCCTCATCAAAACCCCATGTGATTTCCAGTTGCATACGGCTGGCATCAGATAAGGTCTGAGATAAGAATTTTTGGGCTTCCTTTACTGATACGGCTTTTGTGAATTTTGTTTTAGTTTTTGTTTTCATCATTGTCTTTCTCCCTATTACAAGGCCAATTTTTCGGATCAAATGCATCCTTGTCTTTGTAGTCTCGCTCCATCCAACAACTGAATGGTTTGGGAGGAACCCTCAACCTGCATTCCCCATGTCCACCTACATAAGAACAAAGAAGAACGTCAGGAGTCTTCCTCGTACACTCATAAAATTTTTGCGGGGGAGGAGGAATATTTACTTTTCGTTCCTCCCTCCACCACTTCCACCAACAATACAAATTCATAAAGAACATCGGCACACAAGAGCCAAGCATACCATAAGCTCCCGTAAGAACCCCCACAGTACACCACCCGATACAGCCCACTGCACCAATCAAGAATCCAACTTTCCACTTGCACCCTACAAGATATACACCTAATAGAGTAATCGCGGCAGTGATCCAATCTACGTACATAAGTTCACATACTCCACGTTCTTTTTACCCTTGAGAGCAGCAATAAACTTCTTGTGACCTGCTTTTTGGCCATATCCGTCGTTGCAGTGGTCCATCAGTACTCGAATAGGCAGGGTTTTGCATTTCTCATGTAAGCCCTTAACTGTGCTGCGAACACAAGCATTGAGATTTACACCACATACCTCGACTACCTCAATCTTCTTACCGAAGTGGTCTATGATGTCTTCCTTAACCTCGTAAGAGCCATCGTCACAATCTTTTATAACGACATAGGTATTTTCGTATCCTTCTGCTACTTTCCTTACAGAGGGGGCAGTACGACGATAACCCTCGTACTCAACTAAAACAATCAAATCACCGTTGTCTTTGTATTCCGCAATTTTTCTTTTAACTCGATCTCTGAGCCACTTCGGTCTGGAGGTGTCAAACCCCCATTGCATGTCAATAACAAGCAAGCACTTCATCCATCTTTCCTTTCGGGTTCAAACAATTTTCGTCCTTTATACCTAAAGTCAAATTGACTCATGGGTTTTTTGTATATGTTCTTTAGTTCTTCTTCTGATATCTTTAAGCCATCGAGAACGTCTCTTACAGTACAGCCCATACTGAATAAATGAGCTATATCTTCTTCTGTGGCTTCTTTTCCTTTGAGTTGTTTTACTTGTTTTCTTCTCCAATAGGTGTGTCTTTCTCGACATTCATTACAGCAATACCGATGAACGTGGTTGAACCTCCAAAAAATTTGTTCACAGGCAGAGTTGTGACAAGCCACTCTTTCTAAAACAATCATCTCAGAAGCAAGCTGATCAAGCAGGTGTTTTCTGATTACACTTTTATCACGTCCAAAAGCGAATTTGGGATTTTCGGTGAAAAAGGTTGTGATGGTTTCATTCCATGTGTCTTCCATCTTTTCTAAGAGTTTTTGTTTTTTCATCTCTTTCTCTAAAGCTATGGATTGCTGTAGAGAGTTGATCATTGTCCCAGCCTCGCCCTTTGTGAAACCTTGTATCTCTGTCGGGTTAGCTCCTAATTGAATTAGATAATCTAATTGGTTAAAGGTTGCTGGTTCGTCGAATTTTGGACTTGTTTTTTTAGCCATTACTCTATAAAGCTCCCGAAACCCCTCCTCTTCAGTATTTTCTGTAATGCTTTTTTAGCTCTGAAGAATGTTATCTTTGCCGATAGTTCACTACAACCCATAATTTCCGCTATATCTTTGTACTCCATCTCTTCGTAACATCTCATGGTAAGAACTTTTCGATACTTGGGCTTCAATTGACCCATAGCTTCGATAACAATAGTCTTTAGCTCTGCCGCAACGAGATCAGATTGTTTTTTGTCACTCATTTTGGATCACCTTAGTTTGCTCTAATGGTCTGCGTACTGTCGATGGATGAACTCCCGCCTGCATAGCCATCAAATAACCCGCAGCTTCGAGATAGTTGTTGACGAAAATAAGATTTCTTGAATAACAAGTCGGATAGTCACATTTTAGTACTGATGAATTCTCCGTTACTACCATGACAGGAATATCACTGTAATAACAACTTTCATGAGGTCTTCCCCAACAACCATGGGGACTGATCAATACATCCACGTCTTGCTTCCATAGGTCATTCTGTCGTTTGTGATTGGAACTTACAAGACGAGGTGCTTTGTTCAAACCTTTAATCAGACAGTGAACAAAATTCTCTGTGACCATTTCCACGGATCGTCGAGGATCCACGACTTCTTTGAACTCAGGCAAACTATAGTCCACAGGACCGTGTGCCACAGGTTTGTATCCTAAAGCCTTGGAGATCAGCTTAGAAGCTACCGCTTCGACTCCCCCGACAGGATTGACTCCTCCATGGATGAAGTAATCCTTGAGAGTCTGCGGTGAAATCTCGATGGGAGTAGCAATACCTAAAGCATCAAAGTCAATATCCTTTACTTGCTCAACTAACTCTTTCCATCCATACACTTCACCCGAAGCACAACCATCAACCATAGTTGCCACTAATTTCAGAGGTGTGGTTAATTCAATCATCTCCAAGTTGCTGCCTATGGAGGCTCTGGCAGCATTGCAGGCATTGATCGATTGCCAATCTGCCTTATGGACAGCCATCAGGATTTTGTTCTGCAAAACAGGACGGAGATTCATTTTGCCCTGTAAAAACATGTCCAGACAACTGCCCTCAACGTACAAAGTGTTCTCAGGCATCTCATTTACGTCTGAGGCATTCACTACATTGGGATGAGTGATGAGATTCGTGCAACATTTTCCGATCAATTTGGCTACAGGCTGTGCGTCACCTGCATGACCACCAATTTCACATCCGATCCCCGTAGGGACAATAAGTACTACATTCATATTAGTTTCCCATAGCTATATGTTCCCACAACCTGTTTTCATCCACGTTGATGCAGACGTTATCTGCCTCTTCATCTAAGTAACAACCCCACTTGCCCTTCTCGTAATATGGTCTTGCTTTTACCCATGTAGCTATCTCAGGATGAAGCATACATACCGCAGCAGTAGGATCATGGAACTTCTTTTCCTTATGCCTGTTGAGATACAATCCCATACCTTCCCTGAGTAATTCTCCTGCCCTGTCGTGAGGCTGTACTGCTAAAACCCTTCTGTGGATCTCGGCATCGTAAACAATGGTGTGGCAGATGTTCTTGCCAATCCAATTACGTTCTCTGATTCTCTTGCAAGTTGCATATGCTATGCCACCTCTTGTGTCCCCTCCCAAGTTGAAAGTCGCACAAGTGGATAACCCCTCAAACTTGTCAAGTCGAGGGACCTCTTGACCATGGGTATGATAGCCAATAAATCCACCTTGCATTGTAGCTCTTTTGATAGAGAGGAATGTAGCAGGTTCGTCAGGGTGTATATATTTGCCTACACTCTGTAATGGCCCAATAGAGAAGAACTCTGCGTCAGGGTATTTTTTGTGTGTATCTCTGATGATATCAGGTCCATATCCGTCAGGATGAACCCTCACTTCTGCCTGATACTTCTTCATTAAACTTACATGAACACCACCCACAGACGACTTCGTTCGTCCTTTTTTCCCTGCACCTATAGGTATGTCAAGACCCACTTCCCGACAGAAGAACTTTGCTAACCCAATTTGGTCAAAGTCTCCGGGGGATATAGTGATAGCACGAATATTCACTCCTGCCGACACTAAATAGCATAGAGCAAAGAAATCGTCAGGATCTCTTCCTAAATCTGTTTCAACTATCAAATCCATTAGTGATTTCCATGATTATTCACGTAAGCTCTATCTTTCTTCGTTCCTACGTCATCTTCTGTCTTCTGTTTTCTTTCCTTCTTCCTCTTCCTGAGCTTGGGAGGCTTCTTTCGACTCAACCACCCCGTTACTGTCAGGTTCCACTCTAATTTGCTCTCCTTTTCACACCTCTCACAAGCCCATACAGCCGAGTAAGACCGAGGCATCTCAAACTCCATCTTAAGAAACACCCGATTCCTGTGACTACAGTGTGGACAATGCCAGTTGAACAAAACTCTTTTGTTGGACATGGACCTCTCCTTAATATAGCCAAGTCTCTTCTGTATTTTCTAAGAACATCACTTATGGCTCGATCCGTCTGAACAGCCATCTTGAACTCTTTTTCCTCTAACTCAGGTCGAGAATAGTAGTTAAAATGCCGTAAGCATCTCGTACACATGAAATCCCGGTCAGTCCATCTGCATATGTTACCACACCTACTACAGAACGTGAACTCACCGGGCTTAATAAAATCCTGTAACTCATGTTCCACTACTTCACGCCTAATGCCAACAATTCACTCTTGGTAAGCTTCGCCTTGCCACTTGCCCGCTTCTGCTTCTTTCTCTGTGCCTTCCGTTGTGCTTCGATCTCTTTGATCGTAAGTTCCTTGTCAATCGTTCTGCACAACTCCCTAAACCACTGCTTGTGATAACGGGAAACAGGGTGAACTTTTTCCGCGGAAGAAATAAGATCGTCTGCCACACTTGTCGGGTTTCTTCTTCCACTCTTCTTGACCTGAGTAGTGAATCGCCTTTTAATGGCAGAAGTAACTCTCGTAGTGTCTTTCTTCTGATGATCTTTCCACCATTTACTCAGACGAGTCTCTTGGAGATAGGATAAGTGTCCATCTTCCATTAACTCCCCACATAAGTAGCAGAGAAACTGAGTGACCTGATCCAATCTTTCTTTTACTTTGGGGTTTTCTACGGTTACGTAGTGGGGGCTATCGTCTCTACAGGGCATTTGCTATCCTTTCTTCCCATCTCATACCCCACATAGCCACATACTATGGGAGCAACACAGACAGAAATTTCCGGTGTCCAATTGTACTTCAGAGACACACATATGGTTAATACTGCCATTAATACAACAATTCCTACAACTGCAAGTTGCTTCGTCATGTCATTCCTCAATTATAAAGAAGTCACAATGCTTTGCCAAATCCTCGTCGATGATCTCATCGTAAAGGAATTGGATGAACTCTGGATCTACATCACCAAACTCCAATGCCTGAACCTCAAAATAACGAGTCCCGTCGTCAAAGGTCCATACCTCTTCTTCGTTAGCTTTATCCCATATCTCTGCATAAGAGATCTCTTCCTCTTCACAGTGATCCTTAAAATCTACTGCTGAATAGTCCGTTCCATTCACTAACAAAACTTTCATGTCGCTCTCCTAACCCTGTAGGCCGTTTTCTTCACAATATTGCAAAATGGCATCTGATGCACCATTTATCCACTCTTCATCTATCTCATCGTTCTCCGTGTGCTTGATCGCCTCACACAATGGACAGTAATCACCACTCAACAGGTATAGCCCACCACATTGAATCGCATTGCTGTTGATCATCGTGTTTAGATCCATAAGAGGATCGTAATCCCTCTTGGTAGCTGAGCCTTCGACCTGAGCTATTAAAAGTTTGGCAGCTTCGTCACCCGATTCAGCTACTAAGTGCCACAAGCCCCTGTCTTTAATGGCTTGTTGACACTGTTCCCAATGTTCTGTACACATTCTCATAATGAAAACACACTAAAACACTTCTGACATACTTGACTCTTATCTAATTCTGATATGTCAATACCCGAAGACTCGTCTAAGAAAAATTTGCACACAGAAGTGAACATTCCTTTTACATTCTCTCTTTGGTCCTGTAGGTGATACTTGCCCTTCTTACTTCTCGTATCAGCCCTATATGCCTTTGTTGGTAAGGTTAACTGCATCGGATCCTCATAAACTGTTTGTATCCTTCAAAATATCTTCGTATCTCGTCTTCTGTTTTGAAAGGAGCATTCTCTATCACATCGATCTGACCTGCATGATCTCTCAAAATAGCCTTCGTCATCGCCCTACTCTTCTCAACCTGAGAGAACTGACTGTCTATTCTTCTTCGTAATTGTTCCTGACTTAAACTCCGACCATAAAGATTAGTTCTCTGTTGTTCTTTCGTCGTCTTAACAAGAACGAAATGGTTATTGCATAAGTAACCTAATTCCATCTCAGCCAAAATAGCAGACTCCAACAAAATCACTCCCTCCAAACCATCTAATTTCTTACGAAGACGAACTAAAATAGGTTGATGTAACAAATTGTTCAACCATCGTAGCTTGTCCTTGTCCTGAAATACGATCTCTCCTAACCGATGACGGTCGATCTTGCAAGTCTCAGAATCCCCTATATCCCCCTCAACCACTTTGTTGCCAAACAACTTAACTATTTTTTTGCGGAGAATGTAATAAAGAGGCAGTTCCGTACTTTCTAATACCTCATGACCAATCTGATCCAAATCAATATGATGAATCCAATCAATCTGAGAAGCCATGCGACAGATCTCACTCTTACCACTACCTATCACACCCGTTACGCCAAGTAATACCTGTTTCGACAACCTCCACTCAAGAGCCTGCTTAACATTCAACGTAACATATTCATGAATATCACCATGATGCTTGTAAATAGCTTTGACAGCACTCGAACTAACATGACCTAACTTTGGATCCGCGAAAAGAATATGAGTGTCGATTCCTCGTACTTGGCTCTGCCCCACCTGATGCAGTATGTTCTCGTAATTGAAGTCCTCAGTATTACGAACTCCTTTTACTACAACATCTATGCCCTGTTCAAAAGCATAGTCGATCAGTAGACCATCAAAGGCTACTACTTCAACATTCTCTATGCCCAAAAGGGCAAGACGAGCCATCTCTTTTCTTTCCGCCAAAGAAAATGTGTATTTCTTGTCAGGGTTCTCTCCTATACCTACCACTACATAGGAAAATACCTTGGCAGCACGACGTATAATGTCGATATGTCCATATGTGATAGGATCACCACTGAATGCATAAATCGCCTTTGTCATGACTCCGTTCCTAATGGGTTTCCATCATCGTCTGTGTAACTACCCTCTGTTACCTGTTCAAACTCTTTCTCGTCTCCCCACACTGCCTTTCTTAATCGAGTCAAGTATTCAACTGCTTTCTCTCTTCCCCAACAGTGTATATAGTGGTCACTTTTAGTGACATCTTCATCACTAAATAACTCCATACCATTCACGTCGAGGTCAGTATCAGACCAATCGAGGTTCATCACTCTTTTTCTCCACCCCAATTTGATCTTCCCTCTCCCTGTCGTAACAATGATCCAAGGGAATTTGTAACAACAGGATTGACTACAGTATTCACTGTCGATTACATCGACATAACCTACTTCCCATCCTGCCTCTTCAAATATCTTCTTCAGATCGTCGGCATGGGCTTGTCGAGATTTGGCATCGTTGATCTTTGCCCATTCCATGCCTATCGATTCCTGAGTCTGTCGTAGGAAATTAGAAGCATCAAAGGATATCTTATTTCTTGTTTCTTCCGGCAATTCGTCGAATTTCTTCGAATCTATAAAGATCTTGCCTTTGAAACTTCCACTTTGTCCATGACTCTCTAAGCCACTTAGTATTTTCATGTCTTCCATTGTTTAATCCATATCTAAAGGATGTCTCATGCCATAGAAGGTCTCAGAGATCTGGTTCCTTCTTCTTACAATGGCTCTGAATCTGCCTAACAACTCCTTCAAACAGTTATGAAACTCAGGACTGTGGTTCGGGAGCTTCTCTACCTTGTCGGCAAGATCATAGTCATCTAATTTCCTGATTTCTTCTTCAGTCATATGATATCTCCAAATGTTTTCTCACATTCTACCACAAAATTTTCGCTTTGCCAATCTACTTTTTTACTTTCTAAGCGAAAACTTTTGTCTATAATGCTGTATGTTGATTAAAACCCGAATCGGCATCGGGTGTACTCAGGAAGTGCTGGTCTTGCAACGAGATCAGCCTTCCATTGCCAAGACAGGAAGAACGGTGGTGTACACCGTTTGTTGCCTATGTTTGGAGCCGGTTCTTCTTCCTCCTGAGGACCGGCTCTTTTTTCCTTGTAAAGCGATTACTTCTTACTACAATATAAACATACGCCCTCCCAAGTAGCACTGGGAAAAGCACCGTAGGGCTAACTTCTGTCCGTTCGGAGGTTAGCCCGTCCTTTGAGAAGGGTGAAGCATGAGAGCATATAAATTAGTCCGACAAATGAAGGATGGATCTCTTAGCTCTCTGTTCATTGGTAAGCGGAACCGATTGCCCGTAGGAAAGTGGTTACAGGCAGAGTGCCTTCCTACAAAAGGGTATGCCGTCAGAGCAGGATGGCATTGTACACACAAGCCCCAAGCACCACATTTGACGATGAATGGTCGTGCGTGGGTAGAAGTGGAGATCGAAGAGTACGAAGAATTCCCTCGACCTGAACAACAGGGGGGAATGTGGTACATAGCACAGAGGATGAGAATATTGAGCGGGCCGGAGTCGTCCAGTTTGCCATAAACTAAAAATGAAACCTAATTCCTACAGGGTGCATTTGCTCCGGCCCACTTTCTTATTTCCCCCCATTTTCCTATTTAGGAAAGTCCCCCTCTGTAAGAAATAGCGATCGCTTTTTCTCACAAAATAGTGCTGCACAAATCTTTACAAAGTACGTTTTGAACACGATTTACGGAAATTATTGTACAAGGGAGGGTTCAGAGCATTTGCTTAAACTTTTTCGCCCAATTTTTTCCCTGTAGTTAAATTTAGGATCCATACAAAGATGTTACGACAGGAATGGATTGTTTGCTCAAAGTGAAGGGGTAAGGGTGGGGGTAACGTTAAAAGAGATTCCTTGTCCACAATTATTCTTTACATTTGATGTCCACTTATATTCATTACTTCTTTACTCCACAATAAACAAGTATAACCTACTCCACAACCGAGTATAAAAAAAGCCCACCGATACCGATGGGCTTCAATCGAAAGGCATATTGCTATGCCGTTGTGGTTGACACTATCGGGACAAACACCCGATTCTCAATATGCAGTTCGTCGATATTGTGCATCTTAATTTGACGAATCTGCGGGTCAAACCGAACGTCCATGCCATGTTTCTCGGCTTCACGTTCTCGGCTATCGGCTTTCATAGCTTTGGACTGTTTCATAAAACCGTCAAGCCATGCCGAATCTATCGGCTTTCCTGTTTCGTCCGTTACGGTTCTCTCGGACAGGTAACGGAAAACAAGGTAATTGATATACCACCTTGTTTCTCCACTTTTAAGGGTTTTCTTGCAAACCACCGTCGAATCTTCGGATGCATTCTCGATACCATTAGCCCGTTTTTCGTTGGCTTTCCAACCTGTTTCGATACCACCATGTTTCCCGCGTCGGCGGTCAACTACGGATTGCCAATCCTTGACATTGACGATACCTTGTACCTTGTATCGTTCGATTGCTTGACGGGTTTTCGGGCTTGTACGGGTTTTCTTGAACGGGTTATCTTCACCCGTTACCCGATGTTTTGCCAACATATCGTCGGCAAGGTCTTTTTCTACGTCGATTGCAACGAACGACGCACCGCGACGACGGAGTTCAGCTTCGACGTTCGATACAATCAGATTGCCAAGTTCGTCAAACAGTTCGACGATACACAAAGGCTCTTTTCCCTCAAACAGAGCAATAATCTCGGCTCCAACCACTTCGTGAGGTATACGATACTTGACTTGTGTTTTTGTCTTTTCCATGTTTCTTTTCCTTTCGATTTACCACAACAGTATTAACTTGTAAACTACAACTGCACTTATGCTAACGCGGATTTTGGGTTCTGGCAAGATAAATCTGCTATGATAAACCGTTATTTTGCAAGGGTTTACGTTGGACACCAACCACCAACAACCCAACCTTTACCCTTGACGAAAACAGCATCGGCATAATCCCACTTATCACCGTCTATCACCTCTGTGATTTTCCTGCTCTGGCAAGATAGAGAAAGCCCCCTTTCGGGGGCTAACCCATCGGCAAACAAGAAAGCTCTTTTCGATTAAGCTAAGAGATGGTTCTCTCTTGACAGGGCTTCTTTCATTTCGTCGGGATTGTGTTCGAGCTTTCCTATAATTGCTCTACTGTCCTCGACTCTGACCATGCCATGCACGAACCAATCATCGAGATTGTAGTGCTCTAACTGAGGCTCTGGTACGGGCATAAAGCCGTGTTCTACCCCGGCTTCGACGGCTTCGACACTCTGAGTAACGACAACATTGACGTTGTGAAGGAATGCCAATATAGCCGCTTGCAGGATTGCTTTTGCTTTGCCGAATGGCAACCCATCCCTGACATGATCGTAATCTTTGGGAAGGCTGCTGAAATCGGGCATTTCTACGTCGTTTGCTGTGATGTTTTTCATTGTTCTTTCCTTTCTTGTTTACTTGTCAACTTGTTTACCATTGTGCTTATGCTAATAGGTTTTTTCTGTTCTGGCAAGAAAAAGAAAGCCCCTTTCGGGGCTTCCATTCGCGTATGCCCTGCTTTACAGGGGCAGAAAGGTCTATTTGCACTGACTCGCGGGCTTCGGGTCAAAGTACATATCCCTCTCAACAGGCAAGCCCAACCCACCACGGACTTCCTGCAACTGTCCCAACGTTGTATATCCCCATTCTCCATCGGGACACATGGGACTGACACACTTCCCGAAGAAAAGCCAATCCATGCCGTGGTCGTATTCTTTCTGCTCTCCCTCTGTAACGTACCACGTCCATCCTGCATCGGGGGTGAAAAACTTCACCCGTACAATCGGGTCTTCGACGTTTTCCTGACTGTACAGCTTTGGTAAGCCCTTGATAACTTCCTGTGTCATTAACTTCATTTTGCACCTGCCTTTCGATTAAGTATTAACTTGTTACCGTCCTTATGCTTTTTGATTTTTACGGTTCTGGCAGGTTAGTTCATGTTCGGTTTGCTTGCATCCCTGAATCGGGCTTGTGGGTCATCGAATCGGCTTTTGGGCTTTCGTTTCATCCCTATGCCAAGAATGCTAAGGGGTCCGAGGTCAAGTTCGTCCATGCTTGTAATCTGCATGTCGGCTTTGCCGAGAAGTCCACCGAGCAAAAACTTGAGTTCTGCCACTGCCATTGACTCTGCCAACCTTTTGAACATGTCAACAACGAACAGCCCTGCCTCCTGTTCCTCCATTCCTGCCTCTATCATATCCCTGACGATAGGGCAATGAATGGGTTCTTCCCCAAAGAAGTCTTTTGCTTTGTCCATTGATTCGAGGTGATACTCGTACTCACGTCCATCCTTTTTGACCGTGATATGTATCCCATCTCCGTCGCATCTGATTTCTGTATCTACATTGTGCATGTTTCTGTCCTTTCTGCTACTTCGAGGTAGGCATCGGGGCATTCCGATATGTCTTCGAGGTCAACGTCTCCCCACTCTTTCAACTTCGAGGGGCAACCGTCCCAATCTTCGGGGGCTTGTATCAGTCCACAACTGACTGCAAAAGCTGCTTGGTCGTAGTCGGTTTGGAGCAGGATTGAGCTTTCATCGGGAAAAATCACGATGTAAGCACACTTCTGATACTCGACGATACATTCTGTCATGCCCAACTTTGCCATTGTTTGCCTCACTTTCTTGTTTACGTCTTAACTTGTCAACTGCCATTATGCCCTTTGATTTTTGGAGTTCTGGCAGGTTACGGCAACTCCATAAAGGCATAGACAGCTTGCTCGTCGAATCCGTCCCTCTTAGCTCTCGTAACGAAAACTTCGTCGGCTGTCTTATGCCTTGGATCTCCCTTGGGAAAAGGGGTGGGGTAGCACCGTTGTCGTAGGGAAAACAGCCTTTCGGCTGTATCCCTACCGTACAGGTCGTAGTATTGGTCGATAATGGTTTGCTCATCCACCATTGAACAAGCCTCCCATCTGACCGAGTACACGACGGATTTCGTCGTCCACGTCCTCACAATTGTCGGCAACAAAGCAGGCATTCTCTGCACCGTTGAGGATAGCTTCGGGGTCGGGTTTGCCTGACTTGATACCTTCGGTAATGGTTCTGATTGCCTCTGTCGTTGCCGAGATTGCATCACGACGGGAAAACTTGACAGGCAAGCCCCCACGTTGGGGTCTTTCGATTTGTCCCCCCTGAGCCACTGTGAGGCTGTTCTGAGCCACTGCCAAAACTCTTGTTGCTTCCACTGTCTGAATGTCGTTCTTTTTGTCTGCCATTGTTCTTTCCTTTCTTGTTTACTTGTCAACTGCCCTTATGATAACAAGTTTTTTGGGTTCTGGCAAGATAGAAAGCCCCCACCGAATGGCAGGGGCTTCGTTGTTTTTTGTCGAAAATTCAATATAAAAGTATCAAGGGGTTCATTTTTTGCCCCCGAAGGGGCTACAGAAAGCCAAAGATCGCCGAGTTCATGCCGTTATCCTTTCCACAATCGTGAGTTTCACTTGGTCCACGTTCACCTACACTCGGTATCTTCACTTCATTGGGCTGCCCTCCTTTCGGAAAACACTGTTTCGATTATTCACTTGTCTCTGTTTTGCTTTCTGATTCTCGGAGTTCTGGCAGGTTAGACCTTGACGAATTTGATGAGCATCGTAATCATCTTGTCGGTTATCTCGTACTTCTGTCCTGTTTTCTTGAGACAACCACCCGTTATTGTCGTATGCCCACCGATGTTATTCCAATACGTCCCGCCCTTTACGAACAGGTTAAGGACTTCCCTCTCACTGTCGGTAACGTTGTGAGAACAGAAGTCTTTGTATTCTTCCCAAGTAAAGGGCTTCCACTCTCCTGCGTCCTGCATCATCACCATCAAGTTTCGGCTGATTGTTTCGGCTTCACTACTGTGAAAACCACTTGCAAAAAAGCCACCACTTGTGTCGATGTCATTCGGTGTTATGTCTTTCAGTTTCGGTGCTTCTTTCGTTTTCGGTGCTTTCATTTTCTTCATTCTCCACTTTTTCATAGTGTTCGTTATCGTGTAAGTCGAATAGAACCATTGAACAGGTTTCACATTCAACTGCTACATTCACAGCAGGGTCGCCGTATCGGACACATACTATATCATGCCCTACATGACTTAGCAAGTCTTCAAATTCATAGCAAGCCATTACTTACAGCCTCCTTATACCATCTTGTTACTCCCACCTTTGTAGCTGATTGCAGGAGTATTTCATCACCTTTTCTTACCTCGAAGTATGTCGGCCCCATACCCATTCCCCACAGCACTCTTGTAGGCAGTCGGACTGTTGACCACTTCCATACCCACTGAATACCGTCTTCGTCGAGGAGAATCTTTTCTGTTTCACTCTTGTCGAGGAATTCCTGTTGTTTATCCGAAGTGCAGACAGGTCGTCCCCAACAACAATAGTTAGGAAACAGCCTCCACAAGAATACATTCTTATAATCCTTAGCTCCGTGATATTGGCATTGAGTCCGTTCCCACAGACCGTCAGGACGTTTCTTGCATTGGTTTCGGTGACACTCATGGTCATGGGTAAACGGCCAAACTTTCCTACCATCGTCGTCCACTGCATCAACAAGTTTACCGTTCTGATGTCCTCCCATCCACTCGGCACGGTCTTGCAGAGCTTTCACCCTTTTCAGGAATTCTCTTGCAGGGTTTTTCTTTCCCATGACTACCTCGCTCGATAGACTCTGATGTTCGGATGATAACCGTCGTGGTTGACAAGGGTATGCTTGACATACCACTTATCACAGTCTTTATCGTACCACACCGAATCAATCTTTCTACCGTTCAAATAAACATTCCAAAACATCGTATTGCCCTTTCATCTTAACTTGTCTGCCCTTATGCTGATGAATTTTTTCGGCTCTGGCAAGTTATTCGGTGCTTTCTTCTTGTTCTTCAAACCATTGCTCAAGTGCCTCAAGATCGTCTTGCACTGTCGTACCGTCTTTCAGTGTTAGGACGTGACCACAGGCACACATGGTATCGGCTCCCTCACAATCAAGGATTTCCTCTTTGCCATGATCCCACCCGTTCGGTGTCCCGATCCCTGATTGATAGATAACCCTTGACGTGGTTTCTCGACGTACAAGCCTTAGCTCAGTTTCCCCACACTCAGGGCATACGAAGTTTCTTTCTTTCTCGATTGCCATTACCATGCTCTCCTGTGTCTGATTACTGTTTCAGGTACATAAGAGGGGTTCTTGTACCCGTTTCTGATATACTTCCTCAATGCCTTAATCAAGTGAGTATATCCCAAGTCTTTTTGGGTTTTGCATTTGACTGTAGTTAGACTGCCGGGGTTACAGCCACTATGCCCGTTCCATGCTCTGTCCCTGTCAGGAAATGGACCTGTGATTGTGAAGTCGTCGAATTCGTAGTCGTATTCTCTCTCTGCTGTGATTGTGTACCACTTCTTGTCAGTCCATCGGATAACGATACAACCTCTTGACATACTCATTATACTATCCCCAACTCTTGACCAATTGCATCCCAATTCTTTTTGCTCTGCTCCATAATCCTGTCGGGGTCGCGTCGGGAAAGCTCAGGAGTACAGATTGTAACGATTTCCATTCTTAGGGTTACACTCCCATCATTCCAATAATACTCGGCTCCCTGTATTGCCCAATTCGGATTGTATAGGCAGAGATAATACTTCGTACCGTCCTCCCCCACCACTACAGGCTTTCGGCTCCGTAGGTACTGTTGCATTTCGTCCATCATGTGTCCATCTTTCCACATTCTTTTCTTTACCCAATCTGTAGGGATAGACTCAGCAACGTCCTCTCGACGAACCGACAACTGTTTTTTCAGCCAATGAAAGAAATTGCTCTCCCCCTTGGCTTCTTTCACCCCATAGAATTTGGGGTCGTCATCGTCCCGATAACATGTAAAGCATGTAACTGAATGTCCTATTCTCATCGTATTCACCTTACCTTTCTGCCCTTATGCAGAAAGGGTTTTCATGCTCTGGCAAGTTAGAGGCTGTCGTTTACGTCCCGATGCTCAGGGTCTTCCATCGACGTACCATCAGCAAAGAACCACTCTCCGTCTTTTTCATACTCTCCGTTCTCAGGGGATACAACTTCGTTCACCACAAGCTCTTCGTACTCAGGGGTTGAATCTTCCAACACCCATCGACGGTTACACTTCGGGCAGAAGTTGAACCACTTCTCGACCTCTTGACTTATGCCGTGGTCCATCGGTGACAGTTGAACCTCAGTGCCACACTTGCAGGTTATTGTAAATTTACTCATCGTCGGCGTCCTCATCGTCGTCGGTTTCGGTTCGGTGTTCGGACAGGAAGAAATACTTCTTTTCATCTTGGGCGGAAGGTGTAAGCTCGTAGGCTATCACTTCATCGAAGGTCGTTTCGAGAAGATACTCATTCTCTCGGACAAGCCTTCTGAACGCCAGCTCTGCGGTGTTCCCTTCGGCAAACCCTATGACTTGGCAATTCTCGATGTCAGGCTCAGACGAATCACTGTCAGGCTGATAGGTATTGCCTTCTTGTGAAATGAATATATAGCTCCGTCGCGTGCCGAGCAGGTCAAGCTCGATGTCATTTGTAACGGCAATGAAGCCTACGGTGTCAGTGTTAATTATTGCAGGACGAACGTACTGTGCACCATCAGTCTCGCACAACGTCCACACGATTTCGGACTTCTCTTTTGCCTGTTCGGGGGTGTTGAAGATTGGCAGTCTATACCCTTGTAAGTAAATCGTTTCCATCGTATATTCCTTAATCAAGTTGTCAATTCGGTGTTATGCAAATTGACTCTTGAAGTTCTGGCAAGTTAGTCTTTGTGTAATTCAGTCAAAAGTCTTTTGGTCTGTTCGTCAAGCTCAGAAGGTTCACTCGGTGGCTCAGGTGTATCGGTTTGGTCGGGTGCTACAGGGTTTCCCCAACCTATATCCACTCCGCCGGGCATATCGACTGCACCCGAAAGCACGATGTTCTTGATTGAACCATGCACAGAACCATCAGGCTGAAGCAGTGCTAAATCCTGAAGCACTTGTCCATTGATGCCGAAAGGCTTGTAGCTGTTGTCCCTGCACTTCAACACAAGGTCATAGAATGCAATGGGTTGTTTCTTCATCAGGGTTTTGATTGACAGCATGGTTGCTACGACAAGAGGCTTGGCTTCTTCTGTCCCGTTTTTCAGTTTGACTGTTTCAATCTCACTCATTGTTCTAATCCTTCCAACCATGTTACAGCTTTGAGAAAACCACTCATATCACAAAGCCCGATTTCGATTTCGTTTCCTGTTCTTGTGTCAATGAACACTCTTGCATTACCTACCGTTGTGTCTTTTGATTCTAACCATTCTGGTAAGTTAGGGAAACGTCGGCTGATTGCCCCTGTCATTACCCCTTGCAGGGCTTGCACGTCGGTTGTGTCTTTGCTCTGCTCCATGTTATTCCTTGAAGGGTAACGACGGTTGACGTTTCTCTGCCTCTTGCTTCTGTATCTCTATCTCTCCGTTCACACTTGCCTTGGCTTCGTCTCGGACTGTATCAAGTCCGTAGTAATTCCAACACGAATCGACTTGCTCTCCGTCTTTGTCCCTGATAACATATCCCCATACGTCACCACTCAACCACTGATTCAGGACTGTCAATTCTCCCTCGATGTTCTCTCTTGCCTTCTTTTTGATAACTTCATTGAAGGCTCTTGCACAGAGTAGTTTTTTGGTTTTGTCCCTGTCAATCAGCACCCAACCACACTGAAACGAATCGAATTCAGCATGTCCTTGAGGCAGTCTGCCGTGAAACGATTCAAGGCTCAGGACTACCCCTGAATGGTCGTACATATAGACGGGCAAAAGGATTGAACCCGTCTTTTCACAGTGGGCTTGGAGTTCTTCGGTGTGCCGTGTTACGTCCTCTTGACAAGTGGCTGTTCTCTCGGAATTACCAATGTCGTAACGACGATGAAAAATACACCACTCACCCAACGTTCCCTCGTCCTCTTTCAGGGGATTCTCGACGTTTCCATCGGGCCATATCTCGATTGTGTATCCTTCATGCTCGAATGTTTCGTATGCTTGTTCCATCGTATTCACCTTTCATTCTTAACTTGTTTGCCCTTATGCTTCCCCGATTTTTAGGCTCTGGCAAGTTAGACAAGGTTCGGACAGAAGTTAGGGTCATCATCGTCCTTATTTGCAGGGTTATGTTGGCAGTCCTGAAATGCTTCGAGTTGGCAGTAAGGATTGCCTTTACACCCCTCGCACGTTTCTTCTTCGTACATTTCTTCTTCGATAAGTATGGGCTTGATTTGCTCCCATGAATACCATTGCCCCTCGATGCACACACCTTTCTTATGTTCGCACACGAAGTCGATGATTGCACTGATTGTCTTGTAGCCGTCATAGGCACAAGCAACGACCTGTCGGAAAAGGAAAAGCTCATCGTCGATGAAGTTGTTAGCCTCACAGTCCCGTAAGTCCTCGATGTTTACATGGTCGTAACCGTCATCGTCGAACACAGCTACTTTGTGGGATACTTTCCCTGTGTGTCGGACGGTATGTTCGATTTGCTGAATGTAAATGTTATTGCTCATGGTTCTACTACCTCAAACATGCTTCGTTCTATTCCTACAGCTACGCTCCCATCCCCAAACTGTATGTCAACTGTTGTCTCTGTTTCACCGAACAGGTCAACTTCATCGGTGCAACCATCTTTTATGGTGCAAGGCTCGAATGTTCCAACGTCCATTTCTTCGTTATAGTCGTTGCAGACTTCGATAACACCTGATTGTTTCCATTTGATTTTCATGCTCTTATGCTTTCAGCTTTTTTTGGTTCTGGCAACTTTCTTCTTCCCCCGTAGTTTCTTGGCTTCGAGAGTATCCCATCCGATACCGAACAGACGGCATGTTCCCTCGAACATTTTCCTGTCGGTGAAGAAAAAGAAGTCGTTGTCAAGGTCAAGCCAACCTTTGATCTTGCCCCAACTCTCACAACCTGCCATACTTTCACTCAGTGCCACCCTTTCTTTTGTGTCGGTGTGATCCTGCATAGCAAAGGTCTTGATCCTTTGGGCAATCTCTTGTTTGTCGGCTTCTCGGCAGATAACGAGGACGTTACCTACACCACTCTTACGGTCGTACAGTCCTTTTTTCCACAGCTTGGCTTGGAAGGGGATTGTCATTTCGAGGACAGTGTAGCTCTCCCTCTCGGCAATGATACGTTCGAGGCACTTGGGTAAAGCTCCAAACTCAAACTCAGCCGAACCCATGTGGTCGAACCTCATAACCTCTCGAATCTGCTGAAAGGCTTCTTCATTCAGGCCACCATGTTTCAGGCCACCACCGAAAGCCATGCTGTCAACAAGTTCATCCATCTTGCCAACACGAACAGGACTCTCTAATCTCTGAATTAACCATGATCGTTGCATTGTATTACTCCTATAGTATGTATATTTTTCCGTCGTCGCCCACTTCTAAATGACACTTTCCCCACTTACCACTTGCCTCTGTGAGTCTATCCCCCACAATCCCTAAGTCTCTGTCCCAAAAGCCACAACCGTGTCCGTTTCGGGTAAGCCAAAAGTCATGTCCTGCCTGTGCCTCTTTTGACCACTCTTTGTTCTCGTACAGGTTATAGGCTTCCTGCAAGTCTCCCCTGTTTTGTTCTTGGAAGGCTTTGCAGTCGGCTTCCATCTGTTCGACTGTCTCAGGGGCAAAATCATCCATGCCATGTTTACTATCTAATGGCTCCCCTGTGTCTGTCGTACTTGACCACAGTGCTGCTTCCATGTATGCTTTTGTAAAATCATCCATCGTTATCACCATACCTTTCTGCCCTTATGCAGAAAGGGTTTTTATGCTCTGGCAAGTTATTGGACTGTAGCAAACTTGACGATGTAATCTCTCGTTTCTTTGGGCAGATACTGTTTCCACCCGTTTGCCCCACCTTTTTCCCATGCCCTATTGACTCTGCCGATACCACCGTTGTAACAGGCAAGCCTTGTTTCCTGTGTATCGGGAACGTTGTATGCCTTGAGCATGGCGGGGATTCTCGTATTGAAGTAGTATTCCCCTACAGCCTTATTTTTGGCAGGGTTTTTCCAATCGGTATCGTAGTCCCAATCGACTCCCATCAGCTTGACACACTCATCCCACGTTGGTCTCATAATCTGATACTGCCCTCTTGCCCCTTTCGGAGAAATGGCATTGGGATTGTGGCTTGACTCGATAGCCGAGATACGTTGCATAGTATCATCAGTCTTTTTCTTGGTTCTCAGTTTCAATCCTTGACGATAGCCGAGACCCGCACTGATAGCTCCAATCACCAGTGCAATTACGAGACATGTCAAGTGTTTCTTCATTGTGTGTCCTTTCAAAATAACATTGTTTCCCTTATGCTACACGGATTCTGGGGTTCTGGCAGGTTTTGCCATATTGAACGGTTCGTACACTTCGTTTCTCAACTGCAACGTATGAGAAATATCGACGGATTCTTGTTCTTCTTCGTCGTACACCTCTCGATTGACTTCATCCCCTGCCGTGAAATTCTGTTCGGTGCAATGGTAATACCCGTCTTCGTCTCTCACGAATTTTTGGGTAACGAATCCCACTGTAACCTTATTATACTCAGGGACTTCCATTTCATCGTAAGAAGTCGGTGCAATGGTAACGTGGGTTTGACCGTACTTGTGGAGCAGTTTTGTCAGTCGTCCACCGTATCCGAGAGCATCGTCCAATTCTCTCGCGGTGCATCCTCTTTTGACTGCCTCACAGAAGGCTTTGAAGGTTGCAGGGTCACTGTCGATACTGAAATCGACATAACAGGCAGGACTGAGTTTAGCTCTGTCTTGTGCTTGACAGGCTTCAAAGAAACGTTGTGCTACAGGTCTAATCATCGTACTTCCCTTTCATCTGTTATTAACTTGTTTGCCCTTATGTTTTCTGATTATTTGGGTTCTGGCAATATATGCAATCTTCCTTTCCACAAGGGGCTAAACACTTATAAGTTACTTCACCTTCTTCATCTATGATCGGGATGAGATACCATCCCCTTTCATGACAATTCGGTGTTATAACTTTACGTTTCTTTTCCATGCTCTACTTGTTCTGTAGAGCGTTCTCTTCTCCTCCGAAAATCTGCACAAGAGATGAGAATTTCTTCGTCCTCAAACTCGTCGAGCATAAACCTTTGTTCGTCGTCTCGGCAGTCACCTGTGTAACCTATTCTATGAAAGTAGCCACAGCAACCACACTCTTCGTATTCGTTTTCGTACTTCTCAGGTATCATGAGAAATGCACTCCTACCATGTGCCCGAAGTGTATCGGGCAAGCGTCAATCAAGTCCATGAATTCTTTGGTGGTATATTCCCTGCCATACTCATCGACGATGCACTTCTCGTTGAGCTTCCATCCCATTTCCTGTATTCGCTGAGCCATGCCGTCTTCCATATCCATCGCCCATGTCCAACTCGAACAAGAGCGAACACCTTGACGCTTAACTGCCTGATTAGGATTGAATCCCAGTTCGAGTCCGGCTGTCGAAGTACGAAGGGTCTCAAGGGTAGGCTCTTTGCCACACTGAGGACACCTCTCATGCCATTCTCTCATTGACTGATGCACATTGTTGGCTCCAGCTTTACAAAGGGAAACACCGCAGTCGAAACAGTATGTTCCTGCTGCTGACCGCTTCCCTATATGCACTGCGGGGTCTGTGTTTTCATACACATGCTCACCGTCGCGGTCGGTCTTGAGATAGCCTTTTATGTAATAGTTGGTTCCCATCAGATAACCCCTTCCCATCCATCAGGAGTTTCGCCCTGTTCGTACTGCTCGCAGATGTCCTGAAACTCGCCGACTTCATCATCGGTCATGATTGTTAAAGCTATGTTCAGCTTCTCGTTGTCTGTCAATTGTCTTTTTGCCATCGTATCACCTATTCTACTTTATTCTTTTTTCGCTGTCAACACATTTTCGCTGCTTGAATCCGGCTGTTCTGGCAAGTTAGGTAGCCACGGAGCAAGATGAAAGATAACAGCAGCCGCATAAACTGTTCCGGCTGCGTTCAAAGCGAATAGCAGCAGATTAGGAATCAGTGCCATATCTGTTAGGTGATACCATAGATCTATCCCTAATGCTGTCGCTCCTGCTGTGGTAACAATGAGGATTATTGTGAAAATATACAACTGCGTTCTCACAGGCATTTTACTCGGAATCATGGTTAGCTCCTTCGATCTTTTTCAAGAGGAGATAAAAGACTAATACCGTCAACGAGAAGTAAAAGTCTATAGACACCCTCTATACCTTTCATGACTAACAACAAACTGCTCAAACTGTTCCCATGGCATGTCCTTAATGCGCTGAAACTCACTCAACTGAGTAGGGGAAGGACCGTAGTAGCCGCTTCCTATCCTACTGTGTTGGTCAAGTAGGACTTGTCGTTGGTCCTCGTCAAGCACTGCAATACCGTTGTTCTCCGGCCCATACAGACCAAAAGCACAGTACGCAGCATACAATACAATTCTGAAGCTCCTCCCATTAGGGTATGTAATAACCTCTTGGCGAGACACACCTGCCAAAGCACTACCTTCCCCTATAGGGATTTGCCGAGATAGGTCAAACTGACTCATCTTGTTCCTTCTCTCTGTCGTAGTCGTCGAGAAGAAATTCCATAATCTCCCAGCCCTTTTCGATAGACCTGTCTCTCAGGTGTTTACCGATACTGTCGAGGGCTTCCTGACACTCTTCATCGGAGTAATCGGGTCGGAGAGTTTGAACGTCTCCCTCACACCACTCAATTGTTACTTTTCGCGGGTCTTTAATTCCCGTCTCACTGTCCCACCCGCATGAGGAACAATAGGAATACACTTCGCAGGTCGTATTGTCCTGCTGCCTCTGTGCGGTCTCACCGCAGTTTGGGCAACTGATTTCGTCGATACTTGTACTCATGGTCGTCTCCTGTACTGCTGTTTCACCTTGGTTAAGGTATCTAATACTAACTGTCGCAGGCGGTCTTCCCATCCTGAGACACGATTCACTCTACGGGATTTCAGCATCCCCGCCACAACTCTCGCCTTCTTATCTAAATTCGCCTTCTTAACAGCAAAGACTCGTATGGCATCACTGCCCTTGTTCCTGCCCCTGCCGTCCTCAACTCGAACAGAACTCATAACCTTAATAATGACAGGGATTTGTGACAGGTGGAAGTCATAAACATACTCATATCCAGACCTGTTGCATATCCAGCCTTTTTCGGCTCTCAGCACTGCATCCATTTCAGATTTTGTTATTTTCACATATCTCATGCCTTTATGTTTCCCCGCTTTTTGGGTTCTGGCAAGAAAAAAAGCAGCGACCCTTGGCTGAGCCACTGCTTTCGATAAGGGATACGATGGCTATTTTTGGGGAGGATCGAAGTCCTCCAGATACTTTTCCCACTCTTCCTGAGCTATTTGCTCTTCCATACCCTGAAGGATCTGGGATGTTTCCCATTGGCGGTATGTGTTGATGACCCAATTCACAGCATCCATTGCTCGGCAGCAAGTATAGTCCTGCATCACCTCATCAACGTCGTCCGGTGCTGAGGGATAGTTGTACACAGGAACCGCAATTGAGAACTCGAACACTGTGGTCTCGATAGTATTCTTCAGGATGGAGGGTTGTTCGAATTCACCCCATGAGATCCCGGCTGACAACCACTGATCCATGACGATATAGATCGTCCCGTCGCATATTTCCTGCACCTCTACGGAGGTCGATATGCCGTGTCTCTTGCACGCTTCGAGCAGATAAGCTTTATACTTCGCTGCTTCCGCCTGCACCTTAGGAAAGTTCTTAGCTTTTTGCTCTTCCGTAATCATCTGTCTTTGCTCCACATATCCAACATTCGTCGGGTTTGTCTAAGTCCATGCAGGGTTTGCCGTCGATTATTTCGGCGAACCGCACAGGTTGTTTCTCAGGGATTCCGTTGTTAACGGGGTCGTATCCCTTTTCGTCTGCTGCGCACATCACTAATCCATGCACAACAG
>Ga0180437_10002216_pt1 | contig 31532 bp, 19 predicted proteins | sample SS_ome_4_FD_132410 | JGI IMG/M metagenome (GOLD analysis project Ga0180437, IMG submission 132410) | Hypersaline lake sediment archaeal communities from the Salton Sea, California, USA - SS_3_D_1 metaG | ecosystem: Environmental > Aquatic > Non-marine Saline and Alkaline > Hypersaline >... | reverse complement strand
TAAGCACCGCGTCGGTGGCCAGGAACGCCTGGGGGATGACTAGGCGCCGGTTGGCGCTGTCGTCGAGCGTGCGCTCGAGCCACTGCGTGGCCAGGGTCTGGGCCGGGCTCGACTCCAGCGTCATCACGAACCGGGCCAGCGAGCAGACCCGCTCGCATCGCATGGGGTTCCGCTTGTAGGCCATGGCCGACGAGCCGATCTGCTCGCGCTCGAACGGCTCCTCGACCTCCTTGCGATGCGCCAACAGCCTGAGGTCGGTGGCCGTCTTGTGGGCGCTTTGGGCGACGCCCGAGAGAACGGAGAGGACCTGGGCGTCGATCTTCCGCGGGTAAGTCTGGCCGGTGACGGCGTAGCTCTCGGAGAAGCCGATCTTCTCGCTCACCAGGCGCTCCAAGCGGCGGACCTTCTCGTGGTCGCCATGGAACAGACTCAGAAAGCTGGCCTGGGTGCCGGTGGTGCCTTTCACACCCCGGGCCTTGAGCGAGGCCAAGCGGTGCTCGACCTCGGCCAGGTCGAGCACGAGGTCGTAGGCCCAGAGGCACGCCCGCTTGCCGACGGTCGTCGGCTGGGCCGGTTGGAAGTGCGTAAACCCTAGGCAGGGCAGCGCCCGCTGCTCGGCAGCGAAACGGCCCAACCGGTCGATCACCGCCACCAGCTTACGCCGCACGAGCGTCAGGGCGTCGCGCAACAGCAGCAGGTCGGTATTGTCCGTGACGAAGCAGCTCGTGGCCCCCAGGTGGATGATCCCCCGGGCCTCGGGGCAGGCGTCGCCGTAGGTGTGGACGTGGGCCATCACGTCGTGGCGCAGGCGCCGTTCGTATTGGCGGGCCTTGTCGAAATCGACGTCGTCGACGTGGGCCCGAAGCTGCTCGATCTGCCCGGGCGCGATCGGCAGCCCCAGCTCCGCCTCGGCCTCGGCCAGCGCCACCCACAGGCACCGCCAGGTGCTGAACTTCCGCTGGGGGCTGAAGACCTCGCTCATCTCGGGCGAGGCGTAGCGGGCGATAAGGGGATTCTCGTAGTGACGGTGTTCGTCCGGCATGGTGGTTCGGTTTCCTCAAAGGGCGAACGGGCCGGCCTGCGGCCGGCCGCTAAACGGGTGAGTCAGTCGTCGCCGGCCTTCAGCACTGCCGCGCGGAGCTTTTCGGCCAGCTCGCGCGCCTGTTGCTCAAGCGATTCGTCCTCCTCGAAGGTGCGCACGCCGATCGACTCGACGGTCGCCTCGGGGCCGTGGATCATCTTCACGCCGCTGGCCGGGCAAGTGTCGCCGAAGCCGCAGCGGATGCACGGGACGTTGCCGCGCAGCACCAGCGTGCCGAGGTTCTGCATCCCCTCCTCCATCATCCAAAACGCGATCTGGCTCGCGGCCGTCTCGGCGGCCGGGGGGAGCCCTTCGGCGCCGGGGGGACAGGCCGTGGTGATCACCGCCGCACCGGCCTTGCCCGCGTTGCCCATCCGGCGGTGCCTGAGGCAGTACATCCGCTCCATGAACGCCTTGCTCCGGGCGTCGAGGCTGCTGTAGGGGGTAAACGCACCGAGGACGAACGCCCGGGCCCCGGCGAACTTCCGGGCCAGCTCGGGGCCGTCGTCGGGAACGATGCAGGCGTTCCCCTCGACGCACCCCAGGCACGCCCGGCAGGGCTCGATCGAGCGGGTGCTCAGCTTGACGAACTCCGTGCGAAGCCCCGTAAGCTCCAGGATCCGCTTGACCGCCCGATCGGTGTTGCTGTCGGGGACCGGGCTGCCGCTCAGGCCGAGGACTTCGATGCTCATGGGCGGCCTCACATGTTCGTCAAGTCGTCGGCCCCGCCGCTGCCGGTCAGCTCGTCCATGGCCGCGGCCAGCTCCCGGGCGTAGCGGTGGTCGTGGGCGTAAACGCGGCAGATCCGGCTGCTCTGCGGGATACGCCGGAACAGCTCGCGGTCCTCCAGGCTGCGGATCGCGCCGGTGACCGAGTCGTAGAGGTAGTTTTGCCCCGCGGCCGGCATGTGGGCCCCGGGCCGGTGAACGTGCGACGCCGTATCCACCCGAAGCGGCAGGTCCCGAAGCTCGGCCGGCAGCCGCTTGCGCACCGCCGCCTCGAAGACCTCCTCGTCGCTGAAGATGCTGCTCCCCTCCGGCTGGTTGGGTGCGAAAAAGATCGTCCGCTCGCAGACCATGCGCCAGTCGAGCTGCCGGTCGAGGAATCGCTTCCAGCGCAAGCCCAGCTCCCTAAGCTCGGAGTCGTCGCTCGTCCGCCAATCGTCGACCTTCGCCAGCAGCGACCATTCGGTGAGCTGGCGGTACTCGTCGGGGTTGACGCGAGGGTCGTCGGGCATCAGGTGGCGCACGCTCAACGAGAGCAGGTCCTGCAGCATCAGCTCGATCGCCCGAACCGTGCGATGGAAGTAGATGGCGTGGAACAGCTCGGCGCGGACCGACATGAACCGGACCAGCGCCGAGAGTCCCCGCTCGTGGATCGTCAGTCCCCGGGCGCTGAAGAAGGTGTAGTAGAGCAGCCGCTCGAGGTCGAACGCCTCGGTGCTGTAGCCCGACATGTACGCGTCGCGGAGCACGAAGTCCATGTTGTCGACGGTGTACAGCCCGCAAAACAGGCTCCGCAGGAACCGCAGCCACTGCGGCACGCCCTCGTCGGCCTCTTCCTTGGGCCGGGTGATCAGAAGCGTGATCTGCTCGGGGTCGAGCGTCTCGCGCTGTTCCAGGCGGCCGTTGGGATTGCGCCGAACCCGCCGGATCATCTCGCCGAAATCGCGGCGGATGATCTCGCTGCCCAGCGTCTCGTGCGTCAGCCCGAGGTGGCGGAGCACCACGTTGTCGAACAGGTGGCCGAACGGCCCGTGCCCCACGTCGTGCAACAGCGCGGCCAGGCGCATCAGCGACTCGACGTAGGCGCGGCTCGGCACGTCGGGGCAGAACTGCCGGAGGCTGGCGTAGAGGGCCCCCACACAGCGGCTGGCCAGGTGCATGGCCCCCACCACGTGTTGGAACCGCGTGTGCTCGGCCGACGGAAAGACCCACCAGGCCCCCTGGAGCTGGTGGATCTGGCGGAGGCGCTGGAGCCAGGGGTGGTCGATGATCTCCTCTTCGGTAACCTCGGCATCGGTGCCCTCGGCCTCGCCAACCCCCCCACGGGAGGTGAAAGGAATATATCCGTGAATCGGATCGTGGCTGAGGCTTTCGCTCTGGAAGTCGCGCATGGGGGTCATTATCCCGCGGTCTAGCCGGGCTGTCTATTGCCCGGGCGCGGCAAGCTGGATGAGGCCGGAAAAATCGCTAGCCCTTCACCCAGCGATACGTCTCTCGGGTTTCTCCCAAGAACCGCGCGTTGTGGCCCGGCAGGACTGTGGGTCACCCGCCCGGCTTTCCGAGGGGAAATGACAGGACTGGCAACGAAAAAGGGACCAGGTATATTTTGTGCGAAGCACCCTTCGGGCTGTACCGGCGAAATATGCCTGGTCCCTTTTTCGCCAGATTGCGGCATCTGCGGATGACTTTTCGCGTCAGTCAAGCTATTCTGAGGCTTTCCGGCCTGAAATAAGGAGGTTTGCCGTGCAACGGATGACAGCATTCTGCGTGGGGGCAATGGGGGTCCTCTGCCTGGCCGGCGCCGTCTCGGCCCAGCCGCCCCGGCCGCCGATCGAGACGCTCCTGCCCGACACGGTTACGGGTTTCCTGTGCATTTCGGACGTCAAGGTGCTCGACGAGCGGTTCGACAGCACGCAGATCGGCAAGCTGGCGGCCGACCCCGTGATGGATGAGTTTGCGGAAGACCTGCGCCGGCAGCTCGAGAGCCGCTTCAGCCGGGTCCACCAGCGTCTGGGCCTGAAGCTGAAGGACCTCCGCGGCGTGCCGGCCGGCGAAGCGGCCGTGGCCCTGCTGCTGCGTACGCCCGAGGAAGTGGCCGCGGTCCTCGTGATCGACGTGACCGGCAACGTGCCCAAGGCCGAGGAGCTGCTTAAGAAGATTTCCGACAAACAGACCGAGCAGGGCGCTAAGCGGAGCGAGGTGAAGGTCGAGGGCGTCGAGGAGCCGGTGGTCCGCTTCGACGTGCCCAAGAAGGAAGACGACCCGAGGGTCCTTCCCAAGAAGGCGTTCTACCTGCTCACGGATATCTGGCTGGTGGCCTCGGACGATCTCGAGGTGATCGAGGCGGTTGCGGCCCGCCTCGGCGGCAAGAAGCCGGGCACCCTGGCGGAAGACCCGGCCTTCAAGGCGGTCATGGAGCGCTGCGCCAAGGACGCCGGCGGGGCAACGCCGCAGATTCGCTGGTTCATCGACCCGCTGGGCTACGTCGCGTCGGTCCGGGTGATGACGCCGCCGGAGAAGCGTCGCAAGGGCAAGTCACTGCTCGAGGGGCTCCGCAACCAGGGGTTCGGTGCGATCAAGGGGGTCGGCGGCTACGTCGATTTCGCCGTCGGGGGCGTCGAGCTGATCCACCGCTCGTCGGTCTACGCCCCCCCGCCGTACCAGAACGCCATGAAGATGGCCAGCTTCCCGAACGGCCCCGAGTTCGCCCCGCAGCGTTGGGTCCCTCGGGACATCGCCACCTACACGACGTTCTACTACGACATCCTCAACGCCTTCGACAACTTCGGCCCGTTGTTCGACGAGATGTTCGCCCAGCCGCAGTTCCTCTTCGCCGTCCCGGCCGTCGCGGCCGCCGAGCTGGATAAAGGGAAGGTCCCCGCCGCCGTCACCGCCGAGTTGAAGGATCTGGAGATCGCGCTTTCGTCCAAGGCGAAGCTGACGACCAAGGAACGCGGCCAACACTGGGAGATCACCGACACCCGAAAGGTCTACGACGAGTACCGTGAAAAAGAGGTCAACCGGAAGTCCATCTTCATCATCCGCAAGCAGGAAGACGTTCTGAACATCTACGAGGTCTATACCGGCCTGTGGGAGGAGATCCTGCTGAGCCTCAAGGAGGACCCCAACGGCCCGCAGATTGATCTGCGCGAGGAGCTGATCAAACACCTGGGGCAGCGGATCACCGTCGTGACCGACTACCACCTGCCGATCACGCCGACCAGCGAGCGCCTGCTCTTCGCCATCGAGGTCAAAGACGCCAAGAAGGTGGCCGCCGCGATCGAGAAGACCATGAAGGACGATCCCACGGTCAAGCGGCGGGAGATCGAAGGGCGGATCATCTGGGAGATCGTCGAAGAGGAGCCGGAGGAAGTCCCCGGCATCGAGATCGACCTGCCGTCGCTCACACCCGGAGAAGGCCCCGGCAAGGACGGCGGCAAGGACAAGGATAAGGACGACGAGGAAGAGAAGAGGGATCTCTTGCCCCACGCGGCCGTGACCGTGGCCCACGACCACTTACTGGTGGCCTCGCACATCGACTTCCTGCTGGAGGTCCTCGAGCCGCGCGGGCCCCGGGAAACCCTGGGCCAGAGCATCGCCTACCGGCTGGTCGACGCCAAGATCGAATCGCTGGAGCTGGACAAGCAGTGTGCCCGGATCTTCTCCCGCGTCGACGAGCGGGTCCGCCCCACTTATGAACTGATCCGCCAGGGCAAGATGCCGGAATCCGAAACGGTCCTCGGACGGCTCCTGAACGTGCTCTTCGGCACCGGCGAAGAGGGCGTGCTGCGCGAGCAGAAGATCCGGGGTGACAAGCTCCCCGACTTCGAGGTGGTGCGCCGCTCGCTCGGCCCCTCCGGCACCGTGGGCATCAACGAGCCGAACGGCTGGTTCATCAAGGGGATGATCTTGACCAAAGGGGGACAGTAGGGCAGGAGTCAGGGAGCCCGGGGGCAGGAGTCAGGTTCTTCGGCCGTCCGTGAACGCACCGTCGGCGCACGGTGATAACCGCGGGCAGGAGCCCGCGGGGGGGTCGCGCCGCCACACCGCACCCCCCCTATCACTCGCACAGCTCCGCGCGACGACCTCGGGGGTTGCACCGGCGCGCCCGGCTCTCTACACTGCGCCCATCGCTTCCGGCGCCGTGAACCCAAGTCCGGGGTCCTGCCATGCTCGAATCGCTGCTGGCCGCTCTCAGTAATCCCCTGGTCATCCTCGCCATTGGCCTGGTCACGGTGGTGGGGATGATCATCGTATTGCGGGTCAACGCCTTCATCGCCCTGATCACCGCGGCGATGCTCGTGAGCCTCTTGGCCCCCGGGTCGTTGGGGGAGAAGATGTCGCGCGTGGCCGCGGCCTTCGGCAAGTCGGCCGGCGACATCGCCATCGTCATCGCCATGGCGGCGGTGATCGGCAAGTGCCTGATGGACAGCGGCGCGGCCGACCGCATCGTCCGCTCGTTCTTGAAGGTGCTGGGTGAAAAGCGCTCGGCCGAGGCCCTGACCGGGGCCAGCTTCGTGCTGGCCGTGCCGGTCTTCTTCGACACGGTGTTCTACCTCATGGTCCCCCTGGCCCGGTCGCTCTGGCGGAGCACGCGCAAGAACTACGTGCTCTACATCCTGGCGATTGCCACGGGCGGGGCGATCACCCACTCGATGGTCCCGCCCACGCCCGGACCGCTCGTGATGGCCAGCCAACTCGGCATCCGCATTGGCATGATGATGCTCGTCGGGGCCATGATCGGACTGCCCACGGCCATCGTCGGGCTGGTGATCGCTCGGGTGATGAACCGCATGTACGACATCCCCTGCCGCCCCTACAGCGGCGAAGCAGAGCAGGAACCACTCGCCGAAGACCGGCTCCCCGGCCTGGCCGTGGCCCTGGCTCCAATCCTGCTACCGGTGCTGCTCATCTCGGCCAACACGGTCAGCAATACCATGGCCGACGCCGAGCGCGCGGCCATGCTCGAGACGGGCCAACTCCTCGACTGGTCGGGACTGGGCAACGATCTCTCGACCATTTCGACCGATCGGGAAACGCCGGCGGTGGCGTGGCTTGCGGCCCGCTTGCCCGAGGAGCTGCGCAACGCCGTGTCCCAGACTCCGGCCGAACTGACCGCCGAGCAGCGCGACGCGCTCGAAGCCGCGGTGACTACGCTGGTCGGCAGCGGCGACCTCTTCTTCGAAACTGCGTTTGTGGGTGTTCCGCTATCTGAAGACGCCGGGAAGCTGCTCGACCGCGGCATGGACCGGCTGCCCAGGGGCGACCGCAACCGCTACAAGAGGTCTTATCAGGCGAAAGCCCATGCCGGCACGCTCACTTCCACGCCCGGGCGAAAACTGGTTCACGAAGGTCTGATGAAACTCTCCGCCGAGCAGCGGGAGCAGTTCGATTGGCTCATGCTCGAGGCGGCCTTTCCCGGCGCCGTCCGCCATACGACGAGGAGGCAACTCGCCCAGGTTACAGCCCTGCTGGGCAACGCCAACCTGGCCTTGCTCATCGCCGCCGCCATCGCCATGATCGTGCTGGTGCGCCAGCGCGGGCTGAAGCTCAAGGAGTTGGCCAAGACCACCGAGACGGCCCTGATGAGCGGTGGGGTGATCATCCTCATCACGGCCGGCGGCGGGGCCTTCGGCGCGATGCTCAAAGCGGCCCAGGTCGGCCCGGCCGTCGAGGCCATGTTCGGCGACGGCGGCGCGAGCACCGGCACCATGATGCTGGTGATCGGTTTTGCCGTGGGCAGCGTGCTGAAGATCGCCCAGGGCTCGAGCACCGTGGCCATGATCACGGCCTCGAGCATGTTGGCCGCCATGGGCGCCACCCCCGAGCTGTTGGGCTTCAACCCCGCCTACCTCGCCACGGCCATCGCCGGCGGCGCCCTGGTCGGCTCCTGGATGAACGACAGCGGCTTCTGGATCTTCGCCCGCATGAGCGGCCTGACCGAAGTCGAGGCCCTAAAATCCTGGACCATCCTCCTGGCCATCGTCGGCACCGCCGGCTTCGGCTTCACGCTCTTGGCCGCCCGCGTGCTGCCGTTGGTCTGAGAAGCCGAGGGTTTCGGGCCGGGGTCTGGCGGGACCGGGGGATGAACCGGAGGAAACCGGGATAAGCGAGTTGCTTTCGGCTTTCTCCGTTCGCGTGTGCAGCGATCCCGTTGAATCTCTCCGTGCATCAGAAAGGGGGAGGTCTTGCCTGCCAGGCGCTGGGGGTACTCGCACGACGCGGGGAAGCCGCTCAATCCGTTAGGAAGCGTTGGAATGTGGGTCTTCTCCCGGGTCGGTACCAAACCGCCCGCGAGGCATGGTAGAATCATGCCCAGGCGCGTCCCGAGGCCGGGCCAAAGCGTGTCCAACGAGCGGGTGATACCCCACTTCTGGAGGAGGGCCGAACCGCGGGGGAACGGCGGACTACCGGGTGGATCGCCATGATGAGCGAATCGCAATCCGAGGAACCCAGACACGGCTCCGTGGCGGAAGAGGAGATGCTCACGGAGAAGGCGCTTCTGGGGCGGCCCAGCTTCAGTATCCGGTTCCGCATCACGTCGGCCTTCGTGCTGGCGATGTTCTTTTCCTTCTTGATTGGGATCGTCTCGATGGTGTTCATCGCCAGGATGGACGCCAAACAGGCGTTTTTCGAGCAGGCCGAGAACTTCTCCTCGGCAGTGCAAGAGGCTCGGCGATGTGAGAAGAACTACTTCCTTTACGGGTCGGAAAGCGATCTGGAAGAGGCGCTCTCGCACATGCGCGCGGCGGGCGAAATCCTGGAACAAACCAGCGACATACGCTCCGTCCTGACGCCGGCCTCCTACGCCTCATTGACGCGCGACCTGGACCAGTACGAGAGCCTTCTCGGCCAGTTGGTTTCCCGGGAGTCCGGCTCGGGCGGCCCGGCCAGCCCCCGAGACCCCGACGTGGAGGATCGGCTTCGCAGTTTCGGCCACCAGATTCTCGCGTACGCGGCGGAAATGGTGAAGCAGGAACGCAACAACATGCACGCGACGGCCCACTTTTTGAGACTCGTGGCGATCTCCGCGCTGGCGGTGAATGTGATCGTGATGATTTGGGTGGCCGCCGAGCTGACTCGCCAGATCCTCCGGCCGCTGGGACGTGCGGTGGCGTACACGCAGCGGATCGCGGAGGGGGATTTCTCCCTGGTCACCCCGCAACGCAAGTACCGCGACGAGTTCTCCAACCTGGCGGTGGCCATCAACCGGATGATCCTGGAGCTTCGCCGCAACCAGGAGCAGCTCCTGCAGTCGAGGAAGATGGCGGCCGTGGGCACGCTGACCTCGGGCATCGCTCACGAGCTGAACAACCCCTTGAACAACATCAGCATCACGGCCGAAGCCCTTCTGGAGATGGGCGACGACTACTCGCCGGAGCAGATTCGGAAGATGCTCGGCGACATCTTCACCCAGGCCGAACGGGCCAGCGGCACCGTGAGGAACCTGTTGGATTTCACCAGGGCCGATCCTTCCCGGCTCGAGTCGGTAGACGTCGTCGAGCTGATCCGGGCGAGCCTCCGCCTGGTCGGCAACGAGCTGATACTCACCAACATCGAGGCGCAGACCGAGCTGGCCGACGACTTGCCGCGTGTCCGGGGCCACTTCCGCAACCTCCAGCAGCTCTTCCTCAACCTCTTCCTGAACGCCATTCAGGCGATGCCCGAAGGCGGCAGGTTGAGCGTCAGCGCACGGGTGGAGAACGGGGAATCGGTCCGGGTGGACGTGGCCGACACCGGATGCGGGATTCCCAAGGAGTGCGTCGACCGCATCTTCGAGCCGTTCTTCACGACCAAACCGATGGGACAAGGGACCGGGCTGGGTCTCTCGGTGAGCTACGGGATCATTCAAGAGGTCGGAGGGCGCATCACCGTCGAGAGCGAGTCGGGCAAAGGAACCACTTTTTCGGTCTTCTTGCGGGTGGCCGAACAACGGGAATGATCTCCGGAGGACGAGCAAGCGATGCACTTCGCAATCTATCTGCCCGTTGCCGGAAACAGCATCAACGTGTTCCTACTGTTGGGGCTGGGTGGAACGGTTGGGCTGCTGTCCGGCCTGTTCGGCGTGGGCGGCGGGTTTCTGCTGACGCCCCTGCTGATCATGATCGGCATCCCCCCTACCGTGGCCGCCGCGTCAGATTCCAACCAGATCGTGGCGGCGTGCACGTCGGGCACGGTCGCCCATGCCCGCAGCGGGAACGTCGATTTCAAAATGGGCATCCTGGTGCTCATCGGAGGCCTGATTGGCGGTACGCTGGGCGTTCGAATCATCAAAGTCCTACGGACGATGGGAGAGGCCGACTTCGTGATCACCGTCACGTACGTCGTCATGCTCGGCAGCATCGGCAGCTACATGTTCTACGACAGCATCCGTGGCTTGCGCCGCGGCACCGTTGAGCAGTTGCCGGAAGTTCCGCCCGGACGCCCGTCGATGTACGCCCGGCTGGTCAGCGGCCTGCCGTGGAAAGTGGATTTCAAGAGATGCGGGATCCGCATTTCAGTTCTCATGCCACTCCTGCTCGGAACAATGGTCGGTGTGCTGGCCGCCATCATGGGCATCGGCGGCGGCTTCATCATGGTCCCCGTGATGGTCTATCTCCTGCGAATGCCGATGCACGTCGCGGTTGGCACCAATCTGTTCCAGGAAGTATTCATGTGCGCCAACGTCACGGACATGCAGGCATGGATGAACCATACGGTCGACTTCGTGCTCGCGCTGCTTTTGCTCTTCGGGTCGGTGGTCGGCGCGCAGATCGGCGCGCGCATCAGCAAGCGGCTCAAGGCCGACCAACTGAAGTCCCTCCTAGCGGTCCTCGTGCTGGCGGTCATGGTGGAAATGGCGCTCCGACTGCTGGTCGCACCGGAGATCATGTTGTCCTACACCGGAGGTCATTAGAAAGTCCATGGAACTCGACATCTATTTGCCTGTTGCGGGAAACAGTGTTAACGTGCTCCTGCTCGTGGGGCTGGGCGGTTTGGTCGGCCTGTTGTCCGGCCTGTTCGGCGTCGGCGGCGGATTCCTCCTGACCCCCCTGCTGATCATGATCGGCATCCCGCCCACCGTGGCCGCCGCCTCGGACTCCAACCAGATCGTGGCCGCGTCGACCTCGGGCACGTTCGCCCACGCGCGCGGCGGCACGGTTGATTTCAAGATGGGCATCCTGATGCTCGTCGGGGGCCTGATCGGCGGCACCTTGGGCGTGCGGATCATCCAGTACCTGCGCGCGATGGGAGAGGCCGACTTCGTGATTACCGTCACCTACGTGGTGATGCTGGGCAGCATCGGCGGCTACATGTTCCACGACAGCATCCGCGAATTGCGCGGCGCGGCCATCGAGCAGGCGCTGGAGCCCCCGCCCCGGCGCCGCTCGATCTACGCCCGGCTCGTCAGCGCGCTGCCCTGGAAGATCGACTTCAAGAAATCCGCGATCCGTCTGTCGTTGCTGATGCCCCTGTTGCTCGGCGGAATGGTCGGCGTGCTGGCCGCCATCATGGGCGTGGGAGGCGGTTTCATCATGGTCCCCGTCATGGTCTACCTGCTGCGCATGCCGATGCACGTCGTGGTGGGGACGAGCCTCTTCCAGATCCTGTTCACCTGCGCCAACGTGACCGTGATGCAGGCATGGATGAACCATACGGTCGACTTCATCCTCGCGCTGCTCCTGCTCTTCGGGTCGGTCGTCGGCGCGCAGATCGGCGCACGCATCGGCAAGCGGCTCAAAGCGGACCAACTGAAGATCCTCATGTCCGTAATCGTGCTGGTGGTCATGGTCAAAATGCTCCTCGGCCTGTTGATCGCGCCCGAGATCATGCTGTCTCACACGGGAGGTCATTGATGTTTCGCCGCCGGATATCCACAACGATCGTGCTCTCGCTCCTCTTGCCGATCGCGGCCGCCCGGGCCGGCAACGGGCCGGAAAGCGTGCAGATCGAGCCCGAAAACGTCGTGATCGGCATCTTCTACTCCGGCCAAACGATCCGGGTGAAGGCATCGGCACCGGCGTCCCAGGGCGTCGTGATCCGGGTCACCGGACCCGACGAGCCGCTCCTGCTCAAGAAGAAAGGGAAGAAGTACGGCCTCGTCTGGATGAACGTCGGGGAGGTCCACTATGAGGCGGTGCCCACGCTGTACCTCCTGCGCAGCTCGCGCAAGCTGGACGACCTCGCGACTCCCGAAACCTTGAGCCGCTTGAAGCTCGGGTTCGACGCGCTTCGAGACCGGGTCCCCGCCGACTCGGAAGACGGGGCCCGGGAGCTGTTCGGCGACCTGGTCAAATTGAAAGAACGGGACGGCTTGTTCTCCTCGGAGGTGGGCGGCGTTGAGCTCGACTCGCTCGAATCCGGACGGCTGGGAGCCCGCGGCGAGGTCTTCCTGCCGGCGAAGACGCCGGTCGGCGAGTACACGGTCGACGTGTTCCGCTTTCAAGGGGGCGAAGGCTTGTTGGTGGGCTCGGCGACGATCCACCTCAAGCGCGGCGTGGTCGTGTCGTCGATCGCGTCCTTGGCAGAGAACTACGGTCTCCTGTACGGCTGCCTTGCCGTGGCGGTGGCGGTCCTGGCAGGGCTGGGCACGGGTTTCATCTTCCGCAGGTGAAACGGGTACCCGCCGAGCACGCGCAAAGAATACGATCATGTTCGGCTGGCGGAAGATCTTCGGCAAGCGGCGGAGAAGAGAGACCGTCGCCTCCCTGCGCGCGAAGATCGAACGCTTCCGGAGCCTGCTCGATCGGAACAACCGGGTGCTCGACTTGATGGCCGAGGCCGGTGAGAGCCTGGGTGGGGACCTGCTGTTCGACTTCCAGTATCTCCGCCGGCTCGCCGCTGACTTCGAGGACTCCACTCAGAAGGTCGTCCAGGATCTGAACTCCGTCACCAACAACCGATATCCCGCCTTGGCGGAGGCATTCGAGCGTGTCCGGAGCCGAGTGCGCGAAGTACTCGAAAGCAGGCCCTCGGTTCCCGACGCCCCCTACGTCCTCCCGCTCGACCAGATCGATCGTGACTTAAGCGCCGCGGTCGGCGAGAAGATGGCCTGCCTCGGCGAGATGCGCAAACGGTTGAATTGCCGGGTGCCCGACGGCTTCGTGATCACCAGCCGTGCGTGCATGAGGGTTTTCGAGGAGATCCGGCTGGCGGACCGGCTGCGGGAAGTTCGGAACGAGGTGGACCGAGAAACCTCCCTTGCCCGACGGATCGAAGCCCGGCTGAGCCGGCTCATCCTCGATGCCTACGTTCCGCGAGACGTCGCCCGATCGATTCACAAGGCGCTCTCCGGCCTCATCAAGAGGAGCAAGCTCCCCGGCCCGGTCGCCCTTCGGTCGAGCGCCGTCGGTGAGGACGGGGATCTCAGCTTCGCGGGTTTGCACGAGACCTTTCTCGGGGTGACTCCGGCAGGCGTCCTGGGGCATTACCAGCGGGTTTTGGCCAGCCTCTTCAACGCTGCCGCCGTCGTCTACCGTATCGAGCATGACGAGCCGCTGGAGCACGCCCTGATGGCCGTGGGGTGCATGGGCATGGTTCCCGCGAGGTCCGGCGGAGTTGTCTACACCCTCGATCCCAACGACGCGCAGCGGGACGTGCTGATCGTTTCGGCGGCCCCCGGCCTCGGAAAGACGGTGGTCGAAGGGGGCGGGAACGTCGACCGGTTTGTGGTTTCGCGTGCGCCTCCTTACGCAGTGCTTTCACGGGAAGTCCCCCGGAAGGACCAGATGTACGCCGTCGGTTCCGAGGGAGGCGTCGGCCTGATTCCCGTGCCGCCCGATCGCCGCGAGCTTCCCGCCGTCTCGGACGAGTTCCTGGCCGAATTGGCCGACGCCGCACTGAAGATCGAGCGCTACATGAAGTCCGCCCAGGACGTCGAGTGGGCACAGGACGAAGACGGCTCGCTGGTGATCCTTCAAGCCCGCCCGCTGCAGATTCGTGCCGATTCGGCCGCCATCGGCCGCCAGGCCCAGACGGAAGCGGGACGGCACCGGGTCCTGCTGGCGGGCAAAGGGACCATCGCCTCCCGGGGCATCGGCTACGGGCGGGCGGTGGTGGTCCGAGGCGACGAGAAGCCGAGCGATCTGCCCAAGGACTTCGTGCTGGTCGCCCCTTTCTCTTCGCCCCACCTGGCGGAGCTGGTCCCTCATGCCAACGCCGTGATCACCGACGTCGGCGCTTCCACCGGCCACCTGGCCACGGTCACCAGGGAGTTTCGCGTCCCTGCGATCGTCGACGCGGGCGTCGCCACTCGCCTGCTGGCCGACGGCGCGGAGATCACGGTCGACGCCGAGGAAAACGTAGTCTACGAGGGAAGGGTGAACGGCCTCTTGCGATACCAGTTTCTCCGGCGCTCTTCCTTCGAAGACACCCGGGAGTTCCGCGTCCTGCGCCGGATGCTCAAGCGGGTATCCCCGCTGAACCTCAAGGATCCCCAGGCGAAGAACTTCGCTCCCCGATGTTGCGAGACCTATCACGACATCGTTCGGTTCGCCCACGAGAAGGCGGTCGAGTACTTCCTCGAAGGGTACGAGGTGGGCTCCATGGCCCGAGGCCCGCAGTGCCGAACCGTGGACATGGCCGTCCCCTTGGACTTGGCGGTGATCGACCTCGGGGGCGGCCTGGAAGTGGAAGGCGACGACCCGCGATGCACCATCGACCAGATTCGCTGCATCCCGCTGGGCGCCCTGCTCGAGGGCCTCAACGCGCCCGGCGCGTGGTCGACCGAGCCGGCCGACATGGACCTGGGCAGCTTCCTGTCCAGCGCCATGGGCCCCTCGGTGCTCTCGGCTTCAGCCGGAGGGCCGCCCCGCAGGAATCTCGCCGTTGTTTCCGATCGCTACCTAAACCTGAACCTTCACCTAGGCTACCATTTCAACCAGGTCGACAGCTACGTTTCCGACGTGCGCAACGACAACTACATCCATTTCCGATTCGCGGGCGGCCTGACCGACATCGCGCGGCGGGCCCGGCGCGTGAGAATGATCTCCATCATCCTCGAGAAGCAGGATTTCGTCGTCGACTTCAAGGGGGATTTTGTCGTCGCGCGCTTGAAGAAGTTCGAGCGGGCGACCATGCTCGCGCGGATGCGAATGCTCGGCCTGCTGATCGGATTCACCCGGCAGATGGACGTGCGCATGCGCGGCGATTTCATGATCGCCAAGGGCATTGACGAGTTCATGCAGGTCCTCTATAATGCCCAAACTCCTCGATAAACCGGGAGGTTCCCATGGACAAGTCAGTCGAAGTTCTCATCATCGACGACGAGGCCATTGTCTGCGAGAGGCTCGAGGAGTTTCTTACCGGCAAGGGGCTTCACGTGGAGTCGTTTACCGAGAGCGAGAAAGCCGTTGCCCGCATGAGGGAAAAGACCTTCGACGTGGTCGTCACGGATCTGAAGATGAGCGGGCCGACCGGTATGGACGTGCTCCGCCTGATCCGGGAGACGCAACCTTCCACGGTGGGCATCTTGATCACGGCCTACGGCCAGTTCGAGAGCGTCCGGGAAGCCGAGGCGCTGGACGCCTTCGAGGTGGTCCACAAGCCCTTCCAACTCGCCGAGATCCACAAGCTGATACTCAAGGCTGCGAAGCGCGCCAAGAAACGGTGAGAAGAGCAGACAATGGCCGGACCCGTTGAAATATGCATCGTGGATGACGAGCAGATCGTCTGCGAGCGATTGCAGCCGGTGCTCGAAAAGAACGGCTTCCTCGTGGAGAGCTTCACCGACAGCCAGGCGGCTAGGGAGAGGCTTTCGCAGAAGAAGTTCGACATCCTTATCACCGACCTGAAAATGGCCCCCCCCAACGGGATCGAGCTGTTGGAATACGCCCGCAGCCGCTTTCCCGAGATCCGGGTCGTCGTCATCACCGGTTTCGCCACCGCGGAGACGGCCCGGCAAGCCATGAAAGGCGGCGCGGTCGATTTCATCGCCAAGCCCTTCCGCTTAAGCCACCTCCGCGATCTCGTGCTGAAAATCGCGAAAGAGAGCCGGGACACCTCGTACGGCTCCGAATAGCGGCCGTTCCTGAAGGCGGCGACCCCTGCCCCCTATTTCAGCAGCGCCCGCCGGATCTGGGCCAGCGTCCTGAGCGCCGGCTTCGGCTGCTCCTGGTGGTCGAACAGGCCGCCGTGGGGGAAATCGTGGGGTGGGCCGTCGCGGAGCTGGTTCCAGATTACGCCTTGCACGTAGGGCTTGGCCAGGATCATGGGCAGGTAGCGGGCGGTCCAGGCGTGTTGCGACTGGGGTGTCCACATCTTGGCGGGCAATCGCACCTTGCGCCGGGCTCGGGGATCGGGCGACGCGGCGCTGGGTACGCTCAGCGACACCACCAGCGGCAGACCCAGCAGGCTCCAGTAGTCCAACTGCCGGCCGAACTCGAGCATCGAGCGCAGGAGCGTGCCGCCCGGGTGGTAGCCCACGTTGACCTCCAAGACGATGCCCGAGAGGTCCAGACCCGCCCGGATCAGGGCGTCGGCGAAGTGAAGCGGCGGGAAGTCGACTTCGCGCTGGCTCATGTATTCGCCCCAGGGCTGGTCGAAAGACATGAGCGCGGGCGTCTGGGGGTCGATCCGGCGCGTGAGCTCCACGACGCGGGCGGCCAGGCGGAGCTTTTCCTCTTCCGAAAGGTTCAGGGTCTCGCCCGTGTTCAGCCGGGCGGCGCACTGCCAGAAGGCCACTTGGCCGCGATACCGGTTGACCGCCGCGGTGATGAACTCCGAAGCGAACGAGAGGACGTTGTCGAAGTCGTCCTCCCAGAGGGCGAGCCAGTCGGGCAGGCCCCGGGGGTCCAACAGCAGCAGCGGCCCGCCGCAAACCCGCAAGTTGTTCGCCCGGCACCACTCGATCTGCCGGTCCCAGACCTTCCAGTGGTACTTGCCCTCGCTGGCCTCGGTCTCGCGCCAGCACAAGGGCACCACGGCGGCGTTGAAGGCCGCCTGGAACTGCCCGGCCGCGGCCGAATCCAGCGGCTCGGAGCCCAGGTCGCCGGCCAATAGCGAGCCGAGCTTCTGGCCCCCGCGTCGGCGAAACGCCATGGCCTGGTCGGTGTACGTGGCGCTTAACAAATCGCCCGCGGCCAGGGCCGCCCGGATCGCTGCTTCGGCCTCGGCCGCCGAGCGGGCGGGCTCGGCCTGGCTCACGGCCGCCCGGCTCAGATGCACCACGGCCTCGCGCGTTCGCTGCACGATTCGCTCGGGCACCTCCAGCCCCGCGATCCGCCACTCGCCAATCTGGTCGCGGAGTTGGCCCACCGTGCCCCGGGCCAACTCGAGCGGCAACAGGTACGGCTCGGGCTGCTCGCGCAGGCTCCCGGTGCACAGCGTGACCAGCCCGTGCCCTGAAACCGGCCAGGGGAAATGGAGGTTACCCGAGTCGGAGACGGCGCGGCGGAGCTGCAGCTCGCCATCGGCCGCCGTGGTGCGGACCTGCCAAGCCACGCGATCAACCCCCGAGAGGTATGCCTGCCGGACCGCCGCCTCGGTGAGACGCTCCGGCGGGGTGACCACGAATCGCATCAGGCCCATGGGGTCGGCTTTCTCGAGGCGCAGGGCGAGAACGGGCGGGGAGGGCCAGTCCGGGCGCGCCACCCGTGACCGCGCGGGGGGTTAGCGTCCCCAACAAAACGGGGATAGGCACCCGGGCTGTTCGGCGATCCTGGCAATCTCGAGCGAACTCCGGGAGCCAGTCCCCGTTCTGTCAGGCGTCTTGAGCCACCCTGCGGCGACCACCCTCCTCACGGGAGGGGCGGGACCGTCCGGCCGAGTTCCCTTCCAGGGTGAGTTTACCGCTGGAGGGCCACCCCTTCAAGCTGCCCGCCCCGCGCAGAATAGAAGACGGACCAGATCTCCCTTCAGCACGGGTTGGCCGGAACGGCACGGCGGCTCGCAAACGGACTCCCAATACAGATTTAACACTCTCCAAACACCGATCGGCTAGGGTAACGCTGTCGGGGTTTCCGCAAGGGCGGGAGCGTCTCCCGCGCGACACGGCTGTAAAGGGAGGGTGGGCGCATGATTACCAGGGTGACGAAAGACGGACTAAATTCATTCTGTGCGAAGCACTCTTCGGGCCTTTCCGGCACGAAAAAGGGACCAGGTTCATTTTGTGCGAAGCACCCTTCGGGCCGTTCCGGCAAAACGAACCTGGTCCCTCTTTTGTGCGTGGTGTTGGGCGTTGCGTGCGCGCTCACCGCGGGCTGCGGGTGTGGATCGCGACAGGCCGCGGGGAGCTCGGCGGAGATCGAGGCCGTTAGGGAGCGACTCAAGCAACAGGCCGAAGAAGACAAGAAAGAACGGAAAGAAGAGAAACTGCGCGAGGCCGAGGAGAAGCGCAAGGCTGAAGAGGCCAAGCGGAAACGAGAGGAGGAGGCCGCCCGGCGGCGCGAAGAGGCCCGCAAGCGCGCCACCGTGGCGGCGCGCCGGCCGGCCGCCGAGTCCCGCACCGCGGCTCCGAAGCTCACGAAGCTCCCGGAGCAGTTCGCCGACTGGAAGCCGGAGAACTACGTGACGGCCAAGCGGGAGGGCAACCCGCGGTTTGCCGAGGCGGTCGCCTTTCTCGGCAAGAGTTATACGGGCAGCCAGAACGCGGCCGAACTGCTGGTCCGTCTCTTGTCGACCCCTATCCAGCAGGCGAGCGGCTCGCGCCGCGGCAGCGAGGGACGGAACAGCGCGGGCCAAGTCGAAGCGATCGTCGCCGCGTTGGCCGACAACGGCACGCCCACCGCTTGGCAGACCCTCGAAGGGCTGCTCGACGGCACGGTCCGGAGCGACGACGACGCGGCCGCGCGCGAGGCGGCCCTGGCCGCGCTGGCCGAGCAAGGCGGCTCCACCGGCGAGAAGATCCTGCTCGAAGTCCTGCTGCGATCGAGCGGGTCGTCGTCGGAGACCGTCCGCGACTGGACGCGGAAGTTCCTCGATGAGTATGGCCCGGACACTTCGGAGCATTTTCGAGTGGCCCTGGCCACCCATTGCGTCGATCCCCGGTTGGCCCAGGAGAAGCGGGCGATCTTCGAGGAGTTCCTTCTGAAGCCCGACCCGAAGAACCTGGGCGCCCAGGCAGTGATCTATCGGGGCGCGGCGACCACGCCCGGGGTGCGCCTTCGGCTCCAGGAGGAGTTCTTGCGCCTCAGCAGTGCGGCCGTAGGCGTGCTGACGGGGGTGCCGCCGGAAGCGGCTGCGCCGATCCGGTCCTACGAAGTGGTGTCGAGGCCGACGGGCCGGCATCAGACCGCCTATGCCTCGCGCGGCCACCGAACGCCCTCGCGCCGCGGGCCCACCACGCCGTCGGCCGCAGCCGACCCGGAACTGCCCGCGCGCGTGGCCCAACACCTCTGGTCTCCCGAGATGGGCTCGTTCCTGGCCGCTGAGCTGTATCAGGTCGACGACTTGGGCGCGCAGGCCGGGCTGCTGGGTCTGGCGGGCACGATGCCGGTCGAGGCGATGCGGGTGAACCTGTACCGCACGCTGCGGCGCAACTGGCAGGACGGCCCGGAGGACGTGGAATCGACCGGCATCTTCGAGCGGATCATCGTCGACCCGGGGCTGCTGGTCGTGCTGAAGCTGATGCCGCGCCGCGACCCGGAGCCCGCCGACGATTCGCGCCAGGCCCCGTGGCTGAAGAGAAGCCAGAAGTCCAAATACCGGCCATCGATGCTGGCGGAAGTGCGTGAGATGGTCGGGGAGGTCGAGGAGGAGTGGATGCGGGTTTGCGGGCAGTTGGTGTTGCGGCTTTCCGAACGATTCGAGGCGGCCGCGCTGGCCGAGGCGACCTCACCCGGGGGCGGGGCCAGGGCGGTTCGCCGGACTTCCAAGGGCGAGGTGCGGCTGCCCTTCCCGCTGCACGCCGGGGCCCGGGTGGTGACGGAATACGAGCTGACGTGGCCCGTGGATCTGGCCGACGCGGCGTGTCGCGAGGCCGCGAGCCCGATCCGGGTCCGCCACGTGCGGATCGAGGAGCAGAACCGCTACTCGCGCGTGCTGGGCTACTACCGCCACCAGATTCCCTCGGCCGAGGAGCACCTGAGCTCCCAGGGGGCGTGGATCGACGGCCTGGTGAGCCGGCCGGAGGCGGGAACGAAGGTCTCGTTCGACGTGCTGATCTGCCGCGACCGGATCCCCGGCAACCTGGACGATGAGAACGAAAAACTCCGCTTGGACGTGCTCTTGATCGAGGTGCGGGACCCTTCGGGGGTGGAGTGAGGGCAACAGGCTTGCCAGCGCCGAGCGCGATCGTAACGAGACTCTAGCGGAAAACTCATTTGCCGGTCATCAAACGCTCATGCGCCGGGCGGATAATTGCAGCGACGTTTGGCGGGTCCGGCTTTCGCCGGCCGCCGGTGGAACCTCACAGCCCGGAGGATTCCCATGCGAGTTGCTGAACCGGCCGAGCGTGCGGTCACCGCCCGACGCGGGGTCACGCTGATCGAGCTGCTGGTGGTGATCACCATCATCGGCATCCTGACCGCCATTCTGTTTCCCGCGCTGCAGGGCGCGCGGGAGTCGGCCCGTCGCACCTCGTGCGCGAACAACTTGCGGCAGTTCGGCGTGGGGATGCTCTCGCGCGTAAGCCGCCGGGGCGACTTCTGCTCGGGGGCGTTCAGTTGGGCCCTGGACGGGGCCGTGACCGAGATCGGCTGGGTGGCCGACCTGGTCGACGCGGAGGTGCCCGTGGGGAAGATGCTCTGCCCCTCGAATCCCGCCGAGATGGCCGAGGTCTACAACGAGCTGTTGATGTGGTCGCCGCCCGCCCCGAGCGATCCGGCGTTCAACTGCCTGGATTACCTGGGCAGCCCGCCGGTCACGCTGCCCGACGGCACGGTCGAGACGAACCCCTGCCGCGACATTGCCATCGGCAACGGCGGCGGCCCCCTGGGCACGCCCGGCGACACACCCCCGGATCTGTCCCGGCTGCCGTTCATCATCGAGGAGGTGTATCAGGAGCACTACAACACCAACTACACGGCGAGCTGGATCCTGGTCCGCTCGGGCGTGCTGGTGGTGCCGGGCGACGGCGGGGGGAATCTGACGGGCAGGGACCCGGCCTGCGGCGTGGGCCTCGTGTTGCGCAACAGCACCTTCGGCCCGCTGACCCAAAGCCTAGCCGACCGCTCGGGCACCCCGTCAAGCTTTCTGCCGTTGCTCGGGTGCGGCCGGGCCGGTGCCCCGCTGCTGTACGACGTTGCCGGGGTAAGGGCCGGCACCAGGACCGTCGTGCCCACGACGTCCGGGCCGGTGGTGATCTCGAGCATGGACACGATAACCATCCCGAACAGCACACCCGAGCGGGGCGTCGGCGGCTGGCTCGCCCTCTGGAACCACACCACGCTCCAGGACTACCGCAACTTCGCGCCGGTCCACCGCCATAGCTGCAACATGCTCATGGCCGACGGGAGCGTGAACAACTACGTGGACGAGAACGAGGACGGCCTGTTGAACAACGGGTTCGCTTCGACCGCCACGAACGGGTTCCTCGACAACGAGGTCGAGCTGCCCGAGGAGGAGGTCTTCAGCGGTTGGCGGCTGCAGAGCCCGCGCGAGCTGTAGCCCGATCATGACGAAAGGAGGTGCCACGCCGAGCGAGAACGGAGAGCCGAGAGCGGAAAAGGCATTGTCACTAGGTTCGGTTCCAGTTTCAGGAGAGAATGCAGATGAAACGCAAAGGTTTTACACTGGTCGAGATGTTGGTGGTGATCACGATCATCGCCCTGTTGATTGCGCTGTTGTTGCCGGCGCTCTCGCGGGCGCGCGAGGCGGCCCGGAACTCCACCTGCAAGAACAACCTGCGGCAGTTCGGCATTGCCCTGCAGATGCACGCCGAACGGGACCCCAAGACGCGGTACTGCACGGGGGCCTACGATTTCCGCCGCGACGGCTCCCCGGACACGTGGGGCTGGGTCGCCGACGTCGTGAACATGGGGGCCGGGATGCCCTCGGAGATGACCTGCCCGAGCAACCCCATCCAGGCCCTGGAGAAGATCAACGACCTGTTGGGTTCGAGCACCACGGCCGGGCCGAGCGAAGGTTGTCCGCCGAGCCGGCTGGAGGACGGTGCTTGCGGCATGGGTGCCGCCGCCGGGAGCGGTCCCTACTACGCCGGCACCGGGCCCCTGGGCCCGGATCGCGCCGACTGGATCGCCCGGATGTTCTTCGACAAGGGCTACAGCACCAACTACTCGAGCAGTTGGCACATGGTGCGCGGCGGCATCCGCTTCGCCTGGGCCGACAGCGACGGCGACGGCAAGAACGACTACGCGGCCAACGTCTCCTACCAAGGCGGGCACTTCAAGGGGCTCTCGGGCACGCTCGGCCCGTTGACCTCACGGGTCACCGACAGCTCGCCCGTGTCCACCTCGATCATTCCGATGCTCGGCGACACCGCGCCGGGTGACGTCAAGGAAGCGGTGCTGGCCGCCGACATCACCAAGGACCCGGCCCAGGCCGCTACGTATGCTTCCAACATCGGGATGCAGTTCGACGCGAACGAGCCGGTCGAGACGTACTTCCCGGCCGGCGATCGACTGGGCGAGTCGTTCAACGACGGTCCCGCGCAGTACGACCCGGCGGCCTATGCCATCGAGCTGCTGGCGGCCGAAGTGGACATGAGCATCCAGATCCAGCAGGAGGTGGGCGGCGTGGGGATCACTCCTCCGCAAGGCGACGGGACCGGCCCCACGTTCCTCCAGGATACGCGTGACTGGTTCGCCGTTCACGGATCCGGCGACAAACGGGGCTGCAACATCCTGATGGCCGACGGGTCGGTCAAGGAGTTCACCGACACCAACGAGGACGGCTACCTCAACCCCGGCTTTCCCGTGCCCGAGGGACTCACCGACGCCCAGTACATGGGCATTGGCTACCGGGACAGCACCGTCGAGCTGCCCCCGGCCGAGGTCTTCAGTGGCGTCTTCCTGCAGAGCTTCATCACCAAGGACAACTTCGAGTAGTCCCCGGCCGGTGTCGAAAACCGATGGGGTCGGGTGTTCAACTTCCGAACACCCGACCCCTAACTCCTTCTCGCCGTCAGTAAACAACACGGGGCGACCTCCATGCCCGTCGACGTGGATACTGAAGACAGCACGGGCACCGCGGTGGACTGTCGTCATTGCGGCAGGGCAAATCCGGCCGGGCGGCGGTTCTGCGGACACTGCGGAAAGAGTCTCCGTGAGGTCTGCGCCCAATGCGGCACGGTCAGCACGGCCGGCGAGCAGTTCTGCGGCGCCTGCGGCGCGGACCTGTGGGCGACGCTGCGCGAGCAAACCGAGCGGATCGAATCCGAGATGAACGAGGTGGCCCGGCTCCGCCGCGAGTGCCGCTTCGACGAGGCCATCGCGCTGTTGGGCGCGGTCTCAAAACGGGACCACCCGGCCTTAGCAGCCCGAGCGGCCGAAGCCCGAAGCCTAGTCACCGAAGTGGCCCGGGAGCGGGACGAACGCCTGGCCGCGGCCCAGCAGCAATTCGCGATTGCCGGGCAGCACTTCGAGCGGCACGAGTACGAGGCCGCCGTGGAGCTGCTCTCCGGCGTGCCCGAGCCGCTCCGCAACGAGGCCATGCAGGAGCTGCTCCACGAGGCGCAGCGGACTCGCGAGGAATTGGCCTCGCTCAACGCGGAGCTGCGTCAGGCGCTCCAGACAAAGAAGCAAACCCGCGGGCTGCTGGCCACTGTCGAGCGGCTCTTGGCGATCCGACCCGATCACGTCCAGGCCAGGCAGGTCGCCCACGTACTCGGGCAACGACTCCTGGGCGCCGCCGAAGAGCGCCTGAAGCGGTTCAAGTACGACGAGGCGCTGGCCCTGCTGAATCAGGTGCCCTACTCGATCCGCACCGGCGAGGTCGAACGGCTTCACGAGCGGGCGGCCGAGCTGGCCTGCCTGGTTCACGACCTCCAGAAGGCCCCGGCGGTTACCCCGTCGCTGCTGGAGGTGGCCCGGCGCCTGCGCAAACTCGCGCCCGACGACCCGCGCCCGGGCAAGGTGCTCGCTGAATTGGAGCGCCGCGTGCAGATCGTCACGTCCGACGTGCGCCGGACCGCGCTTCCCTGGGCCGCCCGGCCGGAGAAGCCCCGCGTGGGGCTGCCGGTCGACTGGCTTACGGGCTTCGAGCGGATCGTGCTGAAGGAGGAAGTGGACCGGTCGCCGCTTATTGAGATGCCGGGCCGGTTTGCGGTGGCCTGTGGGCTGGCGCTTCAGGCCGCCGGCCGGGGGGCGCTCCGGACCAACCTGATGCCCCGCGACCACGGCACGATGCTCGCCCGCGTCTCGCGCATCATCCGCAAACGTCCCACGCGCACCGCCTGGGGGCTCGATCTGAGCGAGGCGGGTCTAAAGGCCGTGAAGTTAACCGCCGACGCCAACCGGCGCCGCGTGGTCTTCGAGAAGTGCGCCTTCGTCGAACACCGCAAACCGCTGAGCCAGGCGGCCAACGAGACCGAAGAGCGGCAAATGGTTGACGACACACTCAAGACGTTCCTCGGTGAGCACCACTTGCAGGGAGAGCGGGTCGGCGTGGGGGTGTCGGGTCGCCTGGTGCTCAACCGCCAGCTCCAGCTCCCACCCGGCGAACCGAAAGCGCTGGCCAAGGCCGTCGAGTACGAGGCGGCCCGCCACGTCCCCCATCCGCCGAAGCAGCTCGTCTGGGACTATCAGCTCCTCGACGAAATGCACGGCGGCCAGCCGGCCGAAGAGCGCCGCCTGGCGCTGCTCGTGGCGGCCAAACGGGAAGTGATTGACAGGCAGCTCGACCACTTCGAGCGCGCCAGCCTGCCCGTCGATCTGGTGCAGGCCGACACGCTGGCCCTCTACAACTTCTTCGCCTTCGAGTTCTTCACTCCGCCCGCGGAAGACGAGCCGCCGCCCGACGCCGAGCCGGCCACCGCCCTGTTGGACATCGGCCACGATTCGAGCAACCTGGTGATCGCCGGGCCGCAGACGGTCTGGTACCGCAACTTCGGCGTGGGCGGGCACAGCTTCACCCGGCCCCTGGTGCAACAGCTCCACGTCACCTTCGCGCAGGCCGAAGGGCTCAAGCGCGACCCGCTCTCGGCCGAGAGCACCAGCGCCGTCTACGCCGCACTCGATCCGGTCGTGGAAGAGCTGGCCGGCGAGGTCCGCCGTTCGCTCGAGTCGTTCGCCAAGAGCTGCCCCGACCGCCCCGTCGCCCGCCTCCTCGGCCTAGGCGGCGGCTTCCAGCTCCACGGCCTGCTCCGCTACCTGCAGATCGGTCGGTGATCCGCCCACCGTGGGGACAGGCGGCTCGCCTGTCCCACCGCGAAGCGACCATCGGCGCCGTACGCATCTACATCCGGCAGCAGCCGGTCAAGTGCGCGGCCTTGGGGGCGCGATTCGAGCTGCGAACGGTCCCTCCCCGCCGTCGCCCCTCCCGCCCTAGGGACGCTTTCGCGGGGCTTGAACCACCCCCGCCGGTTGGCTATCATGGCGCTACGGTCTTCATTCTTCTCCCCGGGCATTGTGCGCGGAAACAATCCAAGGTCGGTCATGCCCCAAACGTTCGATCCATACCGCGTTTGGCTCGGCATCGCGCGCGAGGAGCGGCCGCCGAACCACTACCGGCTGCTGGGGCTTCCGCTGTTCGAGGACGAGGCGGCCGCCATCGACCACGCGGCCGATCAGCGCATGGCCCACCTCCGCACGCTGCAAGGGGGCAAGCACGGCGCCCACGCCAGCAAGCTGCTCAACGAGGTGGCCCGCGCCCGGCTGTGCCTGCTGAACCCCGAGAAGAAGGCCGAGTACGACCGCCAGCTCCAGAAGAAGCTCGCACCGCAGCCGGCCGCGACCGGGGCCGGAAACGCCCCCACGGTGACCTGGCAAGGCCCCACGGAACTGGGCGAGTACCGGCTCATGGAGAAGCTGGGCGAGGGGGGCATGGGCACGGTCTACAAGGCCCTGCACTCCCGGCTAGACCGCGTGGTCGCCGTCAAGCTGCTCCGTCGCGACCACCTCCGCGACGAGCACTCGGTGGCCCGCTTTGATCGCGAGATCAAGGCGGCCGGCGCGGTGGACCACCCCAACGTGGTCCGGGCCATGGACGCCCGCGAGATCGACGGCACCCGGCTCTTGGCCATGGAGTACGCCGAGGGCGTCGATTTGAACACGTTGGTTGCCCGGGCCCACCCGATTTCCATCGCGGATGCCTGCGAGCTGGCCCGGCAGACCGCCCAGGGGCTTGACGCGGTCCACCAGCACGGCCTGGTCCACCGCGACGTGAAGCCGTCGAACCTGATGCTCGACCGCCGCGGTCAGGTGAAGCTGCTCGACCTGGGTCTGGCCCGCCTGCAGCGCGACCGCGGCGGCGAGGAGGTCACCGGCACGGCCCAGGGACTGGGCACGGTCGACTACATGGCCCCCGAGCAAGTCGGCGAAGCCCGCTCCGTCGACATCCGGGCCGATATTTACAGCCTGGGGTGTACGCTCTACAAGCTGCTGGCCGGGCGGCCGCCCTTCGGCGGCGACCCGCAACGCTCGCCGCTCGAACGGGCCCTGGCCCACGTGCGGGAGCGGGTCCCCCCGATCCGCAAGCTCCGCCCGGACGTCCCCGCCGAGGTGGCCCGGGCGCTCGACACCATGCTGGCGAAGTCGCCCGAGAAGCGCTACGCCACGCCCTCCCAAGTGGCCGACGCGCTGGCTCCGCTCGCCGTGGGAAACGACCTGCCGGGCCTATTGACCCGCGCCGAGCTGGGCACCGCGCCGGCCGAGGCACCCGGCCAGGCCGAGGTGGCCACCGGCAAGGTCGGCTCGTCGTCCGGGCTGACGCGGTTCTTCAGCGCGCTCACAGCCGGCAAGCCGCGGCCCGCCGCTGCGGCGCCGGCCGCCGCCGGATCGCGACGGGCCGCGGCTCGGCGACCCGGGCGCCGCCGCAGGCAGAACCTCGTGCTGGGCATCGGTGCCGCCGTGGCCGCGGTGGTGCTGGGCGTGGCGCTGGTGCTGGTGGCCGTGCAGGGGGGGCCCGGCGAAGCCACGTCGACCGGGCTGGTCATCGACCTGCCGGAAACCGCGCGCGAGGACCTGGTGCTGGCCATCGACGGACGCGAAGTCGCCGTCCCGGCCCAAGGGCCGGTCACCTTCCGCTCCGGGCCGGGCAAGCTCCACGTCTACGCCCGGCGGCCCGGCTTCGAGCCGTTCGACGAGTTGGTCGCCGTCCGGGCCGACGGCATGACCCGAATCGCGCCGGTGCTAAAGGAGCAGGCGTACCTCGTGCTCCACTGGCCGCGGGGCGAACGGAGCGGGGCCAAGATCGAGCTGGACGGCCGCCCGGTCGACGCCGCGCGGCTGATCGAACGGGACAAGCCGGACGAGATCGCCGTGCCGGTCGCGCCGGGCGGCCACGTTCTGTGGCTCGTCCGCCGGGGGTTCGCGCCTTTCGAGCAGCAGGTGACCGTCCGCGAAGGCGAGCGGTTCAGCGTCGAACCGCAGTGGGAGCCCGCCGCGGAAGGGCTGGCCGTCGCCGAGCCGGGCGGGCCGGGACATCCGGGCCCGGGTGAGGGGCCGGGGCAGCCCGCCGGGCCGGATGGCCCGCCCAAGCCGCCGGGCGAGGAGTCTCCTCAGCCCGCCACGCCGCCGGAGCCGGTGATCGACCCGGCGCTGGAACGCCAGCGGGAGCTGGAGGCCCGGTTCGCCGAGGGCATGAAGCCGGTCGAGGAGAAGGTCGCCGCGTGGGACTTCGCCGGGGCGCTCGAGGCGTCGCAGCAGGTCGCCTTCGACGAGGAAGGGCTAAACGCCCGGCTGGCCCAGCGCCGCGAGGAGATCCGCCGCATGGCCCGGCTCAAGGAGCGGATGATCGCCCGGATCAAGGCCGCCCGGCCGCCGGTGAAGAAAAGCGACCTCATGCTCCGCGGCTTTGCCGGCGAGGTCACCGGGGCGAACCAGTCGGCCATCACCACGAAGCTCAACACCGGCAAGACGGAGACCCTCGCCTGGAACGAGCTGGGCGACAAGGCCCCCGCCAAGCTCCTCCAGCTCGTCATCGACCCGAAGAACCCCGACGACTGGCTCGCCGCCGGCCTGCTCGCCTTCGCCGCGGGCGACACGCCCCTGGCCGAACGGCTCCTCGCCCAAGCCCAAAAGAACGGCGCCGACGTCGCCCCCTACCTCTCCAGCCTCGCCGCGGCCACGTTCGCCGAAGCCACGGCGCTGCTCGACGCCAAGAAATACAAAGAAGCCGACGCGGCCCTCACGGCCCTCGAAACCAAATACGCCACCACGCCCTGGTGTACCGCCAACCAAACCCCCATCACCGCCGCCCGCGAAGCCGCCAAGTCCGGCATCTACGAAACGGAGGCCGACGAACACTACACCGAGGCCGCCAGACTATTCGAGGAGAAAGAGCTATTCGACGTGCGTGATCTGGTCGAGAAGCTCAAGACCGATTACCCAAAGTCCGCCGCAGTAACCGACCCATCCCGCAAGCCCCCATTCTCCGAAATGGCCGAGGCGGTCCGTGATCTAGGCCAGAAACTCACGGTGCGGCTTGACGGCAAAGGTGACTTCAAGAGCATCCAGGCGGCGATTGATGCTGCGGGGCCAAACACTATGATTGAAATCCAAGACAATGGCCCGTACAACGAGCACGTCACCATACCGAATGGCGTCGCAGGGCTGGCTGTGCGCGGCAAGCCCGGCTCCTGGCCCGTGATTACGTCGCTTGGGCGAGCAGAACCTTTCGAGAATCTCGTCGAGGTCCGCGGTCCTCGCGCACGTCTTGAGCGAGTCATACTCTTGCTTGCCGCTCCGCCTTGGGGTGGAACGAAATGCATTGGAGTGAGTGCAGGTAGTTTCCGACTTAACCTGGTGCTCGTTCTAATGGGTCGAGGCCACAAGTCTGCGGAGTTTACCGATACGTCGCATCTCAGGAACTCCATTTTTGTGAGTGACATATTTCAGCGGCGTCCTATCACGCTGGAGAACTGCCTGGTCCTTGGGAATGACGTGTATTTTGACTATGCTCCACGAATTGAATCATGCACAATTCGCAAGGCAGTGATTTACCATAAGTCCGCCGTCCTACGGGATTGCATCTTGGGCACCCTCGCCGTAAGAGAAAACAAGCCAGGCCACAGGATGGAATACTGTGCGGTTTTCGACAAAGCAGATCCAATTGTGACGCGCGATGACCACTGTCTTGTCACGGACCCCCAATTCCTCGACCCCAAGAATCTCGACTACCGCCTCGCCGACACCAGCCCGTGCAAGGGGAAAGCATCCGACGGCGGCGACCTGGGCTGCCGCTACACGCCGGAGATGATCGAGATGTGCCGTATCGCCCTGGAGCTCCGCGCCCGCGGCATCATCAAGTTCTAACCCTGGAGTGCGGCGATTCATCGCCGCTTTTTTGGAGTGCGGCAATTCATTGCCGCTTTCTTCGGGTGCGGCAGTCTATTGCCGTTTTGCAGCGAGCAGGCGGCCGAAACCACCCGTGATGCCCCGGCCGTCCGGCGCCGGGACCTTTGGAGTGCGGTGGTTTATCACCGCTTTCGTGCGAGATGGCGGTGGGAGGGGCGACCGTCCGCCGGCCGTTCAGCCCCTCCCAAGAAAGCGGCAATGAATTGCCGCACTCCAAGGAGGTCGGTTGATACGGGCAGGGAACAGGGGTAAAATCGGCCGCGGTTTCTCGCAGATGCCGGAAAGTGGCGATGAATCGCCGCACTCCAAGGGGGTTGACCGATGGCTGACGAGCACTTGCGGCGGCGCGAAGAGCTGATTCAGCGGATTCGGGTGCTGCCGGCGGACAAGCTGCCGAGCGTGGAGCGCTAGCCCCGCAACGCCGCCTTCGCGCCAGGTCGGCGCCTTTCACCGATCGCAGAACTCCAGCAGCCTTTGCGCCGCCGGTCGGTTGTGGCGGCACCAGAGGCGGAGCAGGGCGGCCACGAACGTGTCGGCCCGGGTGATCGCCTCGTAGTGGTCGTGGTGCGAGGAGGCCTTGGGCAGCGGGCAGCCGGGGGTGAAAAGCACCTGCATCGCCATGTCGGCGAAGTGGTCGGCCCGGTCGAGGTACTTCGCTTCGCCGGTGAGCCGTTCGGCGTCGAGCATCAGCCACACGGCGTGGGCCAGCGTGGCGGGATAGAGGACCGCTTCGGGCGGCGGGTCGCGCGTCAGGTATCGGTCGGCCGAGGCGAGGACCAGCCGGCGGTAGCCCGCCTCGGGGACCTGCCGGTGGCGCACCGCGCAGAGGGCGGCGGCCCGGGCTTCCATGCCGAAGCCGTAGCCGGTGGCCCACGGGCCGGCGTAGACCGGCTTGCCCGCGCCGCGCACGTCTTCGGCTGCGAGCCGGTGTGCGTTGCCCTGGGTAATAAAACCCTGGCCGTCGGGCCCGAGCTGGTGCGGCAGGCGCAGGAAGGCCGCGTCGGTCTTACGGGCCGAGGCCCGCATGCGCTCGGCCAGCGGGTCGGGCACCTTGTCGGCCCCGTCCCAAAGGTCCACGGCCAGCGAGAGGTTGCTCGACGGCCAGAGCATGTTGCCGTTCGAGCGGGCGTTGCCGATCTCGGCGGGGATCGCGCCCGAAGTGGGACTGCGGTGCCGCTCGTAGAACCCCAGCACCGTCTCGATCGCGGTCAGAAACACGGGGTCCTCGGTGCGGCGGTATGCCTCGGCCCAGGTGGCGATGTAGAACCCGCCGTGGCGCGGGTACTGGTTGTGGCGGCCCGGCCCGTGGGCGTCGAACCGGGCGTGACGCGAGAAGTCGCCGGTCTTGTGGTCGGCGATCTGGTGCAGCCACACGCCGCGGGCGAAGCGCTCGGCCGCGTCCGGGGCCAGCTCGAAGCAGCGGGGCATCAGCACCCACGGCCGGAAGTACTCGTGGATCATCCCGTGGCGCTTGTCGGCGGGGCCCTCGGTTCGGAAGTCCCACCTAATATGTTCGCCCCAAGCGAGCAGGCCCGTGGCTTCGCTCTGGCAGTGCTCGAAGAACCAGGCCAGGGCCTTGTCGGCCTCCCGGGCGTAGCGCGGCTGCCCGGTGACTTCGCTCAAGGCGTAGAGCACCTGGTAGAGGTTCTCGTGGTGCATGGGGTTCGCGCCGGCGGTGGCCCGGTCATGCTCGCGGATGCCCGGCACCCCCGGGGGCTGCTTCGACGGCAGGCGCAACGTCTCGCGGTCCAACGCCGCGGCGAAGAGCGGCGAGTGCTCCGAGCCGTACACGTCGCGGCCGTGCTCGATCATGGCGTCGGCGTAGGCGCGGACTACCCGCAGATAGTCAGTCGCCTCGGCGGCCGCCGCCCCGCCGAGCGGGAAGAAGACCGCCAGCACGCACAGCCGGGTCGTCCACTGCAAATGCTGAGGCATGATCATGGCGTGGGCTCCTCGAGGAAAGCATTTGTCCATCGTAGCGGGGCCGGAAGGGTCTGAAAAGACACCGTAGCCGTCTCGCTCCGCGAGACGTTGCTGCATCTCGCAGAGCGAGATGACTACGGTGGGCTGCATCTCGCAGAGCGAGATGACTACGGTGGATGGTGGCCGTTTTGTGCGGCTGGCCGTCGTGCGATAATCTACCGGACGCGGGGTGTTCCGCTCGGCGAAGCGGGGCCCGCGGGACGCTTTCGCGACGTGACCTGGCCGGAGCCATTGGTGCCGTGCCCGCCGAACCGCTGCAAATCGGGCCCGTGACGGTCGACCCGCCGGTGCTCCAGGCGCCGATGGCCGGGTTCACGAACTATGCGTACCGGGAGATCGTGCGGGGGTTTGGCGGGGTGGGGCTGGCGTGTACGGAGATGGTTAGTGCCCGGGCGGTGCTGGAGATCGGGG
>Ga0180437_10002212_pt1 | contig 31584 bp, 21 predicted proteins | sample SS_ome_4_FD_132410 | JGI IMG/M metagenome (GOLD analysis project Ga0180437, IMG submission 132410) | Hypersaline lake sediment archaeal communities from the Salton Sea, California, USA - SS_3_D_1 metaG | ecosystem: Environmental > Aquatic > Non-marine Saline and Alkaline > Hypersaline >... | reverse complement strand
GATCCTGGTCGGATAACACTCGTAAATATGTTTCCACAGATTACTCCCTGCCGGTCAGTTCATTCTCTGCAATCAGAATGATCTTTTTCAGCTCGTCCTGCTGGTTATCACTCAAAGGTTCGGGATGATGGTTCTCCAAAATCCAACCTGTTTTCTCCCGGGCAACATCAAGAGGTTCCCGGTATTTGCCTTCTTCTGCAGGCACCTGCATTACATCGGAGAAGTCCAACTTCCTGAAGAATTCCCTGGTGTGGCGCTCCCTGAGGAAATGACCCCTGGGCCCGACCGCATCGATCACATCCAGCGCCATATACTCGGGTGCGGTATTTAATCCCTCAAGATTTTCCTTGATTCCCAAATATTGTTCTGCATCCAGTACCAGTGCTTCGGGGACCAGGATTGTGCTGCCGTCCAGCAATCCCATCCCGCTGCCTGTTTCCGCCCCGCATAACGCGCATAACAGGGATGCCATTCCTCCATGCAGTGCGCTTTCCCATCCCAGGGACAGGGCACCAGAGCCATAGGTGCCCGCCAGGGTAGGAACACCCCACATATGGGCTAACTCCACTCCAATGGCATATACATAACTTTCATGCCCGTAGTAGGCGCCTGTATGTGGGTGGGTCATGCCTGGCATGAAGGAATGATATACCGGGGCGCCGGGGAAAGCCATCTGGACCAGGACCATAGCCGATACAATTTCCGCATCGCCAAGGGAGATAGTCCCGGCAATTGTAGCCGGGGCGGTGGACCCCGTATTCGGCATGGACATAAAACCAACCGGGACGCCAGCCTCAGCAGCCACGAGGGCAGCATCCATACTTTCTGCATCCTGTGCCAGCGGGGCGATTGTACAGATCAGCAGCGAAAGGGGCGGGCGCCGGCGCATTGTCTCTTCGCTGCCAGCCACCACCTTCGCCATTTCAACTGCGTAACGCGCCGTAATTACTTCCACGACCGTCGGCGTCTGGATGTGTTTGAGGGTGTTGTTAAAGGAAGCCTCCAGCTCATGGAGAGAAGGAGCGATAGGGTGGTCCTGAGCGCTGACCATCGGCCAGTAAAAGCTGATCGACGACAGGTAATCCGCGATCCGGGCAGATTTAGCCACATCGTTCTTGGCAGAAGAACGCAGCTGGCGGGTAACGTAGTCGATTGTCTTTGTCCCGGTGCCGTCCGTCGCTTCATAGAGGACTCCCTTAGAAAGATCCAGGTCGAAGGCTTCAGTACGACCGCCCATGGTGTAATAACGGGGGGCATGCGAGAGAGCTTCGAGGATGACATCCGGCGGCAGCCTGACAATTTGATTCTCGAAATCAACCTTCCCGCCGTTTTCAGCATAAATTTTCAACGCTCGTTCCGATGGGCACTGAAATCCGGTCTTCTCAAGCAGTTCGAATGTGGCGGATTTAAACTGGGCTAACTGTTCATCGCTCAGGATGCGAAGGTGATAAGCAGGGTAAATGGGTTTTATGGGTGGGGTTTCACTGTACATTACCTCTCCTCTTTAAGTTCCCTTCACGGGGTTCCAATTTAGCGGGCATGTGGTAACCCAGGGAATCTGGTGTCTTGTTTTCCATGGTTTCCTATGGTCACTCCAATCGCGGCGGCTTTACAACCATCTGCTCCTTTATAAAAAAGCATTTTCAGAGTCAGGTTTTTAATTCCCGGTCTGCCGCTGCCAGTATCCGGTTTATTTCTTTCTGGACATCCCCTGAAGGCGGCTCTGGATGGTGATTTTCCAGAATCCAGCTGACTTTTTCGCGGGCGACTTCCACCGGATCGCGGTATTTGCCAAGCGGGTCTAACTGGTGGATAAGGCCGCGCTCAAAGGATGTGCGCATATGTTTGCGAGTGTGGGTCTGGCTCAGGAAATGCCCTCCCGGTCCAACATTACCAGTAACCTCAACTGCCAGGGTCTCGGGGCTGACTTCCATTTGAAGCAGGGAGAAGCGCGCCTGGTGGTAAAGATAGTCATCCAGGATGAGGGCTTCAGGATAGAGCAGGGTATAGGTGTCCCGCAGACCTATGCCGGTTACGATCTCTGCGCCTGCCAGCCCCACCAGGAACGGATCGGTGGCAACCTCGGCTGCCGACTGCCAGCTGTCAAGTTCGGGGCTCTCAGTCCCGAAGGCGCCTCCGAGCGAAGGCAAACCCCAGTGGTGAGCCATCTCGATCGGGGCGTAGCGCGCCCGCGAATCCAGCGGATATCCCACGTAAGAGGCTGTGCGGGGGTCCGCCCATGCATGCAGCAGGGAATGGAATATCCGCGCCCCGGGATAGGCTAACTGTAACAGGACCACCGCGCTGATGATTTCGGCGTCCCCAACAGCCAGGGCGCCGGCATATGTAGCCGGAGCGGTTGTGCCCATGGTGGGCATGGACATGATCACCACCGGGAGGCCGGCTTCAGCCAGCACCAGGGCTCCTTCGATGGCTTCTTTATCCTGCACCAGCGGAGCGATGGTGCATACAACCAGCGAGATTGGCGGGCGCCGGCGGACTTCTTCAAGGCTGCCGCGCAGTACGGTTGCCAACTCTACTCCATAGCGGCATATCGGCTCACCTATCATGGTGACGCTCTGGTAATGTTTGGTGTTGTTCCTCCAGGCGATGTCTATCTCATGGAGGGGGGAGGTTACCCCGCAGTCCTGGGCGCTGACCATCGTCCAGCAAAAAGACATCGAAGACAGATAGTCGTTGATGCGGGCAGCCATGCCGACATCTTCTTTCCTGGACGAGCGGCGCTCGCCGGTCTTAAAATCCACTACCTGATGGCCGCAGCCGTCATTGGTGAAATAGGAGACGCCTTCCTGCAGCGGAAGGTCGAATTCCGGGCTGCGCGCCCCCAGCGTAAAATAGCGCGGCACAGTGGACATGGCTTTGAACACCAGGTCGGGTGGGATTTTTACAATTTGCGAATTGCGGTCGACGTCCGCTCCATGCCGGGTGAAGATCTCCAGCGCCTTTTCAGACGGAAATTGAACGCCGGTATTCTCCAGGATATGCAGGGTTGCATCCTGGAGGTTATCCAGTTGTTTTTCATCCAGGAACTGCAGCTTATAAGTAGTGCGGATCGGTTCTATTTGTGGGCGTTCAGTATTCATATTATTTATGTCCTTGTTTTCCAGAACCTGCCCGGTCAAATCCAAAATCCGGTATAAAACGGCGCATAACGAGTTCCAATTCTGCTTCGACCCCCGCTTCCAGGGGAGCCGGTTTGTGATCCTCCAGTATCCCCTGAGCTTTGCGCCTGCAAATCTGCTCTATGGTCTCGCCCTTCTCTTCCCACGTATCGTATGTATCCCGGCTGATAATTTCCGGGTACCAGTGCTGCCGGTAATGGCGCCGGGTGTGGACGGCGGACATAAAATTGCCGCGCGGGGTGAGGGTTTTGATCAATTCAACTTCTTCAGCCGGGTCGTGCAGGCTGATCCCGCCCCACATGCGCCGCACTCCCGCGATGATCTCATTATCGAAGACCATCTGGGTGTATGAAATTGTCGAGCCGGAATTGGTTGCGCCCACCCCGTAGATGATGGAAGCGTTTTGCTGGAGCAGCGGGATGACAGTGTTGACTTTTTCAAACCCGGCCTGGGCATCCAGTTCTTTTGCATCGGATGAAAGACCGCCGCACATTGACGGAATGCCGTAATAATTCGCCATAATGGCAGCCCCGCTGTTGACCATCCCGCGTTCCGGGGCGCCCAGCGGCAGCAAGCCTGTTTTCATATCGAGTACAGCTGATACGCTGCCGTAGAGTAAGGGTGTTCCGGGGTAGAGAATTTGCAGGACCGCAATCCATGCCAGGATGTCGGTGTTGATCACAATCAGCTCGCCCAGCAGGGTGGCTGGGGCGGATGCGCCGCCCATCGCCATGCTCAACAGGGTGACCGGGACACCATACTCAGCCCATTTCAACATGCAGCGGACATTTTCAGGGGTGAAATAACCGGGGCTGATCGGGCAGTAAAGGGTGGCAAAGCTGGGTTTCTGGCGGAAAGCTTCCTCGCCGCCCGCCACCGCGAACAGCATCTCAACCGCGGCATCCACCCTGGAAGGTGAAAGCACCCGGTGGACAACCGGCTTGGCGGTGTTTATGAATAATTCGAAAATTTCGACCATATCGGAAAATTCGCCCTGGTCAGTGGCGGTCACTGTGGGGCGGACTATATCCACCTGGGCCAGGGCATCCTGGATGGTGACCAGGTTCCGGACATCCTGCCTGGTGGCAGATCGATGTACCCCGCTGTGAAGGTCGAATACATTCACGGGAGTCCCGGCGCCCATGAAGCAGGGTTCAACCCCGAATTTAGCCAGGTCGCCCCCGTCCCGGCCATAGAGCCTGACATCCCCGGGCAGGCTCTCAAGGGCGGCATCCAGCAAATCCGCTGGAATCCGCACCATCTGGGAATTACTATCAACAATAAACCCGGAAGAATCAAGACGCCTCAGGACATCCCCGTCCGGCACGCAAAATCCAACCTCTTGAAGAATTTCGATTGATTTCTGGTGGACAAGCTCAGCGATTTTTTGGGGTGGATCTGCCATTCTTATGCGCGCTCCTGTTGTAAAATTCTTGCCCACACATCCAGTAAGGGGGTATCTATTTACGGGCGAACTCCGGGGGTTCCGCTTCACCCCAGCGGTAAGAAAGCTTGTGCATCTTTAAAATCATGAACGATTGGGTCCGTTCTATCCCGGGTATCTGCTGGAGTTTTTCATTGAGGAAGGCCACAAAATGCTCCCGATCCTTGCAGAAAACTTCGGCGACCAGCTCAAATTCTCCCGCCGCCTGAAACAGATAGGCGACTTCGGGCAGTTTCGCAATCTCTTCCGCAACGGATGAGATCAAGTTGGCTTTTACCGAAATGCCGATCATGGCGGCTTCTTCCCAGCCCATGTCCTGCGGTTCAACAATCGCCACGATTTGCATAATACCGTCGTCAGCGAGCTGCTTAACCCGCCGCCGCACAGTCCCCTCGGTTGTCCCTAATTCTGCCGCAATCTGAGTGAAGGGCATCCGCCCGTCATATTGGAGGAAAGAAATAATTTCCCGGTCCAGGTCATCCAGCATGACCCTATTCTACCGAAATTCGTAATGATGTCAATGGGGATCAATGGGAATCGCAATAATATGTTTTAATTGTGACGAAATCCCATTGTAATTGTGCCCAGGGGTGATGCCTGTCCTGAAGCGGCTAACATCAAAAGTTGATAAGAATAAACCAGCCCTGCCTCATGGGCGGAAAGCCATTCGAGACCAGCCTGCGCCGGTTTACGGATTTGCGAAATGATAGAATATACTGACAATTTTGATCCTGATTTGACCATCAAGAATGGGGAAATATTTTTTGAATTATAAAAACAGGCAGCTGTGCCCTGGCCAGCCCTGATCCAGATCTGTCTAATTTCCGCATAATAAAATAACATGAAAAACTCAAAATCTAACCCTGAGCAGATAAACAACCAGGCCGGAATGTTGGGTGCCCAACCACCCGGTTTTTCCATCCAAAAAGCAGACGAAATCGCCCTGGATTTTTACGGACTTTCCGGCACCATATCCCCCCTCGAAAGCGAGAGGGACCAGAATTTTTTGCTTGACAGCCCGACCGGGGAGCGCTTCGTTTTAAAAATTTCCAACCAGGCAGCGGACCCGGCTGTGCTTGAGATGCAGCTAAACGCCCTGGAACATATTGCCAGAGTTGACCCAGGACTGACTGTGCCAGGGGTCATTTATTCACGCGATAAATTGGCGCTGACAAAGGTCCAATCCGGTGACGGGGTGACTCACTTCGTACACGTTCTGACCTACATGCCGGGTAATAATCCGGACGATTCCCCGATTGACCGCAGGCTGTTTCGCCCGGCGGGAGACTGCCTGGCGCGGCTGGACCTGGCTTTAAGGGGATTCTTTCACCCGGCTGGAAATTATGACCTTTTATGGGACCTGAAGCAAGCCGCTAAACTCAGGGGTTATTTACACCATATCACTGACCCGCAGCACCAGCGCTTGTTAAGCCGCTCCCTCGACCGTTTCGAACGGAATGTGCTCCCCAAAATACCAGGGCTGCGGGCTCAATTTATCCATAATGACCTCACCCCTGATAATTTCGTTGTGGCAGAGGGTAACCCGGCAAAGATCGCCGGCATTTTAGATTTTGGGGACATGCTCCATTCGATCCTGATCGCTGACCTGGCTGTGACGATCGCTCAAATTCTTCCCGGGCAGGATGACCCGCTGGAAGCCGCCACGGAGATCACCGCCGCTTACCATGAAGCCGTACCGCTTGAACCCGCTGAAATTTCGGTCCTGTACGACCTGGTAGCCGCCCGTCTCTCAATGTTGAACATCATCGCAAGCTGGCGGGTTACTTTATTCCCGGAGAACCGCCAGTACATAATGGGGGGCGTTGAAAGGGTGTGGGAAATGCTGCAGGCATGGCACCGCCTGGATGCAGGCGAAGTAACCAGGCGGCTCTTCAGGGCCTGCGGGTTATGGGAAAAAGAGCGCCTGACCGGAATTCCCCAACCAGCGGCCCAGGGGGTTCAAACCCACCTGGAGCGGCGCGCCCGTTTGCTGGGTCCCTGCGCTTACCTGTTCTACGAACGCCCGATCCATATTGTGCGCGGCGAAGGGGTCTGGCTGTATGACGAAGAGGGGGACAGGTACCTTGATGCGTATAACAATGTCGCCCACGTGGGGCACTGCCACCCCCATGTGGTCAAAGCGATCGCTGACCAGGCTCGCAAGCTGAACACCAGTACCCGCTATATGCACGGCCTGATCCTCGAGCTAGCCGAACAAATTACCAGCCGTTTGCCGGAACCGCTGAGTGTGTGCATGTTTGTTTGCACAGGATCGGAGGCGAACGAACTTGCCTGGCGGATGTCGAAATTAGTCTCGGGCAACCGCGGCGCATTGATAACCAGGTTTTCATACCACGGCAACTCGGATGCCACCATCGGCTTCAGCTCCGAAGAAATTCCCCGGGAAAAGCTGCCGGAGCATGTCCAGACTCTCTATCCGCCGCTCTCGGACACCAGCTATGTCCAACCGGATTCTGGGATCGAAGAGTCGCTCGGGAAACTTGCCGCCCGCGGCCAGCAGCCAGCCATGCTGATACTGGATTCGGGCTTCACCAGTGATGGAATTTTCACCCCGCCGCAGGGCTACCTGGAGGCGCTTTACCGCCGGACTCGCGCTGCAGGCGGGTTGTGCGTCGCTGATGAAGTGCAGGCTGGCTTTGGGCGTATTGGCAGACACTTCTGGGGTTTTGAGTTCAACCAGGTTGTGCCCGACATTGTCACGATGGGAAAACCAATGGGCAACGGGCACCCGGTTGCGGCAGTCGTGACCCGGCCGGAAATTGCCCGGGCGCTTGCAGAAAATAGCGGCTACTTCAATACCTACGGCGGCAACCCGGTCTCCTGCGCGGCTGGATTGGCGGTACTTGAAGTGATCGAAAAGGAGCGGCTGCAGGAGAATTCCCTCCTTGTGGGGGATTATTTGCGGGAACGGCTCGCGGCGTTAAAGGCGGGCTTCCCTATGCTGGGTGAAATCCACGGGTTTGGTTTGCTGCTGGGGGTGGATATCGTTAAACCCGGCGGTCCGGCTGATCCGGACCTGGCAAGCCGCATCATGAACCAAATGCGTATGTATGGCGTTTTAATTGGGACCACAGGACCCGCCAATAATGTCCTGAAGATCCGCCCGCCGATCACATTCAGCCGGGAACACGCCGAAATCCTGCTGGCTGCACTGACCAGGGCGCTGAGTGAAAACACGGGCGGGATTTAGCACGCGTTTGTATGGTTGCTTAACCCCCCAGGTACTGCTCAATTAACAAAAGTAATGGCTTTATGTGTATTGTGATATTGGTTCCTTCTTCATATCCGGTGCAACCAAAGTGACGGGGCATGGAAATTATGGACATAATTACCCCAAATACAGGCAATGGACACAGTGGACATAATCAACTGATCAATCGCGCTGAGAAGGTGGGATGCAATGTACTGGTACAGAATTAATCCCATCAGATCTAACTAATATACCCCCAAAGGTGGGGGTAATTTCTTCTAAACAATTTGTGGGGGTATTGAGCGTTGGGTAGCGATTGTTGATTCTGGTTAATGCAACCAGGTACAACCATGGATTTCACTGTGTGTTATAAATACAACCAACTTTTCTGCGTATTCGGATTGCATGCTGGGCATCAAATGTCCATAGACACCAAGGGTGAAGGACGGTCTGAAAAGTCTAACCATCCTTGAAACGATCAGCATCGGGTCATCGTGGTTCAACATAAGTGAAGCTGTATTGTGTCGCAGGTCGTGAATTTGGTTCTTAGATAAACATGTATCAAGAAGAAGGTTGTAATATCTCTCAATTGAATTAATTCAATAATCAGCCTTATATCACTAAAAGAAATTGGTAGAATTTTTTTCAAGTAAATCAGATCAAAATTATTTATTCCCACAAGAATAATAGATTCTTTCTTGTTTTTTCTTGTGCATGCAGATCGTTATTTCCATTCCAAATAACGAAAATGTTGCAGTATTCTTCTAAATAATTTATCATCCAAGAATAATTTTATGGTAACTCCCTCTCCAATACTAAAACTAATTTAGTATTAAAAAGATTTTGTAAATAGCTGTATTCATAAAGCTGGCTTAATCCATCCCTTAATTGATTTCGAATATTGTCATCGGATAGTGTTTTAATTTCAAAAATATAATTTGTTGAATTTACCCTAACAGCAAGATCAATTAATACATTCGAAAGGGGGATATTACCTGAAGATTGAATTCTTTCCGCAACAAGATTTACCAAATTTATGTGTGTACTTTCAGCCCTTTCAAGGGCAACAAAATTTATTAAACTATTGATTATCTCACTAGCATCTCCTATCCTTTCGTGGACAAATTGATATTCTGTTAACTCAAATTTGTTGGGAAATATTGGCTCCTCAATATTTTTATAATTTAAAATTCCGGATCAGGATCTATAATTCTGATTATTAATAATTTGCAAATTTAAAAATAAAGTTCAACCCAAAATATATACATAATAAGGAAAATAAAATATAAAGATAATCAGATATTAAATGCAATTCTCCTTGTATAATTATTGGGAATAAACCAAAGGACTTGGAGGGATAATAATGGCTACATTTTTTGGAAAACCTGGAAATGAGCCTGGTGATCAAATGCTATATAAGGCACTTGATAATTTACCCAAAGATGTAATTATCTATCCACAACCCAAATTAGTTTATAAAGACGAAACTTGTTATCCTGATTATGTCGTTGTGCACAAAGATCGGGGGGTTATTGTTTTGGAAGTAAAAGATTGGTAACAAATAACGAATAAGGACCATAAAAGAGCTTTGGTTTATCGACAACAAATTGGAGAATCTGCTTGGGAGAATAGCCCTATCGAACAAGCGCGGTCAGCTGCGCATGTACTTGAAAAAATGCTAAAAGAAGATAAAGACTTAGTAAATTATGCAGGAAAATTAGATTTCCCGTATCGCTATGCAGGTGTACTCCCTAATCTTCCCCCTCGAACAATTGAATGGCTTGAAAAATCTTGGGGGATAAATCATCTAATTGGGAGAGATGATCTGAAGACTGATCGAATTCAACAGAAAATCGAATCAATTCCAGCTCCTTTTACTTGTAAGATGACAGAAAATCAGGTTCGATCTGTTTGCGCAATTCTCGACGATCGTAACAAAGTAATTGATCAAATATCTGGTGAATTTAAAGGTATATATAATCGCGATCAAGAAGAAATTGCAAAAGAGCTAATTGAACCTTTAATTCATTCCGATGAATCAGAAAATCAAGTCGAACAATCAGCATTTGAGATGTTTAATTTGCCAAAGAAGAATGCCCGTGTAAAACATCTTGAATCGGGTATGCCGACAGAGGTTTCTGGTATAAAAAAAGCATCTCATATTAGACTCCTGCGCGGATTTGCAGGTACTGGAAAAACAGATGTATTGATATTACGTGCTTTTTATCTTACGGAAAATTACCCCGAAATTGAAATTCTTGTAACAACATTTAATCGCCCAATATTAGAAGATCGATTACAGCCAGAACTGGATTGCATCAAAAATAAGGTGGATGTAATTACTTTTGACAGTTTATGCTCAAAGATTTTTGTGTTGAAACATGGTCAATGGATAAAACCTCAAGAAACTCTGGGGCTTATTAATAAGTTAGTTGAGAATAATTCGAGTATATCTGAAATTGGCAGTGATTTTATTGCAGAGGAAATTGTTTGGTTGAAAGAAAGTGGGTTAACTGAAAGAAATCAATATATCAACTGTATTCGTGGTGGCAGGGGTAATGAAAGTCGTCGTAGATTATCAAAAAAAATGAAAAGTAAAATATTTGATATTTATGAAGAATATGAAAATGAATTAAAAGAGCTGCCGGCACATGATTGGGTAGATCTGCACGAAAAAACCTGGAAGTTATTACTAAATGGGGTAAAGCCTTTTAAAACTTATGATGCTATCCTAATAGATGAAGCTCAACATTTCGCTCCCACCTGGATGAAAGTTATCCAAGCCTTTCTAAACCCAGGCGGCAGCTTATTCATTAGTGACGATCCATCGCAAAGCGTATACCGTCTCTTTAGTTGGCGTCAGCGTGGAGTTGATGTTGTTGGTCGAACTAGGTGGTTGCGAATACCATATAGAAACACACGCCAAATATTTAAAGCTGCCTATTCTCTAATCAAGGATAATTTTGTGGCTCAGCAATTCCTAAGTGAAAGTGGAGAGCAAATTATCCCTGAGCAAGATCATGAGATCCTCCGAGAAGGGGAAAAACCTCAGGTCTATAATTTCAATTCATTCGAGAAAGAAAAACATTTTGTGTTTGAGGAGGTCAATAAGCTAATAAACATTGGTCTATTACCAGAAGAGATTGGACTTTTGCATACACAAAAGCACATACGTGAAACATATAGACAAATACTTCCTCGCGGGTTAAAGGTCGATGAGCCTCGTCGACAAACAGGTATGGAATATAAAGCGGTTTTTATTCCCCGTTTGCAAGATTTTTTTAAACGGGACCCTAAACATTCCTATTATGAGGACCTGAATCGTAAACAACTGATTTTCTACATGACCATGGCCCGTGCACGAGACTATCTGTATCTATTGTATGGATATAAATGGCCAAAAGAGCTCGATCCAATTAATCCTTATGTGGAGTGGCATGAATAATACATATATTATAAGGCGGTAAAAATACACATTTATGTAATTTTGTTTGGCTTGTAGAGGAATAGTAAATATGAGAGAAATTAATCATGACTCGAATTAATCCAAGTTGGGAAGAAATCAATAATTTTCGTAATCCTCTAACACCTGGGGAACGTCAATTAGTAAGTTTCCTTGATGATGTTTTACCTGATAAGTGGGAAATATATGTACAACCGCATTTTAATGGAGATATACCAGACATTGTCATATTCAACCCATCAATTGGGATGATGATCTATGAGGTTAAAGATTGGCAAGCAGGAGCCTACCATACAGAGAAGAAGAAAATATCCAATAAACTCATTAATACAGAAGAACTTATAAATCGTTACTATGTTACAGATAGTAGGGGTACTTATCACATACCAGGTCCGGTATCCCAGGTTTGTAGGTATCGGGACAATCTAGTTAAACAATATGTTCCTTATATTGGGATGAAGATATATGAAGATCCATATCATCTTGCTGCTTTCAAGGTTGGTATATATTTCCACAATATGAAAACTGAACAAGCGAGGGAGTTGGTACAAGAAGATTTAACTTATTGTTCTATATTTGGTCATGACCTCCTAAATTTTGAAAACCTTAATTTAATTGCACCAGATTGGAACCGATTAAACACCATAACACTAATCCCAGAATGGGCAGATGAAATTCGAACATGGTTGAAACCCCCATTTCACACCCTTGAGCAAGGTCAGGATCTAAAATTAACTACAGAACAAAATCTCCATACTAAACCATTACCACAAAAGCATCAGCGGCTCCGCGGAGTCGCTGGGAGTGGAAAGACTCTTGTGATAGCTCAAAGAGCTGCGAATCTCGCTCAGCAAGGCAAAAAAATACTAGTTGTTACATTCAATATTACGCTTTGGCACTATATAAAAGATCATGTTTCTAGGGCAAAACGAAAGTTCAATTGGGGCCAAATTGAATTCAAACACTTCCACGGATTCTGTAAAGATTTTCTTAATGAAAATGATATCTCTTGGCCCATCAGAGAAGATAGTATGGGGAACATCATTCTGGAAGAACCTGCTTTAAAAAAAATTAGCGAGACTTTGCAATCCGGCATAAATAAAAAAATTAGGGTTTATGATGCAATCCTAATTGATGAAGGGCAAGATTTTAAAAAATCCTGGTATCAATTATTATGTCAATTTTTATCTGAAAATGACGAGTTATTATTTGTATGTGATGAAAGGCAGAATCTATACGATAGAGATCTTTCTTGGATTGATTCAATGACTGATACCAAATTCAGGGGCAGGTGGCGTGAATTGAAGGAAAGCCATCGTCTGCCTTATCCCATAATTGAAAAAGCAAACGAATTCGCTGATACTTTTATGGGAGGAGAAGGAATTAAACCAATACCAATTGAATATAATCTTTTATTAAAAGGATTAGAACCACTGTTATTATGGAGAAACTTTAATTCAAAAAATGGATTCATTGTTTCAGCATGGGAATCCTTCATTTATCTACATAAAAATAGGAAAGAACACCCTCAAGATATCGTTATCTTGTCGCCAACACATTCAGAAGGAATGGAACTTGTAGACTTTTTTAATGATAAAGGAATATTAGTGAACCATGTTTTTGTAGATGGAGAGAATCCATACCATAAAAAGATGTCATTTTGGATGGGTAATCCACGTTTGAAGATGTGTACAATTCATAGTTTTAAAGGATGGGAGTTAAACAATGTAATACTAATCACACCTTTCGATGACCAATATCAGGATGGTTCGTTAGATAGATTATTGTATACGGCAATTACCCGATCCCGGAAAAATTTGATAGTACTTAACAGAAATTCAAGGTATTATAAATATGGTAAGGGATGGGATAATTTCTAACTAATTTTGCTTGCCTTAAATTATTCAAAATTAAATTACACATGTAATTTCTAAATTGTTTAAGACTTTTTTTAATATTCCATGGCGGATACCATTGGATTATGGCTTGTCCTAAAAACTGATCCAATAGAAAAGTTTGGGGTATAGCTTAATTCAGGTAAGGAGAATTCTACGGAAATTTTGTGATTTCTTGAGTCATCTTTGCTTCTTCATGTCAGGTGCAATTCTGGCAGAGTTCCGGTGCAGCCCCGGTGCAACCCTGTGCAACCGGCATAACAATACATGGAACCTTCGGATGGCCTTAATAGATGTAATAAAACCCCCATATACGGGACTAGATTTATAATAAATCCCTATATATGGGCGATGGAATCAAAGGAAAAATTCATTTAGTCGACCGCACTGAGAAGGCCAGGGAGTAAAATACCTGGAAGGTGTTTGAGGCCGCTCAGGACTGCAATATAAAATTTCTGGAGAAAATAACGGCTGCCTTGAATAGCGGGCTACATATTCAATAATCCATTCCCCCTGGATTTATTATCTATTTGGGTTCTGGTTTCTTTACTCGCCCACCTTATGCAAAGATCAGAAAAGCGATGGCAACTCCCCCACCTGAAGAAGGGCAAGCATGCCTGGTTGACGGATGGTTTATTTGAGATTAGAATAACGCTGTCGTTGGGCCCATGGCGCAGCTGGGAGCGCGTCTCAATGGCATTGAGAAGGTCGTGGGTTCGAATCCCACTGGGTCCACAAAACCTCAGCGGTCCGCTTTCAGAGACCAACAAAAGGCAGCCCTGTTGGCAGTTGAACGCTGACCGCTGATAAATTATAAAGTTGCGGCAGGAGCAGTAAGCTATCACACAGAGAGCTGGAGCGGAGAGGTGCGAATCCGGCGGTGTGTCCTGTGAACACAGTCTGGGAATTGGACCCGGACGGGGCTGAACTCGCCTGCCGTCCCAGAAATGGGGCAGACTCTGCCAGTGAAGCCCGGCACGCTTGGGGGCATAGCTGGCGGCGGGAACCGCCCGTTAGCGCGGTCCTGAGCGGCCTGAGTTAGAATGGGTAAAATAAACCATCACACGAGCAGACCAGGCAAACAGGGTGGTACCGCGAAGTATACCTTCGTCCCTGGCTGGCGAAGGTTTTTGTTTTAACTCAAATAGAGGAGATTAACATGTCGACACCATTAGCGGATTGGATCTGGTTCAACGGGGAATTTGTGCCCTGGGACCAGGCGAACGTGCATGTAACAACCCACGCCCTGCACTACGGATCGAGCGTCTTCGAGGGTATCCGGGCTTACGCGACCCCGAAGGGACCGGCGGTGTTGGGGCTGGAGGCGCACGTGCGCAGGCTGTTTGATTCGTGCCGGATCATCCGGCTGGAAGTCCCGTATTCTCACGAACAAATTAGCCAATCGATCAAAGATACGATACTGAAGAACGACCAGGACAGCTGTTATATCAGACCGATCATCTTCAGAGGGGCGCACCGGCTGGGGGTGGACGGGCGGGCCTGCCCGACGGATGTGGTGATCATCACGTTTCCGTGGGGTAGGTATCTGGGAGAGGAGGCGATTGAAAAAGGGGTGGATGTGATGGTCAGCTCCTGGCGCAGGATGGGACCTGACACCCACCCGGCGATGGCGAAAGCGGGCGGGAACTACCTGAACTCGCAGTTTATTGTCATGGAAGCGCGCGACCGCGGTTTTATCGAAGGGATCTCGCTGGACATGAACGGGTTTGTCAGCGAGGGCAGCGGCGAGAACATATTCCTGGTTCACCGGGACGTAATTTACACCCCGCCAATCGGGGCTTCGATCCTGGCGGGGATAACGCGCCAGTTTGTGATCACCCTGATCAAGGATTTTGGATATGAACTGCGGGAGGAGATGGTGCCGCGCGAGATGCTGTATATCGCCGACGAAATCTTCTTCACCGGGACGGCGGCTGAGATCACACCGATCAAGTCGGTTGACAATGTCGAGGTGGGCAGCGGGGGGCGCGGCCCGGTTACCGAAAGGCTGCAGGAGCAGTTCTTCGGGATTGTCTCGGGAGAAGCGCCCGACAGATTCAACTGGCTGACACAGGTTAGAGAAAAATAATCAAAAAATTCCGGTCTGGATGGAGCGATCTGGCTAATGGATAATAATTTTTATTACAATCCGGGGGAATTTGAACCGAAGTGGCAGGCTAGATGGGCTGCGGACCGGCTGTATGAGGCGGACATCGACCCGAACAGGGAAAAATTCTATGCCCTGACCATGCTGCCGTACCCGTCGGGCGATCTGCACATGGGGCACTGGTACGCGATGGCGCCCTCGGACGCCAGGGCCAGGTTTTTCCGGATGCTGGGCTATAACGTACTGTTCCCGATCGGGTTTGACTCCTTCGGGCTGCCGGCGGAAAACGCCGCGATCAAACGCGGTATCCATCCCAAGGAGTGGACTTACCTGAATATCGACCGGATGCGGGGACAACTGAGGAGCATGGGGACGATGTTCGACTGGCGCAGGGAAGCGGTCTCGTCGGACCCGGAATATTACAAGTGGAGCCAGTGGTTTTTCAGCCAGCTGTTCAAGCGCGGGCTGGCATACCGGAAGATGTCCCCGGTCGACTGGTGCCCGAACTGCAACACCACCCTGGCACGCGAACAGGTCTGGGGCGATGACCGGCACTGCGAACGGTGCGGCACGCCGGTGATCAAGAAAAACCTGAGACAGTGGTTTTTCAGGATTACGGATTATGCCGAAGAACTGCTGGATTTCTCCGAGATTGACTGGCCGGAGCGGGTGAAAACGCTGCAGACAAACTGGATCGGCAAGTCCAGCGGAGCTGCGGTGGTTTTCAGGACCGAAAAGGGTGACCCGCTGGAAGTTTTTACAACCCGGCCGGACACATTGTGGGGGGCGACGTTTATGGTCCTGGCTCCCGAACACCCGCTTGTTAAGAAAATTACGACGGCGGAACAGCGGGAAGCGGTTGAGGAGTATGCCAGAAACGCAGTCCGGCAAACTGACATCCAGAGAGAATCAGCCGATAAGGAAAAGACGGGCGTGTTTACGGGAGGGTATGCGCTCAACCCGGTCAACGGGGAGAAAATCCCGGTCTGGATCGCCGATTATGTGCTGATGACTTACGGGACCGGGGCGATCATGGCGGTCCCGGGGCACGACTGGAGGGATTTTGAGTTCGCCTTAAAATTCGGGCTGCCGATCCTGCCGGTGATCGCCAATCCAAATGGATTGACAAGATCCGCCGTAGGAGTTTCGGCGGTAAATGAACAATTTGTAAAAGACCTGGAGAAGCTCGGGATCCCCTTTGAACTGAAGGATACAGAGATCCTGGTAGAAATCCCGCCGGAAAGACTGGGGGATTATGCCCAGCTTGTCTGGCAGGCGCTGCTGGAGGGCTGCCGGACCGAAATTGTCGGGTCGCGCTGGCTGTTCATTTTTCCAGACGAGACAATTGAATGGGACTCGCTAAAAAGCGAACAGGAGATCCTCAATAAATTATCTTCATCTGACGGTTCAATCGGGAACTACAAGTCGCTGATGGAGTACCTGTGGGAGCAGGAATATTACCGGGACGTCCTGTACCATGAGGAATACGGCGGCATGATCAACTCCGGGCAGTTCAGCGGGACCCCTGGCGAGAGGGCGGTTGAGGTGGTAACGGACTGGCTGGAAGCGGAGGGGATCGGGAAAAAGGCGGTCAATTACCGCATCCGGGACTGGTTGATCTCGCGCCAGAGGTACTGGGGGGCGCCGATCCCGATTGTGTACTGCCCCGAACACGGAGAGGTGCCGGTGAAGGACGAGCAGCTGCCGGTGATGCTGCCGGAGGACGTTAAATGGCTGCCGACCGGTGAAAGCCCTCTAAAACTGCACCCATCCTGGAAGTATACGACCTGTCCGGAATGCGGGCAGCCAGCGGAGCGGGAGACGGACACCATGGATACCTTCATGTGCTCGTCCTGGTACCACCTGCGCTACCTGAGCCCGGATTATGACCAGGGACCTTTTGACCCGGTTGAATACGATTACTGGATGCCGGTGGATATCTATACCGGCGGGATCGAACACGCCACGATGCACCTGATCTACACCCGCTTTTTCCACAAAGCCGGGAGAGATATGGGAATTATGAAGGGACCAGAGCCGATGCTGCAGCTGAGGAACCAGGGGATTATCCTCGGCGAAGACGGCGAAAAAATGTCGAAGAGCCGCGCCAATACAGTCGCCCCGGACGAACTGGTCAGGAATTACGGGGCGGACACGGTGCGGGCGTACCTGATGTTCTTCGCCCGCTGGGAACTGGGCGGTCCCTGGAACAGCAGCGGGATCGAAGGGACACACCGCTGGATCAGGCGGGTGTGGAACCTGTTCACCGAACCGGGTCCCAGTATGAGGACCGATCCCGGTCTATTACGAGAACTGCGGCGGAAAGTGCACCAGTGCCTGCGGAGTGTGACCCACGATTTTACTTCGTTTGAATTTAACACCATTATCTCGAGTCTGATGGAACTGCTGAATGAGATGGTTAAGGCGCGCGAGTCAGGGGTAGAAGGGACGCCAGAATGGGAGGAAGCGAAGGACATCTATTTGCGGATGCTGGCGCCGGTCGCCCCGCACATGGCGGAAGAACTGTGGGAGCGGGCCGGGAAGCCGTATTCCATCCACCAGCAGCCGTGGCCGGAGGTAGATGAAGAAGCCGCGGCGGAAGACCAGATAACCCTGGTGGTGCAGGTGAACGGAAAGGTAAGGGATAGGGTCGATGTGGCGGTTGATATCAGCCGGGAGAAGGCCGAAGAGCTCGCGCTGGAAAGCGAACTGGTCCAGAAATTTATCTCCGGTAAAAAAATCCGCAAGGTGATCTATGTGCCCGGCAGGCTGGTCAATATTGTGCTGTGACAGAATGGTGAGAATTACCCGCGAAATTATTTCAACCAGAAGGAGAAGCGAAGATGGCTAAAAAGGAAGTAATCACATCCCAGAATGCGCCAAAGGCGATTGGACCCTATTCGGTGGGGATAAAATCGGGGCAGTTTGTGTTCGCCTCCGGACAGTTGGGGATAGACCCAAAAACCGGCGAGATTGTGCAGGGAGGCATCCAGGCTGAGACAAGGCAGGCATTAAAGAACCTGGGGGCTGTCCTGGCGGAGGCGGGTTTGTCGATGGAGAATATCGTAAAAACCACAGTATTCCTGAACGATATCAAAAATTTTACCCGGATGAATGAAGTCTATGCAGAATTTTTCAGCGGGAATTACCCGGCCCGGTCGGCAGTGCAGGCGGCCGCGCTTCCAAAAGGCGGGCTGGTGGAGATTGAAGCCATCGCGGCAGCCGATTAGTTTTTGGGCAGTTTCTCAATACAGGCTAAATCAATACCGGAGTAAGGCGGCGACTGGCAGGGCAGCGGCTTGGGGTTAGACAGAAAAAAAAGAAGCTTCTGCAGGAAAGGAAACCGGACCAGGTCCGCTAAAATCACGGACTGAGAATTGCAACCCGCGGTTATTAATTCAATTATGATCGAAAACAAGCCGCCGACCGTTTCAATCATTGTGCCGTGTTTTAATGAAGAGGGGACGATCGCTCTTTTGTTGGGTGCAATTAAACAGCAGACATACCCTGCCTCCAAAATTGAAACCCTGATTGCTGACGGAAAATCAACAGACCGGACGGTGGAAACAATTGAGGAATTCAGAGCTTCGAATCCCGGCATGGCGGTCAGGATTATTGAAAATCCAAAGAGAGTGATCCCTGCTGGATTAAACCTGGGGGTAAAATCGGCCGGAGGCGAGATTATCGTGCGACTGGACGCCCATTCAATTCCAGACCGGGATTATATAACGAACTGTGTGGCGGACCTGGAGAGCGGCAAAGGGGATAATGTGGGCGGGGTCTGGGTTATCAAACCCAGAAATAATTCCTGGCAGGCCCGCTCGGTCGCAGCCGCAGCGTCCCATAAATTGGGGATTGGGGACGCAAGCTACCGCTACACGGACCAGGCCCAGGTTGTTGATACGGTGCCATTCGGAGCTTATTACAAATCCGTATTTGAAAAGAGCGGCCTTTTTGATGAATCCTTGCATACGAACGAGGATTATGAATTCAATGCAAGACTGCGCCAGAGTGGGGGCAGGATCTGGCTGGACCCAAAAATTAAGTCAGTGTATTTTGCGAGACCGTCATTCCCGGCGCTGGCAAAGCAGTACTGGCGCTATGGTTACTGGAAAGCGCAGATGCTGAAGAGATTTCCCGAGACCATAAAATGGCGCCAGGCTCTGCCGCCGCTTTTCGTGGCCAGCCTGGTTGCCCTGGCGGCGCTTTCGATCTGGTATCGCCCGGCCCGAACCCTGCTCTTGCTGGAAATTGGTTTGTATTTTTCAATCCTGGTCATAAGTGGAATAATAGTGGGATGGAAAAAGAGAGACCCGGGGTACATTCCCGGGATCCCGATTTCAATCGGGATCATGCATTTCTGCTGGGGCTGCGCATTTATCTGGGGTTTGTTGAAGCCGCCGGGAAAAGGAAAAACAGCCTGATTATGGCAATTGATCGGTTAGAATCTGGTAAAGAACGGGCTGAAGAAAACAAATGAATGTTGAGAAGAATAGTTTCCAGGTTTCAAATATGTTGAAGCTGAGGATAAGCGAAAGGCGAGCAGTGCTTATCCTGGGAGATTTTATAATGGCGTGCACTGCATTGTTAATCTCCCTTTATTTGTGGGCTGCAAGCGAACGCTTCTTAGGATTTTCAACCGAATTTTTCCAGAGAAGAATCCCCGGTTGGTTTTTTATCCTGCCATTTTTATGGATTATTCTGATGATCGAGCTGTATGATGTCAATAAAGCCGGTGATTGGAATTCAACTATTCGTGGGATCTTGATGGCTGGTTTTATAGGCTTGCTGCTGTATTTGATCCTGTACGTTTATTATGTTGATCCACCCAGGTCCCTGCTGCCCAGGAGAAGCGTGGCAGTGTTCCTGGCGATTGTGGTCATTCTGACAATTATCTGGAGGACGCTGTATATCAGGATATTCCATACCCAGAGATTTTTGCGGCAGGTTTTGCTGGTTGGGGGTGGGAAATCCTGCAGGCTGATACTCCAGGCAATAAACAGCCTCAAATCGAAACCTTTTATCGTGCTGGGAGTAATTGATGATGACCCAAATAAGACAGGCGTATTTATTGAAGGTTACCAGGTTTTAGGTAAAGGGGAAAATCTATTCCAGCTTGTAAACCAGCTGCAGGCGACGGATATTATTGTAGCGATCAGCGGTGAAATTAAGGGGGATACCTTTCAATCGCTGTTAGATTTGCAGGAAATGGGAGTTGAAATCACGAGGATGCCGGTTGTTTACGAGGATTTACTGGGAAGAGTGCCAATCCAGACTCTGGAGGCGAACTGGATTTTAAAGTCTTTCCTTGATGAAGTGAGGGTGAGCATTTTTTATACAATTGGAAAGAGACTGGTTGACCTGTTTGGGGGCTTTTTAGGGGCGTTTTTAATGGTCCTTGTGCTGCCGTTTGTTGCGGCTGGCATAATAATAGACGACGGTTTGCCAATATTTTACCGGCAGGTCCGGTCGGGAAAGAGCGGCAGACAGTACCAGATAATCAAATTCAGGACAATGAAACGGGACGCCGAAGCAGACGGCCAGGCAAGATGGGCGGTGGAAGATGACCAGAGAAACACCCGGGTTGGAGGCTTCCTCAGGAAGACCCATTTAGATGAACTGCCGCAATTCATCAATGTCTTGCGTGGGGATATGAGCCTGGTGGGACCGCGGGCGGAAAGGCCAGCATTGATTGAATTGTTCCAGGCGCAGATCCCATTCTACAGGGCGAGGCTGCTGGTAAAACCGGGAATTACTGGTTGGGCGCAAATCAATTTTGGATACGCATCTACAGTTGAAGAAACAATGTTAAAACTCGAATTCGACCTTTTTTATATCAAACATAGAAATTTGATCATGGATTTGATCATACTCCTGCGAACACCCGCGACAGTCCTGGGTTTCAGAGGCAGGTAAGATGAAACCGCGTTTGTTCCTTCGCAATAGAATAATGCTGCTTGGGGATCTTATTATTATTGTGATCTCGGCGCTGGGAAGTTTTGCGCTCAGGACAGACCTGGGGCCGTTATTTAATTTTTATCTCACCCAGGTGTTGTGGCTGGTGGCGATTGCCTTAATGGTGAAACCGCTGGTTTATTATTTTTACGGTCTCTACCGCCGGATGTGGATCTATGCCAGCACCAGAGAAATGCGGTTAATTGTCGCGGCGGTTTCGACGGCTTCTGTGATTATTTCCCTGGTAATCGTGATACTGCGAGCAGTGGAGATCCTGCCGTTTTTCCCTCGCAGCACACTCCTGATAGATTGGCTCCTTTCTTTAGTGCTTGTGGGTGGTTTCAGGTTCGCCTTAAGAATCTTAAACGAAACCCAACAGGTTACGGTGGTTCCCCAGAAAGGGACCAGGCGGGTGCTGGTAGTCGGGGCGGGGGATGCCGGCGCCCTGGTTGTGAGGGAGATGCAGAAAAATGCGCAACTGGGGTTAAAACCAGTCTGTTTCCTGGATGACGACCCAACCAAACTCAAGCAGCAAATACACGGCATCCCGGTACTGGGCGATCTGGGCGACCTGACCAGATTAGTTGTAATTAAAGGGATCCACGAAGTAATCATTGCGATCCCCAGCGCGCCCGGTAATGTGATCCGGCAGGTGGCGGATGGATGCCGGGCGATGGGGATCCCATTCCGGACGATGCCGGGGATGTATGAACTGATCGGGGGGAAGGTAAACGTAAGCCGCCTGAGGGAGGTGGACATTTCTGACCTGCTCAGGCGCGAACCAGCCAGGATTGATGACAGGTTGATTGGCGCCAGCCTGGGAGGTAAACGGGTACTGGTGACGGGCGCTGGAGGTTCAATTGGAATTGAATTATGCCGGCAGATAGCCCGCTGGGGACCGTCGTCCCTGATTATGCTGGGGCACGGCGAAAACAGTATTTTTGAGACGCTGCTTGAAATGGAGGAAAACTATCCTACCCTGCCGCAGCATGCGGTTATTGCGGATATCCGCGACACAGACAGGCTCAGCGCCGTGTTCGACAATCTGCGCCCGCAGGTTTTATTTCACACCGCTGCCCACAAGCATGTGCCTCTGATGGAGGTAAACGTTGAAGAAGCGGTATTAAACAATATCCTTGGAACCCGAAATGTGGTCGAAGCTTCGTTAAATTACGATGTGGAGCGAATGGTATTGATATCCTCGGATAAGGCTATCCGACCTTCCAGCATTTACGGAGCGGCGAAAAGACTATCCGAGTTGATTGTGATTGACGCAGCCCAGAAATCCGGCTGCCAGTTCTCGGTTGTGCGCTTTGGAAATGTGCTTGGAAGCCGTGGTAGTGTTGTTCCCCTATTTAAACGCCAGATATCCCGGGGGGGACCAATTACGATTACACATCCCGATATGAAAAGATATTTTATGACAATACCGGAGGCGGTCTACCTTGTTTTACAGGCTTCATCAATGGGGAAAGGCGGGGAAGTATTTGTTTTAAAGATGGGCGAACAGGTCAGGATCCTGGACTTGGCTGAAGACCTGATACGGCTCTCAGGCTTGGAACCCGGGAAGGACATCGATATCGTTTTTACCGGAATAAGACCCGGAGAGAAGCTCAGCGAGGAATTGTGGGATAAGTGGGCGACCTATGAACCGACATCACATCCCGATATAGTTTTGCTTACTGAAGAGGATTTACTGACCGGTCCAGAATTGGAACAGGTAGTTGATGAGCTGGTTCACCTTGCAAGGGAGGGGGACCCGCAGGCTATTATCAGCATTCTGGATGAATGTATACCTGGAGCCGCAGTCAGCAGCACGCCTCCGCCGGATCTTACCTCTGTGGTCTGAACAATTTCAAATTAAATCAAAATGCCGATTGTTAGTTTAGCTGAATGGGATGCGTTTATTCATGAACATCCGGGTTCACATATTTTGCAGACAGGTCAATGGGGGGAGTTAAAATCCAATTTTGGCTGGGAAACTCACAGGCTTATTCACGACATAAATTCTGGATTGGAAAGCGCTCAGTTTGGCGCCCAGATTTTATTCCGGCCGTTTTTATCAGGGTGGTCAGTCGGGTATATACCCAAAGGCCCTGTGGGAGGACCCGGGATAAATTTCTTTGAGAATCGTTGTAAAAATTTCTGGGGGGAGATTGATCAAATTAGCCGGAACAGAAGAACTGCGTTCTTAATCGTTGAACCAGATGACAAACCAGACAAAGGTTCAAATACAAATAAAAAACAGGATGGAGAAAACGTCGTCCCGGATGGATTTCAACCCGGGTTGTTGAATGTGCAGCCCAAACAATCCATCATTATAAATATCAACAGAAGCGATGAAGAAATTATGGGGGCTATGAAGCAGAAGACACGCTACAATATCCGCCTTGCCGAGAAACAAGAAGTACTCGTTACGACGGGTGATGATCTCGGCTCATTTTATTCCTTAATGGTCCAGACCGGGGATAGAGACGGGTTTGGAGTCCACAGCGAGCGTTATTACAGACAGGCATACGAATTATTCCACCCTTCATTAAAGTGCGAATTGTTCTTCGCCAGGTATATGGACGAATTGATCGGGGCAATAATGGTATTTGCAAATGACAGCCGGGCCTGGTATTTTTACGGCGCATCGTCGAACGCGCATCGCAACCGGATGCCCAATTACCTGCTCCAGTGGCGGGCAATCCAATGGGCGCGGGAGCACGGCTGCTTGTATTATGACCTCTGGGGCATCCCGGACGAGAGCATGGAGAAGCTGGAAAGTGAATTTCCCGATAGATCTGATGGACTGTGGGGGGTATACAGATTTAAGAGAGGTTTTGGGGGGCAAATTCAGCGTTCATCAGGGCCCTGGGACCGGGTTTACTCACCGGTTTTATATAGATTATTTAGATACTACACCAGATTGCGCAGGCTTTCATTATCCTGAAAAACATAATCCAACAAGAGGAGAGAATAACTGGAATCCGGCATGCAATTAAATTCGGATATAAAGCCACAGGATTGGAACACAACCCTGAGCACTTTTAAAAGCGCCCATATTCTGCAAACCTGGGAATGGGGCGAGGTAAAATCCAAGTACGGCTGGCAGCCATTTTATAATTTGTGGGTTGGCGAAAAAAATGAACCGCTTGCGGCTGGTCTGATATTGGAAAGGACATTATCAATAATCGGCGGTTTTCCGCGGCTGCGGATTTTATATGTACCCAAAGGGCCGGTCCTGGACTGGGAAAATGAAAAAATAAGCCGTAAGGTCCTGGAGGAGCTTGTAAGATTTGGAAGGGAGCGCAATGCGGTCTTTATAAAAATTGACCCCGATGTTGAGCTTGGCTCTGGTGTTCCGGGCGCTTCACAAAATCAGGAAGTTTATAAAGGAGAAACCACTGCGGCAGTTTTGAGAGAACTCGGGTGGGTTTTTTCGAAAGAGCAAATCCAATTTAAAAACTCGGTTGTAATAAATCTCCAAGCCGGATTGGAGGATTTGCTGAAGAATATGAAACAAAAAACCCGCTACAACATTCGTTTAGCCGCCCGAAAAGGGGTTGTTATTCGGGAAGGAGCGGAAAACGATTTTTCATTATTATTTAAAATGTACTCGGAAACTGCAGCAAGAGATGGATTTGTTATCAGGGAATTTAACTACTATAAGGAACTGTGGACGATTTTCTGCAAGCGAAATATGGCGGTTCCGTTAATTGCTGAATTTGAAGGCATCCCACTGGCAGGATTATTTTTATTTTATTTCGACAGGAAAGCCTGGTTTTTGTTTGGCATGTCGAGCGATGCGTACAGAGAAAAAATGCCAAATTACATTCTTCAGTGGGCGGCTATCAGCAAAGCGAAAGCCCTGGGCTGCCGGGAATACGATTTTTGGGGCGCGCCTGATGAGTTCAAACCTGATGATCCCATGTGGGGTGTTTATAAATTTAAGTCTGGATTCGGCGGCCAGGTTGTGGGTTGGGTTGGCGCCTGGGATTATGTATTCCGCCCGACTTATTACCAGCTTTATACAAATTTTATTCCGCTGGTATTGGATCTCATGCGGAAGAGAAGCACTGCCCGCAATAAACGGGCAATCAGCCAATTTTAATAAGTAAAAAAAGGTTTATACAGATTTCAGCAAGGGTTTCAGCCATAAGGGAAATAAATGATAAATCTACCACGAGTAAAAATTGCGCATTTACCGACCCGGATTGAATATTTACCCAGGATATCCTCCAACCTGGGCGGCATAGAGCTTTATATTAAAAGAGATGATCAGACCGGATTAGCTTTTGGCGGGAATAAAACCCGCAAGCTCGAATTTTTAATTGGGGATGCACTCGCAAAAAATGCCCAAACCCTGATCACAACAGGCGCGGTTCAGTCCAATCACTGCCGGCAAACCGCGGCAGCTGCTGCGAAGTTTGGGTTGAAATGTTTTCTTGTTCTTACAGGTCAGGAACCAGAGGCGGGGTTGAATAATAGTTCCGGATATTCGGGAAATCTTCTTATAGACAAGCTACTGGATGCAAAAATTGTTTATACCGGTTTGGATAATCGAGAGAAAAAGATCAAAGATCTATATCAGGAAGAGCTGGAAAAAGGTAATCAACCTTATATCATCCCGTACGGCGGCTCAAATAAGATCGGGGCTTATGCGTATTCTCAGGCAATAAATGAATTGATGATACAGGTCAGTGATTCGTTTGAAGACAACTCAGGACCAGATTGGATTGTTTTTCCAACCTCATCCGGGGGAACTCAGGCAGGCATGATAGCAGGCGCCCGTAAATACGGTTACAAAGGCAGGATACTGGGTATAAGCGTGGATGAAAAGTCAGATTCGCTTAAAGAGCGGATCGCAGAACTGGCCAATCAAATTTCGGAATTAATCGAACTGGAGCATCGATTTACACAATCCGAAGTCCTGGTTAATGATAAATATCTCGGGGACGGGTATGGTGTGGCTGGCGGAGCTGAAAAAAATGCGATCGAGTTCTTCGCCCGGAATGAAGGAATCTTACTGGACCCTGTGTACACCGGACGGGCAGCAGCAGGACTGCTTGATCTGCACCAGTCAGGGTTTTTCAGAGAAGGAAAAGGGGAACCGATAAACATTCTATTCTGGCATACCGGGGGAACACCCGCATTATTATCCCGAAATTATGAATCGCTCTGGTAGGTCGGTGTGAGGCGGAATAAAAACCAGTCTAATTGTTACAAGAAGTGAAAAACAAACCGGAAATAATCTTTCTTTTCTATCTCTCATCAAGACTTTCCAGAAATCCGTTAAAATTCCGCAGAGTTTTTTCCGGATAAATTTAATATATTCTTTTGAAAGAAAGTTTTAATGGAAATTCTGCGTAAGTCCGAACCGGCCTTTTTAGCGATTTCCAGGTCAACGGAGTTTGAGCTGAAAGAACCTGCCTGATATTCTTTAATCAGGTGGTTGATTGGCGATTTTGCCTCAGGCAAAATCTGGATTAATATCTCGCCTCTCCTGGAAGGCGTATCTGCGATTTTTGGCCTGTAACCAAATCTGGAAAGGGCATTATTAATTTCCTGGTAAGCTTTTGAGAGCGGTGGTAGAGCTGAACGGCGGGCCCAAATCTGGAGCTTTTTAGGGGGCTGGATACCGATTTTTCTCATTGTTCTGTCAATAATTACAGGCAGCGGTGGAATGCTTATCCGGTTATGAAAGAACACAACCAGCAATAACAGGATAACTGCTGCGCTTAAAGTAGCAAACACCGTTAATACTCTTTCTAGTGGCGATGAATTATTAAAAAGGGAAGAGGTTCCTGGACCTCTCAACGGTACGTTCTGGTCTCGCATGAAATCGCCCGGTTTTGGCTCTTCAAATTCAACACCCTGGGAGATTGAATCATTAATTAGACCGGGATCTATAACCTTTGGGCGGACTAAGTTGGGTTGTACAGCAGTAGGTTCAAACTCAACCCAACCATATTTCGGAAAGAAAACCTCCGGCCAGGCATGTGCGTCGCTCTGCCTGATCAGAAATTCGCCCTCATTTACCTGTTCACCTTGCGCATAGCCAATTGCAATTCTGGCCGGAATACCAATTGAACGGAGCATGATTACCGCTGCTGTGGCATAGTAATTACAGAAGCCCTGTTTCAAGTCAAACAAGACCCAATCAACAGGATCCCGTCCGGCAGGCAGTGCCGGTACAGTGTCTGTATATTCAATATTCGTTCGAAGATATTCTGTTATCGCGACAGTTTGATCGAAAGGATTATTCAGACCAGAGGTAATTTGCTGGGCTAACTCAATTGTTTGGGGGGATATTGATTCTGGAATTTGAAGATATCTATCCGTAATCCATTCTGGATACTCCAGGTCAGCGTTTCTCAATTGATCTTCAGATAAATAACTCAGGGCAGCCTGTGCCATGTATGCCTGACCTGGATGGAGGTCAGGAGAAGCACGTATGGTGGACACATCAATTACACCATCTGGGTATTTAATTAATTCAACCAGTGAGTTGCGGCTTACCCAAATTGGTTGGGTTGGCAGAAAAAGGGTAGTGAGAGGTGTGGCTGAGATGAATTCAAATGTTCGCTTCAACCGTTCCTTAGAGTAAATAAATTGCAGATCTGTGTCTTCGGGATTAACCAGGCGGGTTTCATTCCCAGTGCTTTTCCACTGTCCGTTTGAATACTGGTCGTAACTTCTTGCTCTCCAATAAGCCCTGAATCCTTCTGGAAGTTCACCCTTGCTTATCACCGAGAACATGCGGGATTCATTTAAGGGTGTACCTCTCCCCAGTAAAGCATTTTTTCCATAATATTCCGAAACTGTCCCTGCTGAGGTCTTCAAGGAAGCAAATGCATTGGAGAATTTATCCTGTGTAATTAACCAGATTTCATCAACCGGTCTCCAGGCGTCTTCAACAGCGGGGATTGATTTCGCTAATACAGGCGCAGCCCACGTAAGGAAAATTATGACAATCACAGCCAGTATCGAAAATCGGATTACATCCATACCCAAATTAGGTGGTACAGCTGTATGATCAAGTTTCCACTTAACTTTATTCTGGATAAAAACCATACGGGCAATTAATATCAGGCTGAAGAATAAGAATGCAGCGATATACCAGTTTCCTTTAGTATTTTGGGCATCAAAAGCCTGTATCACAAGTATGGTAAATCCGATTGGCGCGACAGATAACCATGGATTGCCTTTTCGTATCAAACGAAAACTGGATGTAATACCCAATATCCAGAAAAGCATTGCCATGAGTATCAAAAAAAGTAATGAATCCTGGATAACCTCTTGCCGAAGGAGTTGTGAAATGATTGTTGATGAGCGGTTGGAGAGAATTTGCATTCGTTCGACCCATACCAGTTCATCGTCCAGTATGGAGCCTAATTGCCAGAAGACAATTACCAATCCATAGAGGACCGCTAAAACGAACGATACCCGTTTCGAGAATTGGCTGTAACCAAGGGCAGAACCTATAATAACTGCGAGCAGAGCGATTAGTTGGATAATATCCAGATGTCTTGTCCAACCGGTAGATACTAACCTGGTTGCAGCGGTTAAGATCGCGGCAACAAGAAGAAAAAATGCTGGTAAATCCCACCAGCGAAATTGTTTATTGTATTCAGTCATTGCTCTGTAGTATATGTTGCCAGAGATTCAGGCTTTTATTATTTATTTGTTATACACGATATTTTATTCTTCGGTTCAGTATTACTGATGTGCAACAGGTTAAGCAACAAATGTTATTCTTGTTTTTTATTTCAAACTCGAAAATTTTTGAATACTTTAACAATCATTTGTTTCAGTGATTATCAAAGTATCAATTGATAATATTTTATTATGGAAATTGAAAGAGGACAATTATTGCTAAATTTGTTTGGGTTATAATTTTGTGTGGTAAAATCTGTGCGATTGAGACCCTGGATAAGTCTGGGGGACTCTAAGTTTCACCGAAACCCTGAACCAGGAGAAGAAGAGAACCTATGCTTGATGAACATTGGTTGTACATCGGCGTGTTCCTCGTTCTCGCCCCAATTTTCGCAACGGTACCAATAATAATACCCAGGTTTATTGCACCTAAAAAACCTAATCCAATTAAGCTTGAAGCATACGAATGTGGAATTGAAACCGTGGGTGATACCTGGGTGCAATTCAGAGTCCAGTATTATATTTTTGCATTGGTATTTCTGATTTTTGACGTTGAAATTGTGTTCCTTTATCCGTGGGCAGTTGCATTTGATTTATTACCTTTATTTGCTATATTCGAGGGAATCCTATTCATATTAATATTACTGGCAGGGTTGATTTATCTTTGGAAGAGGGGTGCCCTGGAATGGACATAGGGAGATCACATTGCAAGTTAATAAGGCTGATGGAAATTTTTCCTCAGCCTTTTGTGTATTATTCAGGCTAAATGCGCTTCGGAAATTTACTGGTAAGAAAGAGTACCGCACTGGAGAGGTGCCAGGAGAAAATATGACGGATCCTATCACCTGGATCGCAAATTGGTTAGAAACGATTCTGGAAGGAATTGGTTTACCCGTTGGTATTATGGTTTTGATCCTGACCGTTCTTGGGGTGCTAATAGTTGTCATATTTGTCTTGGCAATAGATATCTTTCTGGTATGGATGGAAAGAAAGGTGGTTGCAAGATTTCAAGACAGGCTCGGACCAAATCGAGTAGGTCCATACGGGTTGATTCAACCAATCGCTGATGTAATTAAATTAATCATCAAGGAAGATACAACACCCAAGGGTGCGGATGTTTTGATTTATAACATTGCTCCAGTTATCGCACTTGCATCGGTATTAATTATCTGGGCAGTGATCCCATTCACACCTACACTGGTCGGAGCGGAAGTAAATATCGGGGTTCTTTTTATCGTCGCTTTTGGAGGTATCGGAACACTGGCGATCATCATGGCGGGCTGGTCATCGAATAATAAGTACGCGCTCCTAGGAGCATTCAGAACAGTTGCACAGGTTATATCCTATGAAATTCCAATGGTGATAGCTCTTTTGATTCCAGTAATATTTGCAGGCACCATGTCGATTCAAGGTATTGTAAACTCCCAGGAATTATGGAATATTGTTATTGCTCCAGTGGCGGCCGCGATTTTACTAGTATCCAGCATCGCTGAAATTGGCAGAACTCCTTTTGACCTGTTGGAAGCCGAATCGGAAATTGTTGCAGGCTTTCATATAGAATACAGCGGCATGAAATTCGGTCTTTTTTATGCCGGTGAGTTGCTGCATGCATTGACTATTGGCGCATTGTTCTCCACACTTTTCCTGGGGGGATGGAGGGGTCCTTTTGTGGAACAAATCCCTGTTCTGGGTATCTTCTACTTATTTGGAAAGGCTTTCCTGGTTTACTTCCTGATAATGTGGATTAGATATTCCCTGCCCAGAATCCGGATTGACCACATGTTAAATTTCAACTGGAAATTTTTAACACCCTTGGCTTTAATCGCGCTGATGGTCACAGCGATTCTGGATAAATTATTGACTGACTTTTCAAACATCACTTATGCAGTGATTATGCTGGTTGTCAATTTAGTGCTTATATGGGCGGTGATAATGGTTTTGCGAATCTATGCATCCGGTGAAAGAAAAAAGGTTGGGGAATTGAAGCCGACCGCAAATGCAGATGCTGTTCTTTCAACCTTTGGTAAGGATGTAAGTTCCGCTCAGGAAACATCTGGTGCTTCAACTTAAGTATAAATTGGAATGTGTAAATGAGTTTTGAACAGGTTGTATTTATTCTGGTTGCTGCAGGAACACTGGGTGCGGCTTTGCTTGTGGTCACAACTCGCAATCTAATCCATGCAGCCTTGTGGCTTATTGCTGCCCTTTTTGGCGTTGCAATTCTTTTCGTTTTTCTGAATGCCGGTTTTTTTGGAGTTGTCCAAATTGTTATTTATATTGGGGCAATTGCGATCCTCATGATTTTTGCCATAATGCTGACCAGGCAGATTTCCAGTGAAAAAAGCGCTAGGTTTAATAAGAATTGGTTGTGGGCCTTTTTTATATCAATCATTTTTTTTGCAGGAATTGCTTATATTTTGAGCTTGTGGCCAGAATTCGGAACCACAAAACCAATTCTTAGTGCAGAAATTGATCCGGTAAAACAACTCGGGGTTGCGCTTGTTTCACCACAGGCTTATCTGCTGGCTTTTGAGCTTGCATCAGTATTGTTGCTGGCGGCATTAATTGGCGCAGTGATAATTGCATGGGAGCAGAGGTAAGAAAAACGATGATCCCCATTTCCTGGTTTCTGATTTTTGCTGCAGCGTTATTCAGTATTGGTTTATTTGGCGTGCTTTCAAGAAAGAATGCGATATTAATTTTAATGGGAATCGAATTGATGCTG